>JABAOF010001294.1_pt1 | contig 10196 bp, 9 predicted proteins | sample 7062171 | NCBI WGS metagenome assembly JABAOF01 (sample SAMN14538628, study PRJNA623070) | marine sediment metagenome | biome: marine biome [ENVO:00000428]; feature: marine pelagic biome [ENVO:01000023]; material: deep marine sediment [ENVO:00002113] | place: India: Gulf of Khambhat ... | reverse complement strand
AACCATCCCTTTGGCCCTGGATGTCGTCGCGATCGGAGCGCCCATGTGTCGAGCCAGGTCGAGAAGCTCGGGACCACAATGGCGGGCACCCCATCCAGCAAAAAGAAGAGGTTTTTTACTCTTGGCGATGATATCCACGGCTTTCTTGACAGACTCCCCGGGAAGGAGGTCTGGCTTGAACAGATGGTTCTCAGGAGGCCAGATGGATTCCTCCAGAGGTTCGGCCAGCACATCTGTCGGTAGACTCAAAGCTGACGGGCCTGGCGCAGCGTAGGCCTTTTTTATGGCGAGGTTGACCACCTTGAGTGTTTGTCCGGGGTTCCCGATGAGCTCGGCATAGACACAGAAGGTCTTGAAAATATCTACCTCAGCTATCTCCTGCAGAGATTCGCTACCGAGGAAGATTTCCGGGGACCTGTCCCAGTAAAGCGAGAACAGGCGCCCTGTCGGTCGCAGCATCGACAATACCAGTGATCAGGTTTGTGGCTCCAGGTCCCGCGATGGACATACAGACCCCCAGTTCATTCGTCAATTTGGCATGGGCACTAGCCATGAAAGCTGCAGATTCTTCATGACGGGTGAGGATAAGCTCAATATTTGGATTCCCTCGAATAGCTTCTGTCAAAGGCAGGTTCGAATCTCCTGGGATTCCATAGACTCTCTTGACGCTGTAGGCGACGAGCTGTTCGACGATCTTGTCTGCGACAGCGGTTTTCCCTTTGATGATGGTTTCTTCTCCTTCGATGATTCTGAAGGCTGATTTAGGAGCCCCGCATTGGGGGCAGGTCCATTCTTCGGGAAGATCTTCGAAAGGGATTCTTTCTTTGGCTTCGTCATAAATATAACCACACACTGAACATTTCCATTTTCTCATCAAAGCCCTCCTTATTGTCTGATCAAGTTTAGGATTAGGAAAAAGGCAAAAAACAGCCCCAATCCAAGCAGAAAAAGCAGAGGCTCGCCCTTCTTCTTCTCAGGGATGAATTCTTTGACGAAAATATACAAAAGAATTCCAGCAATCAGACTGACCATGATGTTGTCCACGGTAGCAGGGATGGAAATAAGCATGGCGAAAATCACGCCCAGGAGCGTTGGGAAAGAAAGGGCGATTTTTGCCCCCAGTTTTTCTCGAATATCTCCGTGAATCTGAGCCAACGAGGCTGTGCTCAAGGCTGCGTGGAGACCTATGGGGATCATGAAGAGCGCTCCCTCTAGAATGCTATCTTGGATTTTCTCCTTTATAACAATGCCGACAACGAAATAGTATAAAAAGAATCCCACAGAATGAACCACATGTAGCTCCTGCGAAATCTTGTCCTGCTCGGCATGCTGGTAGATATATTTTTCGCTGAGGTGATGGATAGAAAAGCCCAACAGAAGGAAAACAAAAACCCAATTTTTTAGGGAGGCAGCAGCTTCATAAGTATGGGGAAGAAGGTCGAGAAAAAGATAGGAAATCGAGATTCCGGCGGCAAAAGAGAAGATTTTGTAGTATCTTGGGCCCTCTTTCGGTTTGATTTTCACACTGAGGAGATGAAGGGCACCAACACCCATTCCTAAACCTAGAGCGATAATCTCTGCCGTGTCTATCATATTAGGCTAAATTCTCCATTTCAGATAAACAAGATTTGTTTGATCCAAGAAAAAAGCAAAAAAAGTTGCTGTAGATGTTCCAGGATTACCAGGATGATTTATGTTAATCCAAACGGTAGTTGGGGGCCTCCTTGGTGATGATCACATCATGGACGTGGCTCTCCCTGATTCCAGAAGCTGTAACTTTAATAAATTTCCCTTTTTTCTGAAGCTCCCCGATGGTTCGGCAGCCTGCGTATCCCATCCCGGCTTTTAATCCGCCGACCAACATCTCGATAATATGGGCCGTGCTTCCTTTGTACGGAACTCGGCCTTCAATGCCTTCCGGGACGAGCTTTCTTTCATCGGTGTAGAAGTCCTGGGCATACCTATCTCGACTTCCTTCTCTCATCACCTCCAACGAACCCATGCCTCGATAGGTTTTATACGAACGCCCTTGATAGATGACCACTTCCCCAGGTGATTCATCCGTACCTGCCAGAACATTCCCGAGCATAACAGAACTTGCTCCAGCAACGATAGCCTTGGATATGTCTCCAGAGTATTTGACGCCGCCGTCAGCGATAAGAGGGATGTCATTGTCCCTAGTGATTTTAAAAACATCCGCGATAGCCGTTATTTGAGGAATTCCAGCCCCGGTCACCACCCGAGTTGTGCAGATCGATCCCGGCCCTACACCCACCTTAACAGCATCCACTCCAAATCCTATGAGGTCCTTGGCGGCTTCGGAGGTGGCGATATTTCCGGCAATAAGCTCTTGTTCAGGAAATTCTTTTTTGAGCGACTTGACTGTATCCATGACTCGTTGCGAATGGCCGTGAGCTGTATCCACGACCAGAACATCCACCTTGGCTTTGATTAATGCTTGGGCTCTCTCTAGAGTTTCGTCACCGACTCCCACGGCTGCACCCACGCGGAGGCGTCCGAAGCTATCTTTGGATGAATTGGGATACTGAATTCTTTTAAGGATGTCCTTGTACGTGATCAGTCCTTTGAGGTGGAAATTCTCATCCACCATCATAATTTTTTCGATTTTATGTTTGTGGAAGAGCTTTTCGGCCTCTTCCAAGGATGTTCCGACAGGAACCGTGATCAAATCCTTAGTCATGACCTTGTCGATGGTGAGGTTGAGGCGGGTTTCGAAACGGATGTCTCGGCTGGTCAGGATCCCGAGCAGTTTGTTATTCTCGTCTGTTATCGGAAGTCCTGAGATCCTGTACTTTCTCATGACCTCCTTGACCTCGAAAATCTTGTTATGCGGCCTCATCGTTATCGGGTCGACAATCATTCCGCTCTCATGCCGTTTGACTTTATCCACTTCCTCTGCCTGCTCTTGGATTGACATGTTGCGATGGATAATCCCGATTCCACCTTGCTGGGCGATGGCGATTCCCATCTTTGATGTGGTCACGGTGTCCATGGCAGAGCTTACGATGGGAATCTTGAGGCTTATGTTCCGGCTGAATCTCGTGGAGACATCGGCTTGAGCAGGAATCACATCAGTTTTAGCCGGGAGGATAAGGACGTCATCAAACGTGAGTCCTTCTTTTATCTTTTGATCCAACATGGCTCCACCTCATCTTCTCTTTTTTTTCTTTTTTCTTTTTTTAGGGATCACAGATCTGGCCTTCTGTACTCTCATAGCTGGCGCATTTTGAGGATGCTGGTAATATAGAGGCTGTTCTTTTCTTTCTGGGAGTTCTTCTTCGATGACGGGCTGGAGGAGGTAGAGATAACGGATAGTTTCTTCTTCTATTCTGTCCATCATGGCCTGAAACATATCATAACTTTCCTTCTTGTATTCAACCAGAGGATCTCTCTGACCGTAGCCTCTCAGCCCTATCCCTTCTTTCAGATAGTCCATAGCCAAGAGATGGTCTTTCCATTGTGAATCTATGACTTGGAGCATGATCAGTCGCTCGAACTCTCTCATCTGAGGAGATCCGATGATTTTTTCCTTTTCTTCGAAGAGTTCATTCAGTCTACTCAGGACTGTTTCCTTGAGTTCGTCGAAGTTGATCGTGTCCCAGTCTATCCTCAGCTCATCGATGTCTATCCCAAACTGGGAGATGATATTTTTCTTGAAACTCTCGATGTCCCATTCCTCCGGTGGTTTTTCCTCGGGGACATGGTTTTCCATGATCCAGTCGACAAGAGTGACAATCAGCTCCTGGACGTCCTTCTGCATGTCTTTTCCTTGAAGGATTGCCCATCTCTGTTTGTAGATACTCTCTCGCTGTTTGTTCATCACGTCGTCGTATTCGAGGAGGTGTTTGCGGATAGAAAAATTTTGTGATTCCACCTGTTTCTGAGCTCTTTCTATGGCCCTAGTGACCATTTTGTGTTCTATCGGGATATCTTCTTCCATTCCGATCCTGGCCATCAACCCGGAAATCCGATCACTGCCGAAAATCCGCATCAGATCATCCTGGAGGGATAGATAGAAACGAGAGGAGCCTGGGTCCCCCTGTCTTCCGGCTCGACCCCTTAACTGGTTGTCGATTCTTCGTGCCTCGTGGCGTTCGGTACCGATGATATGCAGGCCGTTGAGATCGACCACTTTATTATGCTCGAGATCAGTGATGTTATTTATCTCGGCGAGGGCTTTTTCCCAGTCTTCCTGAGAAGCGTCTTTAGGATCTATGCCTATCTTCTTGAGCTGCTCGGTGGCCAGGAATTCAGGATTCCCACCGAGAAGGATGTCGACTCCTCTCCCGGCCATGTTAGTGGCGATGGTCACTGCGCCTATCCTTCCTGCTTGAGCAATAATCTTGGCTTCCATCTCATGGTATTTTGCGTTCAGGACTACGTGTTTTATTCCTTTTCTCCTTAGGATCGAGCTGAGATGCTCGGAGTTTTCAATCGAGATCGTCCCGACAAGGACAGGGCGTCCTTCTTCGTTGTTCTGCATGATTTCTTCCACAACCGAGTTCCATTTTTCCTTCTCTGTTCGATACACAACATCGGGATACTCATACCTGATGAGAGGTTTGTTGGTAGGGATCACAACCACATCCAACTTGTAAATAGAGTGGAATTCTGTCGCCTCTGTCTCGGCTGTGCCGGTCATCCCGGCCAGTTTTTTGTACATCCGGAAAAAATTCTGAAACGTGATAGAGGCTAGAGTCTGGTATTCTTGTTCTATCCTCACCTTCTCCTTCGCCTCCAAAGCTTGATGGAGGCCGTCGCTGTACCGACGACCAGGCATCAAGCGGCCTGTGAATTCATCGACGATGATGACCTTGCCATCTTTGACCATGTAATCAACGTCTTTCTTGAACAGATGATGAGCTTTGAGGGATTGGTTGATGTGATGGACCAAATCCATATGGGCGAGGTCATAAAGGTTAGACACTTTGAGAAAATTCTCTGCGTTAGAGACGCCGTCTTCTATGAGAGCTACGGTTCTTGTTTTTTCATCTACCTGAAAATGTTTATTCTTGCTAAGACGGCGAACCAGGTTATCAATGCGATAATAGAGATTTGTGGATTCTTCGGTCGGCCCGGAAATAATGAGGGGAGTTCTGGCCTCGTCGATCAGAATACTGTCCACTTCGTCGAGAATCGCATAGTTGTGCTGCTTTTGGACGATGTCTGAAAATCGGAATTTCATGTTGTCCCTGAGATAGTCGAACCCAAACTCGTTGTTTGTACCGTAGGTGATGTCACTCTCGTAGGCTTTTCTTCTTTCGAAGTCAGGCATTTCGTGCTGGATGGTTCCCACTGTTAGACCAAGGAGGCTATAGATGGGGCCCATCCATTCGGTGTCGCGTTTGGCCAGGTAGTCATTGACGGTGACGATGTGGACGCCCTGACCTTCTAAAGCATTAAGGTAAGCCGAAAGCGTAGCCACGAGTGTTTTTCCCTCTCCTGTCTTCATCTCGGCGATTTTGCCTTGATGGAGGACAACTCCTCCGATCAGTTGGACGTCGAAATGGCGCATGTTCAGGGTGCGCTTGCCGACCTCTCTGACGACGGCAAAGGCCTCGATTAAGAGGTCGTCCGGGGATGCGCCTTGGCTTAATTTTTCTTTGAATTCCGCGGTTTTTTGGCGAAGCTGGTCGTTGCTGAGCTTTTGGACTTGGGGCTCGAGCTCGCAAATGGCTGAGACATAAGGCTGGAGACGTCTCAAGTCTCGCTCGTTTTTAGTGCCGAAAATTTTTTGAATCAGCCATTTATACATTTGACTATTTTGTAACAGAAAGGGTATTCCTTGTCAATCTGAAGGCCCTTTGGAATCCAGTAACTCAGTAACACAGTTGCTCAGGAAGAGATAAGAAGATATCTCAGTCTTACTGAGTCACTGAGTCAAGGAGTCGCTGCGTCACCGAATTTTCCTATCTTGCTGGGTTACGAAGTCACGGAGTCACAGTATCACTGAATATTCTTATCTTGCTGAGTCAATGAAACGTGAGTTCCATAAGTTTTCGAAAAAAGATAGAATAGGTCCTCTGATTCCAGAAAAAATTCTATGAAGACCTGACCCATGTCCAATAAGATAAGAAATATTATTATTCTTTTCCTGTGTATTTTTTTTCTCGCCGTCTATATTTTTTGGATAAGGAAGGATATGTCCGATTTTAGCGTCTGTTACCAGGGGGGGAAGAGAATAGTGGACGGGGAGACTCTGTATCGGACCTCTGATGGCCACCTGCAGTATAAATACAATCCAACCTCGGCCATCGTCTTTTCTTTGTTTGCTCTCGTTCCTCAGGAGGTAGCCAAATTCATCTGGTATGTGTTAGAGCTCTTTTTTCTGTATGCTATCTTTGTCTTCTCGTACGATGTTCTTCCCCTAAAACTCAAGAAAAAGGGTGTGGTCCTTATCCTTTCTTTCTTGGTCCTTCTGAAATTCACGGCTAGAGAGATAGAGTTGGGGCAGGTCAATATCCTGATTCTTTTTCTCCTGCTCATGGTCCTGTCATTTCTTCTTAAGAGGAAAGATGTGGGAGCAGGAGTCCTTTGGGGAATCTCCCTGCTTTTTAAGCCCTATGCTTTAATTTTTTTACCCTACTTTCTCCTGAAGAAAAGAATCAAATTGCTCTTGACTGGGACGCTTTTTGTCCTCGTAGGACTCGTCTTGCCCTCAATTTTTTACGGATTAAAAGGGAATGTTACTGTTTTTAAAGAATGGCAGCAGTCTCTTTCTGTGTCTACGACTCATCTCCTCGATGCTTATGACAACGCTTCTCTTCATGCCTTTTTTTTGAAAATCTTTCCCTCGGAAAACAGAGATCTGGCCTGGATTTTCATTCTGGCCTCTGTATCCCTTATCTCAGCTGCGTTTTTATGGATGATGTGGAAAGGGAAGACAGAGAGCCTGGAAAAACCAGAAGTTTTAGAATTTTCCTTCTTGTGCTGTCTAATTCCTCTCTTTTCGCCACTGGGATGGAACTATAATTACCTCTATTCTCTACTGGCCGTCGTTTTTCTTCTGAATTTTATCGGAGCTTTTCCATCTGGATTGAAATATATCTTGATCATTAACTTTGTCGTGATCGGTGCCTCGTTGATGGAAATCCTAGGCGAAAAGACTTTTCGATTTTATACGGGATATTCCTTGGTCGTTATAAATTACCTGATCGTCCTTTTCTTTTTATTTTACGTAAGACTAAGGGAAAAATGGGCTCAGACTTTGAAAACTTGAGTTATTATAAAATCCCACAACAAGGTCAGGGCTCATCATGTCAAGATTTTCGCAACTAAAGTGAGTGAAGTGTTTCTTCATAATGATAATGCTTGGATCATTGCTTAATAACTCAAGTTTTCAAAGTCTGACCCCACCGTACACGCATTCTGACAATATTGCCAGAAATATTGATTTTTTTCTCTGTATTCTTTATTATCAACTGTTATTTTTCTGTTTTCTTTTTTAGACAAAAAGGATTGGTTCACATACAGAATGATCAGCTTAGTCAATGCCCCTGCAGATAAACCCCTCAGGATTGTGGGATTTCACGGTGGACATGGGATGCGCCGCCGGCTTCTTGCCTTGGGTTTTCATAAGAATGATATCATCGAGGTGGATTCTCGTAGTATCTTACGCGGCCCTGTTCTTGTCCGAGATCTGACCTCAGATACATCGGTTGCCCTGGGACGGGGCATTGCTCAGAAGATCATGGTAGAAATCATTGACCAAAGAAAATAAATATCCAGACATCATTTTCATAGGTCAGCCCAACTGCGGGAAGAGCACTCTCTTCAATGCTATCGCTGGGTTGAAAGCCCAGACATCGAATTTTCCTGGAACCACTGTCAAGCACACTCATAGTAAGGTAAACGTCGAAGGAAAGGTCCTCAACATCATCGATCTCCCGGGCTCCTATTCCTTGAACCCCTCGGATCCTGCTGAAAAAGTCGCCTTGACGCATTTATTCTGGGAAAAGCCAGATTTGATTATCAATGTTGTCGATGCCTCTATCCTCGGCCGGAGTCTCGAACTGACGATGGAGCTTATCGAGCTGGGGTACCCGATGATCATCGCCTTGAACATGGTTGATTTAGCCGAGAACAAGGGGATGGAGATCGACTACGAAAAATTGGAGAGGGCCCTCGGAGTTCCTGTAGTCCCGACCATTGCCTCTCATGGTCGAGGGATCAAAGAACTGTTGGATCGAGTGCTCCGCGCTTTGGAAAATGGAACCATGCCTTCTCGGATAAAGTGGTCCAAGGATGTTGAAGATAAAGTGGAGGAGTTTGAGAGGGAACTGCCAGAGGGATTTCCGGTTGTAGCCAACAAGAGATTCACAGCCATTAAGATGATCGAGGCCAGTCGCTTGCTTTTCGACAAAATGCTCCAGGAAATTAACCTTCCCTTGAAAAGAAATTTGGATAAGGTGAGGAAGGACCTGCAGAGCAGACACAACGCTCCAGCCTACGAAGTGATTTCCGCCGAAAGACATCACTTGGCCCTCAAAATCTTCGAAGAAAGCACCCTGGTAAGGAGAGGAAAAAGGGTTAGTCATTTGGAGAAGGTCGATAACATCATAATGCATCCTCTCTTGGGCTATCTGATCCTCCTCGGCGTTTTTCTTGGGTTTTTTCTCATCATTTTCCAAATCGGGAACCCGATCGAAGAGCTTCTTCTTGATCCCTTAACCAGTCTGAGAGCCTATCTCTCGACAAAACTCGGCATGGGTTTACTCTTCTATCTCCTCGATGGCTTTCTCCAGGGAGTGGGAGGTGGTGTGGCCATTGTCTTGCCTTATTTTATTCCTCTTCTTTTCTTGATGTCTTTCCTCGAGGATGTGGGCTACCTTGCCCGAGCAGGTTTCTTGATGGACACCTTCATGCATCGTATCGGACTTCATGGCAAATCTGTTTCCCCCTTCATCTTGGGCTTTGGTTGTAACGTCCCCGCGATCGTTTCCACCCGGATTTTGGAATCGAGACGGGATCGTATCATCACCTCGCTTCTCATCCCGTTTATCCCATGTTCGGCCCGGACGACAATCATCCTAGCTCTGGTCGCCTTTTATCTCGGTCCCTTCTGGGCTCTGGGATTTTACTTGTTCCATATCATTCTCCTGGGCGTCCTAGGGCGGATCATGACGCTCTTCTTCAAGATTCCCTCTCCTGGATTAATCCTCGAGATACCCACCTTGAAGGTCCCCTCGCTGAGAAACATCTGGCGCAAGACTTTTTTTCAGCTCAAGTCCTTCGTGCGATTTGCCTGGCCAATCTTGATTGTCGGGAGTGTTGCTCTGGGCATTTTGCAATTTTTGAGTCTGGATAAATACATCAATCTCGTCCTTTCTCCTTTGGTCGCCAAAGGTTTAGGATTGCCTCAAGAGCTGGGTGTCACCCTGGTCTTCGGCTTTTTGAGGAAAGAGCTGTCGTTGATTATGATGCTCCAAGCTCTTAACGTTCCTTATACAGAGTTGATGACCGTTGTCACCAAGAAACAGCTTATCGTTTTCACTGTGTTCATCAGTTTTTTTATTCCGTGTCTTTCCACTGTGGCTATCCTCTGGAAGGAGATCGGGAGAAAGATTGCTTTTCTGTCGATGGCTTTGAACACAGGAGTAGCCTTAGTCCTCAGCCTCATCGTCAGGTGGGTTCTCGAGATATAAAAGGAAATTATTCTTCGGATTCGAGGATGACGATGGCCATGGCGTATTCGGCAAGATGAGAGATAGAAACGTGGGCCCGGGCAAAAGGAAATCTTTCTGTCTCCTTTATATCCAGTTTGGGCTGACCTGAGGGGAGGTTAACAACACCCACATCTGTCCATTTTATCTTTTTTCCCAAAGCCTTAAAAAAAGCTTCCTTGGCCGCAAACCGGGCCGCTAAGTGCTGGTATTTATTTATTTTCCCCTCACAATAGTTGATTTCGAGAGGTGTGAAGATTCTCTTGAGAAAACGAGGATTTTTTTCCGCCGATCTTCTAATCCGTTCAACCTCGATCAAGTCGATCCCGATACTGTTAATCATGTTTGTCTTGGGTATAAATATAAGATAAAAATAAGGGGACAGCAACCTTAATTTTTTTTATTAACATCGCTGTCCCCTTATTTTTATGACTCAGTCACACTGTGACTCTGTAACTTCGTGACCCAGTAAGACAAAGATATTTTTTTATCTCTTCCTGAGTTACTGAACTC
>JABAOF010002449.1_pt4 | contig 10198 bp, 9 predicted proteins | sample 7062171 | NCBI WGS metagenome assembly JABAOF01 (sample SAMN14538628, study PRJNA623070) | marine sediment metagenome | biome: marine biome [ENVO:00000428]; feature: marine pelagic biome [ENVO:01000023]; material: deep marine sediment [ENVO:00002113] | place: India: Gulf of Khambhat ... | reverse complement strand
TGAAGCTGTGGCGTCGCGGTAAGGCGGTTGATGAGCAGCGGCTTGGCTCGCCGGAGTATCGGGCGAAGCGCGAGTTTATGAGAGAATTTGTCGAGCTTCTGTACGATATGGGCGGGTATGAGTTTGCCAGGCAGTATGAGTGGTCAACGTGCAAGAGCCAGCCGAACACCCTCAAACGCCAAGGAACTGAGGATGGGTTGGTAGCGGTTGATTTCCGGGCGGGACTCGCACTGCTGCCGTTTCTGCCGATGAGTCCGGGTGATTTCAAGCTTATTGCCAAAGGGCTCAAACGCGGCTCCCTCGTGCAGTTTGACCGCGGCAACCTTGCCAAGTTAGAGACCTTTGTACAAGCGCATAGCGATGAGTTTGCCGATAGCGCAAAGATGCTGGAGGAGCTCAAGACCACGGAGCAGGTCTATCGGAACTCAGTTCCGGATATTACGCACAATCACATCCGGCTTTTTTACAGCCGAAAGCTGTGGTCAACGATACTTGACCGCGCGGTGACCGGGTGGGGGGTGCGGAATCTGGTTGACGAGCAGCACGAGAGAAAACTGCGGAGCAGCAGGATTTTGACCCTAATATTCTTTGTGATTGGTGCGATACCATTTTTGGGTAAGGTTATTCGCCGAATCTGGGGGCGGGCGGACTGGCGCAGGCACTACGTGACAATGCTGACGAGCTGGGACTACTTTCGGCGGGCGATTGGAGGCAGGATTGCCGAACAAGTTATCCTCTGGCACAGGGCTGGACGGGTCAGCGGTGAGCGAGCACTCCGGTTAGCAGAAGAAACCTGGCGGTTCTGGAGCCATTTGCCATTGTCGATTCTGCCCGCCCGCCTGCACAGGTTCCTGACGGACTGGCAGTTTGCAAAGGACAAGCTGGTATACATATTCGTTCGACCGTTGAGGTTATATTTTAATCCAGAACTTCGCGAGCAGTGGCTTCGTGAAATGGTTAGCGGCGGACAGCAAAAAAACATACTCAGCGATGAGGATGCAAAGGTAATCCTTTCGCAGGTTAATGAGCCTTTTATTCAGAAGTATTTGAAGAGCTTGGCGGTGCACGTCTGCACTTTGCCGGTGACGCAAGTCGTCTCGGTGATTGTGGCTATCTGGTATAAAGTGGCAAACAATCTTACCTGGGCCCAGGCCTGGGATGAAATGTTATTGATACTGGCGATTTTTCAAGTGGTGCCGATTTCACCCGGTTCGTTGGTTCGGGGGCTTTATGTACTATATCTGGTCATCAGGGAACGGAATTTCAAGGACTACAACATCGCGGTGTTTTTGGGGTTTTTCAAGTATATCGGCTATCTGGCGTTTCCGATTCAGATGACGTATCACTATCCTGCGTTGGCGAGGTTTATGGCCGCTCACTGGGCAACCGAAGCGGTCCATATTGTTCCGGTGTTCGGCGAGCGGGGCGCACTGCTGGAGCACTGGGTATTTTGTTTGTTCTATAACTGGCCTTTGACGATACGGCGTCGAATGCGAAAACGAGCTGAGGTTCGAGCATCGAGAAGTGAACGATACTGGCACGCGGATTTGTGCGCAGTTGGCGCAGCAGGGATATTCGGGCTTGTGGATTTCGCTTACCTTAGGAATTTTGGCAAACTGCCGGGTCTAAGAGATATTTGGTGGCTTGCAATATTTGTGCCGCTGGTTTGTGGCGCAGCGGTAACTTTGGGCTGCGGCGGCGCTTCCTTGTGGAAACGCATTGTTGCCGCTGCCGGCTGCGGTGCCGTGGCTGGAGCGCTTTATACGATAGTATCAGCAATACTGAACGATAACGGCGGGATTGCGGCAAGCTTCTTGTGGCGGATATTTCTTTTTGCAATTCTGTCAACTATCGGAGCGATGGTTACAGAGCTAAAGCTCCCGGACCCGGATTTAGAGTGATTTCCGCCTGTCTTGGCATTGCAGGTCTACACCGCAGGCCTTGAACCCTGCAACGCAGGGCGGACCACACCCGCCGCTGGCGGGCCCCGCGACGCGAGATTGCAAATCTTGAGTAAGATTTCCAGAGCAAAAAAGGTTGATTTTAAGCCATTTTATAGCTGTATTTTGGTCCATTTTGCGTTATTTTATTTCTTGCGAGACGCCTGAATTTGTGAGATAATTTTTGTCAAGCCAAAGTGTTTTTGGGGCAAATTATCTTATCGATGGTCACGATATGAAAGAAGGGAGTCGAAAATGAGACCGGAAGTCATATCCTCGACACTAAAAAAGATGGTGAAACACAAACACCTTAGAAAGCTGCTGGCCAAAAGAATCGACGATTACATCTATAATAACATAGTGGATGACGGGTCAGAAGACTTGCGACAGGTACAGGTGAAAAGATACGAGTTCTTATCAGCAATGCTGCGTTGCGTCAACAAAAATATAGACAAAGGCTACGTCTCGAAGCAAGTCATGAAGAAAATTGTCGATGTATTTGTTGAAAATAATCTTATTTGCGAAGACCAAAGCTACACTCGTGCCATTGAAGAATACGAAAAAAAGTATGGGGAAATGCCGCCAACTTTTATTGTTTTCTCTCCTACACAAAAATGCAATCTAAGGTGTATCGGTTGTTACGCAGCTTCAGGAACGGATACTGCCGCCACGTTACCCTATCCGTTCGTAGACAGAGTAGTCAGTGAGGCCTATAACTTGTTCGGCAGCAGGTTCATAACTATCAGCGGCGGTGAACCTTTTCTGTACAAAAGCGAAGGCAAAACACTCTTAGATATCTACAAGAAATATAACGATATATTCTTCCTCGTATACACCAACGGCACCATTATTAACGATGAAATCGCCCAGGGACTTGCAGATTGTGCCAATGTCACACCAGCGATTTCTGTTGAAGGTTTTGAAGAAGAAACCGACCGAAGAAGAGGGGCTGGTACATTCAAAAAAATCCTCAATGCCTTTGAACGCTTGAGACAGATGGGAGTTCCTTTCGGTATATCAGTAACCGCAACAAGTAAAAACATAGACACGTTGCTGACAGACGAATTTTATGATTTTTACTTTAAGGAACAAGGTGCCTGTTATATGTGGCAATTCCAGCTGATGCCCACCGGCAGAGGTAAAAACGAGCTTGATTTAATGGTTAAGCCGGAAGAAAGACTCAAGTTGTATAGAAAGTGGGAAAAATTGCTGAGTGAAAAGAAATACTGCATAGCTGATTTCTGGAATAGCGGCGTACTGGCCAGAGGTTGTATCGCCTACGGCAGAAACGGCGGATACGCCTACGTCGACTGGCACGGCAACGTTACGCCCTGTGCTTTTATTCCTTACTACGTTGATAATATCTACGACCTATACAAAAACGGTAAAACGCTGGCTGATGCGATGTTCTCCGACTTTATGAAAAACGGCCGAAAATGGCAGAGAGAATATGGTCTCGACAATTGGAAAAAGCCGGACAACTGGCTGATGCCGTGCTCCATAAGAGACCATTACGAGATTTTCAGAAATTCAGTTTTGCCAAAAGATGCAAAACCCGAAGACGAAAACGCTAAAGAAGCATTGGAATCTGATGAATATTTTGAGGTGCTGAAAAACTACGACAAAGAACTACAGGATTTAACAGAAAATATCTGGAAAAATGAGTATTTAAACGTATAATGACTTCCCGGCCGGCAAGACGGCATTTGAAGCTTGGTGTTTTTCATAAGGCGACAGGGGTACATACCCATAGCCTGCTTTTGGAGGGCTTTCTATGACAACTTTAAATAGTTATAGTTCTCTTTGTGATGACTTTTATCTCGATATGTATATCAATACCGAGTTAGACCTGCCGACGCAGCGCGACACTGTCCTGGCCTTTTTCGAGCGGATACAAAAGCAATTCCCTTCTATGGGCCGATTCTATCGACGCGAGAATAACGAGTACTGCCTGGAAGGGGACCGCAACCTCGGCCAATACCGATGGATTAACCTCGAAATAGACCGTATCGGCTCCGGAGTTGTCAACCCCTCAGACTTTGAAATGGCTTATTGCCAGGACAGATTGGTGCTCGAGCTTGTCCCCTATATGCTCAGCGTAAGTCATCTTGATATTGATTCACTGGATGTTACCGTCGCTATGGATTTTGATTACGCAGGCAGCCACGATGAGATTATCTCCGAGGCACTGCTCGGCTCGAGTGCCTTTAACTGTCTTTTGGATTTGCCCGGCGCCAGAGCTATCGGCTTTTCCCCTGCAGTAGTGGTGGCATTATCCAACGATTGCCGTACTCAGGCCAGAATAAGCGTGGAGTCAAAAACAAGTGTTTACGAGCCCGGGAAAAAAGGACACGTTACAGATGAGGCGATAAGTCTGTCTTTCACAATCCGTCAGTATCCCACAACCACTGAGAAATTTGACACGCTAAAATCTTTCGAATATCAATGCCGAGTATCCCAGGAATTAATGACGGAAAAAATAATCCCGAACTTTGTCCAGCCTTTAACCGAGCTAATCGCACAAAAACGTCTAATATAGATTCCACTAAGGACTCTAAATGGCTATCAAAGCACCAATAAGTAACTTCAAAAAAACTAATCTTAAAATCTATATTGCCGTTTGCATTGCTCTTACAATCTGGTGCGTTTATGATGCCTATTTTAATGAGAAGTTCAAAGAAAAATACACTGATACCGACGGCAACCCTACGGGTTGGCTGGTAGTCAATAGAAAGGCGCCGCCATATCTTATTGGAGCCGCGGTCCTTTTAGGCGTGTATATGTTCGCAGTGAAAAATAGGAAAATTATTGCCGACGAAAATGAACTTATAATCAGCAACAAAGAAAGAATTTCTTATGATTCCATACAACAAATAGATAAAACATATTTCGAGAAGAAAGGCTTTTTTGTGATAACATTTAAGAACAAAGACGGCAAAGAAGCCAGACGCAAGCTAAATGAAAGAACATACGATAATTTGGCAGCCATTTTGGATCATCTGGTGGCAAAAATTAGTTGAACATAAGAGCAAAAGTGCACAAGAGCAAAAGAGCACAAGCAATTCATGCCTTGTGCACTTATGATTTATGCGCTGTTTATTTAAGGAGCGGACACAAATGAATTATTGCGTTGTCGGATTACAGTGGGGTGACGAAGGCAAAGGCAAGATTGTCGATATCCTCGCCGAGCAAAGCGATATCGTCGTACGATACAGCGGCGGGGCAAATGCCGGCCACACCGTTATCGTGGGCGACGACAGGTTCGCTTTGCACCTGCTGCCCAGCGGTTCAATTCGACCAAACGTCATTTGTGTAATCGCGAATGGTGTGGTTGTCGACCTGGATGTCTTAACGGAAGGAATTGAGAAACTTGCCCAAAAAAATATTTCGCTAAATGACCGGCTTCTTATAAGTGAAAATGCCCATGTCGTTCTGGATTATCACAAAAAAGAAGACCAGCTACGCGAAGAATCCCTCGGCAAAAACAAGCTCGGCACAACCGTTCGAGGCATCGGCCCCTGTTACGCAGATAAGGTCGGCAGAAGCTATACTGTCCGTATGGGTGATTTAAGGGACCTCAAAAAGCTCAAAGCCAAACTCGATACCATTGTCGAATACAAAAACAAAATCTTTGCGGCCCTCTATGACGCCGAGCCGATACGTGCTGATAAAATCCTCAAAAAGTGTAAGTCTTATGCCGACAAGTTCCTGCCCTTTATAACTGACACGACCGAATTTCTGCACAAATCGATTGCAGAGGGCAAATCAATCCTCTTCGAAGGCGCCCAAGGCTCACTGCTGGATTTGGACCACGGCACTTTCCCATTTGTAACCAGCTCGAACTCAAGTTCACTCGGTATGCCGGCCGGCTGCGGTGTGCCGGCCAAAATGGTTGACAAATTCATCGGGGTGGCCAAGGCCTACACAACAAGGGTCGGCGCCGGCCCTTTCCCTACCGAGCAGGACAATGAAACAGGCCAATACATCCGCGACAAGGGCAACGAATATGGCACTACTACCGGACGACCTCGTCGATGCGGCTGGTTCGATGCCGTAGCCGTATCCTACGCCGTAACCATTGGCGCTGTCGATTCGGCGGCATTGATGCACCTCGACACGCTCTCCGGCCTGAAAGAACTAAAGATTTGCAATGCATACAAAATCAACGGAGAAGAGAAAACCTTTTTCCCGGCAAACACAGCCAGACTCTCACAGGCGAGCCCCATTTACGAGACCGTCCCAGGCTGGGATGAGGAGATAACCGAAGTAAAAGATTTTCACGATTTGCCTGTAAACGCCCAAAACTATATTTGCCGAATCGAGGAAACGGTCAAAAAACCAATCACAATCATTGGCGTCGGACCAAAACGAAGTCAGACAATATTCAGATAATAGGGCTTAGCGTTTAGCGTATAGGAAAAAGGAAAACTAAATGTTATACGCTATCGGTTATATGCCGTGGAAAGCTTTGAAGAAAAACTTAAGAAAACTGCCAAACACCTCGGGCTAATGACCGAGCAGATGCCACGCCATATCGCCATCATTATGGACGGCAACGGGCGATGGGCAAAGAAAAAAGGTATGCCGAGAGTCAAGGGGCATCGTGAGGGCGGAAAAACAGTTGAGACAATAGCCCAATGCTGCGTTGATTTTGGAATCGAATCTCTGACTTTATATTCGTTCAGTATAGAGAACTGGAAGAGACCCAAAGCCGAAGTCAATGCGCTCATGCATCTGTACACTCAATACCTTATTCAAATTCGTACTACGCTGATGAAGAATAACGTGAAGCTGGTCCACCTCGGCCGATTAGCCGGTCTGCCCGCACAGGTTCAAAACGAACTTCAAGAAACAATTAATATAACCGAGGCCAACACCGGTATGATACTCGCTTTGGCGCTAAACTACAGCGGCAGAGCGGAAATCATAGATGCCACCCAAAAAATCGCACAAGAATACAAAAAAGGCAAATTACGGCTAAGAGATATCGACGAACAATGCGTTAGCCGACATCTATACACGGCCGGGCTTGCCGAGCCTGACTTGTTGATACGCACGGCAAACGAAATGAGAATCAGTAACTTTCTGCTCTGGCAAATTTCATACAGTGAATTCTACGTTACAAAAACCCTGTGGCCGGATTTTAAGAAAGCCGCCCTCGAAAAGGCAATACTGGCCTACGCAAAACGAAACCGACGTTTCGGAACTATCAAATAAGCGGATGAGTAGATGAGTGAATCGCTATCAAGGTATCAGGTTAATCGTAAGCGCTCTTGATAACCTGACGTCCTGGTATCCTGACATCCCAGTATCCTCATTTACGTATAAACGCCCTGGCAAAATATAAAGAATTATGCTGAGATACCGGTTGCTTTTTGGAACGTTGATGACGGTGCTGTTTACGGCTGTTGTCATTTTTGATGGCTGGCTGGATGGCTCGCTCACAACTTCAGCATCCGATAGACCCGTGCAGGCGACAGTTTTTTGCGTCCTTGTCGTCTTATTAGCAATCCCATCTCAACTCGAATTGTCGAAACTCGCGGCGGCAAAAAACCTGAAGATTTTTGTCCCTGTTACAATCGTCGCCTCGATTTTATTCGCCACTTGTTGGTATTGGCAACAGCTTATAGAAATTCCGCCGGAAATGTACTTCGTTTTCCTCTCGGCCTTTGTACTGTTAGCACTGCTTCTATACCAATATTTCTGCTATGGCGCCACAGCGGTAATAGCCAATTGCGGAGCAAATTATTTTTCGATTTTGTATCTGGGACTTTTAAGCAGCTTCTGTGTAGCTATCCGCATCGAGTTTGGCCCGTGGCCGCTGCTTATGTTTGTTTTTGTCGTAAAGTCTGCCGATATAGGTGCTTACGCAATTGGAACTCTATTTGGCAAGCACAAATTTTCGCCTAAAATCAGCCCCTCAAAGACCTGGGAGGGTATGGCCGGCGCCGTAGCAACTGCAGTGATAGTTGCTGTTGGTTTTGCCGCAAGTTGTGATATAATGGCTTGGCCGCTGGCAATAATCTTTGGCTTCTGTTTTGCGTTTATCGGCCAGATCGGCGATTTGGTCGAGTCTATGATGAAGCGAGACGCTGAGCAAAAAGATTCGGCAAACAATGTGCCGGGCTTCGGCGGAATACTGGACATTATTGATTCGCTTCTGGTAGCGGCACCTTTTGCATATTTGTTCTTTATGTGGAGCTCTTAATAGAGCAGAGCTTTGGAAGTTACTGTACAATTAGATTCAACTGACAAACAGCTTGAATTGTTTGGCCCTGCCGACAGTCACCTTCGGCTTTTGCGCCAATCCCTCGACGTGCAAATTACCGCCCGCCAGGGCAATTTAATAATCACCGGCAAAGAAAAAGATGTAAATAAGGCTGCTGAGACCATCGACAGAATGCAAAAACACCTGCTCAGACGCCGCTCGCTCACCACTGCAGATGTAACCGCTTTCATAGCCCAGGGCAATTCGCACGAAACTCTCGAGACCGGTAAGGCTATTACCGTTTATTCGCGTAAAAAGGTTATTGAACCATCCACCAAGGGACAGTTAAAGTACGTCGAAACAATGCTGGCTAATGACCTTACCTTTTGTATAGGCCCTGCGGGAACCGGCAAAACATACTTAGCTGTCGCAATTGCGGTCTCAATGCTGAAGAAAAAGCAAATCAGGAGAATCGTCCTTGCACGCCCGGCTGTGGAGGCAGGTGAAAAACTCGGTTTTTTGCCGGGCGATGTGCAGGCAAAGGTAAATCCATATCTTCGCCCTCTGTTTGATGCACTCGAAGATATGATGGATTTCACCCAGATGAAGAAGTTTATGGAACTGGATATCATCGAGATCATTCCACTTGCTTTTATGCGCGGCCGAACGTTAAACGAAGCTGTTATCATCTGTGACGAAGCCCAAAACACCTCGCCTCTGCAGATGTTAATGGTCTTGACAAGATTGGGCCACGGCTCCAAAATGATAATAACCGGCGACATAACGCAAATTGATCTGGAGATAGGCCAGAAGAGCGGAATGGTCGAAGCAATTGAGATGCTGCGGCGAATCAAAGGAATAGGTTACATAGCATTAACCCAGAGAGATATAGTACGGCATCGATTGGTGCAAAATATTGTGCAAGCTTACAAAAAGAAGGCAAGAGCCGATTAGTTGTCAGTATGCTGCTTTGTACCATATAATATTTACTGTTCAAGAATAACTGTTCTATGCAGGATAAATAGATGCGATTCTTGAAGAGAGTAAGTCCACGACGAAGCCAGGTTCGCAAGAATATATCTGCCGAGCGCTTTTCGCAAATAAGCCGGTTCGTCGACGCCGACCATTTGATTTCACTGCTGTTATGGTCAATTTTCGTCGTCCTCTGCATCCCCATTCTGACTTTCGAACTGATCCAACAAGTCAATTATCTCGACCTGGTACTAACCACCGTAATAGTAGTACTAATTTGTCTTGCCGCGGCTTTCTATATCCATCACTACCAAAAACGGATAATAACAAACCACGCCAGAGCCCTGGCCCTGGTCGGCTTGTTTGTTTTACTGTTAGCTGCAACTAAAGTTATCGCGTTATTGTTCAACCATACCTGTGGGGCTACTGGAAGTGCCGTCGCAGCGGCCATCATTCTGACAATCGCTTATGACCAGCGTTTCGCGATAGGCATGATTATATTTTATTGTCTGCTTGCCTGCTTCGCCGCAGGAACAATCGAAGGATATCAACTGACGAATATAAACCTGTTTTTGACAATGGCTGCCGGCGCTATTACCTGCTGTTTTTCGCTGAGAGAAATCCGCACAAGAATGAAATTGCTCAAGGTCAGCACCCTGGCGGCAGTAATAGTGTTCATAACAGCGCTGGCTTTGGACTTCTTGACAGAAGAGGCACACCCTGCTGACGTCTTCAGTAACGCCGGCTATCACGCAGGCGCCGCGTTTTTGGTAGGCCTGCTCATTCAAAGTCTGCTTCCGCTTATCGAAAGGGTCTTCCGAATAGCGACGAGTATGACTCTTCTGGACTATAGCGATGCCAATCAACCGTTGTTAAAGAGACTCGCGATGGAGGCACCGGGCACATTCAGCCACAGTCTGTTAATAGGTTCTATTGCCGAGGCTGCTGCCGAGGCAATCGGCCGCAATGGCCTTTTGTGCAGGGTCGGTGCTTACTACCACGATGTCGGCAAAATCAATAAGGCCGGATATTTTGTCGAAAACGAAATCAGCTCGGCGAGCCGGCATAAAGAGCTCTC
>JABAOF010017954.1_pt1 | contig 10200 bp, 8 predicted proteins | sample 7062171 | NCBI WGS metagenome assembly JABAOF01 (sample SAMN14538628, study PRJNA623070) | marine sediment metagenome | biome: marine biome [ENVO:00000428]; feature: marine pelagic biome [ENVO:01000023]; material: deep marine sediment [ENVO:00002113] | place: India: Gulf of Khambhat ... | reverse complement strand
CCCTCGTGTCCCACAATGCTTGGAATTCTAACCAACTCTCGCAGAAATTGCGTCATCTCGTCTCTCTTTTTATCGATCTCCTCCAAAATCCTAGTTTCTATTCGCGATTTTTTGTGCACTTCGTTTTTTGAAGAAGGATTACAGTCGCGCATATGATGTGTTTCCCTCATATTAGTAATATAATTTATCTATGTTTGAACATCCCACTCTATAGTGCATGCATGGCCAATCTCGCAATCTTCCAAAACAAGTTCATTATTATTCATCTAACAAGTTTTAAACTACCGCAACTACTAAACACCCGGGGGTAGACAATGTGAACCTAACTGCAAAAGCAGACGCGATGAAGAGGATAAGCGAAGAAGAAATCGTAGGTTTGCTTCGAGAGTTGGTGCGGATTCCAAGCCGGAACCCGCCGGGCGAAGAAAAGGAATGCGCTGAATACGTGATGAAGAGGATGCTAGATTGGGGATTTTTTCCTGAGTTGGTTCGTGAACCCTTTCCTAATCGGCCACAAGTGGTTGTCGCGCATGAAGGAACTGAAGCTCGATCGAAGCTCATTTTGAACGGACACCTCGATGTTGTGCCGGAAGGGGATGTTGAAAGGTGGAACGTCGTTCCCTTCGGAGGAGTAGTTAAGGATGGTAAGGTGTATGGAAGAGGTTCCTGTGATATGAAAGGAGGCGTTGCGGCTATGATGATCGCAGCGAAGGCCATTAAAGAAAGCGGAGTTAGACTGAAAGGAAACCTCATTCTCCAATTCGTCGTTGGGGAAGAGACGGGTGAGCCCGGGACAAAACATCTCCTAGTGGATAAGGGTGTCAAAGGGGACTGGGGAATAGTCCTTGAAGCTACGAATCTGAAGGTTGCCACTGCAGAGAAGGGACTCGCATGGTTTCATATGATAGTTAAAGGAGAGCCAGCCCACGCCAGCACACCAGAATTGGGTACCAACGCCATAAGCAAAGCGATGAAACTAGCGTTGGCCTTAGAGAAATATGATCGTAAGATATCGGAGAAGAAACATCGGCTGTTGGGTAGGCCAATTTGTTCGGTTACAATGATTGAAGGAGGCACAAAGGAGAACATAATACCCGAGTCATGCAAACTCGCAATTGATAGAAGATTCCTACCTGGAGAGAATGTCCATGATGTAGAAAACGAGCTGATGGATCTTCTCGTTAGACTTAAAAAAGAAGATCCGGAGTTTGAATGCGACTTCACTCGGAAAATGGTTTACGAGCCAGCAGAGATCCCTGTGGATTCCATGATAGCTGAAGTCGTTAGGAAAAACGTCAAGGAGGTTACAGGTGCTACTCCAGAACCATACGGAACATTAGGTTCCACAGATGTACGCAATTTTATCAACGACGCAAAGATACCTGCTATTACATGGGGTCCAGGCGACCCCGCCAAGAATCACGCGATTGATGAATACATAGAGATAAGTCAAGTCATAGACGCTACGAAGGCTCTGGTTCTCACAGCCATCGACCTACTGTCGTAGTTATTTTTCTTTCAAAAGATCTTCATACCAGATTGACGAGGACGCGTCAGAGGAGAATTGAAAAGTATCTAATGTGTGCGAGCGCAACTCAATGAGGATGCGAAATACATAGAAATCTTATTTGCTATTACGAAAATAGGAGACGATGATATAGAAAGAACTGGAGGTATAGAATGGAGTGGTTAGATGGAGCTAGATGTGTTGTTTGTCTGACCTTTGATCTAGATGCAGACACCTCGTGGCGCAACATTTTGAGGCGCCATGGGATGGAGCGTGACAATCCGGTGGTGTTGTCACAAGGACGATACGGTCCTAAAGCGGGTGTTCCACGCATTCTAGGGCTCTTGAAGAGATATGATTTGAGGGCAGGCTTCTTTATTCCCGGAGAAGTCGCTGAAAGATACCCAGAGACGGTGCAGGAAATCAGTAGAGAAGGACATGAGATCGGACACCACGGATATTCTCATAGAAACCCTGCAGGCTGCACTCTTGTAGAGGAGAAGGATGAACTCGAAAAGGGTGTTGGAGTTTTGGAAAAGCTTGCAGGCAAAAAGCCGAGGGGATACAGAGCGCCCGCAGCTGACATGAGCAATAACACTCTCAGCTTGCTATGTAATTACAATTTCATATATGACAGCAGCATGATGGGAGACGACATTCCATACATCGTCAAGGTGGAGGAAAAAGAGATCATAGAGCTTCCAATTCGTTGGATACTGGATGATTGGGTTTACTTTGGGTTCAATTACTTCCCTCCCCTCGAATATCAGAGTGGCATAAGCAGCCATAGGAAGGTTTTTGAAATATGGTATGATGAGTTCAAAGCGATATACGACGAAGGTCTGTATTTCATGCTTACAATGCATCCTCAAATTATTGGAATTCCTTCAAGAACCAAGATGCTGGAGAAGCTGATACAGCTTATGAGGTCGAGGAAAGGAGTTTGGTTCGCAACTCCCTTAGAAATCTGTCGATTCTGGAAAAAGAAGGCGGGTAAAATATGACGGGGAGATTAAAAGGGAAAGTGGCTTTGATAACTGGAATTGCTTCAGGTATTGGGCGGGCCACAGCTATGATTTTCACCCAGGAAGGCGCCAAGGTTGTTGGGGCTGATGTTGATCAGGAGAAGGGACTAGAGGTAATTGAAGCGATTAAACGTGTCGGAGGGGAGGCAATTTTTGTCAAGGCAGACGTATCCGAAACGAGTGATGTCAAGAAGCTGGTAAAAAAAGCGTTAGTATACGGCAGAATAGATGTGTTGTTCAATAACGCGGGCATCGAACTCGTGAAGAAGCTAAAAGACACAACGGAGGAAGAATGGGACAAAATAATCAGGACTAATCTAGGATCCGTGTTTCTTTGTTGTAAGTATGTTATACCTGAGATGATCAAAAGAGGAGGCGGGGTTATAATTCATAATGCCTCTGTCGCGGGTCTTGTTGGGTCCTTCTCCTCTGCCTACTCCGCATCAAAGGGCGCGATCATCGCTTTGACGAAAAGTTTGGCCATCGAATTAGCTCCATATAATATTCGAGTCAATTGCATCTGTCCCGGGGCTATAGAGACTCCGATGCTGCGTAGGGTGCTAGAAAAGCAGGGAAATCCAGAACTGATCCGTAGAGAAAGGATTAAGTCGTATCCGATTGGAAGATTTGGAAAACCCGAAGAAGTCGCTCAAACTGCGTTATTCTTGGCTTGCCATGAATCCTCTTTTATAACTGGGGCGGTGGTCGTAGTGGATGGAGCCTTTACGGCGCGGTGACATAAATTCGTGTAAACAGCCAAGCGCGCGTGCGCGCGCGCATTCCCTTTGCCATGGGCATTAAATCAGGCTCCACACGATAGCGCGCGCATGCGTTGTTTTTTCGCATGTTTCTATTGGACAAAACTCATTCCTAGGTATGCTATCTACATTTCTACTCAAGAGGATAGTGGCATGCCACGTATCTGTCTTTTCCCCTCGCCACCAGTTGCGGCTCTTCCTCGCGACACTTGTCTTGAGCGTAAGAGCATCTGGTGTGAAACCTACATCCTGAAGGCGGGTTCAGTGCACTTGGGACTTCTCCCTTGACTACAATCTCAGTACGTCTTGCGGATGGATTAGGGATAGGCACAGCTGCGAGTAGTGCTTCTGTGTATGGGTGTAATGAATTATTGATCACATCTTCGGCGAGACCTTTTTCTACGATCTTTCCTAGGTACATGATTGCAATCCGATCACATATGTATCGGGCTAGCGCTATGTCGTGTGTGATATAAAGGAATGCGCAGTGAACCCTTTCCACAAGACCCAACATTAAATCCAACACTCTGCTCCTTACAGACGCGTCCAGCATGGACACCGGCTCATCTGCCACGACGAACTCGGGTTCAAGTACGAAAGCCCTCGTTATCGCGACTCTCTGCCTCTGGCCTCCACTAAGTTCATGTGGAAACCTGTACAGAAACTCTTCTGGAGGCACCAAATCCACATCTTCAAGGGCTTTTGTCACTCGCTCGGTCACTTCGTCGAAGCTCTTTGCGACTTCCTGAACATTGAGGGGTTCAGCGACACTGCCATAAACGGTCATGGTTGGGTTCAAAGACTCGTAGGGATCTTGGAATATTATTTGTAGTTTGCGACGTGTCTTTCGCATTTCACGTTCGGGTAGAGTTGTTAGGTCTTTACCTTTGAACAGTACACTGCCGCTGGTGGGCTCGATCAGCCTAAGCAGCAGCATCCCTGTCGTCGTCTTTCCGCAGCCACTTTCTCCAACAAGGCCTAAGATTTCTTTGGACTTTATCTTCAAACTAATACCATCTACGGCATGAACTACGGGTGGTTCCCTAGTTCGGAGCCGTTCGATGATTCCCAACTTTATTGGGAAGTACTTCTTCAAATCGCGTGCTTCTACGATTTCGTCTTCCAAGTTCTTTCACTACTTAATGTCGTGGCATGCCGCATAGTGCTCTCCGTCAACTTGTATGATTCTTGGTTCTTCCTTCTTACACATTTCCACAGCATAAGAGCATCTTGGATGAAATCTGCATCCCGCAGGCGGTTTAAGAAGATCTGGTGGGAAGCCTGGTATGAAACTCAGTTTTCTTTTTTCCCCAAAGATGCTTGGGAAGGCAGCTATCAGTTTTCTTGTGTATGGGTGCAACGGTTTTTCGAACACTGAGAATATGTCGCCATACTCTACAATTTTTCCGGCGTACATAATTGCGCATTTGTTGCAGGTTTCTGCGATCATCGAGAGATCATGAGATATTAGGATCATCGAGAGGTTTAGCTTTTGTCGAAGTTCTTTCATAACCTTTAGCACCTGAGCCTGTATAATGACGTCCAAGGCGGTTGTGGGCTCATCTGCGACAACCAGGTCTGGATTGCAGGCTAACGCCATCGCTATCATTGTACGCTGTTTTATGCCACCGCTGAGCTCATGAGGATACCTGTGCATTCTCTCCGCTCCGATTCCAACGAGATCCAGCAACTTTCCGGCTCGGTCCGCTGCCTCCTCCTTGCTTATATCCTCGTGGGTTAGGATGGCCTCACATATCAGATCTCCTATTTTTCGTACCGGGTTAAGCGCGTTCATGGCTCCTTGAAATATCACAGAAAGTCGTTTCCAGCGAATTTCTTTGCGAAATCTGTCTTTGCTCATTTTTAGGAGATTTTCACCATCAAAAGCGATGCTTCCACCCATCACTCTTGCATTCGACGGCAGCAGTCTCAAAATCGTTAACGCCGCGCTCGTTTTCCCGCATCCAGACTCACCAGCGAGTCCAAACGCGTCGCCTCTTTCTACCGTCAGAGTAACGTCGTCTACTGCCCTCACATTCCCTCTTAATGTTTCATAATACATCTTTAGCTTTTCCACTTCAAGCATCCATTCATCGCCTTCTCCGCAGCCTTGGGTTCACTATTTCGTCCACTGCATGTCCAATAAACACAAACGCTAGAGCGAGGATCATAAGAGCTAGTCCGGGCGGCACAATCCACCACCACGCTACGCGTTGAAAAGCTCCGGCATGGAAGGCGTAGTGAAGCATTTTCCCCCATGTCGGGACGGTCAGCGGAGTTATCCCTATAAAGCTTATCGCAGCCTCTGTGATAATGGCTGATGGAACGTTGAGTATCACGGCGGCGAACGCGAGTGGGAGAACATTTGGAATCATATGCCTTAACATTATGTAAGTCCTACTGGCGCCAACTGCTCTTGCAGACACGACGAAGGTCCTCTCTCTGAGAGAGAGCACCCTAGACCTTATGACCCTCGCCACACCCGGCCACCAAAGCACCGACAACAAAAGAACTATCAGATACATGTTCGCACCGAAAAGCACCGCCAATATTATTGTTATCGGCAACAGGGGGATGCACAGCGCCACATCTGATACCCGCATAAGAAATTCATCGATGGCGCCGCCTACGTATCCCGCAACAACACCGACTATTACACCTATAACCGTTATAAAGAAGCCTGTGAGCAGCCCTATCATGAGCGAAGTTCGTGTTGAGTAGACCAACTGACAAAAAAGGTCGCCCCCATACTGGTCGGTGCCCAACAACCCATGGAGCAGACCAGGAATAACAATCTGCGTTTCTTTGACGATTATTTTGCGTGTCACATTGCTTGCGGAGGGCTCGAAAACTGCGTGCAAAAAAATATTGTATTCGCCCTTATTATGGAAGACTTGGTTTGCTAAGGTAGGATACTCGACAGACAAATGCCAACCAAGCCGATCCCATACAAAAAAGTTCCATGAATCTGCTGCAACCCGATGAGTCGAACCCGTCTCTCCTCTCAAGAATGGTATCTCTTGTGACTTTTTGGCTTCAAAACCATAGTAACTATCGCATAGAGAATAGAAACTTCCTTCAGGAGTCATCAAGATTAGCTCTAGCGAGTAGCCAGTTTGGTTAAAGAGAAGGCTCTCCCACTCAAACTTGTACTTGAAGGTCCTAGGTGGAAGATATGGATAAGAGAATGTAGATTGGAGGTAGACTTCAGTTTTCTCTCTTTCATTTCCATCATAATGGATGATAGTTTCGGTACCTAGTTCCAGATTAACAGAGTCAGATCCATTTTTGAGACTCCAATCGGCAAGTATTTCTGTGGTTGGTGGCATCTCGCTAAATTGAGGCAGAATGGCTACCCATTGCGGCATAGCCAAGCTTTCAGCTAGGTACTTAGATTGCGTCGGATGATATGGTGTCAGCCAGGGAGCAAGCAAGGCCACTGATATATACATCGTTAGAATAGCAATACCCATCAGTCCGATTTTGTTTCTTCTGTAATCCTCCCAGAAGCCCTTGACCCTTCGCACGTACTCTTTCCTTGTTGCCTTGCTGGGTAAGAACCGCATGACACCTTCACCTACGAACCCCCACACGTATGCGCGGATCTAAGAACCCATAAATCAAGTCTACTAGGAAGTTGCCTCCTACCATTAGGAGTGCGTAGAGAAAGAGCAACGCTTGAGCTGCTGGATAATCACCGTTCTCGACAGAAGAGAGGAACCATTGTCCGGTTCCAGGCCACGAAAATATATATTCGGTCAATATCCCGCCCATCAATAGGGTTGGGATAATCAATGCCACCATCGTTACGAATGGTGGGAGCGTGACCCTGAAAGCATGTCCGAACAGCACTTTTCTCTCGCTTAGGCCTACGGCGCGGGCTGTATCCACATAATCTTCCGTAAGGGCGTCAAGCATCATGTTTCTGGTGTACATAGCCCACCACCCAAATTGAGCCACAACCAGCGTTATCAGAGGCAAAGCTAGGTGATAAACCAGCTCAGATATATAGACAATTGGATCCGTAGGAGGAGGGAGGGTTGTCATGCCCCCCCGAGGGAACACCATAACAAAAGAAGGATTAGCTAACAAGAATACGAATAGCAACTGTATATAGAATATAGGCGCACCCCAAGTAAAGAGGCCAAGGCTCGTAGCAAGAGCATCCACTTTGGTTCCTCTTCTAGATGCGGCTAGTACCCCTATTGAGACGCCTACTGCTATGTTGAACGTTAGGGACAAGCTTAGAAGCAATAATGTGTTACGAAGACGGGGTAACATTTCTTGTATAACAGGTGTTTGTTTCATGAATGAAACACCGAAATTGAAGGTAAACATGTTTACAATGTACGTAACATAGCGGGTGAAGAGCGGTTTGTCCAGACCCCACAGCCTTGCCATCGCTTCCTGATGCTCAACGCTTATCATAGGATTTCTTGCGAACGCTTTGACGGGATCTAGAGGCGATATTACCTGAAAAATTACGAAGTTTAGCGAGGCTATTACGTACAGGATGATAAAAGCATATATGATCTTTCTGACAAAATATCCCTTCAAAGCGTTTTCCTCCGTCATGTAAGCTACCGGATTCATGCCTATATCCTTTTTCTTCAACACATTTCTCTCTCGTCCAGCATCGCGCAACTTGCCTTAAGAGAGCATAATGCGCGCGCAGAGCATGAATAGGCTTAAATTTGCTCTTCTTGTAGTATTAACCGCTGAAAGAAAAGAGGAGGATGGAGAAACGCACGCGCGCGTAAGATTTTCGAGAACTATGCAAATGCTAGCAGTAGCTTTCTTGTTGCTGACTAGTTTCCTTGCGGTTCCTGCAACTCGTTCTTCACCGGAAGTCATGGGACCCATTATGGATGATATCTACTTCATAATGATAGCGGATCCGTATGGGGCAATTGACGCTTGGAAAGCCGGTACCGTTGACATAGTTGAGGTGCCAGAATACGGTATGATTCTGGAGCTTGAAAGCCCTCCATATGATGGCTATGTGCAGAACATACCCTCATGGGTATTTGAGTATTACGACTGGAACGTGGAAGGATGGAAAGTCTATCCGGAACATGGGTATCCGCTGAACGACACCCACTTCAGGAGGGCCACTGCCTACCTTACCAACACCGAGGGATTAATCGCTACCGACCCGTGGTTCACGGGCTTCGCCAGGCGAGACCTTGGGTCTTGGCTACCGGAACAATACGGAGACTGGCATAATCCCAACGTCCAAGAGTACCCGTACGACTGGGATGCTGCCCTAGCAGAAATGGCTGCGGGAGGATTCACCTATGTGCTCAAGTCGGGTTACACTGAGCCTGTACCCGGGGGCATCGACCATTGGAATGACCCAGGCGGTACTCCATTAAGGTCCTTTACGATGGATACTACCACCAAATGGCTTTACTACACGCATATTGCGGATGCCTGGCTAACAGAGCTGCAAGCGTTTGGCCTAGATGTAACCCCCATATACCAAGATTGGGCGCCATACCAAGCCAAGGTTTGGGCTGGCGACTTCGACTTCCATGTTCTAGGAACAATCTGGTCACGCCCTGATCCCATCATAATGAACTTCTATTTCGATCCTGATAATGCGCCCCCAGCCTGTTGCAACTGGCGCCGCTGGAGCGCCCCGGAGGCTGACGCCTGGATTGAAACCTATTCCACGACGTTGGACAGAACGGAAGCGGTCGAAGCTGCCTGGAATCTCCTAGCCAAGATTGCCGATGAATGCATAATGGCCCCGGCCCTCACTTGGGTCAACATATTTGCTAATAACAAGGATCTTCAGGGCTTCAGGAAATCCGCAGCTTGGAGTGATTGGAACTTTCAGTTTTTCCAGGCCAAATGGAAGACCGATGAGGCCAAAGTGGCTCATGACAACGCTCTTAGATATCGAGAGGAAGGCGACCCGGCGGGCACCGACCTTAACCCATACGTGCAAATCGGAGCTTGGGAGTCAAGTTTCCTCGGTCTCATACATGACAGCTATGGTGGTGGGTTCGGCCTAACGGCAATGAATCCAGTAACCTACGAGCCGATGCCTTGGCTAGCCTACGACTGGACCGTAGAGTCGGTGCCAACTGGCACTAAGATAACGTACTATCTGCGGGACGATGTCTATTGGCATGACGGTGAGCAGTTTATGGCTGACGACGTTAAGTTCAGTCTGGAAAGCCTAAAAGATTGGGGAGCGGCGGCAGGACAAGCAGGTCAGGCTTGCGACAACCTCTGGAAAGTAGAAGTTACGGACGTTGGCACTTCTTCGACCGATCCTGCTCTAGACGGATGGAGTGAAGCCATAGTGTACCAAAACGTCACCAACCTGTTCATCTTGCAGTACACTTCCATGTGGGGCGGCATGATCGCGAAGCACGTTTGGGAACCGGTGATAGCAGGGGTAGACGGGCTATATGGCACAACAGACGATGTTGATCCACGAACAATACCAGCCTGGGACACTCCAAACCCGATAGATCCCTCGCTAACGTTGCTAACCGGCACAGGCCCTTGGATGTTCTTCAAAGGTGATTGGCATACAGGAGAGTATGTACGCCTGAGGGCCAATCGCAATTACTTCAAGTCCGCCGAAGCCGGTATAGCTGACATCGATTTCAACTTTAGGGTCAACATCCTCGACATAGCCCGAGCGGCAGCTGCCTTCGGCACCGACCGAGCACACCCCAGATGGAACCTCAGAGCCGACATTAACAATGACAAAGCAGTAAACATCCTCGACATCGTCTTGATTGCGGCCAATTTCGGAACAACTTGGTAGCACTATACCCACGTAAAAGACAAAACATTACGTTCCGCAAACGCGGAACGATCCCCTTTCCTTTTTTCACCTTTTTGAAGGCGTTAACAAAACATTACGCGCGCGCAATGTTCTGTAAACGCC
>JABAOF010010924.1_pt2 | contig 10200 bp, 7 predicted proteins | sample 7062171 | NCBI WGS metagenome assembly JABAOF01 (sample SAMN14538628, study PRJNA623070) | marine sediment metagenome | biome: marine biome [ENVO:00000428]; feature: marine pelagic biome [ENVO:01000023]; material: deep marine sediment [ENVO:00002113] | place: India: Gulf of Khambhat ... | reverse complement strand
CGCTCTGCCATTGAGCTACGGGCACCGTGCAGGGAAAATTCTATCACGAACTCAGATGTGTGACTATTTTGTATCCAGAATCACATTCGATTAATCTCAGACCAAGCATGAATCTCATCTTTAGAAAATCGTATTTTGGGTATTCCTTTCGTCTCAATCAGGAGCTTAATGACAACAGAGCAGAATAGCAAATCCAGTATAAAGCACTTTTCGACTCATAATCATGCTAGTCAAGCTCCCATGCCTGACTGTCGGTTACCGCCTCAACGGCAAGACATCGCGCGAATGAATTTGGTTTGAGTTAATAAAGAAACCGGAACAGCATTGCATGGTTATTGGAAGAGAGACGAAGATTATATATTGCTGGAGTCGATTACTCGTCTAGTTCGAGGAATAGCAAATCGCCGCTCAGGGACCTTGGAGATCTCTATTAATTTTTTTGAGGCGCAGGCCGAGAGCCTCAAGGGGATCGGCACTAGTCGCACTCTGCTCTTCGAAAATGTTCTCTCCAGGTCTATCGAAGCGGCGATCTGAAAGAATCATAGCACGTCATTGTTTCGGTCTTACTTACAGAAGCTTTACAATCCGTTACCGTAGGGACCGTTGAAGCTACCTGGATCATGTTTCTACATGAGACTCGAGTAAAGTTCTCACTCTTTCTTTTACTTTGTTCCTAGGGACGGTCGTTTGGTCTCCCGTACGCAGGTCTTTTATCGTAACTTGCTCAAGCCTTATCTCATCCGGGCCAAGGATAACGGCAAGAGGGATGCCCTGGCGATCAGCGTATCTGAATTGCTTTGGTAAGCGGACGATCTCCGGAAACCATTCTACTCTCAATCCGGAACCTCGTAATTCAGCGGCGAGGCGCAAGGTTTCACTGCGGCTGCGCTCGTCGAAGGTGGGGATAAACACATCGGAAGGATTCGCACGTAAATCAGGTTGTACACCACACTTGTCTAACACAAGACCGATGACGACATCACCCATCGCGAAGCCCACGCCAGGAAGGGGATCACCACCAATATCTGCTACGAGGTCGTCGTACCTACCGCCCCCCAGAATCGCCCTTTCCTCCCCTTCCATGTCATATGCTTCGAAAACATTCCCAGTATAGTAATCGAGGCCGCGTATCACAACGGGATCGTATTCGACATAATCTGAAGCACCCATATACTCGACAGCATCGAAGAATTCTCTCAACTCGTTAAATTCGCGCCAGGCCGTGCGGTCCTGAAGCAGTTCTTTGAGTCCTACTATCTGTTCCTGACCTAGACCAATTTCTTCGGCGTACGATGCCCACTCCTGTGGGCTCAACTTCGATCGCCGGTCGATCAATCGAAACACTCCTTGACGTCGTTCGAGCGGAATACCCAACCTGCCTAATTGTTCATCGGCTAGACGCCTATTGTTCACCTTGATCCGAACATCCTTTGCCGTCAAACCAATGGCTTGGAAGAAAACAGCTGCGATGACGACGATTTCCGCGTCCGCCTGTGGTGAATCGACACCCAATAGATCGATATTCCACTGAAAGAACTCACGCGAGCGACCTTTTTGAGGTCGTTCATATCGCCAGAAAGGCCCAAATGACCACCAGCGGATGGGTCTAACCATAGATTTACCACGTGTAGCCAACATGCGGGCGAGGGAAGGGGTCAGTTCAGGGCGTAATGCGATCATCTCTCCACCGCGATCTGGGAAGATAAAAGATTGTTCCTTAACCAATTCTTCCCCAGATTTGGCCGCATATAGTTCAAGCCGTTCAAGGAAGGGACCATCATACTCTTGGTAGCCGAATCTTTCTGAGACGGTCCGTATATGGTCATACATCCAGCGTTGGAACGCCTTCTGATCTGGGTAAAAATCTCGAGTGCCTTTCACCGGTGGTATGTTAGACATATAAATCTCCAGTTGAACTTACATGAAAACGGTGTGGGGTAGCCCACACCGTCCAACAAATAGATAAACCAAATCTTCGCCGGATGAGCTTAAATCGTCATCGTTTCCCCATGGTGATGAATGTATGTTTTCAGATGTATGATCATGAATTTCAGAGCAAGTTGAGACTTGCGGAGGATTATAGCACAAATCACGCACGAGGCGATCCATCCTTTGATGCACCAAGTGCTTGCTCAACGATTCTGATCAAATCACCGTTGCATATTAATTTGCTNNTCGATGTCATCTGCAAAAGGGCTATCTACTTCTCGGAAGAGAACATGCTGGCGAATGAATTTGTGAGCAGCATTGGTGCCTACACCAGTTTTGGCATGTGGCATCGATTGGAACCTCAAATCAAGTGCTTGGGCAGCGACGATCAGTTCAATCGCTACGATTTTCCATAAGTTATCAATCATCTCAGTTAGGTGACGAGCTGCGATTGTCGCGTTTGGGTTGATGTCTTCTTGTCCGGCTGATGTTGGGACGGAATGAAGCGAATCAGGTGTTGCGAGAGACTGATTTTCGAGCGTCAATGAAGCTGCTGTATACTGGAGCATCATCAACCCGGAGAATATTCCCGCCTTCTCTGTTCGCGCTACTAACATCGGGGGTAATCCGCCGCTGGCATGTTCAGCAGTTAAGCGGAAGATGCGCCGCTCAGACAGCGAACCTACATTGGAAAGGGCGATTTTAAGGTAATCCGCTGCTAAACCAATCGGCTCCCCATGAAAGTTACCGCCCGAGATCGCTTGCTCGCCGAAAAGAAGAGGGTTATCGGTGGCGGCGTTTATTTCTGTGGTTACAATCATTTTTACAAAAGACAGGGTATCCCACACCGGACCGAGGATTTGGGGAGTACATCGGAGACTGTATGCATCTTGAACTCGGTTATCAGCGTCGATTAAATCGCTCCCCATTGTCAACTCTCGGATGCGAGACGCTACCATTATTTGACCAGGGTGTGGACGAGCGTGGTGTAATCTTGCGTCGAATGCAGCAGAAACACCGAGTAAAGCCTCCAAGGAGAGGGCGGCAGCAATCTCAACGCATCTCAGTAATCGCTCAGAGTCTATACAAGCTAATGCTAAGCAAGCCGTTGAGAATGTCGCGCCATTCGTGATTGCCAATCCTTCCTTTGGCCCCAACTTGATCCGGGCAAGATTCGCGGCAGCCATCGCTTCAGCCCCGCTCATGAGTTGATCCCGATACCAAGCCTGTCCACAGTAATCCTCCGGTTCATCCTCAAGAGGAGCTGAGAAAACGCAGGCCAGGTGTGCTAAAGGCGCTAGATCTCCGGATGCACCAAGCGAACCGCGAGATGGAATGTAGGGGGTGACATCGTTCTCAAGCAGGTTAAGTAATGTGTCAATAAGCTGGGGACGAACGCCAGAGTGTCCGTGAGCAAGTGTATTAGCTCGGATCAGGATCGCTGCGCGTACGATCTCCTTAGCAAAAGGGGGGCCAACACCTACCAGATGGCTTAGGATCAGATTCCGTGAAAGACGAACGGTCTCTTCAGGAGCTATACGCTGGGATGCGAAAATCCCTATCCCTGTGTTTACACCATATACAGGTTGTTCCGAATTTACCAGGTTAAGAATACTGCTAGCAGAATCCTGAACCAGAAGTCGAGCGGTTGGTGAAAGCTCGGCAACCATGTTATTTCGGGCAACAGCTTCGATCTGATCAAGTGTCAAACTGTGCCCATCGATGGAGACTATCTTCTCATTTGATGTTCTATCTGTACTTTTCTTATGCATGATCGCCTTCAATCTATTAGGTCGATATGTATCTCAGCAGGGATCCATCTTGAAGGTTGATCGGTTTTCGACGATTACAATCTAAAACGTGATGAAGACGGGGCACATGATCGATCATCAACAGGATCCATCAAGTATAGCATGCTCAAAATATTTGTCGTCAGTTTGTAAAGGACCGTGGTATGCTAGTCCGCGTGATGTTCATTATCAACCTTCTTTGGTCATGAGGTTTGGGTGGCAATCCTACCGATTCTAATTCTTCTTTTTGGTGCACTCCTCGTGTCGATGGTCAGGAATCGACCGGAACGTATATTATGGGCTCTTTGCTCTGGAATAACACTCTTGACGTGGATAGTTAGTTTAGTTCTTATCACCAGTATTCCTGATGTGATTCGTTTATCCGTCTGGAAACCAACAGCCCTATTCGCATCGCGCCTGGAACTTCACCTCGATTCTGTAGGATGGTTTTTTCTTTATGCAACTTCAACGCTCATAGTATCTGTGACTTTCACTCAAGCTGTCCAACCTGGAATTACTACACCATTTCTTAGAGCTGTCATGCTTTCCTATCCGGCAATCACCATGATAACCATGCTTGCTGGAAACCTGCTTACCGTCGCCATGTCGTGGGCCTTGGTGGATATCCTTACTCTCATCTTCTTGATACGGATGCAAAGCGACAGAAAAGATACCTCTCGACTTGTCACTCGTACCGCAGTCGATGGAGGAGGGATACTCCTTGTATTGATGGCAGCACTTCTTAACGGGGCGGAAGGCGGAACCAGTTCGCTTTCAACGCCTATGACCTCATCTACGGCAGCCATATTCTTAGTACTAGCTGTGCTATTACGACTTGGACTCCTCCCGCCTCATATAACTTTTCAACCAATGACGAACCTACATCATCAGTTAGGAGCTCTCCTACATTTGTTGCCACCGGTGACAGCGTTATCTGTATTGGCGCGGATGTTAAATGTTGGAGTACCGATGGAAACGCTAGCCTGGTTACGTATCGCTGGGGGGGTAGGTGTGATAATAGGTGGTCTAAGATGGACTTTTCACTTGGATCGAGAAACTGCAAGACCCTTTCTCCTTCTTGGGATTTCAGGACTTGGGGTTCTGGCAGCAGGTATGAACCATGAGATTGGGGGTGCATCAATTACGGCTGCAGGAGGTGTCTTATTATTATCGGGAGTCGTGTTTTACTTAACAGAGATCTTTGCCCCCACACATCGTGCATGGATTGGAGTGGCGATCTTGTTCCTGGCAGGTATGCCTGGAACTCCCACTGGTGTCATTTCCGCAGCATTGGCAACCGGAGTATTCGAATCCTCGTCCGCTGGGATGACTATTCTGGGAGTAATCGGGTTGATTTTTCTTGCCATAGGGGGGATGCGCCATTTCTTCTTACCCTCCGCTCCCTGGCCTACAGGCGAAAGTCTAGTAAGGGTGATGTATGGCCTCGGTCTGTTGCTGCCCTTACTTGTAGGTATCGGCCTTGGTTTAAGGATGCCAGGTAGTGTCAGTCTCGAAGCTAGTATTGTATTCGTGATTACCATTGGCTTATCGATAATTTCCATCTTTCTCCTGCGTCGATTCCCTGAAGATAGCGTTCTTCGGTGGGGTCGAGTGTTCGCGTGGCTTGATCCTGATCCCCTTTATCGAATTCTTTCCCGGATTGTCCAGGTTCTTGTAAACCTCTTCCGCATGGTAGGAGAACTTCTTGAGGGCGAGGGCGCTATGTTGTGGATGATCGTCATTTTGTTGATTGTCATTCTGGCGCAAGGGAGGTTATTAGGATGATTTGGCTGGAGGAGCTCGCAATCGTGGCTTCGATCGCAGTAGCTCTCACGGGAGCGCTCCTCATTCTGTCAGATAATCGACGATTACTTTTAGCGACACTTGCTGCTCAATATGTCTTTGTGGCTTGGTTGGTGAGCCTTTCTTTGCCACTCCAGGTGGCCGTTGCTAAGTTAGTGGCTGGGGTTTTAGCATGTGCCATCATCGCAGTAGCTTTGGCAAATGTCGGATGGTCGGGCCAATTGAAAGCGCCCAAGACGATCCCTTCAGGCATGGTATTCCGCACTACCGCAATTTGCCTCGTCCTCTTGGTAGCGCTCGGGCTAGGTGGCGATATCTGGTCAGCGTTGCCGAAAATATCCACTGTTGCGAGTTATGGGGCGACGTTTCTAATCGCTATGGGTTTATTGCAACTTGGCTTCCAAGAGGAATCTGTTAAGGTTGGTATTGGGTTGTTGACAATCATTTCTGGATTTGAGGTCGCGTATACGACAATCGAACCATCTTTAGCTGTAATGGCTTTTCTAGCCACCGTACATCTTGGGATTGCGGTGGTTATAAGCTATCTTCTCCTCATAGGGAGCGGTGAGGAACCGAAGATGGAAGGTAAATCATGAGCGCTCCGTTTGTGCTCCTCTCTGTAAGTGGTTTGTTAGCGATGAGCGTCGTTTTGTTTAGAAATCGTCCTCGTACACAAGCTGCGATTTCGGCCATCGGATCTACCTTACTGGCGGTATTTGCTCTCTGGATAACGCTGGATGACCCGTTCGAGGTCCTTGGCTTAGCGGTAAAAATCACAAGTACATGGCGAATTCTGGGCCGCTCACTGATACTTGATGAAAGCAATCGTGCCGCCGTGGGATTTCTCTATCTCGCAGGCGCATTTATATTAGGAGGAGCTTGGGTTGCCCGACCTAATCGGAATCTATACTACATAGGATTACTTTGTCTCGGTTCGGTCGCCGCGTCTTTTCTCATTCGACCCTTCCTCTTTGCGGCACTTTTCTTGGAATTTACCGCAATGGGCGCGGTGTTGATTCTAGTCTCCCCAGAGACTCCAGCTCATAGGGGCGGTTTGCGGCTTCTGATTTTATACACCCTAGCCATGATGGTGATTCTCATCGCCGGTTGGATGCTGGATAACCTCGGCGTGACGAGCGCAACGCCGGAGTTGGCTCAAAGAGCTACGATGTTGATAGCTTTGGGTTTTGCTGTGATCATGGCCGTCCCTCCCTTCCATCTTTGGCTTCCGCCGGCTGCTGAGAAGGCTAATCCCTATGCATTATCTTTTGTGACGATCCTCTTACAGAGTGCCGGACTGTTCTTCCTGCTGCGGTTTTTAGATAGCTATACATGGTTACGAGATGTTCCCGGTCTGTTTGAGATGATACGCTGGGTTGGAATAGCCATGGTGTGTTTTGGGAGCATGTTAGCCATTGGACAAAGGTCTTTCTCCAAAGTTATGGCCTATGCACTGATCACTGATTTTGGGGTGATGCTTCTGGCTGTTGGGACAGGTATATCTGAGGGATACCGTTTAGCCCTCGGATTGTCAGGTGTTCGCGTCATAAATCTTGCGGTATGGGCCATGGGATCGGCAAAACTCCTTGATTATTCTGGCGATGATCACTTTCAAGCTCTTCAGGGAGCTGCCTACCGATCTCCATTTGGAGCAGCATCTGCTTTGATCGGTTTATTTTCTATGGCCGGATTTCCACTTACCGCAGGCTTTCCTGGACGTTGGGCATTGCTTTCGACGCTTGCTGGGGTAGATCCTCTCGCAGGCTGGGCGATTATATTTGCTTTTCTTTGCGTTGGTGCGGCTGCTTTGCGGTGGACGAATGCATTGCTTGGATCGCCACTGAGTGAGCGGATCATATCTTCAACGTTAACCGAGACGTTCTTCCTCGTAGGTGGAATCGCGATGTGCATCCTTTTGGGCGCGTTTCCCCAACTTTTATTTCCATGGGTGACGGAGGCGGCCGCTGGTATGGCGCAGCTCTTCCCGTAGAGAATTCAACTGCATGCGCTATGCTATAATCCGCCGGCGTGAGATGAGGGCATAAGATGGAGCCAAAACAGATCGAGACTCAACTTTCGTGGTTGGATGAACAACGAAGAAAGGATAATGAATCAATAAATCGATTGTCGGAGCAAGTTGTAATGACGGAGGAGGGCCTCGCATTACATACCAAGCAACTACAGGATTTGTCTAGCGAAATTGCTAGATTGGCGGGTCTGACCACACGTATTCATCAAATGGATGAAGCATTAAACAAGCAACGTCAAGATTTCTCCCACCAACTTGGGGAGGCGGAAGATCGCCGAACGGAAAAGGAGAAGGCGCTAGAGGAAATCCGCAAAGTGGATCTTGAAACTTTGGCGAAGCAGATGGAGGAGGTTCGGTCAGAGATTGAAGTCATGCATGAGATCAAACAAGCACTGAGCGATCGCCGTGAAGCGGAAATCCGTATCTCAAGCAAAATCGATGGTTTGGAGAAATTAATTGAAGACCTCGAAACACGTGATGAATCTCATTCGAGAAACATCGTTGCGTTCGAGGAAGGAAGAAAACAAAATTCACGACGCTTGGGTGAATTNNACTATCGCGGGGAGAACATGATTCAACTGAAGATCGAGTGCGTCGAATTGAGGTCCGGGTTATGGATCTAGTTGCAAGCGATAACGAACGACGCGAAGCGCAAACTGTTATTCTGGATCAGCAGAATTTAAAACTTGCTGGATTTGAAAGGAATTGGCAAAAGTGGGAACAACGTCTCGCACAGTTCGAAAAACAAGCTGATGATCTCGATGATCGCATGCTGGCCTATGAAGAGGTCTACCGATCCTTGAAACAAATGCAGCGAGATTTAGAGGAACTGATTGAACGCCTCGAACGTCGCATCAACGAAGTTACCGAAATGCAACGGTTGGCTGATGACCGTATGAAACAGGAATGGTCAAGCTTCCAAGCGGATGATCAAAAAAGGTGGAATACTTTTAAACTTACAACCGATGAGGGATGGCGTGAACACGATCGTCTTCATGAAAAGATGGTCCAACAAATTCAACTCCTTGAAGAAAATGTCACCGATATCTTACATTCACTTTCTGAGATCCAAGAGACCGACCAACAACGTATCCTTGAGATCCACAATCTATTACGCAATTGGGCAAATGAAATTGAACGTCGCACACGATCAGGGGGTTAGTGCTCTGCTCACAGCATTCTCTTATAGAGTAAGACTGACTACGGAATGTACTAAACTGAATCCTTGTGGGTTTGTCCGCGTTAAAGAGGTGAGGTTAATCTAAACCATCAGGTTCAAGAAAATGAGAGTAGTAGGCACTGCAGGTCATGTAGATCATGGCAAATCTAAACTTGTCGAAGCGCTCACAGGGATAGACCCTGATCGTTTGAAGGAAGAAAAAGAGCGTCAGATGACAATCGATCTGGGTTTTGCGTGGATGAAGCTTCCCTCCGGTGAGGAGGTTGGGATTGTAGATGTACCGGGCCATCGGGATTTCATTGAAAACATGTTGGCTGGTATCGGTGGGATTGACGCTGCACTATTCGTAGTGGCTGCGGATGAGGGGGTAATGCCTCAAACGCGTGAACACCTTGCGATCCTTAACTTGCTCGAGGTGAAAAAAGCCATTGTGGCGCTTACAAAAGTCGATTTGGTAGAAGAAGAAGGATGGTTGGAGTTGGTACGGACTGAGGTTGAGGCTTTACTTCGATCGACCCATCTATCTAATGCTCAAATCGTGGCGGTTTCATCAAAAACTGGAGAAGGATTGGACGAACTCATAAATGTCTTAAGTGATGTCCTCAAAAGTGCACCTCTAAGACGGGATCTTGGACGCCCAAGGTTGTTAATCGATCGTGTCTTCACAATAGCTGGTTTTGGGACTGTAGTGACCGGAACATTAATCGATGGTTCACTGTTTGTCGGACAGGACATTGAGATCTTGCCATCTGGTTTCAAAGGAAGGATACGGGGGCTTCAAACTCATAAAACCAAAATTGAGAAAGCCGTTCCTGGAAGTCGAGTTGCAGCAAACATATCTGGTATCGAGGTTCGGGATATATTTCGGGGCGATGTTGCAACTCTCCCCGGATCGTACAGAACTACGCGTTTGATCGATGTCCACTTTCACCTTCTCTCTGATGCCGCTCTTCCAATCAAACACGATCAACAGGTTAAGCTCTACCTTGGAGCGTCGCAGAGGATGGCACGAATCCGACTTTTGGGTAAAGAGCAGCTAAACCCTGGTGAGGATGGTTGGCTCCAACTGGTTCTAAGTAAACCCGTCATTGCCTCTCGTGAAGATCACTTTATCATTCGTCAACCGTCACCCGGTATAACGATAGGTGGAGGAAGAATCGCGAACCCTCATCCGAACCGATATCATCGTCGGAAGGATACCGAGGCGCTGAAAGGATTAGAAAAATTGATCTCTGGCACACCGGCGGAGGTGTTGACTCAATCCATAGCGCGATTGGGTCCGGTTCCATTTAATCAGGCTATTCGGCAGGTCGGATTAACTTGGGATGAGGTGAAACACGTGATCGAGGACCTTCGGTCGAATGATGAATTAATTATGCTGGAACAAGTGCCCCAGGATCCAGATTCTGAGGCGCTTATTCTTGATCGGGGGACATGGCAGCATATACATAACAAGATTGCTCGTATTT
>JABAOF010021449.1_pt4 | contig 10202 bp, 10 predicted proteins | sample 7062171 | NCBI WGS metagenome assembly JABAOF01 (sample SAMN14538628, study PRJNA623070) | marine sediment metagenome | biome: marine biome [ENVO:00000428]; feature: marine pelagic biome [ENVO:01000023]; material: deep marine sediment [ENVO:00002113] | place: India: Gulf of Khambhat ... | reverse complement strand
AGGTTTTGTGAGTGATAGAACTGCAGAAACACAAAGATGTGCGGGCACTGGCGACTTTGGATATGGATGGGACGCTGCTAGAATCCCGCAGCGTCGATATCTTGTGCCAGAAATTTGGGTTGATGACAAAACTCGGAGAGATAGACGGGAAATCTGACCTACCAGAGGGCTATAAAGTGAGTGAGATCGTTGCACAATTGTTTGGAGGGATGAAGGCCCCGGATCTGGAAAAGGCTTTCGACAGCATCAAAGTAGTTAATGGAGCGAAGGAATTCATTGATTTTCTAAGAAAAAAGAAATTCCTAACTGCCATAGTCACCGATTCATACACTTTTCTAGCGTCAAGATTGGCAGAAAAACTTGGAATCGACTTAGTCTGGGGGAACAAGCTGGAAATCGTTGACGGCATAATCACTGGAAGAATAGTTATGCCGCTAGGTTGGGAAAAGCAGAAAAAGTGCCAGAAAAAGGCTGTTTGCAAGTTACATGCGATGTATGAGCTTGCGCAGAGAAACCATGTCGGAATGGACAAAACCCTAGCAATTGGAGATTCCAAAAGCGATTTTTGCATGATTGAAAGGGCTGCGATGGGTGTCGCTTTTAGACCTAAGGATCGCGAGATAGTTGAAATTGCAGATTTGGTGGTCTATGGAGATTTTTTTGAACTTATTGATAAACTGAAACCTTTTTTAGATCGGTTCCAGTAGAGTAGTTCGAGTTAGAATCAGCATGGTTTCTGAGAAGATTCTTGATCTAGGCGATTACACGTCTTTTGATTTGCAGAGATGTCTTAAGGATAAGACGGAAACCATGGTTTTGGATGAAGGTGGCCTCTCATCACCATTAGCCATTTCCCTAATCATTCCAACGCGATTTGGGAGTGAAGAGGGACGTGAGATTGAACGAGAAACATTAAAGAAGATACTTTCTGAGTGCAGCGAACTGGTTGATGTTGGCTACCTTGATGAAATCGTAGTGATAGATGCTACACGAGATAAAAAAGGCAAACGTGACTTTCGTGTGCTTCAGAACGTTGTGAAAGTAGCTTATGAGGAAGTTGGACTTTTTAGAGAGCAAGTTCATCTACTCAACAAGTATGGTAGCGAAAACGAGAAGGGAAAACGAGGCTTAACTGACTTTTTCGTCAAGGTTGTACATCAATTTGACGATAATATTCCAAAGGTCCTAGCAAAATTTGGAGTCTTCGGAGTCACGGGAGTATTTGGTGTTCCCTACGGCAAAGGAGCGGGACTGTGGCTTTCAGTCCCTATCGCTGGAGGAGATATTTTGTGTTTTGTCGATTCAGACATCCTGAACTTCAAGAAGGAATTTGTCACTGCCCTGTGCCATCCAATTGTCTATTCGTGGAACCTTAGAAAAGCAGCAACAAAGTTTGTCAAAGCATACTACACGAGGTTGACAAAAACTCCTGACCTCTCTTCTGAAGAAGCTATTTTAGGAGGACGAGTTTGCCGCTTATTTGCGCTTCCTCTCATAAAATCAGCCACAAGTTCTCTAGATCTATACGGCTCTTTGAGAATGATTAGGTACCCACTCGCCGGAGAGTTCGCGGTCTCGAGGGATGCCATTGAAAGATTAGATTTATCCTCAGCATACTCTGTTGAAATGTATTTGTTATTTCAGTTGCTTGATCTAGTTGGGAGTGCATCGATGGCTCAGGTTGATTTGCAGATTTACAATCACATCGGCCAGAAATTCCTGAAGCTGGAGAGCTTAGCCCATCAGGTGGGGAGCTGCATCATAGGAATGGTGACTGAGAAGAAAAAGAGATCCCTTACCGATAAAGAGAGTAAGCAGATTCTTCGTTTATATAAAGAAAAAGCAAATCAAATGATTAAGAAATCTGAAAAGTGGATTTCTAGACTTAGAAAATCCACAGAACTTGAGGTTTCCAAGAAGCTAATTTATTCTAGGGAAGAAGAAGAAAAACGTCTTCAGTGCTTCCTCAAAGTCCTAGAGAATATTCTTAGTGAAAAAGTAAAAGAGAGAATTATCTCACTTCCTTCTTGGGATACAATAAGGGCGAAAACGGGGAATTACTTTGTTCTTAGGGAAATGCTTAGGAGGAGGAGTAACCAAAGTACGTGGTCTCGATTGAAAGAATGTGGTCTCATAGAACGACCGCCAACTTTGGACAGGTAACCTTTATAAGATAAGCTTCTTAGAAACTCTGCGTTCAGCATTGGATTCTAGCTTCATAAGTTTGATATTTGTTTGCTAGAGATCTAGGAGCAGACGCATAACGCGAACGATGTGTGCCCCAAAATATTGGAAACGGTGATAAAAATCAAGATCGGTGTGATTCATTACACATGTCCTGAAACCGAGAAAAGTGGAGTTACAACAGTTATTAGAAGCCATGCGATTCACTTGACAGATCTTGGAAATGAGGTCACGATTATATACGGTAAAGGTGGTGGCTTAGAAGGAGTTAGAGAAGTATACATTGAGGAACTGAATCCAGATCATCCTGAAATCTCGAAACTCCAAGGGAACATACTCAGCGGAAAATTAGGTGAGTCGGATAAAAAGGAGTTCATCGGGATTAAAGAGAACTTGAAGAAAAAGATTCGAGATACTATTAGAGGATTAGACGTCGTTATAATTCACAATATTCCATCAATGGCATTCAATTTTCCAGCAACGGTTGCTCTAAACGAGTTGGCAGAAGAAGACGGAAGTAAATTTGTTTTCTGGATCCATGACTCCATTGTCTTGCGTCAAGAATGGAAGAAATTTTTGAAGGTTTGGCCCTTCACAGAACTCCATTATCGACATCCAAATGTTTCCTATGTAACCATTACTGAATTTAGGGCGAAACAACTTTCACAGATACGAGATAAACATTACAGATTAGAAGACGTTGAGGTTATACCAAACGGCATCAACGTGGGGGAATATGAAAGGCTTGATGAAACAACCCTGAAGCTCAGGGAAAAGCTAGGCCTAAGATGGGAAGACTATGTGATTTTGATGCCGATAAGAGTCCTTCCGAGAAAAAACATCGAACTAGGATTAAAAATTGTTTATGAACTAGAGAAGCTTGTGGGAGAACGCCGTGTAAGACTAGTAATAACTGGTCCGCCAGATTCTCAAGCGCGGGCACGTTCACAAAGATACGTTGATTACTTGGACAAGATGAAGAAGAAACTGAACATTGAAGATAACGTTTTGTTAATTCACGACCTGATATCGTTCAGAAGACTGTATGAGAACAACGAAATAGTAAAATGGGGAATCGCTGACGCCTATGCATTAGCTGACTTAGTTTTAATCACAAGTAAAGAAGAGGGTTTCGGCTTGCCAGTTTTGGAGGCGGGAGTGGCAAGAAAACCCCTTTTTGTAAGCAGGATTAAACCCTTCGAAGAAATATTAAAAGAAGGCATCGAAGCGCATATGTTTGGACTGAACGAAAAACCCGCTAACATCGCATTCAAGATTTTCAGATATTTCCTAAGCGATATTATCCAGTACAACTTTAACAACGTGATAAGAAAATATCGTTGGAGCGTCATAGTTAAGGACAAGGTCCTTCCTTTCCTGAGAGACATTGTAGAAGCAGCATAGCCTGTGTTTACATTCTTTGGGTCTACTTCATACTGCTAACCACTTAGAAAGTTACCCCCCGCGGTCGCAAACTACACTTGAAAGAACATATTGTTAGAATGAAGACCTGAGGGTGTCCTTTCTGTGTTTGTTTATAAGTTTATCTAGATCACCGTCTTCTTCGAGAAGATTGATCAGGCGAGCCAACGAGAGACCGGTTTTCTCTTCTGCCTTGCGCACACGCATCGGTATTTGAAACCAAACCGAACTATAATATTTGTTTAAATATTAGAACTACAAAATAACGTAGCTAGAGGATAGAAGAATATGGGTTCGAAGGCACCTAAGGGCGAACTCGCCGCGAGAAAACTGCTTGAAAAGAGGAAAAAGTTCAGGTGGAGCGATGTCTACTACAAGCGCCGAATGCTCAGATTAGATGTTAAGTCTGACCCGTTGCAAGGGGCTCCCATGGGCCGTGGAATAGTCTTAGAGAAGGTTGGTGTTGAAAGCAAGCAACCCAACAGTGCAATACGAAAATGTGTGAGAACTCAACTCATCAAGAACGGCAAGGCTATAACAGCCTTTCTCCCAGGGGATGGGGCCCTCAATGCGGTTGACGAACACGATGAAGTTATAGTAGAAGGAATAGGCGGTTCCCGCGGTGGAAGTATGGGTGACATACCGGGCGTTCGATGGAAAGTCGTTAGTGTCAACGGCGTTTCTCTCAAACAGTTGGTTCTCGGCAAGAAAGAGAAGCCAATGCGGTAGGAACAAAACTGTCTTCTGAACAAGCCTTAAATAGAGGCTTCTTAACCCAGAAGGCTTGTCAAGGTGACGCACTTGAGCAAGGGACAGGAAATAAAACTATTCGGAAAATGGAGTTTTGATGGGATCGAGGTAACTGACCCAGGTCTCCAAAGGTATATGCTCGACGCGCGCACACGTTCTCTTAAACCAGTTTATGTTCCTCACAGCATGGGAAGACATGAACACGGAAAATTTCGTAAGGCTAGAGTTAACATCGTAGAGAGACTCATAAATAGCCTAATGCGGCCTGGAAGCGGCGCTGGAAAAAAAGCCAGAGTAATCAATCTGGTTAAGAATGCCTTCGAAATTATTCACCTCCGAACGGAACAACAACCCATACAAATTCTCGTCAAGGCAATTGAAAACACAGCTCCTTGCGAGGATACCACCCGCATAAGCTATGGAGGCATTGCTTATCACATGGCTGTAGATATATCTCCTCAAAGGCGAGTTGACCTTGCCCTACGTTTTCTTTCCGAGGGAGCAAGGAAGATTGCTTCCGGCAACCCTCGTTCCCTGGATGAGTGCCTAGCCGAAGAATTGATTCTAGCAGCCAACAAAGACGTAAAAAGCCACGCTGTGCAAAAGCGCAATGAAATGGAAAGGATAGCTCGATCTTCCCGTTAGCCAATCTTCCTGTTGTATAGGGGAGCCTCTAAGAGAGGAAAGCATAGCAATATCGCAAATCCTTTCAAAAAATTAAAATAACCGAACCAACTGTCTTCTCTACGAATTACACTACAATTGGAGGAACAAGCTCAAACAAAAAGTAGGAGGAGAAAAAATGAGCAAAACAGAAAAACCCCACTTAAACCTAGTTGTCATCGGACACGTAGACCATGGAAAATCCACAACCATTGGCCACATGTTCTACCTCACAGGAACCGTCGACGAAAGAACTGCCAAAATGTACGAAGAAGAAGCGAAAGCATTGGGAAAAGAAACCTTCAAATTCGCGTGGGTCTTAGATAGACTGAAAGAGGAAAGAGAAAGAGGTCTAACTATAGACGTTGCTTACCTGAAATTTGAAACACCAAAATACTTTTTCACCATAATTGACGCACCAGGCCACAGAGACTTTGTTAAAAACATGATCACCGGATCCAGCCAATCAGACGGCGCAATCCTCTTTGTCTCCGCCAAGCGCGGAGAATTCGAAGCAGGTATAGGATCGGGCGGACAAACTAGGGAACATGCCTTTCTCGCTTACACACTAGGTGTAAACCAGATGGTCGTTGCCATCAACAAAATGGACGATCCAACAGTGGACTGGAAACAAGAGAGATACGAAGAAATCAAGAATGAAATTTCCCGCGTACTCAAAATGGTTGGTTACAACATTGACAAGACATCATTTGTACCCACCTCCGGATGGACAGGAGACAACCTTATCAAAAGTAGCGACAAAATGCCCTGGTATAAAGGTCCAACCCTCCTGGAAGCCATAGACGCCTTCGAGATTCCACCCAAACCCATTGCCAAACCCCTGCGCCTTCCAGTTCAAGATGTCTACACAATCACCGGAGTTGGAACAGTTCCTGTTGGAAGAGTGGAAACTGGCGTGCTGAAAGAAGGCGACACCCTCGTGTTTATGCCTTCAAACGTTCAAGGACAAGCTAAAACCATCGAAACCCATCATGTTAAAATCCCAAAAGCTGTACCTGGAGACAACATTGGATTCAATATCCGAGGCATCGCAAAGAAAGACATTCGAAGAGGAGATGTAGCTGGTCACCCAGACAACCCGCCGACTATCGCAAAAGAGTTCATTGGCCAAATAATCGTGATCTATCATCCAACAGCCATAGCCGCAGGATATTCTCCAGTACTGCATGCTAATACACTCCAAGCTTCTTGTAGATTTACAGAGTTAATTGCGAAACTTGACCCAAGAACTGGACAGATCATCGAAGAAAAACCAGCGTTTCTGAAGAGCGGAGACGGTGCAACTGTACGGTTTGAACCGATATTCCCCATTTCCGTTGAAGCCTACAGCGACTTTCCGGAGCTTGGACGTTTCGCAATACGGGACATGGGAACAACCATCGCAGCTGGAGTAATCAAGGAAATCACAAAGAAGGGCTAAGAAACACCTAACACTATCCCTTCCAACGGTTAAGCACGTCTCTTCTCTTTTTTTATTATTAATAATAGATTAACAGATCTTTCTTTGCTCATCGCTAGCTCTAATCATAGACAGGTACTTGGTAGAACCAACTCAACACATAAGTGCGTATCCCTGTATTCTCGCTTTCTTTTCCTAGCGTAGCTCAATATAATAACACCTGCAGCCAACAGTATTGTTAATCCAATGCATGGAGCTAACAACTCCAACTTGTTTGCTGGACCTTGAATGCCATCTGGAAACAAATCTTGTTGTGATAAGTAGATGAATTCTTGCAAATATGCGGAAGTATTGGAGTTTGCATTGGCAACCCATACTTCTAAATCAGTCGAATCAAATACCACACTTTGGCGGTTAGGATACCAACCAGCAACAGGAGGAGTTTTCAAAAATTGGATTGACATTTCAGCATCTATGTTACTGTAGTTTCCTAAGATTATTTGACCAAGTTTTTCATACCTGTTCCAACTCCAATTCCAACTATCTCTTGGATCATAGGGGAAACGCTGAGTAGCCGCTAGTTCAAAGTCAACATAATGGTTTGTTCTACGTACAGCATTTCCTATACTGTAGTGAGGTAAGATATCCTCTGCAGGATCTCCAGCCCAAAACACTTTGCAATAATTAGTAGATATCTCTACTGCACAAGCATTTAGGTTCTTTCCGTTCCCTAATATTATATTCCAGCCAGTTGTTCTGCTTGTTTGATTTATGATACTGATTGCTTCAACCAAATTATTGGAGTATTGAAGTACTTTCCTAAGAATAAAGAGAATAGGCATACCATCTAATGTTGTGTCATGGGATGAAGAAAATTCTAGTCCGAGAGATATGCCTTTTTTGTTCATTCCAATATCAGCACCTATGATTCCAAAATGGCCAATGTTGAAAAACGCACCTCCACTTTCCGGTTCATAAACAGTAATTAACCCAGATGGCGGAGGAAGAAGAGGGCTATCAAGGTTCCTCCCATGATATAAATGCCCATCGATAGTAGCGTTTCCAAAAATAGCAAAACCACTGCATCCTGTCCATCCTCTACCAGGGAGATCAGCATCTATTTGCGAAAGGAGCACATCAGTGTAGTTCACACTTGCTCCATCAGCCAACCCTTGCATTTCTTCAATGTATTCTTGAGGTACATATGGTTCCATTGCCTTTGAGCAGTTAATCATGTATTCATAAGAATAACCCATGTCTGTCATTCGTTGATTATGGTATTGTATTGAAGCTTGGATATGCTCTTTTAGCAAAAATCCATTTTGATAGCCCATTTCATAAGGGGTTCCTTTAAGATGAAGTATCAATAAACCACTTACATTTTCAAGATATGCTTCGCCATGTCTCGCTATGGCGTTACTATTTCGGTTGGACTTTAATTTGCAGTCAAAGTTAGTAATTGCTGAAGAACTTGGTTCCGTAAAAAACGCTGTCAACAACAACACTGAAAAGATACTTGCCATAACGATTTTTCTCATTTCAACTCCCTTTACCATTCGATCGTTCGGTTGAAAAATTAAAGTTTTATGGAATGTATATACTGCGCGCGACGAAGGCAATAAACGCCTCAATTCCACTCTTTTTTTGGTATACTTTAAAGGCGAATGTTCTGACGAAATTTGAGAAGTAACGTTGCGCGTATAGATTGGAATTGCTGAAAGGGCTTGCCTGACTCCATTTTTGGCGCAAACAGGTGCGAGAGATTTAATGTTATTTCTTCTCTAGATAATCCGAGACAAGACCCTGAAATCCCAGCAGGATGCTGTCAAACTAAATTGGACGCGCATGCATTAAGCGAATATCTGATTTTAAATAGTGTTTTTTCTTTTGTAGGTTACTAGTTTTCTTCTGTAGAGTACAACTGTTAGTAGTGTTGCTATCATGAAAAGTGGTAGGACAAGGAATGGTGGGAACTCTGGAATCCAATTGTATCCTGTGGAAGTCATTTCACCCCATGTTGAAGGTGGTTTTGGCGATTCTTCTGCAATTAAATTTGGAGGCCAAGTGTAGTAATTGAATGGCGGCTCTCCAGGGGAATCTTGAACTATGAAAGCGACTCCAAGAGATTTTTCTACACCGGCGGTTACACTGATCTTTGGATATGAGATAACGAATTCGGCTTGCCACCCTACTGAAGTGTAAGAGATTTCTGCAATCCAGCCAAAAGGAGAAACAATCATTCCAACCCCTAGCTGGATCTCTACAGGCTCTCTGTTGAGTTGAATAGCGAGAAAAATGTCATCTTGCCCAAACGTTGTACCACCATCATGGTTAATATCAAAGAGTAAACCAACGTAATCTTCGTCACTGAGCGTAGCGTCTAAAACGTTGAAAGCAATGTAGAGATTTACTCCATCTTGTTTAACCAAAACTTCTACGTTGTCAAAGGATACTGATGCAGCATCATCCCATTCGCCAACAGTAATCGCCCCATCAACGGTTGGAGCTGAACCATATACCGCAACAACCTCATAGGTCGCCTGTCCTTCTACTATGATTGCCATGAAAGACAAGCAAAATAATAGGACAAATGTGAAAACAATTTTTTTAACCATACATCATCCTTCGTTATGTGCACCATTTCAATTTTATACTTTGTGGAAGAAACTTCAATTGAATAAGGCGCGCGTGAAAAAGCTCTTTCCTAAGAAAACATGCGCGCCTATCTAAAGCTTTCACCTTTTACTTTGTAGTCAAGAAACTCTTTAAACCTTGTCAACGACCAAACAAGAAATTCTATTTTCCCACGCACTAAACGTGGTTTGATCTGTGCACCCGCATTTCAATTATACAGTTACATATTTTGCATAAAAAATATATAATTTCACGTCTCTTTTACAATATTGTGAATATACTTTTGTTAAAAAGCAAAAGAATTCCTTGAGCAATGCAGATTAACCCTAGAACGAGTGTTACTGGCTTAAAGGTTAAAATCGTTCCAATTAACTTCAGCACATCTTCTATAAACTTGAAGATCATGTAAACAAACACCGCTGGAACAAAGAAGATTATTAGGTAAACCCAAGTAGACGAAATGCCAAAAACCGTTTCTGGCAATGGATATAACAAATATACCAACCCAACGAATAAGCCCCCTACAGCCAAACCCAATAAAGCCGCCCAAGGAACATCTTTCAATGGCTTAAAAAACAATGCTAATCCAGCAACGACCAGTAAATATTGAGTGCCAACATCAACCTGAGCTGCATTCGTCAACCAAGCTACCGCCGCAGTTACAATGAAAAGGATTCCAACAAAGAATCCAAAAAGAGATGCAATCTTAATGAACCAGCTTGTGGGTTGCCCCACGACCGGCACAGGCTTCACCAATCTTTCTATAAACCAAGAAAGAGCAATAATTCCTCCCAAGATTAGAATGTAGGACGTATAATCCATTAAAAAAGTTAAATCCAATTTATTGTACCTCGCTGATTAAACTACTCTTTTCCGGTGGATTGTTTTGTAGCCGAAAGAACTTTAATCTTTCCGTAGGCATGCATTTGAGAACCAAAATAGAAAGGCTTCCATAGATAATTAGGGAAGGCTCTTCCCTACTTTATCTTTGATTGTGAATACAAGAAAGCAAGGCTCCAATTCTCAAGTTTATTAAGAACTACGCTATATTATCCTACAATTCGGTGAATGGTTTGTCCTCCCAATCAGTCTTAACGGTTTCAAACCTTACAAAATTCTACGGAGACTT
>JABAOF010014940.1_pt1 | contig 10203 bp, 9 predicted proteins | sample 7062171 | NCBI WGS metagenome assembly JABAOF01 (sample SAMN14538628, study PRJNA623070) | marine sediment metagenome | biome: marine biome [ENVO:00000428]; feature: marine pelagic biome [ENVO:01000023]; material: deep marine sediment [ENVO:00002113] | place: India: Gulf of Khambhat ... | reverse complement strand
GGGGGAGGAGATTGGCTACGCGGCCTTTTATGCTCCGTATGTTCATGAGAATCTGGAGGCTAGCCATAGGGTAGGCGAAGCAAAATTTCTTGAAAAGGCCCTGTATGAGTCAGAACAGGACATCCTCCAGATCGTGGCGGCAAATGCAAGGATAATATGAAAAGTCCTGCTGAAGACATAAAGGACGTCTTGGAGTCCTCGGCTGTGGGCATTGGCACATTTGGGACTGACCTGTTTGTGTCAAAAGAGCCTTCAGAGCCTGATGCCTGCACCACTATCTATGACACCCCAGGTCAAGAGCCTGAAGCTGGGTATAGATATGACAGGCCTGGAGTCCAGGTTCGTGTAAGGGGAACCGCAGGTGGTTACCAAGCGGCTTATGCCAAGATAGAGGATGTAAAGGAAGCCCTACATGGCCTGGGGGATGAGACCTGGAATGGGACTCGCTATGTTGGCATCTGGGCTACTGGAGATCCAAACTTCCTTGGCTACGATGACAATGGGAGACCAATTTTCACGATAAACTTCCGAGTCCACAGGACGGCATGATGGAGATCAAAGAGCTACAAGCCCAGAAGCAAGAACTGCAGGAGCGCCTTTTAGAGGCAATCAAGGGGTTTGAAGATGAAACAGGGGTGCTTGTGGCTGACATCATTAGGATTGATCGTATCGACAGCTCAACCCTTGATGGACCAGCAACTCTAATCAGGTCAGTAAGGGTGGCACTGCTACTATAAAGGGCCATCTCCAGCCTGATCTGCTGGGGATGTCGCAAGAAGCAAATTAGGGGCAATGTGGGTGCCCACATCACTCACGTTGCCCCTTTTTTGTTGCCCAACCATAGAACAAGGAGGAAACAAAATGGCTTCAAGTGCAATTAGTGGAGTGGGAGTTAAGTTTCAGAGAAGCGATACGGGAACCTCCTCTGGGAGTTATTCCGATATCGCTGAAATCAATTCAATCACAGGGCCAGACAAGAGTCGGGCCACCATTGACGTGACGAGCCTGGACTCAACTGGTGGGTATCGCGAATTCATTGCAGGGTTTCGTGACGGCGGCGAGGTCACTCTGCAGATGAATTTCACCAGGAACACCTACGATGACATGAACGATGATTTTGAGAGTGATTCGCTCGTGGATTATCGCCTTGTCATGTCAGATGCAAGCAAAACCACGTTTGACTTCAAGGCACTGGTTACAGCCATAGGGCTTGCAATCCCCCTGGATGACAAGATCACAGCCCCTGTGACTCTCAAAATCTCTGGCCAGGTGACAATGACCTCATAACAAGGAGGAAACATGGGAGTTTTAACCAAGAAGCAGATCCTTGAGGCCCAAGACCTGAGGATGGAGGAGGTTTACGTCCCAGAATGGGGCGGGTCTGTTTTTGTAAAGACCCTAACAGGGGCAGAGCGGGACTGGCTTGAGGGAGAGGCTATCACCAAGCAGGGTGACAACATCATGCAAAACTACCGCAACCATCGTGCCAGGATTGTTGTTGCCTGCACAGTCGATGAAAAGGGCAAGTCCCTCTTTAGCTATAAGGACGTTGAAGAGCTTGGCAAAAAGTCGGCTTCAGCCCTTGATCGGATTGCTGATGCTGCCCAAAAGTTCAACGCCCTTACCCAGGAAGACCTTGAGGCCGCAAGAAAAAACTCCTCACCGAGCGACCAGGGCGGAGGTTCCTCTTCAGGCTAGCGCTGGCGCTCGGTATGACGGTCAGGGAGCTTCTTGAACGAATTGACAGCAGGGAACTGACTGAATGGAGGGCATTTTATGAGCTTGAGCCCTTTGGATGTGAGAAAGAAGACTCCAGAATAGGCGTTATAGCCGCCACGATAGCAAATGTTTTCAGGGCGAAACGTGGCAAAACATACAAGGTCGAGGATTTCATGCCCCTGCTCCCCACTGGCAAGAAGCAATCGGTTGAAGAGATGAAGCAAATATTCACCGAGCTTGCCAAGGAGACCAAGAAGAATGGCTAATATTGGCACCTTAATGGCTCACATTGGGGTCAACACGGCTGATCTCAAACGGGCTGAAGCTGAAATGGCAGCATTCACCAGACAGGCCAGGACTGGCTTTGCCCGTTTGATTCCAATGGTGACAAAGACATCGGCAGTTTTGGGGATACTTGCAGCCGTTGTTGGCATCAAGTCGACAAAAGCCTTTATGGATTTTGAGAAACAGCTTAGGAATGTTGGCACTCTCCTTGGTGATCAGGCCAAGGTCTTAATGCCAAGGTTTCAAAAAGAGATTCTGGGCCTTAATGCCGCCCTGGGCTCTGCCACTGATATCACCAGGGGTTTGTACCAGGCCATCAGTGCAGGCCTCCCCAAAGGAGCAGAAGCCCTTGAGTTTGTGACCAAAGCCGCACAGGCAGCACAAGCAGGCCTTTCTGATGTCTTCACGGCTGTTGACGCTGGAACGAGCGTCTTAAATGCCTTTGGGATGCAAGCCAAGGAATCAGATCGTATTTTTGATGCAATGTTTCAGACCGTAAAAGATGGGAAGACCACCTTTGAAGCCCTGGCAAGTGGCATAGGCCGTGTTGTCACCATATCAGCAGTAGCCGGGGTTTCAATGGAGGAGATGTTTGCTGCCCTTGCTTCTCTTACCAAAGCAGGTCTCAGCACAGATGAAGCTGTCACGGCCCTACGTCAGACAATCCTCACGTTTCTGGACCCAATGCCAGATGCAGTTGAATTTGCAAAACAGCTCGGGATTGAGCTGAGTGCTTCAGCCCTTAAATCTCGTGGGCTCCATTCAATTCTTGGTGATCTGGGCAAAGCCTTGGGAGAGAACGCAGGGCTATATGCCAAGGTGTTTTCAAACGTTCGGGCATTGACAGGTGCCCTGCCTTTGGCATCCAAGCTGTCAGCAGACTTTGCCCAAAACCTAAAGAACCAGGCTGAGGCAGCAGGAGCAGCAGCAGAAGCATTCAGCATCGTTGAGCCTGGACTTGGCCACAGGATAAAGACATTGGGCCGGACAATACAGCAGGCCCTTATACCCGTTGGGGAGTCAATAGCCATAGGCATCACCCCTGTCATTGAATTTGCCCAAGCCGCTGCCGAATGGCTCAAGCAAACCACAGCAAAACTTCAAGGCTACACCACTAAAACAGAAGTCCTCAACATGAGGATAGAGGAACAGCAAAACCGTATAAAATCCCTGCAAGAGGAGCTAGATCGCACAGTCAAGGTTGCAGAACGGTATGAGGCCATTGATGAATTCCTTGGCAAGGCATTTGGCCCAAAAAACCAAGACCGTATCAAGAAGATAAAAGAAGCCTTGGTAGAGGCCCGGTGGGAGCTTGGCAATCTCCAACAAGACCTTGAGACAGCGCAATTTGAGGAACTGATGTCAGGGGTTCCTCCAGCCTATCCTGCTTTCAAACCAACAAAACCTGTCCAGCTTCCAGCAGGCCCTCTGCCTGATTCCAAAGAGATAAAAGCCGCCATGGATTTCCAGATTGCACAGATGGAAATCCTGATCAGAAGTGAAACCCTTACCAGAGAGGAACGGCTTGCAATCTGGGATGCCTATGAGGAGAAAAGGCGAGAGCAGATCAATGAAGAAATCAAAGCTCTCAAGGAACAGGGGGTCGAAAAAGAAGTTGTCTGGGCCTATGAGAAGAATGCCCTGGTAGAGATGACCAATCTCTATAGCACCCTCAGCAGTGCCATAGCTGATATCCCTGAATGGAGACCAACCCCAATCCATCCAGATATTGCAGCGGGGCTGATAAAAACTGAGGAACAAATTGAGCAATGGACGAGTCTAAGGGAACATTTTCAGGCCATGACCCAAGATGCAGAGAAAGCATTTGATTATATGGAGCAGATGTCCATTCAAACTGCCCGTAACATGCAAAATAGCTTTGGGAGTTTCTTTTTTAAGTTGGTCAAAGGGGAATTTGACAGCCTCCTTGATGTGGTCAAGGGGTTTGCAGATGCCATGATAAGGATCATGGCCGATATTGCCGCTCAGATGGCAGCACAAAAGCTATTTGGGCAAGCATTCCTGGCAGGAGAGGGGCCACTAGGGGGGCTATTGGGTTCCATAGGCAAGGCCTTGAAGTTTGAAGAGGGGGGGCTTGTTTCAGAGCCAATCATAGGTGTGGGCAAGAGCGGCAAGACCTACTCCATTGGAGAGGCTGGCCCTGAACTTATCATCCCTATGGGGAACATCAAGAAACGGTTTGGAGATGGAGGAGTCATTTCAGAACCTGTCATGGGAATTGGGGCAAGCGGGACAACCTACCTAATGGGAGAGAAGGGGCCTGAGTGGGTTATCCCTGCCCTTGATGTTGAAAGGCCTCTGTCCTCAGCAAAACGCGAAGAGCTGACCCAGAATATCTACCTGGTTGACAGCAGGGAGGACATCCAGAACCTGGGACCAGAAGATGTGGTCCTCCTGGTTAGCTCTGATATTGCCAAGGGAGGCGTCATAACAAGGACTATTAAAACATACCTTTAATCCCCATACAGGCAAGATTAGGGGCGTGTACACGGACATTTAGGGGAAGACTGATATGGACGTTTTCAGCCCGGCAAGTCAAATCTATCCATTTGGAAGAAGAGGGGGGATTGCTGCAACTGAAGCTGTCCAAATGGACAACAAAACTGATTTCAGACGACTCAGTTGGCAGGCAACGCCTTTGGTCCTAGAGATCCGATTGGGTGGCAGAAAGTCTGATGTGCAGACGGACTTTTCCTTTGTTGAGAGCAAGGCCGGACATACGGCATTCAAGATGAAGGACCCTTGGGCATACTCAATCCTTGATGAGGCCGTAGGAACAGGCAATGCATCACGGACAATTTGGTATTTGGACTATAAATTCATTGATGGCACAAAGCTCACTGTGTATCTGGACAGCATAGCTCCAAGCGACCAGCCAACACTGTCTGATGAGCTGGGCAAGATCACCTTCAGCTCTGCCCCAGGCGCAAGCGTTGTGATTTCTGCAGATTATGAATATTACCGCAAATTTTATTTTGAACTCAAAGACCCGGAAAAGGATTTGGACATAAGAAAACAGGGGCCTGATTTCTGGACCTTTAATTTGAAACTAAAAGAGAGCCTTCTATGAGAACCCTTCCTGCTGCACTGATAACAGAGAAAAACAAGAGGGAATCCACCTATCCCTGGATCTTTCTGTTGGACATAGAGATTGATGCCTCAACCTGGCTCTACATCACAGATTATGATGCGATCTATGAATATTGGAAAACCTTTCAGGATGATTACACCGGGGATCGCACCAAGATCATTTTCCCACATCCCTCAGGGAGCCAATATGAGTATTACCCCTTCCAACTGGGCATCGTGAAGGAGACTTCCGTTGGCAGTCTGGAAGCCCTGAATCTCACCATCGACAACTCCAACCGCCAGATGGAGAGCTACCTTCACAGCTATGACCTGATTGGGAATGAGGTCATCCTACGAATTGCGAACCTCAACTATATGGCCAGCAGCTCAAACCAGGTCATTGACTATTTCCGCATCTTGGGAATTACCAGTGGCCGTGTGGTGACATTTGGGCTTGGGCATATCGGGCTGATCAGAAAAGAGTTTGGGAGAACGATTACTCGTGCCTGTACCTTTCGGTTTCAGGACACCTATTGCGGGTTTGCTGGAAGCTCGGCTGAGACCTGCAAACGGATTTTGGGGAGTATCAGTGATTCCGATACCTGTAAGGGCAAAGGCAATGAGGAGCGCTATGGAGGATTCCCAAATGCCAGGGGATACGTGAAATGAGCTTTGAGCGCTGGATTGCAGAGCAACTTATGAAGAAGATCCTGAAATTTAGACCCAAGATGGCTGACTGCTACAGCCTAATCTGTGAGTTTTATCGGATGCGCTATGAAATTGATCTCCCTAAATACGAATACAGCTCAGTACGCCAGGAAGCCCCGCCAGACAAAGCATGGAGGCATTGGCATGAGGTTTCCGGGCAAGAAGCAAGGCCTGGGGATGTTGTCCTGATTTATGGGGATACGGGAATCCACGCAGGCATTCTTCTGGACCATGGGGATTTTGTCCACTGCCAATGCATAGGAGGCCCCCCTGTGGTCATTCAGAGCTTAGAGGCGATCCCGAAAGACACTCGGGTTGAATTTCTAAGGCACAGACATGCTCACTGTTAAGGTCATTGAGAACATTCTAAAGCAAGAAGGCAGGTGCGAATGGCTCTGTGCCTACCCAGAGGGCAAGAGCTTTACCATAGATGATCTTCTCAGCCCTAAAACTTGGAGAAAGGCCAAAGTAAGCCATCTGACCCACCATGAATTCATAAAAGGTTGTGATATATGGTATGAGGGCAACCTTATCCATCCTGATGATTATGCAACAACACAGATTGAGGATTGCACTGAGATCATTTTTTTCGTCCGGCCAGGCAAGGGTGGCGTGCAGGCCGCTCTGGGGGCTGTGCTTACCGCAGTGGGGATTGCCGTTCCTCCAGTTGGGCTCCTAGTCCCCTTGGGGATCTCCATGATCATAGGGGGCATTTCTCAGCTTCTCTTTACCCCAAAAGATGACAATATCAATTTTGAGAACCAAACACGGACCTATGGCTGGGAGGGAATCAGAACAGAATATGCGGCTGTCGGACGTAAGGTCCCCATCTGCTATGGCAGGGTGATTACAGGGGGAAAGGTCATCTCCCAAAGGATCTATGCCACGGGCGGGGTCATTGGGGGCAGGGTGTGGATGGATGCGCTTCTCCTTCTCAGCGAGGGGGAGATCAGGGGCATTAGAAAGCAGGATGATTCAGGGGTTTGCACCTCCACCTCAGACAACCCTTGGATCAAGATGGATGGCAAATTCATCTCCACCCTATCAGGGTCCAGTTGGGACTATAGGCTAGGCACCACAGGACAGTCAGCAATCCAAGGTATTTCCGTCCTAAGCAACAACTATGTCAGCCAGCAAACGCTGTCGACGAGCTGGTACACCATCACAAATGCTGCAGGAGGAGCAAATTTTGACACGGTAGAGTTCAATATCCTCTTCCCCGTAGGTATCTGGATTCTTGGCTCGCATGGACGTTATGTGTGGTCGGTGACTGTGGAATTTCAGAAAAAGGAGGAACCATCGGGAAACTGGGTCAGTGCAGGAACCCAAACCTGGACTGGCCTGGAGGTTGGCCCTGTTTATAGAACCTTCCGAGTCAAGAACCTTGGGACTAAACCCTATTCCTTCCGAATGAGAAGACTCAGAAAGGACTATAGTTCCTATGGGAGCACAGGGGAAACAGTTCAGATTCTGAGCTACAACCAGGTACTCAATGATGATTTGAGATATCCTGGTTGTGCCCTTGTTTCCCTCCATGCTCTGGCAACCGACCAAATCTCCACTTCTCAGCCTACCGTTGAAGTCAAGCTCGATGGCAGAATCATTCAGTATTATGACGGAACCTGGCAGTCTGAAACATGGGACAGCGGAGCAGCAGATGAGGGGAATGTGGGGAGGAATCCTGCATGGCAGATTCATGACCTAATCTACAATAACACCTATGGGCTTGGTCCCTACTTTGATGACTCTTTGAAAGCAAGTGCTCAATTCAAGGACCTTGCTGACTATGCCAACCAGACCATCAACGATGGTGATGGAGGAACAGAACCCACGTTTAGGTCTGATGTCGTGGTGGATGGCATCAAAGATCCCTGGGACATGCTGCAGGAGCTTCTTAGATCCTGTCATAGCTTCCCCCTTGTTGCTGGAGCGCAGATTTGGCCTGTGGTTGAAAAGGCCCGGTCCCCGGTCATGTCCTTTGGCATGGACAATATTGCCATGGATGATAAGGGCAGGACCCTGCTGCTTGAAACTTGGAGGACATGGGAGGATACCCCCAGCCTTGTTGAAGTCCAGTATTTTGACGCCACCAAGAACTACGTCCGAGAATCAGTCCAGTTCCCAGACGATGACTCTCTCATACCGACAGGGGAGAAGATAAAGAAACTTGTGGTTATTTTCCACAATGTTTCCCGAAGGAGCCAGGCCACACGGCTTGCCAAGTTTTACTGGCTCAAGGGGCAAAAAATCAAGCAATTCGTCAAATTCCCCACAAATGAAGAAGCCTTGGCTCTTCAGCCAGGGGACAACTTCTATCTAAGCCACGATATTCCTCAGTTTGACTATAGTGGCAAGATCTTTCGATACCGGGCAGGAGACAATATTGTTGAGCTTGATAACTCCTGGGCCTTGGTGGATGAGTCTTCAGCCGGAACTTACCGTCTTCTTATCCGTGACAGTGATGATGACACCATTGAAATCAAGGACGTGACCAGCATTGAAACCGAAAACAACCGCCATCTTGTCACCTTTTCTGGCTCATATAGCTTCACGCCAGCAGTTGGCGATTCATACATTTTGATCGAGGATACTCAGGCCCCAAAACAATACGTTTGCACCGAGCTTGCCAGGGATGATCGTTTACGGCGAGTTATTATGGCAGAGGAGTACGATGCCAGCATTTTCTCCTATGAAGTCACCGACATTGAGGACATTAACTACTCTGACCTGCCAGACCCCAAGGATGCCCCTGATCCTCCAACCTCTCTGACCTTGGTTGTGATGACATCTAGGATTGGCTTTTACATCAATGCCGTGACCCCAGAGGACATCCGATATGACCATACCAGGATTTTCTTGAGCACTGATGGCAACTCCTGGGATGAGATTGGCAGGGTACAGGACGTCAAGAACTTCCCTGTAACTGATGTCATCCCTGGAGTCACTTATTACGTCAAGGTCGTGAGCTTCAATAGATTTGGAACCCCTTGTGCCAACCCACCAACGGCATCAATCACAATTCAAGGGTTTGCCAAACCTCCCACTGTAACAGGGCTTGAGATATTTGGCCAGGGGAATGACAACGAGTTCGTTGGCCGGGACTGCAAGATCCAGTGGAGGCTGAGAGGAGACTTTATGGGCCTTGGCTCTGGCCCTCTGGGAGCGGAAGGGACAGGGCTTGGAGAAGGCCTGCCTCACTACATCAAGGACACCAAGGTATCTGTCTATGTAGGGGGCGCACACAAGAGATCTGAATTTGTCCCTGCTTCTGGCAACACATATATCTACTCATTTGAAAAAAATGTTGAAGACAATGGGACGCCTCAAAGGACTTTTGAGTTTCGGCTTTGGTACAGAGATAATTACAACCAACTCAGCGAGAATTATGCAAGCCTTGAGGTCACAAATCCTGCTCCATCAATGGCAGGGCTAATCCCCACTGTCACTGGAGTCTTTGGTGGGATTAAGATTGATTGGTCTAGTATCATTCCCACGCACCATGATCTGGATAAGTTCTGGGTTTATGTAGATTCTTTCACCCCTCCCACAACTGTCAGGGCCAAGGTGGATGGGAATACCACAATTCTTTATTTCGGAGATCTGACCGCCGGAACGACTTATTATGTCAAGGTTGTCCCGGGGGACCCTTATGGCATGGGCACAGGGTCCAATATCACCACAGCGGTGGGTTCCGTCATTCCTGCTTCAAACATAGATGCAGAGCTGAGAGGAAATCTTGAAATCACTGATTCAGACAGTAACCCAGAGGAGACTCTTGCCAAACTGTATGACGGGAACAAGGTCAGTGATGGAGTCAGTTATTCCCCTGTTTCTTGGGACACCTGGATTCAATATCACTTCCCGGTAGATTACATAATTGACAAAGTGCTAGTCTGGCCAAACGCTGCCACCTATTGCTATATCAGCTATTCCTCTGATGGATCGACCTGGAGCTATCTCAAGGCCGAAGCGGATCACACCTTAGATGCTAATGGGAAACTCTTGGCAGCTTCAGATGAATCAGATGCCCAGACTAATTATTGGCTTACTTCTTCTGGGGTTGATATGGCTGTGTTTCCCGATGGTGTAGTTGGAAAGTATTTTCGCATCCACCTCACTTTGGGCGTTACGATTTTTGAGCTGGTATTTGTGAGAGAAGTCGTTGCTGAGATGATTGCTGCTAAATCAATTACGGCTAATGAGATCAAAGGCTCTGATTTCGGCACATTGATTATCACTTCTGGCGCGGTCAAGTTCAGTTCTGGCACAGATCTTCTTTTGTCGGGAACTGTTAACAATCCCGCGTTTTTAAGGTTTCAAGATGAAAACAATCTAAATCTTGAGACTTCGATGGAATTGCGCGCAGGCTCAGGGACTCCAGATTATGTGGTTTGGTATCCG
>JABAOF010011388.1_pt4 | contig 10204 bp, 10 predicted proteins | sample 7062171 | NCBI WGS metagenome assembly JABAOF01 (sample SAMN14538628, study PRJNA623070) | marine sediment metagenome | biome: marine biome [ENVO:00000428]; feature: marine pelagic biome [ENVO:01000023]; material: deep marine sediment [ENVO:00002113] | place: India: Gulf of Khambhat ... | reverse complement strand
GAGCACCCATCCGGGAGCGATCGCATTGACACGAATGGTCGGTCCATAATCGATGGCCATGTTTCTTGTCAGCGCTGTGATGCCTCCCTTCGAGGCAGCATATGGAGCCACACCATTGACAGTGGCGTGTGAGTGGACCGAGGAGATATTGACGATCGCCCCCTTGCCAACTGCTTGCATATGAGGGATAGCATACTTTGAACACAGGAAAACACCCTTAAGATTGACATTTAAACAACGATCCCAATCCTCACTACTTGTTTCTAATACGGGTAGATAAACTCCAACTCCGGCGTTGTTAACCAAGACATCGATGCGGCCAAATGTCTCGAGGGTCTTTTCGATCATCATCTTAACTTGATCTTCCTTTGAAACGTCGCAGTGTACAAAGATCACCTCGTGGCCAGCTTGGCTTAGTTCATCAGCGGTTTGTGGACCAGCTTCATCGTCCCAGTCTATGATGGCTACTTTTGCGCCCTTTTCAGCAAATACCTCTGCGATACCTTTCCCAATTCCCTTTGCTGCACCGGTGACAATGACGGCCTTTTCCTTGAAACCCATGCTTTTCCTCCTTCCACGGTCCTATCACAAGATAGGGCTCTTCGCGATCACCAAGGTTTTCGTGGTGTCGATAGAAAATCAGGACCTTCAGTACCGACTGCCACATTGTCCTCAATGCGGATGCCACCGAAATCCGGGATGTAAACTCCAGGCTCGACACTGCTGACCATCCCCTCCTCAAGCGTCCCTTCTGCGCCAGGCATTAGGAAGGGGATGAATTCGTGATAGCGATAGCCTACCGCGTGGCCAGTAATATGGACAAAGTATTTACCCAGGCCAGCCTCGTCAAGCACCCGACGAGAGGCTGTATCTGGATCTGCGAAGGATGCTCCCGCCCGCATTTCTTGTGCCGCGGCTTGTTGAGCGTCTAAGACTTTGTTATATATTTCTCTCTGGCGATCATTGGGTTCACCAGCCACAGAAACATATGTCAAATCCGACCAATACCCATCCACGATTGTCGCTAATTCAACCATCACAATGTCACCTTCATTGATCGTCCGTGTTGTAGAGGGGACCAACAGTGTCCCTTTGGTACTTCCTACGGTACCAGCTCCTACATCGGCCAATGCGCGTACTAAACGAGCCCCTTTGTATCCAGGTCCTTTCTCTCTTATTTCACTTTCTACCATGGCCCCAACTTGAACCTCAGACATACCAGGTTCCAATTGATTGATAAATCTTCTCATACCCATTTCAGCGATCTCGTTTGTCATGCGCAATTTTTCTATCTCATAAGGAGTCTTGATGGCACGTATATTGGCAATGAGATCGATTGTGTCTATAAGATCTGACTCAGAAAAAACATCTTCTAGCAACTCCCACCATGGGCTTGAGGGGACAACCGGCTCGGCCATTCGATAAGTGGGTCCGGTGACTTCAAGGCTGCGTTCAATACCAACTTTCGCACCCACCAAACCTAAGCGATCCCGAACCTCGCTAAGTATGCGACGGTAGTTCTCGTAGAGATCCGCGTCCTTCAACAAACCCCATCCGAAAGTCGTCACTTCTGCCCAATCCTTGTCCGCATACTCTTGCTCAATTTCTGGAAGAAAAAGCAATGGTTTGCCTTCTTGTGGTACAACGGCTAGTGAAAAGCCATGGTGGGGCCAGTAATTGGTTATATATACGACATTTTCCGGAAGGCGACATACCAACGCATCCAAATCGGATTCCTGCATTTTTTCACGAAGACGCTCCCTTCTTAACATATCAACCTCTGCCATGGCTTCCTCTCCTTTACTCTTCTAACAATTAAATTGTTGCTAATTGGGACACAAATATTTAGATGTTACACTCGCTGACCTGTGATGGTGTCAAACCATAGAATGTGTTCTGGGATGAATAGGATGGGAATTTCATCTCCTAGCGCTAGATCCATTGTCAAAGAAGTCACGAGTTTTATCGCGGTGCCATCATCCAAATTTAGATCAACAATCTGTTCGTCGCCTAAAACTTGAACGATTTCCACTCGCGCTATGATCGCCTCTGGTGAGGGTATATCTAATGTATGAATGTGTTCAGGACGAATCCCTAAAGTCACCTTGTTGAGACTAGTGAAATCGTGTGCCCCCAAAATCTGCAGGCGGAAACAAGGATGTTCGGCAAAAGTTCCATGATCATTTGAGGAGACTTTGCATGGGATGAAATTCATCGCCGGGCTGCCGACGAAGCTGGCAACAAAAGCAGTGTCTGGGAGAGTATAAATATGTTCCGGTGAGCCAGTTTGTTCTTCCAGGCCGAGATTGACGACCATGATACGATCAGCCATAGAGACTGCTTCTTCATAGTCATGGGTAGCGTAGATCATCGTCTGATGAGTGTCTGTCTGTAATCTCTTAAGCTCACCCGTCATCTCTTGCCTGATCTTGGCATCGAGGTCGGTTAATGGTTGGTCAAGCAGCAGGACGCGCGGTTGGCGTACCAGTGCCCTCCCAATCGCCACCCTCCTTCTCTCCCCACCACTGAATGTTCCTGGACGGCGATCGAGGAGATGGGATATGTGGAGGATCTCCGCTACACTGTTGACCTGCCTTTCAATCTCAACCCGAGATAACTTTTGCATTTTGAGTGGGTGGGCAAGGTTGTCAAAAGCCGTCCAATGAGGATAGAGAGCCATATCCTCAAAGACCATTGCTACATCTCGGTCCTTGGGGTGAACCGCGTCAACGAGTATATTACCCAGCCATACATGTCCTTCATCAGGCTTCTCCAAGCCTGCGATGACTCGCAGCGTCGTTGTCTTCCCCGCACCAGGCGGTCCCAACAGGCAGAAGAACTCACCATCCTTGATATCGAAGCTGATGCCCTTCAACGCTTCGACATCAGCAAAAGCCTTGTGAAGGTTCTCAATTCGAACAGAAGCCATCAGAAAATCGCCTCGGTTGTCTCGCGGTTGAATAGATGAAGCCGTTCCAAATCGACTGCCAATTCTACCCGCTCACCAGCGGAGACCTGATAGGTTCCCGCCACTACCATTTTTAACTTGTCTTCACCCACCATTAGATCGAGAATCTTCTTGCGCGCCATCGGTTGCACCAGATCAACGATGGCCGAAAAAACATTGCTTAGGGTCTTTTTCTCTCGTGTCCCATCAAGCAACATATCCTGCGGGCGGATACCTAGGATAAATTCAACTCCCTCGGTTACGACCTCGATTCGCGGGCGTAAGGGCGTCACATCTAGGCGTAGTTCATTTCGGACTAGAAATGCATTTTCTCCTTCGGTCTTGTAATCCATCTCCAAGAAATTCATAGGTGGGCGTCCAATAAAATCAGCGACGAACAAGTTAGCTGGATGCCGGAAGATTTTGCGCGGTGTGTCTATTTGTTCAGTTCTTCCATCTTTCATAACCAGGATACGATCGCCTAACGTCATCGCTTCTTCCTGGTCATGTGTGACATAAACCATCGTGCGGCCCAGTTGCCTTTGCCAGCGTTTTAACTCACCGCGCATCACTTCACGTAGGCCAGGACGGAAATTGTTCAGCGGTTCATCCAGCAGCAGGACATCCGGATCGACAGCTAATGTGCGCGCCATGGCTACCCGTTGCATCGCACTCAAATCTAGTTTTGAAGCCCTCGTCTCTAAAATCTTGTTCAACTCCAAGTTAGTCGCGATTTCGTGGATCTTGCGTTCGATCTCAGAGGACGGAGTTCGTCGCACACGGAGTCCAAACGCTAGATTGTCATAGACCGACATATGCCAAAAGAGCGCGTAATTCTGAAACATGAAGCCCACATTTCGCTCTTGTGGCGGTAGATCGGTGATGCGTACGCCACGTAAGTGCACCTCTCCCGAGGTTGGGGTCTCTAAACCAGCGATCATCCGAAGGGTTGTCGTCTTGCCACATCCTGAGGGCCCAAGAAAGCACAGGAATTCCCCTTCAGTGATCTCGAGGTTCAACCCCTCAACCGCCACCAAACCATTGAATTCCTTACGAAGTTTTTCTAATTTAATGATGAGAGTCTTCCGATCATCCATCGGATTAGTCCCTTACCAAGCCAAATGTAAATCCTGTGACAAGGTGTCGTTGGATAATATATCCAGCGATGACTACCGGAATCGATGCCACCACACCAAGAGCTGCCATGGGACCATAGAAGCGACCAACTGCGCCGACATAACGACTTACTTGCACGGGTATCGTGATGGCTTCACGTGAGCTGAAGATTTGAGCCAGCAAGAATTCTGTCCAATTGAGTATGAACACAAACAACCCAGTTGCCGCCAGACCGCCTCGGACCAGAGGTAAGGTAATGGTAAAGAGAACTCGCCATGGAGAAGCCCCGTCCAGGATCGCCGCTTCTTCCACATGACGGGGAACTCCCTCGATAAACCCTCGCATCATCCAAAGCGAGAAAGCGATTGTGAAGCCGGTGTACATGAGAATAAGCGCCAATTGTGTGTCAATTAGCCCAAGCACGCGGAAATAAACTAGCAAGGGAACGGCGAAGGCAACCGGTGGAAACATACGAGTCGTCAGGACGAATAACGGCAAGATAGCACCACCAGCTTGATACCGTGCAACCCCATATGCGGCAAAAAAGCCGATAAATACTGACACTACAGTGGCTATGGGGACAACGATCAGACTATTGACGAAAGCTTTTGTGATTGGCTCTGCAGAACTCACCATTTGACTGATTGTACCGACCGGATTGCCTGGTTGGAAAAGGATAATATAGTTACTCGCGGTCGTTTCATCTGGGACGATCTTTGGGGGATACGCAAGCCATTCGTCAGGNNCAGGGGCAACAAAATGATGACACATATCAGAAGCCCTAGCATCCACCGCATCAAACCTCCGAACCTACCAAATATATTCCTTATGTTCATTGCTTCTTGACCTCAACTTTGTTCCAATGGTCGGATAGCGTAATTTGTGATGATACTAATCATGATCAAGATGATGACGGCCATTGCAGCTGCATAGGAGAGCTGTCCAAATAAGAATCCGGCTCGATAGATATAGACAGATATCGTTTCCGTCGCCGTTCCTGGCCCACCTCCAGTCATGATGAATACCAAATCAAAGATCTTAAATGCTTCGAGGCTGCGAATGACTAATGCAATGATGATGACAGGTTTAAGCATCGGAAGCGTTACATATCGAAAGATCTGCCAGCGACTGGCGCCCAGATTCATCGCCGCTTCGACGGGATCTTTCGGGAGTGCTCCTAAGCCTGAGTAGAGAATTAGAAACAAAAAGGGAGTCCATTGCCAGACATCAGCCAGAACGATGGTACCCAATGCCAAAGGTGGATTTTTAAACCATTCAATAGAAGCCTGAGATCCTAAGAATTGGGTCAACACATAGTTCACCGGACCCCGATCTAAAAAGAGTAAATAGAAACATAGGCCGACAACAACCCAAGGCAACATCATCGGATACAGAATGACGGAAGTCATTATGCGCTTTGCAAACATGTCCCTCATGAAGAACAGCGCCAACCCTAAACCGATCAAGAATTCGAGTGAAACCGCTACGGCCACGATCCCTGCTGATCGTCCGATGGCAGACCAAAACCGTCCATCCTGGAAGACTTTGGCGTAGTTGCCTAAAAAGGTAAAAGGCGCTTGCCACCAATCCACACCCATGCGGGGTTCCCATGCCACAAAGCTCAAATAAAGTACGATAAACGTAGGTATGATGAGCAGGAACCACAGCATCAACTGCATAGGCGTGATCAAGGACGTTCCAAAAAACCTTTCGCTATTAAGAGCACGGCCAATACGCGCGATGATCCCAATTTGATTTTGTTCAGTTATAGGTTCGCTCGAAGAGCTGTGAGCCATTGCTACCCCACTTAATGAATAAAGAGGGAGAGTGATGTGGAGGGAGGCTCAACCGACCTCCACATCACGTCTACCACTAAACCGTCCCCAGCTTCTCCCAGAGATCCTGGACAGCTTGAGGATATCCCTTCCGCTCTTCACGCCATGCTTCAGCCTGTCCCAACCGTCCAATTCGGTCGGTGATCTGCTGCCAAGCATCCGCCGTATCCTCCAAGGCTTGCTCAGCACCCTTCTCGCCAGCATAAGCTTGTTGCAGATTCAGGTTGAGGTTATCGAGGTATTCCGCTGCACCCCGTACTGCCAGATCGGGGAAGGAGTTCTTCGTCAGGTTGAGCAAGACCGGCATGAACTCTGCGCCATAAGCATCTTTCATGATATCTTCCTCAAACCATGGCTCACGGAACACATCTAATGTGGCAACCCGGGCAATAGCTTCCAGCCCAACTGTGGGGCCACAGAACCACTGGATGAAGCAGTAAGCGGCCTCAGGGGCTTTGCCATATTTCGAGACGCTGAAGNNCAATACGCAGCCTCCGGGGCTTTGCCATATTTCGAGACACTGAAGCTCCAGCCGACGACATGTGGGCAAGCTTGCACCAGAACACCGTCATGCATGGTGCCAGGCACGTCCATAAACCCTACTTTGCCGGCGACTTTGGAGGTCGCAGGATCCTGAGCCCATTTGCCAAGGCTAGCCCATGCCCATGCAAAAAATACTTCACCTTCTGGGAAGTGGCTATAAGCGTGTGACCAATCACCAGTGATGGCATCAGGGAACATGTAGTTCTGCGTAAGACGGATCTGCTCTTCGAGGGCGGTAACACCTGCATCAGACACGATCAGTGGATCCATATTGTCATCGAAGTAAGCCCCGCCCTTTGAAACGAAGCGCGCTGCCCAGGCAGTATAAGCGAAGTAGCGCTCTGCATACATGTGCGCACCTCGCATTCCTTCATCCGGGCGGTCGAAGAAGGCGATTAACTCATCGAACTCTTGCCAAGTTTTCGGAANNTCATCGAAGTCTTGCCAGGTTTTCGGGAGCTCAAGCTTCCGACCGTATGTGTCCTCGAACGCCTTTGCCTCGTCAGGATCATCGAAGATGTCCTTTCGGAAGAACAAACTAAAGGCATCATCATCGGCGCCCATGGCAAAGCGCCGCCCTTTGTAGAGCGTAGTGAACTTATCCAAAGGTGCAACATATCGGTTTGGCCCATGATCCACTTCCGGATCATACTTCTCCCACCAAGCTGTTTGGTCGACGATCAGGCCTGCTTCTGCCATGTCGCCGATCCAATTGCAGAAGGTAAGGAAGATATCGTAGTCACCGGTGCGTACCACCGCCTCGTTCATAGCTTTGGTGTAGATGTCTGACTCCAAACCAATTTCAGCGCTTTGGAAGTTTAAACCGGTGAGCGCGTTCCATTCAGGTAGAGCTGGGACGATATTGTTCCGTTGACCTGAGTGATGCATGATGGTGAATGTGTCGCCATCTTTAACAACACCAGCCTCTTTGAGGGCCTTGATACCATTTAGCGCTCGTTCCTCGACCGTGGCTCCCTCGACTGCAGCAGGTGACACCACCTCTTCGGGTGTGGGCGTAGCGCGTGCGCAGCTAGCAGCTGCCAGCCCTGTCGTGGCCAACGCGCTTGCCTTCAAGAAGTCTCGCCGTGAGAGACCCTTATCGGCTCTCTTCTCCTCAGTCATCTCGGCATCCCTCCTTCTTTTTTTCACCGAGAATTTCTCGTTCGATCCTTGAAATATCTACGCTTCCACGATCCTCCTTCCCTCCTCCTTTCTCCTTGCCAAGCAAAGCTTCTTGGTCAAAGCCTTCCAAATTCGGCTAGTATCTTCCTCAACTGTTTTCCCTTCTCGAATTTTCGCCCTCGTTTGTTCCTCCTTTTCTGCTTGCGCGCGTGCTGCTTGTAAGACCTCGGGTGCTCGCTCGATCGGCACGACGGTTACTCCTACTTCATCTGCAACGATGATGTCACCAGGTCGTACAAGCACTCCTGCGCACTGAATGGGAACATTAACCTCGATCGGCTCCATTCGACCGGAATACGGCGTATGCGTCGAGCGAGGTACAACGGCCTTCGAGTGGATAGCAAAACCCAGTTCACGAATTTCATCTGTATCACGGATCGCTCCATCCACTACCGCTCCGACTACCCCCTTCATTTGGCATAAGCCAGCCATAAGCCCACCCCAGATCGAGGTTTCGGTCTCGCCTGCCGCGTCGATGACAATGACGTCGCCATCTTGAGCGACCGATAACGCATCCAAACAATCCACCTGATTTCCAGGCTCGAGTCTGACTGTGAGCGCAGGCCCTACGTAACGCGCCTCCTCCGTGAGCGATTTAATGTAACTACGCATCACACCCGCGCGTTCCTGTGCGTCAGCGACAACACATGAAGGACTGTAGAAGTCAAGGAGATCTCTGAAACCCTGCAGGATTTCTGGACTGGGATCTATTTCTCGGTCTTGAATGACCTTTCGCATCTTCCTTCCTTTCAGACTATGAGTAGATCCTTAGAGATCGTTTTCCTTTAGACCAGGACGATATCCCAATCTGCTGGAAATGATTCCTGCAGATTCAATCGTCCTCCGAATAAGATCATGACCAGCTATTTGGGGTTTCATGCGACTTGCAGGACCACTTACACTGACCGCAGCGATGTTCTCTCCACTTATATTAAAAATCGGTGCCGCGACACATCGAACTTCGCTCTCATGTTCTCCTCGGTCGATCGCATACCCTTGATTACNNTCTGCGGAGTGAATTGTTGCCTCAGTGTAAGTCTTCAATCCTTCATGCCTGAAATGATCACGAACTTTATCGGGATCGCAATAAGCCAACATGACCTTCCCCAAACCAGTGCAGTATGCTGGTGACCTGCCCCCAACCCGAGAAGACATCAGCCCAACTGCATGCAACCCATGAAGCTTTTCGAGGTACACCACCTCCATTCCTTCTAAGACACCGAGATGGACGGTTTCCGTTGTCTCATCACGAAGGTTCTCCAATTCGGGCATCGCGTTCGTGCGAAGATCGTTTCCATGGTGGTAAGCATGTGCCAATTCAAGACAGCTAAGTCCTAGGTGGTAGCCACCAGCTCGTTTATCATGAACAACATAGTTGTGGCTCATTAATGTCGCCAGCAGCCTGTAGGTCGTACTGGTGCTAACCCCTAACGCTTCACTTAAGTCTGGAAGGCGCCACGCCTTACCATCAGAAAGCAAGGACAACAAGCGTAATGCTCGTTCGATCGCTCGAACGTTGTAGCGCCGGTTCGAGGACTTCAAAAGATTATTCCCCCTCTAAATAGTGTAGGTATCGGCCTCAGCGGATCCGATCCGTGAAAGTGTTGCCAAACTTGTTAATCAAATAGACTTCTTAGGAATGGCCTGCTAAATTGTTGAATCCTCCCCCTCAGGATGCCTCCTGACCGAAAAAGGGTCTCGCTATAAGCGATGAACCCTATAGACTCCTCCGTTTGGTATGTCATATGGCCACAAATGGGAGATGAAGAAATCAGATTTGTGGCTCCAAGGAGACCACGAATTCATGGCGCACAATAAGATAGTTTTCACTCTATGAAATTCATTCTTATCTAATGAAAGATTAGCATAATTGACCAAGCGATGTCAACCACCCATCGTTTTTCGATCCACGAATATCGGGAAATGTAACCCTCTTGACTCCCACCCTGCACCATCCTGTCCTTTCATTGGGTCTTTATCGATCTGTCCTTGAATAGACCCTTGCATCATCAACTGATATGGTCGCCACCTCTTCACTCCTTCGACCCGCAAGCCATTAAATTAAAAATACGCCCTGACGGGCGCATTCATGAAAGGAGAGTAAACTAGCTCCCTTGTGGTAGATCGAGACGGTACCCCATCCCCCGAATCGTCTTTAAGAATTTCGGTTTTTTCGGGTCTGTTTCTATTGCATGTCGAAGCCAGCTCATATGGACATCCAATGTCCGTGTGTCACCAGTATAGTCAGTATGCCAGACCAAGCGAATTAACCTCTTGCGGGTCATCAAGCGACCAGGGTTCTGCATGAAGACTTCGAGTAATTGCGACAATTTTGGTGTGAGGCGGGCTTCCTTGGTTAAACATCGCACTTTACTTTGGACTTGGTTGAGTTTGATGGGACCCATTTCGAGGGTGAAACTATCATCCCCTGGAAGAAGGCGAGCGACTCGATTGAGAAGCTTGCGCGGCGTGAAGGGATGGACCAATGTCACGCTGGAACCGCACCCAGGATCAGGATGCGTTCCATCGGGGGATACCAATATTATGGGAACGCCATCCAGACGGGCGCGAACCTTCCGGC
>JABAOF010033440.1_pt5 | contig 10208 bp, 6 predicted proteins | sample 7062171 | NCBI WGS metagenome assembly JABAOF01 (sample SAMN14538628, study PRJNA623070) | marine sediment metagenome | biome: marine biome [ENVO:00000428]; feature: marine pelagic biome [ENVO:01000023]; material: deep marine sediment [ENVO:00002113] | place: India: Gulf of Khambhat ... | reverse complement strand
GGCTTGAGCATCACATGGTAGGGCGCCTGAGGGCTGGAGTGGGTCGACGACACCGGTCTCTCCAGGTGCGGGGGGACCCGTCTCGAGGGACGGGGCAAAAGTGCTGGGTCGGCGGGCAGGTGTCAAAGCGGGCGGGGGTTGGTTGCCATCACCCGCTGGTCGACGCTGAGCGTCGTTTCAACTACCCGGTTCCTCGAGGCGATCCCGGCATTGTGAATCATGTAGTCGACGTGCCCGACCAGGCCTAACGCGTGCTCAGCCTGTAGCGGGAGGTTGCCGAGATCAGACATGTCGAACGGGTGCACGTGTACATCCGCTGGATAGGCGCACGCCGCCTTAACATCGTCGAGCGCCTCCACGCGGCGCGCCGAAAGCACGAGCTTCGCACCGCGACGAGCCAGCTCAAGCGCAAGAGCGGCACCGATGCCCGAGGACGCCCCGGTAATCCAGACGACCTTGCCCGAAAACGGGGTGGACCCGCGGCGTGCGTTCCCTGCGGAATGTCGGGCGCACATGGCAACACGATAGACAACTAGAGTTCAGCTCGCAGCAAGCTGGCCATGTACCTCACCAAAACCTCATCCGGCTAGCTTGGCTGCGGCGATCGCGCAGGTAGGCTTGCGCCTTTGTTGTGAGTTGTGTTGTGAGTTTCGTACGATATTCAGCCCACTGGATGGTTCCGAGATACGACACCGATGCCCAGAATACCGCGTTAATGCGACATTTTGTCGTATCTGACCTGGTTTCTGTCCGGCATGGGGTTAACCGGGTGTGAGCGTATGTCGCTCCGACGCCCAATACTCCACTCGGTGGGCCAGCGATTCCGAATCGTTCCTCTCCCTATTCCTTTATAGTGGCTTCTAGCCAGCCGATCTCCTAGTGGCTACGTAGGGCAGTCTCAGCCCGCCTGCGAATCTTGCGGTTCCACGGTGACGGGCGCATCCTAGTGAACGAAAAAGCATAGCCTCTGCCGGTGGCCTTCCCGGCCTTCGCCGCCAGAGCGACGCCCTCCACCTGGACGCCACACCGACGACGAGACCGCAGGACTACCGACGGGACAGATAGTCATCCTGTATGCAGCTGTGTCTCCACAGGAGGCGCAGGTCGGCGTGCACATACTGCTCGGCATTCTCATCCTCGCGCCGTTCGCCGACGGCATAGCCCAAGTACAACCACCGAGGTCATCTTCGTGACTGAGCTGATGGACCGTCTCAAGGATGCACTGGCCGACCGCTACGCCATCGAGCGGGAGATCGGTGCCGGTGGCATGGCGACGGTGTTTCTCGCCCAGGATCTCAAGCACAACCGCCAGGTGGCGGTCAAGGTGCTGCAGCCGGATCTGGCTGTGGCCATTGGTGCCGCACGGTTTCTGCGTGAGATCGAGATCGCGGCCCAGCTCACGCATCCCCACATCCTGCCGCTGCATGACTCGGGCGAGGCAGACGGGTTCCTTTACTACGTCATGCCGTACATCGAGGGCGAAACGCTGCGCGGCCGCATTCAGCGCGAGAAGCAGCTGTCACTCGACGACGCGCTCCAGATCACTCGCGAGGTGGCCGACGGTCTGGCCCACGCGCACTCCGTGGGCGTGGTGCATCGCGACATCAAGCCGGAGAACGTGCTACTGGCAAGCGGGCACGCGGTCGTCGCCGATTTCGGCATCGCGCGCGCCATCACGGAGGCCGGAGGCGAACGCCTCACGGAAACCGGGTTGAGCGTTGGCACGCCGGCGTACATGAGCCCCGAACAGGCCATGGGTCAGCTGGACGTCGATGCGCGGAGTGACATCTACTCGCTCGGCTGTGTGGCGTACGAGATGCTGGCCGGCGATCCGCCGTTCACCGGCACCAACCCGCAAGCGATCTTGGCGCGGAAGACGTTGGAGCCACCACCCGCCCTGCGAACGGCAAGGGACACGGTGCCCGAAGCGGTCGAGCAACCGATCCTCAGAGCGCTGGCCAAGGTGCCGGCGGATCGGTTTGCCACGGCGGCACAGTTCCGTGATGCGCTGGCTATTGCCCCGCCGTCGGGAATAATGGCTGTTCCACGGCCGCGCCGGCTCACCAGGACGCGGGCACTGGGGTTGGTGTCAGTCTTCGCCGTGGTGCTCGCTCTCGGGGGCGTGTGGATGTCGCGGGCGTTCACCGACTCTGGAATCGAGTCATTGGCAGTGTTGCCGTTCTACAATGCCACCGGCGATCTCGACAAGGAATTCCTCGTAGCTGGTATGCATGAAGCGCTGATCACTACGCTGCAACAGATCGGGGCGTTGAAGGTGACCTCGCTGACCTCCACCATGCGCTACAAGGATACCGAGAAGCCCATCCCGCAGATTGCGCGCGAGCTGGATGTCGACGCGGTAGTCGAAGCGTCGGTCATGCGGGGTGGCGACAGCGTGGGTCTCGAGGTGCAGTTGATCGACGCGCGTCCGCGGGAGCGTGAACTCTGGTCCCAGCTGTTCGAGGGCAGCATTGTGGGCGCGCTTGGCATGTACAACGAGGTGGTGAGGGCCATTGCGTACGAAGCTCAGGTGGAGCTGACGCCCGATCAACAGGCGCGGCTCGGCTCAGCCCGCGAGGTCCGCCAGGATAGCTACGAAGCGTATCTCAGAGGGATGTTCCTTCTCAGAAAGGGGACGCTGGAGGACTCGCAAAAAGGCCTGGCCTATCTCCTTCAGGCACGCGAAAATGACCCAGCGGACCCGCTGGTACATGCCGCACTCGCGGCGGGCTATATCATGGCGTCCCACGGTCCGGATCCGCCGCTGGACGCATTGCCGCGAGCCAGGGCAGCTGCCGAGACGGCGTTGCGTCTGGATTCCACGCTGGCCGAGACGCTGACGGACTTGGCGTTCCTCAAGGGGTACTACGATCACGAGTGGGAAGAGGCCGAGCAGCTATTGCTCCGCGCGCTGGAAATGAAACCAAGCCTGGACATGGCCCACTACGGGTACTCGTGGCAGCTCGCGGTAGTTGGGCGCATGGACGAGGCGATTGAGGAACACAAGCTCGCCTGTTCACTGGATCCCTTCAATCCGCTGCACGTGGCCGGCCTCGGTTGGTTGTACTTGCTGGTTGGGCGATGGGAGGAGGCAGCAGCTGAGTCGAGGAAGGCGCTCGAGCTGGATCCACAGTTGGCAATGTCGCTCTATGTGCTAGCCGAGGCCCACGGGGCAAGGGGTGAGCACGAGGATGCCCTCGCCGTGGCGCGGCAGGCTCGGCCTGAGGACCGGGGTTGGATTCTGGGTCGTCAACTCGCGCTGGCAGGTCACACGGAGGAGGCGCGCGCGATCGCGGCCGAGTTGGAGGCGGAAGCCCCCAGCCCCTGGGCCGCATGGAATCTGGCTGTGCTGTACGCTACCCTGGGCGAAAACGACGACGCATTTCGGTGGCTGAATTACGAGGGGATACACCTCTGGGGGAAAGGGGTTGGATTGCTTCGTCCGTTCAAGCCCCTGCGGGGTGATCCGCGTCTGAGTGACCTCTTGATGCGGTACAATATGCCGCTGGTTCCCTGAGGAGGAATCTGGGAGGACGAGATCTGCGTGATGGACGCTGACGGTTCGAATCCCGTCAGGCTTCATCACGGCCAGTACATTGTGTAGAAGAACAATGGCCGGCCGTGGGACGGGCCGCGGGCGAACGTGCGCACACGGAGGCACGGATGTTGAGTGAGGGAATGATGATTGTGTGGGAGGGTAGCTCGCGGAGCGTGGCGACTGTACATACCTCGGCACGATGCTCAAGGCTCTGCACATCACAAGGGTAGGGAGCTGCCATGTGGTGGCCCATGGGCATTCGGGCCTGTACTCTATTACCTGATGCAGGCCGGAGCTCGTGGGGTCCGGCTGATTGGCGTCGTCCTGATGGTTGTGTCCCGTTCTCGCAAGTAGGTCACGGCATGCCCGATACCTACGCCCGTCTGTTTGAGGCAGCTGACCCTCCGGAAACGGTGGCTGAGGTTTTCCTCGAATCCTTGACGGAATGGTTGGGTGCACAGGTCCCTGGTCTACCGGATTTCACCGGCCTTGAAACGTGGGTTGTCGGCGCGAGCGAGTCGGTGGTGAGCTGGCAACCCTACGCCGAAACCGATCACAAGCTGTGGGACGCCTCATGGAAGTACACGGCTCCGGGCCGCCCTGCAACGGATTCCGTTGTGGGGCTTCTTCGTGGTGAACCCCGATGTTGTGAGTTGTGTTGTGAGTTTCTTGGCCTCAGCGACTGGCAAGACGCTGCGTGGGGTGGAGCACGACTTGGCGGACCGTATCGGCGTCGGCATGCTGGTATGATCTGAGCATCGTCTGCTCGTCCCGCCAGCCGCCAGCGACGGCCACGTCTGAGCTACTGCGATGGGTGCCGCGTGCGAAGGGCGGGTGAGGAGACGCACCGACTCTCCGGCACCCGCCTGACTCTTCAGTCGCTGGTGCGGGTGGCGGCGAGCAGAGTCACATCGTCGTACTGTTCGGCCTGTCCGGTGAAGGCATCGAGTGCCTCCATGACACCCTCGACGAGATTGGAGGCGGAGGCGTTGTTCACCCGGAGGGCGTCCCGAAGACGCTCGGTGCCGAAGGCCTCACCGGCTGGGCTCCGTGCTTCCACCAGCCCGTCGGTGAACGCGAAAAGGCTGTGGCCGCGTTCGAGCCTTCCCTCGTCCGCATAGAACGGCGCATCCGGAAGGAGTCCAAGCGCGGGGCCCGTGGGTCGCAACTCCCGGGTGGTGCCATCCGGGGCGATGACGATGGCCGGTTCGTGGCCGGCATTGACGAAGTCGAATTGTCCGGTGTGGGGTGTGAGTGCGCCCAGGAAGGCCGTGGCGAACATGTTGGTGCGTCCATGCAGGCGCGCGATGTAGTCATTGGTGAAACCCGCGACGCGTGTCAGCAGGTCGGCTGGCGTGGCCGCTTCCAGCGACTGGCGAACGACTGTGCGACGGCCGCCAATCATCTGGATCGCACCGCCCTCGACGGGATCGGCGGAGGCGCGGATGAGGCTGCGAAACAAGGCCATGAACAGCGCCGCGCCAAGCCCCTTGTCGCACACGTCACCGACGACGAGGACGATAGTGCCACCAGGCGCCAGCATGAAGGCGTCGTAGAAGTCGCCGGAGACTTGGCGGGCCGGCTGCAGTCGGGCTTCAAGCTGCACTCCCAACGCGGCAGGGAGCGATTCGGGAAGGAAGTCTCCCTGGATCTTCCGAGCGACGGCCAGTTCGTGCGTGAGGCTCTCGGCGTCACGTAGGCGCTTGCGGTCCAGCGCGGCGCTCAGACGGGCCCGGAGAATGGCCGGCCTGAACAACGTGGGGAGATAGTCGTCAGCGCCCAACTCGAGGCACTGCACGATGCTATCGATGTCGTCCACCGCCGACACCACGATAACCGGAATATGCGCGAGCGCGGCGTCGTTTCGGAGCGTCTCCAGCAACTGCGGGCCGTCCATCTCGGGCATCTGCACGTCCAGCAGCACCAGATCGAACGGCTCGGCCCGGAGTTTCTCGAGGGCCTCGCGACCATGATCGGCCGTGTCCACGACGTACCCTTCTCGCCGCACGTGACGACTAAGGGTATCGCGATTGACGGGAGTGTCGTCAACGACCAGCACTCTCGCTGGAGCGCTGTCGGCCGCGTGCGAGGTTTTGCGCGGAGGCTGCGGGGTGGTCATCCTCTCAGTTTCCGTGGGTGCCGAAACTCTCGACAGCGTCGGTGTACGACGCTGTCGGCGCCCGGTCGGATCCTGGGTCGGTACCCATCATGAATGGCAGTGGTAGATGGCGAAAGATACGAGTCGCCGGGGGGTGCGGCTAGAGCATCCGTGACACGAAAGTGTCTGTCGTGGTTCGCGCTGGGTTACTTCGCCCTTCCTTCATCGCATGGCGAGTGTGCTGGCGGCGACGGCTACATGTCGCTGAGCATGTTGAGTTGCCACAGGTCCCGCGTGCTGGTGTGGAGGAACGGATCTATGGCGAGCAGCCCCGTCCTGCCGATGCTGTTCCGCAGGTACCGCAGCTCCTCGAACCTGTCTTTCAGGTTCGGATCCGGCGCGGCATCGAACCCGGCCTCGCGCATCATCAAGACGCCCTTCGCGCGGATAGAGAGCTCGGCGTGCAACCGCAGGAGGCACAACATGTCGACGATCACCTCTGCCGGGAAGCTGCTGCGCAGGGTTTTCAGGTAACTCCCGACAGGGGTCTCCGAGATCTGCCCCGAGCGAATGACCCTCAGCAGCTCCTGGTCCGTGTCGAAACCCGCGCCCAGCCATGCTTCCGTCTCTCGTTCACTGTGCTGGAAAACCGCGATGCTGAGGTACGGAAAGACCAAGACGATCAACGCCGTTGCCAGGAGGGGATGTAACAAGAAGTGGTTGTACAACGAGTGCAGGACCACGGCCACACTGAGTCCCGGCAGGAGGAGGTGAGGTCCGAAGCGATCGAGTCGGTTGTGGAACGTCTTGGAAACCATCGCCACGATGGCCGTGGTGCCGCCGTGCATGATTGCGGTGCCGAACCCTCTCACGATCCACGTCCAGAGCGTCGCGTCGGAGCTCGCCTGCAGATAGTAGAGGTTCTCCAGGAATCCGAAGCCGGTTCCGATGGCGAAGCCGTGGATGGCAGCGTCCACGACAAACCCCACCTTGCTCGACTGTAGCAGATAAATGACGAACGCGGCCTTGAGCGATTCCTCCACAATGGGTGCCACGTACATCGAGTATCGGGCCACATCCAGTCCGAGGGCGTCTCGGAGCCAGATGTTCACCCCGTAGCTTGCGAGGGCCGCCACCGCTCCCGCCAACACCGAGAGCAGGATCGCTCGCAGTGCGACGAGCTTGTAGCTGTCGATGAGAACCAGTGCCCCAAGAAACAGAAAGACCGGTAGGATACTGACCGCAACCGCAGCGACGACCGTCACAGGATCTTGAACGAGAACATCAATTCGGACTTGAGCGGGACCCCCTGCTCTCGGGCCACGGCGAACCCGATTGAGAACGTGGATTTGAGATGGGAGAGCGTGACCAATCGGAGGTCGAGTTGCGCACCCACGCTCGCTATCGTGCGTCGGGCCAGCTCCTCATCGACGTTGGTCATGAGGCCCGTAGCGAAGAACGACAGGCCAGCCCACCGGAGGTAGAAGCTCGGGATCCCGACGCGGCGAAATCGGAGGGGCGGCAACATCCATTCCAATTGAACCCTTCCGTAGTTCGCGCCGCCGACTTCGTTGATCTCGATGCCGGGGAAGCTCTCGCTGTTCCGGAACTGCCGTATGGCTCGGTAGTCCACCCAGTTGTTGCCGAAGCCTCCGAAGAAGAAGTTGGCAAACGGCTCGTTCCGGTCCCCTGCCAGCGCCGCCCCCGCCGAGCCTCTGAGCCACAGCGACGAGTGGTCCAGGGGAAGCAAGAACCCCCTGGAAACGTCCAGGTTCAGGCGGGGGTAGAGCGACCCGTTGACATAGTTGCTTCGGAGTGTCAAACCCCACGTGGTTCCCAGCTCGCGGTCGATGGCCCCGAGGGAGCTCCGAAGGGACTGATACTCCAGGCTGGCGGACAGCGACAGGAGCTTGTCGAACGAAGCCGTCACGTTCTGGTACTCCGGTACGGTCTCCAGGCCGCCATACCCGGCCAGTCCCACCGTGTACCCCAGACTTCTCGGGCCATCGAGGAAGAAGTTGTCCTGATATCCTAGCGCTAGCCCGTACCCTTTTCGACTCGTCTTCGTGGGGCCGAAGAGGTCGTAGAAGTCGGCTGGGTTCAGGGCTGCGGATACTCGCCAGTTCCAATGGTGGAAGTCCGCGCTCAGGTGGAGGCGCTCAGAAGGTGCCAAGTCCCCGTGGGGAGAGTACGACGCGCTCAGGTCGAGAGCTGTCGTGCCAATCCGATCGGAGAAGTTCAACCGCATTCCGCCGGCTACGGCGTAGGTGCCGGCCGCATCCTCATATCCCTCCACGATGGGATACGCGTTATCCAACTTGAAGTGGCGTAGCGACCGGTAGGCCCCTCTGGAAGTCGTGAGCGAGTCGAGGTTGATGCGTGATGCGGAAGGTAGCTGCCATGACTGAACCACCGGTCGTTCCGCGGCGATCGCGTTGCCCAGAAAGCGTATCGCGCTCACGCTGTCGGGGACCTGGTTCGGGATCATCGACGGGACGAATCCTCGGGCGGTATACCGGAACACGACTACGGAGTCGTCGGATACGGGGACCGGTCTGAAGAAGCCGGTCTCTGCGTTACTCACGGCTTCCATGGTGTCCGCGTTGAAGTCATAGCGGTAGATGTTGGAGACACCTGAGGTATAAGAAGAGCCAAACAGGTACTGCCCGTCCGGGGAGAACACGAAGTTCGACGGCGGCCAAGCACCAAACTCGTCGACCAGGACCTCGTGAGTGGCGTCTCCTTCCAAGAGAGCCGCCACGTCCATTTTCACCAGCCGCTGACGTCCACTGATATCGGACATCGCCCCGATCAGGATCGATCCGTCCGGCGAGACATCCAGGTCGAACAGATCCACCCCGTAGTCGAGGAAGGTGTGGATCTGATTCCACTCGTCATAGGGAGGCGGGATGCGGACCAATGTGGAGAACCCGTTGTCATGCCGGACTCCCCAGAGCGACCGGTCCGCTGGGTTGAAGACGAGATCGCCAATCCGCACGTCCCTGAGCAGGACCTCGAACCGACCGGTCTCCAAATCCAACGCGACGAGGTGACGCCAATCGGCGTTGTTGGTGGTGTAGAACAGGGTCCTCGATGCTGCATCGAACGCCAAGGCGGTCACGTAGAATCCCGATGCTCCGAGCACCTCCCTCATGGGTTCGAGGGTACCCGATTCGAGGTCAATCGCGGCGATGTGGGCGACTTGCCCTGGGTACCGCACAGCCACGTACATCTTCCGACTCGACGAGTCGAAATACGCCCGAGACACCGATCCAAGTGCTTGCTCCGTGAGCGGGCGGAAAGCGGTAGTCGGGTTCTGTCTGATCGCCTCCAGATTGGCCCGCTGCCACTCTCGCTCCCACTCGATCCATCGCGACCACTCGTCTTCGAGCGATCTGCCGTACACTTCCCGAAACTGCCTGGAGAAGTAGCGCTTGCTGCCTTCCGTTCGATTGAACCATGCCAGCAGGCTGTCGTTTCCGTATTGAAGAGCCAGATAGCTGATGAAGCGCGTTCCGTAGAGGTAGGAGTTCACCCCTACCTGGAAGTCGATCGTCGTTCCTTCCGACTCCAACCCGACGACGTCGTAAATGGTGCCGCTGTCGCGCACGAGGGTGCGAAACACCATCTCATCGTAGGCGCCGATGACGCGTCCCAACCCCCCGTTCATCCACGTTTCCAGATACACCGCGATCCCTTCCAGATACCACCTCGGCGAATACCACCGCGGCGTGGTCAGGTAGCTGTAGAGCATGGACAGGGGTTCTTCAGCGTTGGGTGTGACCTTGCCGAAGAACACCGATCGGAAGAACCGGTCAGACGAGGTAGCCTTGTCCACCGTGACGATGTGGGCCATCTCGTGGTTGAAGGAGGAACTCATTCGGTCGTTGGCAGGAGCGGACTCGTACACGTGGGCGTACGGCGCAATCCCAACGGTGATGTGGTTTTCCGGAACCGGTCGCGCACCGGCGTTGCCGTAGTGCCACAGGTCGTGCATCAGCACGTTGATCTTGCCGGGTGGCGTGTACTCAAAGAGGTCGCGGTGGAATTGGAGTGAATTCTCGAAGCTTCTGCCTACCTGGGGTACGAGGTAGGATTGAAGCGGAGAGGTATACACCAACCGCATGTTGCCGGTCTCGCGCGTCTGAAACTGCCCGGCGAGATGGGAAGGTGCAAACGTCCATACGCACGCGAGGAGGGCCAGTACCTCCCAGATGCGTCCGCAGGCCGCCCCGCCCGGGGTAGGGTCTGTCGGATCGCCGAGGCACCCGCCCGCCCGGCGGGCTCTCGTCGTGAATCGGAGTCGATTCATTGTCAGTGCGCCGACGGGATAATGTACGCGGTGATCCCAGCTCTTGTGAGTCTCGAGCCGGGATCACCGCAGGAGTCCAGCTAGACCTGGACAGGCGGGCGCGTCCCGCGCGTCACAGTCAGCGCGCGACGCGCATGGCCTCGTTCATGAACACTCGGGACAGCTCCTGGCTTCTGGAGAGGGATCGGAAGACCTCGTTCGCCTGGAGCTGGCGGAACGCCTCCATGGCCTGCAGCTGGCGGAACGCCTCCACGGCCTGC
>JABAOF010035730.1_pt4 | contig 10210 bp, 16 predicted proteins | sample 7062171 | NCBI WGS metagenome assembly JABAOF01 (sample SAMN14538628, study PRJNA623070) | marine sediment metagenome | biome: marine biome [ENVO:00000428]; feature: marine pelagic biome [ENVO:01000023]; material: deep marine sediment [ENVO:00002113] | place: India: Gulf of Khambhat ... | reverse complement strand
TTATAAGACATTTTTAGGCACGAAAAAACCCATAGACAAGAAAGACATTGCTTGGTTCCCGCTTTTCAGCAGAGGCAACGAATTGGCTTTCGGATTCGTCGAACCACTATACAGGGTTATCTTTGATAAATTAAACACTCGAATAGGACTTGCACAGGCTTATTGGAGATTGGGCTATCCGCTTTTCGTAGGAAAAGTCGGAGACAGACCAGATGCTAAAATAGGATATCCTGGTCATAAAGCTACACAGGACCAGATAGACAAATTGGGAACTGAAATGGAAGACATAGCAGCCAAGCATAAGATAGTCGGACCATACTGGTTTGAAATCGATAAATTGAAAGCAGATAAAATTGAAGTTTCGCCTATATTAGAAACGCTCGATACCCAAATCATAGTAGGATTCGGGCTGCATCCAGCTATGCTTGGAATAAAGGCAACGGCAAAAGAATCGTTAACAATACAAATCGAAAAAGACATGGAAAAGACCATAAACTCCTTCCAACAGAGAATATCAATAATATTGGAGAATGTGATATTTGAGAGGATAGGAAAGGATTATAATATTAAAGAACTTCCGAAAATAGACTGGAACGAGGTAGTTCCACAGGACTTAAACAGAGCAGCAAAAAGAAGAAGTGAATATGTCGAAGCATTGATACTCAATCCAGAAGAATTAGAAGAAATTGTAAGAGAAGAAGAAGGAATAACCGGAGAAATAAAGAAAGGCTGGAGAGACAAGATAAAACCAATCTTACCGCAACAACCGTTCGGCAAGCCGAAACCGGCGGGAGTAAAACCAGAGAAGAAAGAATTGGAAATGGTAGAAACATCAGTATCAATTGAACAGGCAATTTTGCTTTTGAAGAAGATGAAAGATTCGTTCCCAGAAGGACCGATAAATAAATTGATAGATGAGCTGATTCAGAAAGTTTTATTAAAAACAACCGGATATGACATACCCAAACCGACTGCAGAAATAGATATTGTACAGGAGGAAGAAGCAGAAGAAAAAACAGAGGAAATTGAAAATGACTAGAGATAAATTAGGTAGATTTGTAAAAGGTTTTAAACATACAAAAGAATCTAAAAGAAAAATATCAAATGGACTTGGGGGTTCTAAACATCCCAATTGGAAAGGAGGACGTAAATCTTTTTGTTTATCAAAGAATAAAAAAAGATTTGAAAAAATATTGGGAAGAAAATTAGAATCTAATGAATGTATTCATCATAAAGATGGTAATTGGAAGAATAATAAATTAGAAAATCTACAATTAATGACTCTTTCAGAACATTCAAAATTACATAGTAAAGATAGAATTTTTAGTGAAGAAACTAGAAAAAAAATAAGTGAAAATGTTCAAATATGGTGGAATGAAAGAAAAAGGGTGAATTAAATTACACGAGCTTTATTGCATGGATATACAACTATAACGGATTTGTGGACAAAGGTTGCGACTGATTCGCTAGGTAGATTAATCGTTACAACGGTTAAGCCTAAAACGATAATCAGTCCGACAAGTCTAGATTCCAGAATACTTTTACTTTGTCGAATGATAGACGAAAAACTAGATAAGAAATTCCAGAACACAATATTCAACAATCAAATGAAAAAAATATTCAAAAGCGAGAACTGGAAAAAATACATTAGTTGATTAAATGAACGAAAAAGACATGAAGACTTTAAGAATGGCATTAAAACAGTTACTATTAAATAACAAGCTCTTAGTCGAAGAAGTTAGAAAACTTCGGACTAGTAAAAAACATATAGATATTTACAAAAGCGATAGTTGGAACAAATATATTGGTTAAAGCATGAAACTGCTTTGTTTTTTGAGCAGGTTAATGATTATAGGGAGGATAGAATGGGAGTTAGTGGAGTAGGAATAAGAAGTGGAGTAAGCAGACTGGGAAGTGTTACGATTACACGCAACGCTAGTAATTATATAACTGAAGTTGAAATCATACAAGCCAATAAGACAAGAACTATAACAGTTACAAGAAATTCTGACGATTATATAACTGGATTGGACGAAGCTATTGCGTGATTACATGGCTTATGATAACTGGACATGGAACGCCGGAACTAACACATTAACTATTATTTCTGATACAGGTGAAGGCGATACAGAAGGGACAGCTTATGATTTTGATGATGTGCAAACTTATGCTACAGCTAATACGTTAGATATGACTACTCAGTGTACATCACAACACTGTATAGGGTTTAAAATTGTAATTGGCGATGGGTCTAACGCGACATGGTTTGTAGACACAAATAAACATGTTGTGTTTAAGGAAGGAGTTATAAATGCAACATGGCAATATGTAGTGTATATTAAAAATTACTCAAGCCTCCGTTTTGGTGAGATTGTTGATGCGGACGATAGAAGTACAAAAAATGGTGTGAGTATTATATTTACAATAAATTATGGAACTACTGGTGTTTTATTTTTTGATAGTCGTTCTTTAATGGACGTCCACTCTTGCACCTTTGTTAATCTGGGGTCGTCTCAACCATGGACTCTTTATTCTCCAACTGAATATAGTGGAAAACACAAAAGAGCATGGAACAATTTATTCATCGGAAGAAATTTAATTAGATTAGACCAACCAAATGAAGGTGATATTTTTAACTTTATAATGCAAAGTGGTCAAACGGGTTTTACCTCTTCTGCGTTTTCTTATATGGACAGAATATTCTTATCAGACTATGGTCAGGTTTTCTCTATTGGACAAGCTTACGATATTGTTACTACAAATCTCTACGCAAGAGGTTTAACTGTTATGGGCTATATTGGTGGCGGTTGGACAGGCACAGCAGACATGATTAATACTGACGCTGATGTGTGGAATTTCACATGGGTAGCAGGAGACACAACAGGAACAATTAACAGAAAATATGAATTAGACGTTACTGTTACCGATGAAAACGGTGTGGCAATTGAAGACGCCACTGTTATTTTATATGATAAAGACGAAACAGAGATATTTTCTGAAACAACATCGTCTGCTGGAACAATAGACACCCAAACAATTACATACGGATATTATGACAAAGCACATGGAAACACCCTACAAGAATATTCACCGCATAAACTAATAGTAAAAAAATCAGGGTATCAAACAGAACAAGATGTTTTTGATATGGACGATGTAAAAAAACTACAAATCAGCTTACAAAAAGCAACAGACATTATTTTTGTAGACGGAGAACCTGCCTTAAATTTGAGTGAGCAAGACCCAGAAAGCGAACTATTCGTCAAATTATAAATTTTTGTTTTAGTTTTTTTGACCGCATTTAAATATAATTGCATCAAGCATAGCAACCGTAGATTCGTGTATATTAATGAGGATAGGAAGAATAGGAGCCGATGGTGATGACACTTTAGGAGATGTGGCCAACCTCTCAGGAATTTGCTTGCATTACACTAGCAATAAATTAGGAACAGCAACATAGGTGATTTAATGAAAGTCGAAATAGAACTATCTGATAAATTGATAAAGGCAATAAATGGCATAAAAAATCCAGAATTGGAAATAGAGCTTTGGATAACCAATACAATAAAATCATTAGTTGTTCAACAAGTAATTAGAAATGCTCAACAAGCGGCCTTATCAAAAAAATTAACTGAAACCAAAGACTGGTAAAATTAAGAAGAATCTGAAAACGGAACGGAGACTTAAATTATAAATAACATTACTGCTTATTATTTTCAAGGTGTATATATGCCATATAAAGCAATTAAAAATTTGCCAGCGCACGCAAAAGATATTTATGAAAGCACGGCAAAGGGACTGAAAGGAAGAAAAAACCCAAGAACCGGAAAGCCATATACAGACGAAGAGCGAGGAAAAATCGCCTGGTCTGCAGTCAAAAGAAAATACGGCAAATCCGGAGAAAAATGGAAAAAACATAATAATCTTTTTATTTCTAAAAACATGGAACTCGACCTCGAACCAGCCAGACTTTTAGCATTGCATGCTATTCTACACAAATGGTACAGGGAAGGAGACAATTGGACAAGACCAGAAATACAAAAACTTCATAAAAGAGTCGTAGACGAACTGAAAAACAAAAAATACAAACATAAAAAAAAGAAACCATGTTCATTGGACGCATATGAAGAAAACTGCGAGGAAGTACCACCAGAAGTCTTGGAAGAAGATTACAGAGAATTTCCAATAACGGATTATGACTTGGAAGTATTAAATAACTATGCAGAAAATATAAAGCTTGAAGAAAAGAACCTTCAAAGAATCTACGTAGAAAATTCAATAATGACCGAATTGTCTAAAATTAAAATGCCATTTAAATTCAATTTCGCAGCTTTGACAGAAGGCAAGTTTAATAATATTTATTATCCCGAAGAGGAATTGAAGAAACACGGGAAAGATTTAACAGACAAACCACTAAGCATAGACCACGGCAAATCCGTCAGAGACATTGTGGGAAAAATAACAGAATCTTTCTGGAACGAGAAAACAAAAAGAATAGAAGGAACAGCTGAAACAAGCGATGAGGAAATAGCCAATAAAATAGAAAACGGTGAAATAAGTGGTGTTTCTGTGGAAGTATATGTGACACACGACGAAACAGACGAAGGAACAGTCGGTAAAGACCTTGATTTCGTAGGATTGTCTTTGGTTAAATCTCCGGCTTGCAAACCCGACGATGGATGCGGAATCATTTCTAAATGAAAATATAAATACTTTCCTTCCTAATAATTAGAATAATATTTATTAAGACCTCGTTCTCTAGAGGCTATAAATTAAGTTATATCGTGAATTGAAGTGCGATATAGCGTCCAATTTATACCTTTACACCGCGAAGAAATTCGCAAAAAATAAATAGGATTAAAAAGAAATTATAAAAAGTGAAAATTATGGAAGAAATTAAAAAAGATGAAACACTTCAGGAAAAACCTGAAGAAGCAACACCAGAAGAAAAACCCAAAGTTCCAGAAAAAGTTGAAGAAACTTTAGAAGATAAACTTGCTAAGTTTTTAGAAGTCAATGCTCAATTAGTAGACAGTATTAAAGAGCTTTTAAAGAAAGAAGCTCCAAAAGAAGAGAAGAAAACCGAGGAAAAGAAGGTCGAGGAAAAGGAAGAAAAGAAAGTAAAAGAGGAAGCTAAGGAAGAACCAAAACCAGAAGTTAAGGAAGAACCCAAAGAAGAAGTCAAATTGGCAAAGGAATACACAAGAAAAATAGAAGAACTTGAAGAGAAAAATAAAAAATTAGAAGCCAGATTATCTAAAGGAATTAAAGTTACAAGAGTTAAAGAGAATTTGGGCGGAAAGGAAAGAGATATTGAATTGCTTCATACAAAAGACGGCTCAACAATGAGTTGGGACGACCCAGAAAGAGAAATTAGAAAAGCACTTAGAAAACACTATACAGATGACAGAGACAGAAGGTGATTAAATGCCAAATTTTTTAGAAATACTTAGGGGAGACATGGTTATTACAGCGCAAGCTACTTCTCATATTGATGCAGGAGATTTGGTATTAGCTATAGGACAGACTGACGATGTAGTTACAAGTTCAGGCAAATCCAGTTTAGCAGATTCAGATATACATGTAGATGCTAGATTAACATCTGCTTTAGAAACCGCATGTATAGGTATAGCTCTAACAGACGCAGAAACCAATGAGTATCTTTCAGTCGCAATGAATGGACTATATATAATGAAAGCAGAGGAAGCTATAGTCGCAGGAGAATCTATCTGGTCTAGCAATAAGACACCACAATCTTTAGCAGCAGGAGCAACCTCTTGTATAACCAAGATAGGAAAAGCTTTGACATCGGCTTCGGCAAGCAACAAGTATATAGTGGTAGCCCTTCACGCAATATAGGTGATAAAATGGCGCTTTTAGTATCAGATTTACACGAGGTATTACGAGGAGAGCTAGTATTTACAGCACAGGCCTCAAGTCATATTGATGGAGGAGATTTTGTTTGTGCAATAGGACAGACGGATGACGTAGTTACATCAAGTGGAAAGTCTAGTTTAGCGGATAGTGATATACATGTAGATGCTAGAATGTCTAGCGCACTTCAAACAGCATGTGTAGGAATGGCTTTAAGCGACGCTGAAACCAACGAATATCTTAGCGTATCTATGAAAGGAGTTTACATAGTTAATACAGATGCAGCAATCGTAGCAGGCGAGTCTGTCGATGCCTCGGATACATATCCAGGTTGTGTTGGTGGAGGAGCAACAAGCGTTATAACTAAAGTGGGCAAAGCATTGACAAGTTCTTCAGCTAGTGGAAAGTACATAGTAATCGCTTTACACGCAATTTAGGTGATTAAATGTTTAGAACATTAGAAGAGTTAGCAGACGAAGGAGAATTAATGTACGAATGGGAAACCGAGTTAGTCAGAGAACAATTATATAAACAAATTAAAGATGCAGCTTATGCAGCTAGAGTCGGAAGACAATTGGTTGATGTAATTAATCTTAAAGCGGGAGCTAATTTAAAAATAACCCAAGAAACCGTAGATTCTATTACAGTCAATAGAATTGAACCCGGTGCAAGATTCTTAATAGATGTAGAAGCATACACACAAGCAACAATTACTCCAGTAAAGTATGGAGGAGTTATTCAGATGACAGCAGAAATTAAAGAAGATGCAAATTGGGATATAATGAGGAGAAACATAACCCGTTGGGGAACCAAAATGGGATTAAAAGAAGACAGCATTATATTCGATGCATTGGGAGACGGAACATATGGATTTCCAAGTCAATCAGGACATAATTATACTTCGGCGGGAACGGAAATAGACATACCAGATATTGTAGGAATGATTAAGCACGTAAGGGAACACGATTATTTCCCAAATGTTATGGTATTGCATCCTGAGCAAATTAGTGAATTGAATCAAATCGACACCTTTGTCGAGGCAGATAAAGTAGGAAGCAGAGCAACATTCGAGAAAGGTTTCTGTGGAAGAATATACGGACTAGACGTTATTGAAAATACAACCGTAGGCGCAAGTACAGGATATTTATTAGATACAAGAGAAGCCGGAGTATTGGTTATCAGAAGACCGTTGACCGTTAAACCATTCGAGATACCAGAAAGAGACGCATACGCAGCCACAGTAAGTATGAGATGTGCAGCAAGAGTTTTATGGGCAAAAGCAGGATGTAAATTAACCGTATCCTAATTGGTGATTACATGGTAAATAGAACAATGTCCAGTAAATTAGTTAGAAAAGAAACGCGAGAAAGATTGAAAAAATTCTTGTCTAGAGTTTCAAAAAAAGACAGAGAAAATCTAGCAATCGCCAGATTACAATTTCCGGGCGGAGAATGGGTAAGACGACAACCAGAAGAATTCCAACCAAAGTTCGATTACGATTACTTCCAATATTTGAAAAAAATAGCTTTTGCAGAACAAAATATAAAAGTCCTAGAAAAGGATTACCCAGAAGATTTTGTGACTTATCAGAAAGATTTGGATTATGATTCCAAACATGATAAAAAGTCCAAAGTCAAGAGGGGTAAGGTCAAGAGGGTGAAATAATATGCCTTTAAAAGACGGATTTATAAGCCCAATTTATGGACCGGGATTATTCACAATGCAGAGGGTTGCGATTGGAACTATAGCTACTGTTTCAAATCTATTTGTTGAAAACAAAGCAGACGTAAATATTTTAAACGTAGCTACTCAAGCGACCATGACAGATTTGAACGTAATAGCTAATAACATTACCAACATTCTCAGTGTTGATACAGCAGCAACAGTTGCAAGTTTAAGGGTTTCAACAGATTTAAGAGCAAATACAACATTAGTCAACGATGCTAAGACTACCTTGGTTAAAGACGCTTTCTGTTATTTGGCAACAAATACGGGAGCAAAATATTGGACTTTAGACGCTAGCCTAGAAAAAGCAGGAAAAATAATAATAATACAAGACCACAGTAAAGTAATAACAGGTTCAGCAAGCATTAGAATATATCCAGCATCAGGGGCAAAAATAAGTGGGTTTACAAGTTATGTAGACCACGAGGATACAAGAAGAGGAAAAATCTTAATTTCTGATGGTACCGATTGGTATATTGTCGGCAGCACTACCTAATAGGTGATTAAATGCCACTAAGAAGAAGTGCTTCATTTGCAGAGCAGTTTATAGGCGGAGGATTAGTAACAATACAAAGAATTTCAGTTGGAACAATTGCTACAATCAAAAACCTATTTGTAACAGATACAGCAGATTTGAATATAGTTAACCTTGGAACTAAGGCTACAATAGATGCACTTAAAATTGCTGAGTTAATAGATACAAGTAATTTGAATGTAGGAACTAAAGCGACTATTACAGATTTGTTCGTATCAGATTTATTAACAGTTACAGAATTGACAGTCGGAAGACATGCTACTATTACAGAGAAATTGCAAGCAAGGGATATGAACATCACCCAAAGAAGTACATTGGATGAACTTATAGTTACAAATGTTTGTACAGTCGGAGACCTGATAGTTTCAGACGGCGCCACAATACAGGATTTAATAGTAACAAGAAATGCGACATTCACAGGAGATGTGAAAGTCAACGATTTGAATGTAACTGGAAGAAGTACATTCGATGAGATAGTTGTAACAAACGAAACAACACTAAGTGCGGTTAAGATTTCAGCGAGGGCAACAATTGATGAAATTGTTGTAAACAATGTAGCAACCGTAGCAGACTTAGTCGTATCAGGTAGTTCAACACATACAAAAGTTGTTAGTACAGATGCAGATATTACAGGAACAGGAACAATAAAAGACCTTGATGCAGTATTAGCAGTAATTCATAGTGTTAATTTAGATACTGTAGCAACTATAGCAGAAATACATGGAACTCCCACAGTTGAAGCAGGAATTAATGTAGATAAAATTGACGTGGGAACAATAGCAACTATAGCAGAGGTTTATGTTTCAGATACTTTCAAAGGAAACGTAGTTACAGAATCAAATGCAGCTACAACTTTAGTAGCAAAAGCACCAGTTATTTTATTAACAAGTGGTTCAAATAAATACTGCACGATTGACAGTTCATTGGAAACTACGGGCAGGATTATCTGGATTGTTAATGCACAAAGTTCGGGTAATTCAGCGCAGATAAGACCAACTGGTTGTAATATCTCAGGATTATCCACACATATTAAACTACATGGTGGATATACGGGATTGGGACTAGCTTTTGATGGAACAAGTTGGTGGGTAATAAATAACGCACCTCCAGACGCATTAAGCTAAAATTAATAATACTCAGAATTTGTTTTTGAAAGGAGTGTTTTTTTCTCCTTTTTTATATTTTATATATTATTTAGTATTAATTGTATTAAATGATAGGCTATTGTTCTTGGTGTCGTAGGTACGCCAATTTAAAAAAGAAGATATGGATGGGTGAATTTATTAGGCTTTGTGGACACTGTATTCCTGTTTATGAAAAGTCTAAAAAACACCTTAAAGCCGCAAAAATTAAGGCAGGTACAGATTATGTTAGAAGACAAGGAACCGGAATGTGAATATAAGGACCACGGTGGGTGTTCAAGTAAGCGGGCTATAATACCCATTTCAAAACCCGATGGGGGTTGGCTTACTTTTTGCTATAAACACAGTCTAGAATACTTAGAAGAACAGAAAATAAAAGAACAAAAAGAAATCATTCTTAAAAGTATTAAAGAATTAAAAGAGGAGGGAAAAATATGAAATTTTCATGGAAAGGANNNNAGGATACTCAAAAAAATAATAGAAAACATTCCTATGCCGGATATTGAGCCACCGAACTTTGAAGACCTAGAGTATGAAGTTTCTAGAACCATATATAAGCTAATGGTAACGACTCTTTATTGCTGGGAGGCAGACGACCAACTGGCATATAAGATATTTCAAGATATAAAAGGCAAGGCAGGAAGAGACAAACGCAAAAAAATGATAAAGAACGCGTTTGCAATGCTGATAATTCTTGCAGAATCAGATAGTTATTATAGAGCAAAATTAAGATATCCGGTGCTTATGGTAAAGTCTGACGTATTATTGAATCATTACTTTAAGACCATAAGAAGACTGGGCTTTGACCCGTCAATATATATATGTAAGAGATGTAAAATTCCTTCTGTTACAGAAAAATGTCCGAAATGTAAAAGAAAATGTGAACGTGGAAAATGGGACGGTCATACACTTATAAACATTCAAGCTGCGGTTT
>JABAOF010060947.1_pt4 | contig 10212 bp, 20 predicted proteins | sample 7062171 | NCBI WGS metagenome assembly JABAOF01 (sample SAMN14538628, study PRJNA623070) | marine sediment metagenome | biome: marine biome [ENVO:00000428]; feature: marine pelagic biome [ENVO:01000023]; material: deep marine sediment [ENVO:00002113] | place: India: Gulf of Khambhat ... | reverse complement strand
GATTCGCGGGCAGAGATCGGGCAATTTTATAAAGATTCTCTAATTCTATGGGGTGAAGGTGGCGGCGTAGGTGTTAATATGTCTTTTTTACGTCCAAAAGGAGCCCCAATTAAAACAGTCGGCGGCGAATCTTCTGGGCCGGTTAGTTTTTTGGAAGCTTCAGACGCTATTGCTAAGACAATTGAAAGTGGTGGATCACGAAGAGCCGCCGCATTAGCTTTAATGAATGTAACACACCCTGACATTTTGAAATTTATAGATGCAAAATTAAAAGACGGTGTATTATCGTGTTATGATATTTCTGTGGCAGTGACGGATGATTTTTTAGAAGCTGTTGAAGCCGATGATATATGGGAATTTAAATTTGCGCAACAAGCTTATGGCAAAATGCCCGCAAGAAAAATATGGGATAATATTATAACTAATATGATTAAGTGTGGAGAGCCTGGATTGCTGAACTGGAATAATTTAATTAAAAATAATTCATATTATTATGATCCTGTTACTGGGACCAATCCTTGTGGAGAAGCTGTGTTAGCTCCATATGATGTATGTGATCTTGGCTCATTAGTATTACCAAATTTTATCACAGGCACAGTCAACACTAATTGGAAAAAGCTAGAAGAAGTTATTCGGCTAGCAGTTAGATTTCTAGATGACGTTATTAATGTGAACAAATATACTATTAGAGAAATTGATATTAAAGCTCATAATTCTAGGCGAATTGGATTGGGGGTCATGGGACTGGCCGAATATTTATTTGCTAAAGGGCTCAAATATGGCTCTGATAAAGCTATTATTGAAGTTGAAAGATTAATGCGTTTTATAAGAGACGCAGTTTATGAAACTCTAATAGAGTTGGCGGCTTCAAAAGGCGCTTTTCCCAAATTTGATGCGGTGGCTTATGGAAAAGCTTCATTTATAAGAAAACTTCCTGCTTCTTTAAGAATGGCTATAAAGGAACATGGTGTAAGATGCGTAACGGCTATGGCTATAGCTCCAACAGGAACTATAAGTCAAATTGCCGACGTTAATTCTAGTATAGAACCCTTATTTAGAAAAGCTTATATGCGGAATGATCGTATTGGTGAAAGAATGTATGTTCATCCTATTTATAAGAAAATAATACAAAATAGTGAAAAAATACCCGAATGGTATGTAGATACAGATGATTTGAAAGCGGCTGATCATTTTGAGATGCAAGCTATGGTTCAAAAATATGTGGATGGCGCAGTAAGTAAAACTATTAACATGCCAGCGATCACTACTCCAAAACAATTGAGTAAATTAACTCTTGAATACATATATGATCTTAAAGGCGTAACAGTTTATGTGGATGGATCGAGAGAAGGCCAGATTCTTAACAAAGTTACACGCAAAGAAACTGAAAGATATATAAAAGAAGACAAAGTTTATAGCGGCGCTGATGAAAAAGCATTACAATGTGCGGCTGGTTCGTGTGAGATATAATGATGAAAGACATAATAGTTTTAGATTTAGATTCAGTACTAAGTTATACAGAAGAAGCTCTTAATAATTATATAATTGAGGAGTTTGGGATTCATATTGACTGGGAAAATGAAGTAGAGAACTATGAATTAAAACGCATGCCTCGTTTGACTGATAAAATGAAGGAAGAATTAGAAGATGTTATTCATAATGGTGATTTGCTTTATAATATTAAACCACATAACTATGCTGAACATGCTACTAAAAAATTACGCAACGAAGGATTCGAAATCGCTATTGTTACTAGCCGACCTCCGCGTTTAAAAAATCCCACCATTGAATGGTTGAATAAACATGACATCGTTTATGATAGATTTTATTTAATACCAAGTTTGAATAAATATCTTATTGTGGAAGATATTGATGCCAAAGCGGTAGTAGAAGATAGATTTGATGTTTTAGAAAAAATTTTATATGAATGTGGGCCATTAGAGCTTGGATTATATATGGTCAGACAACCGTGGAATAAGAGAGATTATAATGAATATATTGTGAAAACGAGAGATATTGCTGATGCAGTAGATAGAATAGTTGATTTTAGGAGATGGAGAGGATTTTTTCTGAGTAAATGCGTGGGAAATATTGAGAAATTTATAAAGGAATATCAAGAAGGGGGACGAAAATGGCAAAAGTCCGATGTAGATTTTGTGAATTTGAGGTAAATAAAAAATGTATTAAGAAAAAGAATTCGACCGTGGCAATTAATAAGCGGAGATCTTGCGGTTTATACGAAGGTGATGAGGATAAAATAGTTGCTTGGGCGGATAGACGTCAGCATATAAAAACGGTCGAAAGGCCAGGTTGGTTTTGGAGTAAAGCACAGCGCAAAAAAGAGCGCGAGAAAACGATCCAACAAGAAATGGAAAAATATAAAACAACTATAGACGCGGATAGCGTAAAAGATCCAAAACATCCTACTACAGGTAATTTAAGCCGATTTCTAGGAAATATTGGAAAGGATAGGGGGACTAAATGATCGAGGAAAAAGAAAAAACTAAAATTGTATTAGAAAAAGATGAAGTGGCTTTGGTACTTAATAAAAATTGGGGGATTCGCTTGTATTTTCCAGATATTAGCGACGATGAGGATGTAGATTCTCATATACTCTATTTTACTGAGCTGGCAATTTTGACACAGCACGACGGTACATTTATAGATAAAATATTAGAAGGATTTCATAAAAGAGCGGGGCTCGCAGATGAAGAACAGGCCGACAAATAATTTAGAATTAGAACTAAAAAACAAAGGATATCAATATATTATAGGCGTAGACGAAGCTGGCCGTGGTCCGCTGGCAGGCCCAGTAGTTGCTGCCGCTGTCCATATTCCAGATGGTTTTGATACATCCGAAATAGACGATTCTAAAAAATTATCTAGCAAAAAACGAGAATTATTATATAATAAGATTAGGAAAGAGTGTGATTGGGCCATTGGCCGAGTAGATGAATATCTGATTGATCAAATAAATATACGGGAAGCGACGAAACTAGCGATGAGAAGAGCTATTTACGATATGCGCAAAGCCCAATTCGCGTTGATAGACGGTAATTTTATTCCTGAATTCATATATATACCTGCGCAAGCGGTTGTTGGCGGAGATGGAATTTCCGTGTCAATTGCCGCCGCAAGTATTGTTGCGAAAGTTAGGCGAGATCATATAATGGAATCTCTGCATGCGGTTTATCCAATATTTAATTGGAAACAGAATAAAGGATATGGTACAGAAGAGCATAGAAAAGCTCTAAAAATATATGGTGCGACTCCATATCATAGAAAAAGTTTTAAAGGGGTAAAATGATATGTTTAGGCCAATAATTGCTGAACAATGTGGTTGTTCAAAAGAATGTACAAATAACCGATGCTTTTTCAGATTAAGAGATTGCTTTGGATATCCGCCGTTTTGGTATCCGGGAAATGAAGTAGATATAAATAAAGCTTTAGAGAAAGCTGGCGTCGATGATATGATATTCCCAAAATTTCAAGCCTTCGTAGGAACAAACGTAATTTATGTTAATTGTGAGAATCAGGAAGGATTGGAGTATTAGATATGTCTGATAATATAAAAGGTGAATTGATAGAATGGATAGCCGCAGTAGTACATGATCAATGGGCTCATTGGACTGAGTATATGTTGGATAATATAACAGAGGAAAATATAGAACGATGGCGCAGACAAATTAAAACTCCGTATGAAGAGTTGTCAGAGGAAGAAAAGGATTTGGATAGAGATTTTGCAAAAAAATATGTATATCTAATGTTCGTGTGGTTTGATGAAGTCGTATCCAATCCTTTAAGGGAAGAGTTAAAAAAATGGAAAAAGTAATGATATTTGGGACAGGTTTGATTGGCGGATTTATCGCTAACCAATTAAGTAAAAAATATGATGTTGTTGCGTGCGATGGCGACATTGATAATCTTAATAAATTGGATAGAAAAATAACAGTAATCGATAAATTTGTTCGAGGTCGAAACGAGATGATGGGAATGATTAGCCATCATAACCCAGACATTATTGTCAACGCTTTGCCAGGCCATATAGGATATAGTCTACTCGAAGCGGCCGTATCTGTGGGCAAAAATATAATGGACATATCTTTTATGGAAGAAGATCCTTTAGAATTAAATGAAAAGGCCATCGAAAATAATGTGACGGCAGCGATAGATTTTGGTTTTGCTCCCGGATTTAGTCACATGTTTGTGGGCCGGGCGAACAAACTATTAGATAAGCATGACGAATCTGTCATATATGTTGGAGGACTCCAACTAAACAGTGAGGAATATAAAGCGGTGTTTTCTCCCGCCGACATAATTCAGGAGTATACCAGACCTGCTAGATATTTGAAAGGCGGTGAGATAAAAACAGAAATACCGTTTGAAAAAGACTATGATACAGTACTTAACGATAATGTGTATAGTGGTTTTATTAATGATGGTCTGAGGACGTTAGTACATACGCTAGATGTGCAAACTCTTATTGAAATAACACTTAGGTCGCCGAAACACTTTGCCTTCATACAGGAATTAAAAAACAACGGATTTTTTAAACCGGAGCATTTCGAATATACATCGCAGGTGCTGGCGGATAAATGGAAAATGACAGAGGCCGACCGAGATTATAGTTTAATGTATGTTGAATCTAAGGGCAACGGGAAAATCGTAACACATTATATGTACGATGAATATGACGAAGAAACCAATACCCATTCTATGGCTAGAGCTACGGGATTACCCGTCCTAGCAATGGTAGATGCTATTTTGGAAAGAAGATATATAGAAAAGGGTGTAATTCCACCAGAATATATCGCTAAGAATGACGAAATTTATAATTTTGTGGTGAAATATTTACAAGATCATGGTGTAATAATTGAGGAATCACAATGAGAGAATCAAAACAAGTAATAGTAGTTAGAAAAGATCTCAATATGAGAAAAGGAAAGCTAGCTGCTCAGGTGGCACATGCTAGTTTGAAAGTCATATTAGATAGAATGGCCAATATATATCATTGTCATGATGGTGATATAGTAAATGAAAAAAGCCTTCGTTTACGTCAAGGCGAACCTTGGTATGAATGGATTAATGGACAATTTGCTAAAATAGTTGTTTATGTAGAGGACGAGCAAGAGCTATTCGAACTTAGAAATAAAGCAGAAAAAGCTAAAATTACCCACGCTTTGATAACTGATTCTGGCAAAACAGAATTTCATGGGATTTCGACGAATACAGCACTAGCTATTGGCCCGGATTGGGCAGCTAAAATAGACAAAATAACAGGAGATCTACCATTATTATGAAAAAATTTTTGAGTACTTTGGCTATCGGGGCCGTTATTGTAACCGCTCTAATTTTATTAACTGAATGGGCAACCCGAGATAAATCTACAGCAGTGTTTGTAAATGGAAGCGATCATAACATATTCGTAGAAATTATTTCTAGAGATGTGGGAACAAATGAACGAGTTTCTCTCGATATGCGCCCGATTAGTATTGTGCATGTTTCCCTTAAAAAAGGCCAATATTTATTGCTTTATCGAACATATAAAGAATTTAGCCATAATTACGCATCAATCAAATTAGAAAGGAATTCTAGATATAAATTCGTGGAAATAGATGGGGAATTAGTTTTTAATGATAAACCCAAATAATATTACAAATTATAATCTTACAGATTATGGATTACAAGAGATTTTAATCTTTTGGATTTGTGTCGCGGGCAAAACAGCATCAGTAATTGCGAGGGCAGTAGATAAATTATTGACTGATTTAGAAGGCGATATTCCGTTCGAAAAAATAAAACGGTTTGGGCAGAAAAGCTTGCCCAAAAAATTGAAAGAATGTGGGATTGGGTGTTACACTTTAAAAGCAAAAGCCATATGGGCGTTAGTTAATTCCAATATGGATTTGCGAACATGTACTTTAGAAGATTTAGAAAAAATTCCGGGTATTGGAAGAAAAACATCAAGATGTTTTGTAATGCACAGTAGACCGGACGCAAATTGTGCAGGCCTTGATGTTCATATTTTGAAATTTCTGCGGGACAAAGGCCATAATGTGCCAACATCAACTCCTGGCAGCAAAAAAATGTATGAGGAGTTGGAAAAATTATTTATAAAATATGCAAAAAAATCTGGCAAACCTATTGCCGACTTTGATTTAGAAGTTTGGAAAAATTATGCATATAAGGAAGAATAAAATGGATTTAATGATAGTTGAAATTTTTAATGGTGAAAATTGGGAAAAAGACCCTGGAGAACCTTTTGGCGGGATTAAAATAGGTTCTATTTTTAGATTGCGGAACCCGCACACAAAAGAACTTTTTGTTGGCGATAATGGAAAAACAGAGTTTGAGGCTATTAGTGAGCCTTATATTAGCAAAGATGGTATTTGGACTGTTAATATAAAAGAGGACCAAGAATGAAAAAGATTCTGGCAATAGGCGGCGCAGTTATAAAAACTGCTAGAAAAGAATTAATAAAAGTTATAGAGCAAGATAAAGTGGAAATGCTCGTTCATAATGGCGGTTCCATATTTCATGACTTTCAAATTGTAGTAGATCCTAATCTGAATAGCCATTCTTATCCACTGAATGAGCTATTAGAAGATTGCGAATGTAATAGAGAAGCTAGCGAATTAGTTTGGAATTGGATTAGAGGCTGGCCAGCCCCGATAGAATCTGTTACCGAATTGTGCGAAGAAAAAAGTATACCAGTTTTACTATTTACCGCTTTAGGTGCTGATTTCTGGCATTTATTTAACGATAGTTGGCAAGATTATGCTATCCAAGCCAGATTGGATTTCGAGAGATTGTGTTTCAGATTCAGGCAAGATAATTTCCATTTTATAAATATGGGATCAGCCGTAATTCATCCAGAAGTTTTTGTTAAAGCGATTGCAGTTGCCAAACCTAAAAAGTTTAGAGCAGACGTAGTCGATTTTCTCGACGCGTATCGTCCAAGGACGAGAGTAGCAAGATATGGTAAATATTATAAAATGACTCATAAAGATTTTTTGAGGAAAATTATATGAAAGAATTTTATGGTACTGAGAAGATTGAAGAAAATGTATAGATATATAATAGAAGCGAATGATTTGATTAGAGATCTTCAAAAAGAATGGCTTAGAGAGTGGTTATTGGATATTCATACTGATGGACGACTAGATATTTATATAGGAAAAATAACTCAGCTGGAATTTAAAAGGAATTAAAAATGAAAGAATTTTTGAACAAAATACATAATATAGATATACACGATTTATTGAGGCAATTACCAGATAGATCCATAGATATGGTTTATTCTGATATCGATTATAATAAAGGCATTAAATATGGCAGTAAAACATATACTAAAAATTTTAATGACTATATGGCAGATTATATAGCTCTTGCTGCTGAATCAACGCGAGTATTAAAAAGCTCAGGTAGCGCCTTTTTTATTAATTATCCACGAAATAATGCTTATTTATGGACTAAATATTTAGACAACGCTTATTATGAGGTACAAGAATATGTCTGGATTTATAATTCAAATATCGGACACAGCCCGCGAAGATTTACAACGGCCCATCGTTCGATTTTGCATTGTATGAAAACTCGGGGGAGTAAATTTTTTAAAAATCAGATAGCTGAACCATATATAAATCAAAACGATAAGCGGATAAGGAAATTAATGAGGAGAGGAAGCAAAGGACGATCTCCGTATTCTTGGTTTTATGCAGATATGGTAAAAAATGTAAGTAAAGCGAGCAAAAAAATAAATCATCCTTGCGTAATACCAGACAGAATTTCTGCTTTACTTATGCAAAGCGTCACTTTGCCAGGAGATACTGTTTTAATACTATTTGCTGGTAGCGGGTCAGAAATTGACGTATGCAGGAAGCTAAAAAGGAATTGGATTTCAGCCGAATTAAGTAAAGAATATTGTGAGCAGATAGAAAAACGGTTAGATAATCAGATCTTAACCTTTTAAGAGGAGATCCAAATGATAGTTGTCAATGACTATGGGGATAGTATTGTAGAATTTTATTGTAGTAAATGTAATTTTCATGGAGAATATGATGTTAAATCTATGATTAGTGACAATTGTGTTATTGATATTGATATTATTTGTGATATATGTGGTGATTTATGTATATTATATGTTTTAAAATGTACCGATCCTGCGCAGGCTAAAGAATTGAATGCCAGGTTAGAATTTTTGAAATATAAAAGAGCAGCGGAGGACGAAAATAATGGCGATCAAGCCGATGAGTCTAGATGAAGTTCAAGAGCATAAAATGAAGATTGAATTGAAAAAAATGGAAGAATTACAAAAAGAAGTAGTTACTAATGTAAAAATTGCTTTGGATCATTTGGCGGACTTAGATCATTTATATGAAATACAAGAATTCATTGAGGACTTGATTGCAAACTGGGAAGAGGAAGAGATAGAGTTAGAAGAAGAATATGAAGATGATTAAAAGGAGAGCATTATGGAAAATATTAATTGGCACAGATATTTTATGACAATGGTGTATTTGGCAGCCATGAGAAGCAAAGATTTAAGCAGCCATTTGGGCGCAGTAATAGTAGATGATAAAAATAGAATAATATCTATAGGATATAATTCTTTTGTCAGAGGTATAAATGATTATGTTCCAGAGCGGCAAGAAAGACCCGAAAAATATTTATGGTTTGAACATGCAGAGCGTAATGCTATTTATAATGCTAGAAGAGATCTAGAAGGATGCCGTATGTACACTAATGGAGTTCCATGTATGGACTGTGGCCGCGCCGTGGTCCAGGTTGGAATAAAAGAAGTGATTGTTGATGCGGCTTGGGATAATAATAATACTGAAAAATGGGATGAGCATGCTCAGCGTACTAAAATTATGTTCGGAGAGGCTGGCGTAAAAATAACTTTTTGGGAAGGAGATCTATTGGAAATTTATAGATTTAGAAGCGGTGAAAAATTCTAATTGAGGAGGACAAATGCCCACTGTAGAAAATGATTACCAGATAGATTTGCCCAAGAAAAAATTACAGAGGAGAATGAAATATATGAAAAGACGTAAATTAGCCAGAAAGGAAGAGGAAGTACTTAAAAAGATCTCGGACTGGTGTGAAGGCCGGCATCCAAAAGTAGAAGTTCAAAAATCTGAATATGAAAAGTTGATAGAGGAAACTGGCGAAAAGAAAATTATAGATGCTACTATTATAGGTCATTATAAAAGAAGAAGCAAATCTGGCGCAAAAGGATGTCTGATTGCTGAATTAGAATTTGAAGAACATAGCACTAAAAAATATTCTATTCTCAAAGATATGACGGAAATTACAGCATTATTAAGAAAATTACCTTATTATAGAGACGATATTCCCCAATATTGGATAAAGGTAGACAAAGACGGCAAACCTTTTATGATAAATTATAGGAAAATTCATGATAATAGGGGGAGACTGAAGAAAATGGCGCCCGGGGGAATGTGGCAAAGGCCAGATCAGATTACTAGAATTATTGCGGCAGAACGTAAAAATAAGAGCACAAAATGGCCTGATTATGTAATTATTGGCTGGCCTGATATTTTTAAAGAATTGACAAGAATTATAAAATTGGCAGGATTTTAGAAAAAATTGAATTTTTATCTAGCAAAATTGAGAATGTATTCTATAATATAAATGACGGATTAGTAGATAAACTGCTAATCCGTTTTTTATTGAAAAAGATGGAGGGAGAATGATATGACAACAGATCAATTTGATAACTACCAATTAAACCCCAATCTAATTGGAAGCGACTGGGTATTTTCGGGTGATCAAATTCATCTAAACCGTGCGCCCAGAGGCAAAATTTCCAATTTCCATTATTATGTTGTTGATGCCCGTAGAGATAATGATTATACAAGAACTACTATGGGTAATCCAGCACATGAAGCCCAATATAAAATTGATGGCAGTACTTGGGAAATTCATGATGGTTATGTTGGACATGGCGTAGACTGGTCACTTTTCAACTACAATCCTTATGGTGGCCGTGGGGATGGTAATAATGTCAATTTTAGAGTATTGAATGATTGGCTACAGATCACCGGTTTAGGCGATATAGATGTGGTTACTGACGACGTTATGGACAAAGATGAAGTTGAAGCGTCTGGTATGTCGCAATATTATAATTATCCAACAGAAGGATATAATTCTTTTGGTAAAAAAACTGGTGGAGCTTCTGGTGACAAG
>JABAOF010015547.1_pt3 | contig 10217 bp, 15 predicted proteins | sample 7062171 | NCBI WGS metagenome assembly JABAOF01 (sample SAMN14538628, study PRJNA623070) | marine sediment metagenome | biome: marine biome [ENVO:00000428]; feature: marine pelagic biome [ENVO:01000023]; material: deep marine sediment [ENVO:00002113] | place: India: Gulf of Khambhat ... | reverse complement strand
CTGAGAAGGAATGGCACAGGAAGTTCGCCGTGGACCTCTTCAACTATGTGTGGACCTTCCTGGACAAGGAGGAGAGGAGCGTGGAAGAGGAGGATGAGATGGTTCACGCAACCCACGCGTCGCGGTTCCACTGGGGAAAGATCGGGGAACCTGAGAACCTCGCAAGGGGAGAGTGGCAGGTTTCGCGCGTCTACTCTGTGCTCGGCAGGCCGCAACCGGCCATCTACCACGCCAACCGATGCCTTGAGATCTGTCGGGAGCATGGAATCGCGGATTGGGATCTTGCTTTCGCGCTTGAATCCCTCGCGCGGGCACACTCCGTCGCCGGAGACAAGTCTGAGTGTGAGAGGTTCCTCCAGCTCGCTGAGGAAACGGGGAAGGCCATCCAAGATGAAGAAACGCGGGAGCTGTTCTTCGCCGACCTAGGAACCATCGCGGTTCCAAAGAACTAGCAACGCACCTGACTCGACCTGAGAGTCAGAGTGTCCGCCTCCTCCTCGGGGAAAGCGAAGCCCGAAGAGACCTCCCCACAGCCCCAGGGAGGCCTCGCCACTTTGAGAGCTTGACACTTCGAAAGGCCTCCTCTAGGTCCCGCCCCTCGGCCTTCGTCAATTTCCAACCGACTGCGGCCGCGGCATCCTCGATGTGAGATACCCTCTTCGCTCCGGGGATCGGTAAGGAGGCCCCCGAGCTCATTAGCCAATTCAGGGCCACCTGGGCTGGGGTGACCCCCCGCTCGGCGGCTACCCGACGCAGAACATCGAGTGCCGGCTCCGCGCGAGCCAAGTTCCNNTCCCCGGCGAGAATCGGAAATTGACGCTTCGGATGAGGTCCCTCGGGGCCGAGGCCGAGTCGTATTTCCCCGTCAGCAATCCCTGCTCGAGGGGGCTGTACGCGATAAGCGTTATGCCCTCCTCCCGTGCATATCTCAGAAGCCCTCGCTCCGGCTTCCTCCGAACGAGGTTGTAGTGAACTTGATTGGAAACGATGTCCTCCGACGCCAAGGCTTCGCGAGCCCGCTTGAGGGCGCTGACACCGAGGTTGGATACGCCGAGGTACCTCACCTTGCCCTTTCTGACCAAGCGCTCCATCGCCCGAGACACGCGCCCGATCGGTATAAGCGGAAACCGGAAGTGGAGCTGATACAGGTCGATGGCGTCGATCCTCAAACGGCGAAGACTCCGGTCGGCGGCCTTCTCCATGGCACCATCGGTCACACGCCAAGGAAACACCTTGGTGGCGATGAATACCTCGTCCCTCCGTCCCCTCAAGGCCTCACCCAGAAGAGCCTCTGATCGCCCACGGCCGTAGGCCTCCGCCGTGTCGAAGAGGTTGATGCCGAGCTCTAGGGCTCGGTCGAACGCCTCGAAAACGTCCGCCTTTCTGTAGCTACGGTTCCACCCCCAGGCGGAGCTTCCCCACTGCCAAGTGCCAACGCCAACTGCGGAGACGCGCTCACGGGACTTCCCCAGTTTGACCCGTTTCATCTGGCTCATGGTCGAGGTCCTGTGGGAGGTGAAGGTCTAAAGCTGCTCGTCCTCTAAGAGGGTACGGGTGCTCCCACCACCGGCAAGGGTAGGATAGGTACATGAAGAGGCTTGAGACAGAGGTTCCGCCGTCGAGGACGGGAATTGCAGTGGTCGTCGACTTCGACGGGACGTTGACTGTGAACAACCTCGCGGAACTGGCCCTTAAGCGATTCGCTGAGGAGGGCTGGGAGGACTACGACAAGCCCGTCCGAGAAGGGGCTCTCACGCTTGAAGAAGGCATCAGGCTCCAGTTTGGAATGATAAGGGCGGAGTCGGAGCACGACATCCTTGCAGCGGTCAAGGGTCATGGGGCCGTACGAGACGGTTTTGCAGACTTGGTCAGGATGTGCGACGGAGCAGGGGTGCCCCTGGTCATCGCCAGCGGAGGTCTGGACTTCATCATTGACCACGTGCTTCAGGCCCACGGTCTCGGCAGTGTGCCCGTGATCTGTGCGAGAGCTGAGCTACGTCCTGAAGGCATCCTCGTGGAGTTTCCGTCGAGGTTCTCTGAGTTGGGGGAGGGGGACTTCAAGGAAGGCGTCGTGAGACACCTCAGATCCAGGGGCGACTTCGTGATACATGTTGGAAACGGCCTCAGCGATCTGCGGGCCGCTAGATTAGCCGACAGCGCCTTTGTGATAGCGAACTCCTCTCTCGAGATAGAATGTACCCGCCGAGGCTACCCGTTCACGGCGATTGAGACCTTCTGGCCTGTCGTGGGGGCCGTGTCGAAACGTCTCCGCTGACGCAAGGCCACAGCCGTCGAGGAAGCGATAACCGACCGCAAGGGACCGCCTTGGCTCGTCAGAACTCACCCTTTTGTGGTCGAAGTGTGAAATGCCAAGGCTGGCCCTCAGAGCTCCCTTACGAAGTGATACATAATGGCCAGCTCGCCCTCGAAGCGACCAGTTGCCGCAGGTGAGTACCAGATGTCGGCGAAGTATGGCGCACCCCGTATGCAAGCGTCCCGAAGATCTTCCCCTGAGACGGACCGGAGGACTTCCAGGGTGTGCTCCTTGAAGGTCTCAAAGAACGGCCGGTTGGGCTCGAAGATGAAGTCGACGATACTAACCTTTCCGTCAAGCCAGTCGGCAATCATCTCCGGCGGCGCAATGCGCACGCCGGCCTCGACCTGAGCGAGAAGGAAATCCCGAGGACCATCAGGCATCATGTACGTCGATGAGGAGGGCTCTCCCTTCTTAAGGTTTGTCCACAGACTTGCTCAGTCGAGACCCCTTTGTGGGGAGTTGTCGAAGACCTCAAATCCCTTCCCGCTCTAGCAGCCCTCGTTTGGGTTTGATATTGAGTCCCCAGATCTGTGTATTGACTCACCCAGTCAGCTCCATCGTGGAGAACGCCGACTGGGCAGAATCACGAGGCAAAGAGAAGACGTATCCCCTGGATGGTTGGTCTCCCCTTCGCTATCCTGCCGGAGGGTCCATTTGAGCTGGGGCCTCGAGGAGAGGCCCGGGGTTTGGGCCGCGGTCATCAGCGCCGTGATCTACGCCCTCCTGGGGTTTCTCCTTCTAGCCCCCAGTGGCGCTCCTCCGAAGCCAGAGTTACGCCTTCCCCTATCTGCGGCGACGGCGGCCGCAAATGCCTGCAGCATCGGCCTGCTCGTCGGAGGGTGGATATCAGTCAGGGGGGGGCAGAGGGAAAGACACAAGCTACTCATGACACTAGCCCTCCTCTCGATATCCAGTTTCCTCGTTCTCTACGTTTCCAGACAGTACATCGTCGGAACTCTTCAGTTCGAGGGGCCGGAGGCCCTATACCGTGCGGTCTATTTGCCCCTCCTCATTCCTCATCTTGCCCTCTCAGCGGCAGCCGTCCCACCAGTGATCTACAACTTTATCGTGGGACTCACGCGTCGGATGGGTGACGTGGGGGCCACTCTCCACCCTCAAGTCGGTCGGATTGCTGTGCCCATCTGGCTTCTCAGCTCGACCCTCGGCCTCCTCGTCTTTGGCCTGCTGCAGTACTACCGCCTCGGCTGAAGCACAAGAGTGCAGGGCCAAGGTGGTTCCGATTCTGGAGGCCAGAGACGCCTTCCCCCACTCGTCCTGAGCACGTGGACCCTGGCGGCTAGGCTCCGGGACACATGGCAGGCTGTTGGTCTCTAGGTCCTGCAATCCGTAGAGACTCTTCCCCACAACAGCTAAATATGCGCTCACGGTCAACGCCTGGGATTCCCATGTCAAGAGGAGCGTGGATCATCCTCATAGGGGGCATCTTGCTCATCGTCGGCATCGGCCTTTTTGCCGCCTCCGTGTTCGGCCTCGTAAGCGGATTCGACTTCGAGACGACCACGCTTGGCCCAGGTGACTACGAGAACAAGACGGTATCGCTGCAAGCGAGCGAAGTCCTCACCTACGTCGTCTCAATCGCTGACTACACGCAGGGAGACCAGGTGACCGTGTTCGTGAAGTCCCCGACGGGAGCGGAAGAGAACCGGACCGTTGTGACCTCTCAGGACTACACCAACGCTCACATCGCCAGCGAAGCGGGGGATTACATGGTCGTAATCCAAAACACGGGGAGCGATAGCGTCTCCATCCTCCACTTCGCGGGTCGAGTGGACATCTCAGTGGCACTGTTGGTCCTGGTGGCGATGGGATTGGGGGCCGTGGGCTTCATCATCCTCATCGTCGGCATAATCATCTGGGCCATCGATCGGAGGAAGACGCCGACCCCCCCAGGAGATCTATATCAATAGAGCGGGGGTTGCGATCCCTCTCCGACGGCGCCATGAGGCTTTCGTAGGGGCAGCAGGTGGCGTTCCTCTCTTCGCCCTGGTCCCGATCTCTCCCGCGGCCGCGACGGCGGCGATGCCGTGCGGATGTCGAGAGCCCGGTCATCCCACCCTATCCACCACTCTGACCGGATCGACCCGCCGGGACTCGAAGACCCAGCCCTCACGGTGACAACACCGCACATCGAGGCCGTTCCACACCGCCGCGATCCTTTCCGCCTCATCCTCTTCCGGCGCCCTCCACAACTCTCACATCACCCGAGCGACTGGATCCGTTTCGCCCAATCTCCCAGGTTGGGGAAACCCTTCGGAACCGGTTCGCCCACAGTAAACAGCGGCGACAGGCTGCCGTACACCCCGAAGTCGGCGAGACTTGGCTTCCCCAAGATCCACTCCCGTTGGGCGAGCATCGCCTCGACGAGCTCAAATTCCCTCAGCATCTCCTCTCGATATTCCTCTTGCCGCTTCTCGAGGAGGTCCCATGGACCTCGAGCCTTGACCTGCATCTCCTCAAAGACCCACCGCTCGTGGTCATCGCGCAACACGGGCGGGACTTTCGTGACGACGTACCGCCACACCTTTTCTTCCAGGACGGCGTGACTCCACTGCTCAATGGTATTTGCGACGCCCTCCCAACGGTCGGGGTAGAGGGTTGGGTCGGGCCGCTCCCTCTCCAAGAACTCGGGGATCTCGTACCACATCACCACCGCATCATCCATTACCAAGGTGGGCACATAGTCTTGCCCCGTAACCGCGATCAGTTCGCGCTTGTCGTGGTACGGGACGTAAACGGTCTCAAATGGCATTCCCTTGAAGGCCAGCATGCGGTCCGCAGACACGCACCAATGGCTAATCGGCATCGCGTAGAGCCTTACCTGGGAGGGCATAGTCCCGCGAAGCACAGGTGTCCCAAAAGGGTTGTGGCTCGACCGAGATCCCGACGGAGTCCCCGAGGCGGCGACCCAGGCGGAAGGAGACACCGTACGCTCACGAACCAGCGTCCCGGAGATGCGAGCCCACCAGTCAGGCTACTCGAGGAGAGATGATCTTTGAGCGAGACCGTTAGACCCCCGGACCAGGATGGGAGCGGGCTTTTCACAAGATGAGGGCACTCAAGTTCCTAGTCACGCGTCCCTATGGTATCGAGGTGGGAACCGGACATTGGCCAGCGATAGAGGCCCATCCGGAGAGGGCGACTATGAAGGCGATCGCCAAGGCGACTACCGCAATCCGATAGTAGCGGCGTTGTCTCTTCCATCGCCGCATTTGTTCCACCACGCGAGCCGCAGTATAGGGGTCCAATCTGGAGTCCTCCAGGTAGCAGTATCCAACGTGAAGATTAAGGGTTTCCGGGCGTGGTGAAGGGTCTCCTGGGGTAGACTCCTGGGAGACCCGAGAGTCCCCGTACTCCTACTCGCGAGAACTCTCTCACTCCTCGATGGGGCAGTACAGGTCAAGAACCAGCTCTTCCTCAGACGCCCCTGGGTCATGGGACTTCTCCAGCCACTGATGCTTTCCAAACTCGTACGCACTGGACTTGACCCAGTCTGCGATCTTCTTCCAAGACTCGAGGTAGCCTTCCTTCTCGAAGAACTCCGACTCCAGCTCCTCCTTCAGGTTGCACTCCGTCACAGCGTATAGCCCGCCCGCGAACTCCTTCACCTGGACGTTGCCTTCCGGTTCCATCTCTGGTTCGACCTGGATCCAGAACTCATAGCCGTACTCCTTCTGATCAGGCGAAGGATCCGGGTTATTGAAGCCGAAGACGGGGTGTTTCTCGATATTCTCGAGTAGGCCCCTCGGCTCCGCCCACGCTCGCATATCCTCCCAGGCGTCATGCTCAGGGCTCTCGCTGATTGCGCGGACGCTGGCGACGCGCATCGGTTCGAGCCTCACAATTTGGACCTCCAACTCCTTCATGACTTCTTCCCTCCGTTTGGTGTGTGATCTCCGGATGTGGGCTGCCATTCTCGCCGCCTCAAGCTCTCTCCTCCTCCGTGAGGTTGCGTAGGACGCGGCCACAGATCTCAGAATGCCGCTGCCGTCCCGAGTGAGCTCGTAGTGGCCCCTACCGGTTCGGTTGAGGAGTCCGGCCCTTACGAGCAGGCCCAAGTGGTGGGCAAGGGCTGTCTTTCCAAGGTTTGTGGTCTCACGCAGGTCGCGAAAGGTTCGAGGGCCTCCGAGGAGTGAAGCCAAGATCTGGAGCCTCCTCCGATTTGACAAGGAGCTCAGAACGGCAGCGATGTCCCCGTCAAACTTCAGAAGCGTGCTTCTGTCTGGATCCTGCTTCTCGTCGCTCATGGGCAGATCCACTTCCGCGAGGGGTGGATACCCTTCAATCATAAAAGTGTTTCGAATATCTCTGAACGATAGACCTAATATCGCTGAATTTCGTTTCATCATGATAAGTGGCACTTCGCCATAGATTTTGGCCCCTCGAAGGGAGCCTGCCATGACGGGGATTGCAGAGCTTGTTGGAGGGGGATTGGGGATCGGGCAAATCCTGAGAACACGCTCGCAGCAGTCCGTCTCGTAACACAGTGACCCAGGGAAAGACACTTCCGTCAGCCTGTCGAGAGCTAGAGAAGTTCGCCGCGCATCACTGTGACTGCTTGACCGCTGAGGAAGACCCTACTGTTTGACACTCGAACCCTCACGACCCCGCCACGGGGGGATGCCTGATACGCCACGAACTCGGTCTTGCCGAGGCGGTCCTGCCAGAAGGGTCCGAGGGTGCAGTGTGACGATCCAGTAACAGGATCCTCATCTATCCCCGCATTCGGAGCGAAGAAACGGGACACGAAGTCGAATCCCGAAGTAGACGAACGACTCGTCACCACGACCCCCCGCTTCGTAACGGCCTCCAGGGCCTGGAGGTCGGGAGCTAGCTCCCTCACGATCTTCTCGGAGCCGACCTCCACCAGGTAGTTGTCTCGGCTCCTTCCCACGTATCGCGGTCTTACCCCGAGGGCTTCACCCAGACCCGAAGGCTCTCCCGATGTCTCCACCGGCAGTGCCGGGAAATCAAGTTCGATCCAATCCTCCTTCTTTCGAGCCGTAAGCAGTCCGCTTCGCGAATGGAACCTACACAGGTCCTCAGCACCCACCATTCCCTGTTCCCACAGCACGTGAGCACTTGCCAGCGTGGCATGGCCACAAAGCGCGACCTCAACCCTTGGCGTGAACCATCGGAGGTTGTATCCGTCCTCGACCTCGTGAAGGAAGGCCGTCTCGGAGAGGTTCATTTCGAGGGCGACATTCTGCATCCACCTCTTGTCACGGGTCTCATCCAGAAGACAAACGGCCGCCGGGTTCCCTCTGAATGGCCTCTCGGTGAAGGCGTCCACTTGATGGATTTGGATTCCCACGTTGCTCCCTCTCAACGAGAATCTCCTCGCTGGACTATATAGGCTTCAGGCCAGCATCTACAGGGGCCCCAGCTGCCGCATTGGGAGCTCAGGAATGTGCCATCTTAAGATCCTAGTGTCACAAGCCCATCTGCTGCATCATCCCCAGGGCGTCATAGAAGAAGCGAATCTCATGGATCTTGCCCCCCGCTACCCGGAAGACGTAGCACGTCTCCGTCCGATATTCCTGGTCAGAGTCTTTCGGCCCTCCCACCTCCAAGTTCATTGAACAAACCAAATCCCCTTGGCCGAACCGCTGGACGCTCTNNTTCTGGATGAACATGGAGATCACCGCATCTTCCCCGCCGAGAGGTTTCGGCTGGCCGGGTCGTGGACCACGACCCTTTCTGCGAGAAGCTTCCTCAGGCGTGGCCAGTCGCGTTCATTGAACGCCTCTTCGAATGCCGCCGCGACCCTCAGGTTGTCCTCTACGCTCGTGCCTGCCACGTGCCCCCCAAATCGCCAAGGCTCCTCAGCCTTTGCGCCACTGGCGAACGGCTCCGGCGATGACAACAATTACACCAATGACCAGTCCTATGGCACCGGCAATCGTGGGTTCCAGGCTGCCAAATCGAATCCCAAGGTAGTCAATGCTCAGACCCACCAGCAGCCCGCCCGCCAGGGCTGTGAATAGTCCGAGAAGCCGCTTGAAGAGAACGTAGGCGAGTGCGAAGGCGAGGACGACGACGACAATGGCAATCAGATTCGCCGAGGTCACCGGATCGGTGCTACCGCCCCCAATGACGGTCCAGACTGCCGCGCCCGCAAGGAGCCCAACGGCAAGCGAGACGCCGAGGCGAAGGATGAAACTGAAGAATAGGGCACCAAGGACTGCACCAATTACGGCCAATCCAATCACGAGGAGAAGGTTGGTACTCAGCAGCGTCCCACCAACGTACCCGAGGGAACCCCCAATGAGGGCGCCCACGATGCCCATAAGGGTCCGCACCAGGGTACCGCCAAAGAAGGCGAGAATGAGCCCCACGACGATGAGAAGGGCTCCGATGACGCCAACACTCAACGGTTCGAGAGCCATGAGGCCCCTTGAGGTGAAGAGCACTTATAAAGAATGCGTCCAGCCTTCCCAGCCAGATAATCCACCGGAGAATTAGGTCTCCGCGTCCGAGACCGCCCGACTCCTCAAACGGAATTTCAAGAAGCCTCCGACGTTCGCCGCTGCCGCACCTACGAGGAGTAACAGGAAACCCAGCCGGGCCTGGTCACGGTCGGGGCCGAGGGGTCGGAGCCCTTCGAAAAGGTAGGTTATCTGGACGTCTTGAGAGAGAGCTTGAGATACACTGCCGTGGGTGAAGACCAAATAGTAGGTCCCCTCGCTCGGGACCTCCGCCATGAAGGTGCCCGCGGAGCCGCTCGCACTCCCCAGGGGCCTCAGAACCAGGCCCGAGTCCTGGTAGATGCCATAGTCCTCATCGTCCAAGAGGAAGACATCGACAGTCCCGTCGCCCCCCTCCGTAAACTCAACGGTTACCCCCCCTCCCTCCAGGAGTTCGAGTCTGAAGAAGGAGTGCCACCCGTGGCCATCCGGGATCTGGAAGGTCTCTGCCCCCTGCACGGAGAGGGGTCGGGGGAACTGGGATTCGTAGAGCAACAGGAGTCCAGCCCCCAGGAGGACAGCCGCCGCGACAAGGATAACTTTGTGAGGCCTCAGACTGCCCTCCTCCACCAGCCGAGGCAAGGCCTACCTAGCATTTAAATTCTCTTGAGAATATCAAATTCGATAATTCCACCTTGCGTCTGCGTCCCATCTCCGGGACCGTTGGTCTCCGACGGAGGGAGAACGAACCCGCCGGCATCCGGGAGTTTAAAGGGTTCCGTGCATTGCGATCAAGTGATGGGTCCTGCCATCCCTTCGTACAGGATGAACAATGGCTATGACATACCGGCCCTTGGGCTCGGGATGTGGAAGCTCCCTGAAGGCGACGAGGCAGAAACCGCTGTTCGGCTCGCCCTCGAGGCGGGTTACCGTCTTTTCGATAGTGCGGCTTGGTATGGCAACGAACGATCGCTCGGAAGATCTGTCCGCAACAGCTCTGTTCCCCGCGACCAGGTCTTCATCACTACCAAGGTTTGGAACACCGACCACGGCTACCAGCCGGCTCTCCAGGCCTTTGAGGAAAGCTACCGCAGCCTCGACCTTGACCACGTCGACCTGTACCTCATTCACTGGCCCGTGGAGGGGAAACGCATGGACACGTGGCGCGCGTTGGAGACTCTACTCGAGGAGCGGCGGTGCCGCTCAATCGGGGTGTCAAACTACCTGGTCCCCCATTTGGAGGAGCTACTCGACCGGTCAGAGGTCATCCCTGCGGTCAATCAAATCGAGCTCCACCCCTGGAACTACCTCTCTAGGAAGTCCACAGTCGACCTCTGCAATCAGAAGGGGATTCTCGTGGAAGCCTATAGCCCGCTGACCAAGGGAAGGATGCTTCGCAATCGGGGCCTTCGGGACGTTGCAGAGGCCTGCGGAAAGACCCCCGCTCAGATTCTCCTCCGGTGGGGCATTCAGCA
>JABAOF010031554.1_pt2 | contig 10223 bp, 10 predicted proteins | sample 7062171 | NCBI WGS metagenome assembly JABAOF01 (sample SAMN14538628, study PRJNA623070) | marine sediment metagenome | biome: marine biome [ENVO:00000428]; feature: marine pelagic biome [ENVO:01000023]; material: deep marine sediment [ENVO:00002113] | place: India: Gulf of Khambhat ... | reverse complement strand
TTCCCTAATCCTAACTTAACATCTGGACCACTTTTTGGGGGGCAGGTCAATGCAGCTGAATGGGATGAACAGGTACTGAATCATGAGAGGGTAGTTGTGGACTTTTACTCGACTGAGTGCCCTCCCTGTGAAGCACTCGCATCGAAGTATGAAAGCTTGAGCGAGCTCTACAGTGCTGAAATAATATTTGTGAAGATATTTCGTCAAGAAAACAGAGAATTGGCAGAATCCCTCGGTGTTACATCGTCACCGACTGTGCTTTTCTACGTAANNGCAGACCTGATGAAAAACCTCGATGCACTCCTTCCAGCAGAAAAGGTTGAGGAGATTCACAGAAAGATTGAGCCGGTTCAGACGAGCTGTGACGTGCTGATCCTCGGAGGTGGCCCGGCTGGGCTCACCGCAGGCATTTACAGCGCTCAGGCAAAGCTAAAAACCATTATCGTTGATATTGCACTTCCCGGAGGCTGGGTAATGACAACTCACCAGGTTTCGAATTATCCGGGTTTTGCGGAGCCTATAAACGGATTCATGCTTTCCCACTACATGGCCGAGCATGCGCGGGAAGCAGGCGTCAATTTCAGATCTGCTGTCGATGTCACTGCTGTGAGTCTTGAAAAAAAGGAGATAGTTTTAGACGGATTTGAAACAATCGGAGCGAAAAAGATAATCATCGCTACCGGCTCGTCACCCAGGCCCCTCGGAGTAAAGGGTGAGATAGAGAACCGGGGAAAAGGCATTTCATACTGTGCAACCTGTGACGCAAGGTACTATCAGGACAAGGAGGTAATCGTTGTTGGAGGCGGCAATTCAGCCATTGAAGAATCCCTTTTTATCAGTAAATTCGCACAAAAGATAACCATTATCCACCAGTTCGATCATCTCCAGGCCAACCGCAACCTTCAGGAAAAGGTTTTTTCCAACGAAAAGATAGCTTTCGTCTGGGAGCACGAGCCGAGGGAATTTATTAGAAACGGAAGCTCTGTCAAAAAGGTCGTTGTCGAGGAGTTGAAAACCGGAGAGCTTAAAACGCTCACCTGCGATGGTGTCTTTATATTTGCAGGCACGCAGCCGAATCTCGAACTCTTTAATGAAAAGTTCGAGCTCGACGAATGGGGATACGTCCAGACCGACGAGGACATGCACACCAGTGTCCCAGATGTGTTCGTTGTTGGTGATATACGGAGCAAGAAATACCGTCAGATAACAACTGCAGTGGCCGATGGAACTATAGCCGCCATGACCATAGCGAAAGAGGTGGAAGCCGAGAAGTAATAATGTCGGTATCCTAATAGGCTAGTCGATTTTAGATGCAATCCAGCGGTCAACCTGCTGCTCGAGAATGCTCAGAGGCATTCCACCGTTGGTGAGCATGACGTTGTGAAATTCCTTGAGGTCGAAGTCGGGACCGAGTTTTTCCATGGCCCGACTGCGGAGCTCTAAGATCTTTAGCTCACCCACCTTGTAAGCGCAAGCCACTCCGGGGTCTACTATGTAGCGCTCGATCTCAGCCACTACTTCTCCTTCCGGCATCCCGGTATTGGCAAGCATGTACTCTATGGCCTGTTCCCGGGTCCAGTGCTCGGCATGGATACCGGTATCCACCACCAATCTGACTGCCCGAAAGATCTCACTTGTCAAGTAGCCGAGTCGATCATAAGGGTCCTCCTGATAGCCCTGCTCGACTGATAGCTTTTCGGCGTAGAGAGCCCACCCCTCACCATAAGCGGTGAACGGGATAATGCGGCGGAAAATGGGAAGATCCTTCAGCCCCTGGGCGATAGTGATCTGGAAGTGATGCCCGGGAATAGCCTCGTGGTATGCCAGAGTCCGCATATAGAACTTGGGGGTCTCCTTAACGTCGCGCAAATTGACGTAAAAGGTACCTGGTCGCGATAGATCCATTGGTGGAAAATCATAGTAAGCTCCGGGTGCCTTGGCCTGCTTGAATTCAGGAATCCGCTCAACCTTTACGCCAACCGTTGGACGCACATCAAAGAAATTTTTGGTTTCCTGGTCGATCTCATCAATGATGGCCTGGTAGTCCAGCAGGATCTGCTCACGTCCCTCATCAGTATCGGGATAGAGAAAACGCTCCTGCTCGAGCAAGTTTTTCATAGTGGCTTGGAGATCTTCGGTTGGATAACCTTCAGCCGCGAGGATCCCCAGCATCTCGGCCTTGATACGCTCGACTTCACGCAGCCCTAGGTTGTGGATCTCATCGGCCGTCATAGTGGTTGTCGTGTGATGTCGAAGGGTGTAGGCATAGAATGCTTCTCCATCGGGCAGCGTCCAAACACCGTCGTCGGTTGTGGCAATGCTCTCCTGATAGGTGAAATAGTCGATGAGACGGCGGTAGGCTGGATAAACGGTATCTTCGATCTCCCGTTCGAGTCTGATCAAGAGCTTCTCTCGCGTTTTTGCCTTTATCCCTTCAAATTCATCAAGCTTGGACGCGATGTGTGTATAGAGAACGTTTTTCGAGGGCTCATCGGCAATGAATTCGTTCATCTCCTTGAGGACATGCTGGATCACAAAGAGTGGAGGAACGATTCCCTTTTCCTGCCGGATCTCAAGACCTTCGAGCACCTGATCGAATGCGACATCGAACTTGGAGACCCGGGTCACGTAATGTTCAGCACCCTTCAGGTCCTCCACCCGGTGGGTGTTGACCATAAAATCGGGTAATCTGCTCTGAATCCCGTCCAGCTGGTTTACCGGATAGTTGTGGTATATGAAGCGGTTCTTATCTTGCATATCAGCTACGTACCACTCCAGGATGTCGTATGATAGCCCGCCTTCATCGTCCATAGCATCTCGATCATAGCTATGCATAATCCTGAGCTGCCGGTCAATCCAGCGTGCCTCTTTCAGTTCAAATTCCACCGAGAAGTCGTCCAGATCGTTGTTGTGAAATTGGAGCCCTATAGATTCAAGGATACCAAGCGAAGACAATAGCATGGGATGTCGAAGTACATACTGAGCGAAGAATCGGGTGTAGAAATGGTTGATAGACCAGGGTTTCAGCCACAGTGTGGGGATAAGGAATACGGCAGCCGCAACAACGATGGTCGCCAGAAAGAGTAACACGGTTTTTTTCGCTTTGCTCACGGTTCATTCCCTCCGCCTGCGCAACGATAAACCGTTACTTGGTGTACTTTTCTCTCATATCATACTATGTCCTTTAACTATGTCAAGAAAAATGGAATATTTGCAGCAATTATATATATAATACTAAAAGATGATCGCAGATAGAGTAAGAGCTCATGCAACACTTTAATTACTACGCAAAGCAGATAGCAGGACACAGTATGAAAAATTATACAGAAGGACTTACTTATCAAATAATATAAAAATGTTTTCTCGATCTATGTGTAGTGATAACCCGGAGACTGCGCATCAGGTTGCTGGTGGAATGGTATAACCGAGGCGTTTACCCAGCTCCATAAAATGCGCAGGGTAAGGTGCGGTAAATGACATGCTATCACCAGACCTCGGATGTTTGATTCGAAGCTCTTTTGCAAAAAGGGCGATAAACCGTGCCTGATGCGACTTTCGGGCATAGAGCTGGTCGCCTATTATGGGGTGTCCCAGATGTGTCATGTGAACTCTGATCTGATGTGTTCTACCTGTCTTCGGTTCAAGTTGTACCCAGGTCGTTTCATTTTTGCTTTCAATGGTACTATAAACGGTGACCGCCATCCTTCCACTTTCGGACACGGTAAACTTTTTTCGATGTTTTGAGCTCCTGGCGATAGGGTAGTCGATAAAACCCTCAGGTGGATAGAGTACACCTTTTACGATCGCCTCGTATGTCTTTTCAACCCTCCTTTCCGAAAAGTCTCTGGCAATCCTATTGTGGGCGGAATCATTTTTTGCTATCAAAAGAACGCCGGCTGTATCCTTGTCGAGTCGATGTACAATGCCCGGGCGGAATTCACCTCCAACAGTGGATAAATTGCCCTTTTCACCGAAATAGTGGAGAAGGGCATTGACAATGGTATCGGTTTCATGACCCGGTGAAGGATGAACCGGTATTCCCGGCTGCTTATTTAAAACGAGAACATCCTTATCTTCATAGAGTATGTCCAGATCGATATGTACAGGCTCGAGTCGTGTCTCTTTTGGTAGAGGAATTGTTACCTGTATTCGATCACCGGATTTGAGCTTGTGGTGGGGTTTCTTATGTTCAGAATTGACGAGTATTACATCGTTCTCCCTGAGGTATTTCTGTATCAGGGATCTCGATAGGTTCCTTAATTTTTCTGTAAGAAAGAGGTCGAGCCTCTTATTATGGTCTGCACCTGTTGCAGTAAATTCGTAGCGCTGAATGTTATTCTTCCTGTTCAGCTCTTCCTCCGTGCCGGATGAGAATGACCAGGAGCATTATGATACCCACAAGGACACACGAATCTGCGACGTTGAACGTCGGCCACCGCGTCATGTGAATTCGAAGAAATGGCACTGATATATCGGGAAAATCAAAATCGAGGAAATCAACAACCTCTCCTTGTACCACGCGATCAATGATGTTGCCTATAGCACCGCCGAATATGAGACCCATCGACAGACCGGTTAATTTAATTTTTTTTGGAAGAGTAAGAAATATGTAGAGTATGATTCCCAGTGCCACAAATGAAATGAGAATGAGAATTGGGGTCTTCACAGGTGACGAGTTACTATCAAAAAGACCGAATGCAATACCCGAATTCAGTATATATGATATGGTAAAGAGATCACCGATAACAGGAATTGTCTGATTGAGATGCATGTTTGTTTTAATAATCCATTTCACGATATGATCTACCACGACTACTGAAACGGCAACTATGGCGAAAATTTTTATTCTGCTGCTTAAAAAAGTTCTAATACTCATTAAGTTTTCCTCTATATACCGCCCTTGTGGAAAACCACCCTGTTGTCATGCAACGCGACGGCAAAAGAAAGTGCAACAGATGAAAGGGCTATATATTGATAGTCGATGGATCTGAATCCCCCAGAGCTTCCAGATGCCAGTTTGAATGCTCCAAGACCTGCGAGACTGAGAATAAATGTTACTGGAAGAGAAATAAAAAAGATTATTTCAAACCTTCGCAACTGTGTCTCCTCATAATCGATATCCTTATCCTCAAATGAAAATGCCACTATCCCGACATCAGAGTATAAGCGGTATTGATTGAAATAATCCCCGTAAAATAAAGCGATAGAATCATTCATAGGTATCGAGAATCGATCCAGCTGTCTGTTATAAGAGGGATAAGTACCTTCAGCATAGATCGACCGCTGCGAGAAAATTACTAAAAGAAACATCATCGTTATGGTATAAGTTAGAATTTTTTTCACGATACAGCTATTGTTTTTTCTATTTCCAATATTTGTCGTAAAAAAGTGACAGCTTCCGCTTCATTTCCGCTGGTATCAGTTCTTTGTTTGTTAAAATTGCATACCTGGCAGCCTCTTGACATCCACATGAGGTATCCTCAGGGACCTTCTCGATAACACCTTTTATAATCGACTGTGCTGCTTTGGTATTTGCTGTAAGATTTTGAACAACCATTTCAATGGTGACGTCCTCCTCATCATCTTTCCAGCAGTCATAATCAGTTGAGAGTGCCATGAGTGCATAGCACATCTCTGCTTCACGGGCCAATTTCGATTCAGGAACAGCGGTCATGCCGATGACGCCTCCCCCCCAGGATCGATATAGATTGCTCTCTGCCCTCGTAGAAAAAAGAGGTCCTTCCATACAGACATAGGTTTCATCGCGATGTACGCGATATCCCAACGCCTTAACTGTTTGGTAGAGCAGATCGACCATTTCTATGCAGAAAGGGTCCGCAAATGATAAATGGCCTACTATGCCGTTTCCAAAAAATGAGAGGGGCCTTACCTTTGTCCTATCAATAATCTGATTTGGTATGACGATATCCCGCGGTTTTATCTCCTCTTTTAAACTCCCAACCGTACTAACGGCTATAATCTTTTCGACTCCGATCTTTTTCAGGGCCCACATATTCGCCTTCACCGGAATTTCTGTTGGTAGATATCGATGCCCGGTTCCATGTCTCGGCAGAAATGCAATCTTGCGACCATTGTACTGAGCTATCTTTACACTATCGGAGGGCTTACCAAAAGGAGTTTTTATATCAATGCTGTCTGTTACGGTCATACCCTCGATCTGATACAACCCAGTTCCACCAATAAATGCCAGCTTAACCCTGTCCATTTAGACCTCGCTGAGATATTTCAAGATTTTAAAATCCAATTCCGTACCTTTATAACTCTTTATCTGTTCTCTATCGATGCTGAGCTGAAAAACCTTTTGTCTGGCTTTTTCTCCCCGAAAGAGAGAAACGCTGCGTCTGTGCACCTTAAAAAAAGCAGCTATAATTTCCAGTGCTTCCCGATTTGCTTGTCCCTTTATCGGTTTGGACGTGGTGTAGAGGTGAACTCCATCCTCCTTGATCTCTATACCCTTTTTCGATGTTCCGGGATGAACCGTAACCAAGATCCGGTAGATATTCTCGTTTTTCACCTAATACCTGCGTTCTCCAAAGATTGCTGTTCCAAGCCGGACCATATTCGATCCCTCCTCGATTGCTATCCGATAATCAGCGGTCATCCCCATGGATAGTATGGATATATTGAGATTCTTGTACTTATCTTTGAGCTCTTCGTAACTCTTCCTCGTTAGTATAAAAGCATTTCGAATTTCCTCTTCATTGAACGTGAAAGGTCCAATGGTCATCAATCCCCTAATTCTTATTTTCTTGAAATTCATCAAATCATCAACGAGAGAGAAGAGATCTTTTGGATGGATACCAGATTTTGTCGTTTCTCCGCTTGAATTTATCTCAATGAGTACATCGAGCGGCTGTATTGCTCTCTTCTCGATCTCAGCGACTGTTTCTACCTTATCGATGCTCTGAACCATTTGAAATATCTGGATTGCCTGCTTTACTTTATTTCTCTGCAGGTGCCCAACCATATGCCAGGTGACATCCGCTCCAATTTGAGCATGTTTTGGTATGGCCTCCTGTACTCGGTTTTCTCCAATAATATTCACACCCTCCTCAATAGCGGTTCTAATTTTTTCAACCGGCACAGTTTTTGACACTGCAACGAGAGTGACAGGGTCTTTTCTGCCGACCCCGTTCAGTGTTTCTTCTATTGTTTCACGCACTCTTAAAAGATTTTCTCTTATAGTTGCCAATATGTACTCCATCTTTTACTGCGGAAATGGAAGTTTTGTGTGCACACTGTGAGTATTTTCCATTTGATGGCGAGAATCACACAAGCTTGTCTCTATTCTTCGGTTTTGATTTGTCGATCATATCACCAAACTTTCTCCAAACATCCCCTTTTTGATAATCTTCCCAAGTTTCAACAATCAGGTTGGGACACTGGTCATATCGATCAGGAGTCTCCTTTTTGAGCTGTGTGGTACACTTTTTGATTTCCATCTCAAGTGTACTGTCGACGATACATTTATCGAGGCGGCAGGATAATTTAAGAGAATTCATTTAGTACCTCCTTTGTCATGCTCTATTATCTGGCCGTTCATAATTAAATATATATCACCTTTCTGGTTCATTTTCAGTTTTTTATGGCTTGCGATCACCACTGCCATGCCCGATTTGAAATGTTCATCAAAGAGCTTCATTATATCATTCGTCGATTCATGGTCAAGCTCGGATACCGGTTCATCTGCAAAGAGAAAGGGAGGCTTCTTCAGGAGTGCCCGGGCAATCATGACCTTTTTTTTCTCACCACCAGATAGCTCATATGGCATTGCATGTTTTTTCCAGGCCAAATTTAATCGTTCGAGAAGGAATTGTGCATCTATTTTCAGTTCTCTAAGAGTTTTTTTATAAAATGTGTTCGGAGCGAGAATATTTTCAATGACCGACTGATCGTTGATTAAAAGATTTTCCTGTGGGATGAATCCTATATTCTCTTCCCTGAACATTGAAATGGCTCTGTCGGTTGATCGGCTCACATGAAGCGTATTGAGTATGAGCTCACCGTAAGTGGGTTTTATAATTCCAGCGAGAATGGAAAGCAGGGTCGTTTTTCCACTACCGGTAGGGCCATAAAAGAGTGTATAACTTCCTTCGTTGATGTCGATGTTTACATTTTTTACTGCCTCGATAATTCCCCTTTCATTGTCATGATTGAAATAGGATTTTGAGACCTTGATCACTTTGATACTCATTTTGATCCTCGTGTGAGGTCCTTCACATCATGCCTCAAGTATATAGAGAGGAGAATTATTGAAACGGTAATTTCTATTAGTGCAACAAAAAATATTGTTTGTCCACCGATACCGATGAGCTTTATGAGCTCCACCGTACCTATTTCCTGAATAAAAGTTGGAAGGTAGATGACATCAAAGATTATGAGTAGAATGATGAAGAGGTGACCGGCGAGAGCACCAAAAATTGAGAGGAGGAAAACCTCGGTTGAAATCAAGACAATTATATCGATTTTTTGTGCACCGAATATACGCAGGATTCCTATTTCCTGTTTTCTGGAGTTTATTAGGAGCAGTGAAAGTCCACAGAGAAGTAGAGTACCTAACAGGAGAGTTGATAGTATCAAAAGTCTAAAAAATTCCGTAATACCGCTAAGATCGGACAACCTGATAAAGCTTTTTGATAAATTGAGGAGAAAAATGGATTGAGCAATGAAGAATGCTATCACGAAGAATGTAATGGAGCCGAACTTCTTCCTCTTAATATTGGTAAGTGCAAGCCAGAGTACATTCCCCGACATTTGTTTCTTTGGTATTCCCTTCAGCACAATATGAAACCCCGACAACGACTGCCGGGGCTTGTGAGCGATACTGGATTTGAACCAGTGACTTCTACCATGTGAGGGTAGCACTCTACCACTGAGTTAATCGCCCGTTGTTTTTCATTATACTATATCAAGTAAAGATTGCATAGTTTTTTTTAAAATTTTATCGAAGGTGCTGTCAAGTGCAGAGTGTGCTATTTTCCCTTTATGATAAAACGCTCATCCTTTTTCGGGAAGGATTCCACCTCTTTCTTTTTGTCTTCGAAGCCTTTCCGGCCGAGCATTCCATAAGTGTACTGCTTACCCGCTTCAACACCAGGTTGGTCAAGAGAGTTGACTCCGTATAGATACCCGGCAAAGACGGTCTGAACCTCATAAAAATAGAAGAGTTGCCCCACCGTAAAGGGATTAATTTCGGGAATGGATATCTCGATATTTGGTCTGCCTGATTTCACCAGTGCGAGTATGGTCGCATCTTTTTCAGCATTGAAGAGTTCATTGATAGTGTGTCCACCGAGATATGAGAGACCTTCATATTTCTCATAGAGAGCGGGCAGGTTGAGGAAATTGTTGAAATTTGCAACTGAAAGTATGGTTATAATTTTATCGAATGGTCCTTCCCGGTAGAGCTGTATCTGTGAGTGTTGGTCGATTGCACCGACTGCTTTGATAGGGGTTTGACCCGCATAAACTGACTCGCCTGTGATAGCATACTTTTTCCCAAGACTCTCTGCAAGAAGTTGCCGGTACCAGTCAGAAATCAGGCTCAGGGCTACCGAGTAGGGCATGAGAACTGCATTGTTTACACCTCTTTGTATATGTAAATGGTAGTGTATTACGCCATTCATATATGCTGGATTGTTGAAGAGATCATTTGATTTTGTAACATTGTCCATATATCCCGCACCTTCGAGTAGTGTTTCAACGTCAATACCGGCAAGGTATGCAGGAAACAATCCAACTGGCGTAAGAACTGAGAACCTGCCACCCACACCATCCGGAATATTCAAGCTACTTAAACCCAGATCATTCACGATCTTTCGCATTGTACCTGTCTTGGGATCCGTTGTCGCCACCACCTGCTTTTTAAACCTAGCCTCCCCGATTTTATCAACCATGAACTTTTGAAACAAAAGGAAGTTTGCCATCGGTTCAGCTGTTGTTCCTGATTTGGATATGATATTAACAACTGTTTTTTCTGGTTCGAGAATATCAAACAAACCCTTAATTTCGTCTGCATCTATATTTTCAGCATAAAACACCCGTGGCGTTTTTCTTTCCTCCTTTGGGAGAAGGTTGTAAAATGGATGATTGAGTGCTTTCAGAAGAGCAATGCCGCCCAGAGAAGAACCTCCGATTCCGATGACGAGGAGGTTGTCAAAATGATCACCCATCTCTTTTTTGATGCTATCCGCCAAAGTTTT
>JABAOF010015318.1_pt2 | contig 10223 bp, 6 predicted proteins | sample 7062171 | NCBI WGS metagenome assembly JABAOF01 (sample SAMN14538628, study PRJNA623070) | marine sediment metagenome | biome: marine biome [ENVO:00000428]; feature: marine pelagic biome [ENVO:01000023]; material: deep marine sediment [ENVO:00002113] | place: India: Gulf of Khambhat ... | reverse complement strand
TGGATTGCATTTGTTTCGAATTTCAAAACTGCCAAAGCAGTTTTCGAAACTCGGTAGCCTTCTGGAGATTCTCCCCAATATCCATCATCTGGATTCTGCTCGTCTGCCAGCCATTCCAATCCAAGGGCTATAGCTTCCTCTATCTGTTCTTCAGTTGCTGCTTTAGTCGTGACTGCCAGTATGCTGAAGGTCGAAAGTAGTAGGAAGAAGATCGCTACCGCTGCAAGAATCTTTCTCATTAAACTCTCTCCTATTCTCGGTAATCTCAGTGTATTCGCTTTTTCCTCTTAAGAGTTTTTCGGTGGATCTCAACACATGGATCAAATATTAATTTATCCTAAAATAAAATTTTTTATAATCAAAAAATTCGATTCTTGGCCAGAGGCACTTCACACTCGCTTAAACGTTGTAGGATGTCGTTAAAGAAGGAGAGTTACACGAGGCATCCAAGGACAATCATGTAGGTTTCTGTTCAAACCTTACTTGCGCGCCCTATACGACCATAAATCTTGACCTTTCCTTTTCGACCACATGCGCCAACTCAAGGCCATCGTCCTTGGATGTGAAGCTTTCACCTCGTCAAGCCGGGGAATAGCAGTATTGTGTGGAGCACTTGAAACCTTCGCGGGTCTTGAGTAAGCTTCTTCACAGATCTTTCTCATAGCTTCGATAAAACGATCCAACTCTTCTTTCTCAAAGGTTTCTGTCGGTTCAATCATCAGTGCCTCATCCACTATCAATGGAAAATAGATTGTTGGTGCATGAACGCCATGATCCAGAAGACGCTTCGCGATATCTAGTGCCGTAACTCCAGTTTCATTCTTCAAGGTCTTGGCGCTCAAAACGCATTCATGTTTCCTATATCGTCCTTCACCATAAGGAAGCGCCAATCCCTTAATGTCCTTCAGCCTCTCACCAGTATAGTTTGCATTAAGTACAGAGATCTCCGCCACATCTCTCAAACCTTCTGAGCCCAGGCTCAAGATATACGCATATGCCTTCAACAGGACAGCCACATTTCCGTAGAAACCCTTTATTTTTCCAACACTTTCAGGCCTATCATAGTCTAGACAGTACTGTTCACCATCGAAAACAATCCGCGGAACAGGTAGGAACTTGGCTAGTTCCTCAGAAACACCTATCGGACCAGCTCCAGGACCGCCTCCCCCATGTGGAGTTCCAAAGGTTTTGTGAATATTCGTATGCACAATATCAAAGCCCATCTCACCAGGTCTACACTTACCAAGTATTGCATTAAGGTTTGCCCCATCATAATAGAGCAATCCACCAACCTCATGAATAGTCTCAGCTATTTCCCCAATGTTCTCCTCAAAGACTCCAAGCGTATTCGGGTTAGTCAGCATCAACGCCGCTGTATGCTGAGAAACGACAGATTTCAAAGCTTCAATATTGACACAGCCATTACTATCCGAAGGTACAACTACAACGTCAAATCCGCCCATGGCTGCGCTTGCCGGATTCGTACCATGAGCTGAGTCTGGCACAATGACCTCCTTTCTCCTTCCAATTTCTCCATTGCGTCTATGATAAGCCCGCATAAGCAGTGTACCTAAGAATTCCCCGTGAGCTCCGGCAGCAGGCTGAAGGCAGATCTCGTGAGTGCCAGTTATCTCTGCAAGCCATTGCTCGAGTGTGAAAAGGATCTCCAGAATCCCCTGCACCGTGCGTGCATCTTGGTAGGGATGAACCACATTCAGAGAGGAGTAGGCAGCGAGCTGCTCGTTTATCTTGGGATTATACTTCATTGTACAGCTCCCAAGAGGATACAACCCAGAATCCACACCATAGTTCATTTCAGATAGTCGTGTGAAGTGCCTCACAACCTCAACCTCCGACAATTCTGGAAGCTTGATCTGACTTTGGCGTCGCATGGCTTCAGGGATAAGCCTGTCAACATCTCCGATGATCTTCTCGATTTTTCCTCCGGCCCTTGGCGGCACATGCCCTCTTCTCCCCTTCTTCCCCAGATCCATGATCAGAGGTTCACTCCACTGCGCCTGTCTAAACATGACGTTCCTCATCTTCCTTCTAGCAGAACAGATTTCAAAGCTGTCTCTAACCGTTCAATCTGCTTTTCAGAATGGATTTCAGTGACACAGTACAACGCTGTACGACCAAGTTCAGGAAATTCCTTCGAGATGTCTTTACCACCATGGATCCGACATTCCAGAAGCTTTTCATGTACTTCTTCAACGTCTAAATTGGTTTCGTCAAAGTTTACGGTAAACTCTTTGAAATGGGTCGACTTGAAGATTGGAGTTTCGACTCCTTCTATCTTTGACAACAGGTTAATCGCGTAACTCGCTCTAGACATTATTGTCATGCATAATTCTCGCAATCCATCAGGTCCAAGCAGAGCCATATACACAGCACAAGCTACAGCGCATAGAGCTTCATTTGAGCATATGTTTGATGTTGCCTTTTCGCGTCTAATATGTTGCTCCCGGGCCTGCAGAGCCAGACAAAAGCCTATTCTGCTTCTGTCGATGGTTGTTGTCATGCCAACTACGCGGCCAGGCATCTGCCTGATCAACCTTAAATCGTCACTACAGGCGAAAATGCCTATAAGTGGTCCTCCAAAGTTCATCTCGTTTCCAAGGGGTTGAGCTTCTCCGATCACAACGTCAGCTCCATAATCGCCTGGAGGCCTTAGGATGCCAAGCGATATCGGGTCAACACCCACGATGAGAATCGCTCCTTTCATATGGGCTTCGCGACTCAGTTCTTCTAACTGGGTCTCAATGAAACCTAGATAGGATGGGTTTTCAATGTACACTGCTGCTGTTTGGTCTGTCAATTTGCTCTTCAGATCTTCTAGACTGATCTGACCGGTCTCTTTATCATAGGCTACTTGCCTAATCGACATTCCAGCGGGTTCAGAATAGACACGTAGCGTTGCGAACCTCTCAGGGTGAATAATATTGGGAACCAAGATCTCGTTTCGTCTTGTATATCTCGCTGCCATTCGAGCTGCTTCACCCAAAGCTGAGGCCCAATCATAGGCAGAACAATTAGCGACCTCCATATCTGTTAACTCGCAGATCATGCTTTGATATTCGAAAAGAGCTTGAAGCATGCCCTGCGAGATTTCTGGTTGGTAAGGGGTGTAAGAAGTGAGTAATTCACTACGTCGGACTACTTCTTTTACAGCGGCAGGAACGTAGTGGGGCCAGCAACCGGCACCCAGAAACATAGGCATGTCTGCATATGTCATATTCTTAGAGAGTAGAGTCTCGACATGCTGCTTAATCTCAAGCTCTGACAAGGCTTCTGGAAGATCTAGGGGTTCTGTCAAAAGATATTTCTGTGGAACGTCTGAATACAGATCCTCTATGCTTTTTATGCCTATCTCTCGCATCATATCCTCCTTGACCTGTGGCAGAGAGTTAGGAATGTAAGGATGATTATGCTTTTTCACCGCGCCCTCCTCGCTGAGAAAAGACTAGTCAGCCAAATATCTTCTTTAACCTTTCCCAAAATGCCTAGCTAAATGCTTAGTATTGTATTCCTTCTGTCGTAACCATTTCATCTGGATATTTGATTGCAACTATCTCGTTCACGAAATCCGCTCGTTCAATCAGCTGTTCAGGGGGGAATCTTCCTGTCAAGATGACGTTGGTCTTCTCTGGGACTCTCTTCAAGAATTCTAGGACCTCTTTTGCATCAAGAAGTCCACAGTGTAAGACCAGATTTATCTCGTCTAGAACTAGAAGATGTGGCTTCTTCTCTTGAACGATCTTCTCAGCGAATGCGAGAGCCTTGTGAGCTAGTTCTCTGTCTTTTTCACCTAGACGGTTCAGCCCGTGCCACCCTTTTCGACCGAATTGGTGGATCTCATAGTAAGGTTGAAGCATGGCTTGAACTTTGATTTCGCCAATGTTTTTCCACCATTTTAGGAACTGAATTATGACAACTTTTCTTCTGTGTCCTACAGAGCGTAACGCTAGCCCAAGGGCATTTGCGGTTTTTCCGGCGCCGGTCCCTGTGTAAAGGTAGATGTAACCCATCTGTGTTCCTCTCTTTTCTGCGGCTACACCCTTGATCTACGGCGATTATAAGTCTTAAATATGATTATGATTCCACTTTAATTGTGGAGCTTGGTGCATGGAATACAACTACGATGAGCTGTTGAAGAAGGCGCGTTCACAGATTCCGGAAGTTGTTTCGAAACGTGATCGCCTAGAACTTCCTGGTATGATCTACTCAGTAATAGGCATGCGCACAGTAATTCACAATTTTAAGGAAATAACTGATGCGCTTAACCGTCCTCCCGAACATCTCTTGAAGTTTCTGACCAGAGAGATGGCTACAGCTGCAACTATGCAGGATGTGAGGGTGATTTTTCAAGGTAAGTTCTCCCGGGAAACCTTTCAAAGGCTTATTAAGAGATACCTGAATCAATTCGTAGTATGCCCTGTCTGTAAACGTCCAGACACGAAAATGGTGAAAGAAAAGCGGCTATTATTCTTGAAATGTGACGCCTGTGGTGCAAGATCATCTGTCAGACAAATATGAGGGAGAGCAAGATTGGAAGTGTACATGAACCTTAGAAAGATTGGCAGGAACGTTCTTCTGGCAATCTGCGATGCTGAGATCTTGGGTAAGACTTTCCGGCGAGGAAGAGTCGTCTTCTCTGTAAAGAAGGAGTTCTATGGAGACGTGAGGACGAGCATTGAGGAAGCCGTGTCCATGATAGAGAGCTGTACTATTGTGAATATGGTAGGAAAGAACGTTGTTGGAAAAGCGGTTGAGAAGGGTTATGTTCATCCAGAAGCGATACTGAGCATTCAAGGAGTACCCCATGCACAGATAGTAAGGATTTAAAGTAAGACCAAATGCTTAATATCTATGAGACTTGCAGAATCATCGGTTTTTCAACAGTTTCTCGTCTGGATTCTTTTTAGTGCTGCTCTAACTTCCTTCTTTATCCAATCCTCTCCGTTGCTTGAAGAGGCGTCTTCCGCTTCTTCAACCACAAACCCAGATGAGTGTTCTGTTGCACAAAACCTTTCTTCAATCCAGAATGCGATAAACGAGGCTAAGAATGGATCCAAAGTCTACATTCCTTCAGGAATCTACTATGAAAGAATAGAAGTCAACAAGACGATCGCCTTGATTGGGGAGAACGCATCAACAACGATCATTGATGGTAATAATCAGGATACCGTTGTGAAGATTACGGCGGATGACGTCAACATTACTGGTTTCACCATACGGAACAGTGGTTGGGGATGGACTAGAAATGGTATCTACGTTTACCTTGCTGACAACTGTGAGATCAAGGACAACTTTCTTCTCAACAATTGTCACAACGTTAGATTAAACTATTCACGAAACTCTCGAGTTCTGAACAACATCATTGACGGTATAGGCTATGGTATCAGATTCATAAGTTCTCAAGATTGCTTGGCAGCAGGCAACAAAGTGTCCAATTGCATTGGGGGCGTACATCTGGAAAATGCAACATTCTGTACTGTTGAACGAAACGTTTTCACCATGAATGATCAAGGTGTTCGCCTATACTCACCCTGCACGAACAACATAATAACAGCAAACAGAGTACTGAATAATGTCTATGAAGGCATGATAGAAAGAATGCCTCCGAACGGAACATTCTTCAACAACACTTTCTTCCACAACAACTTCATCAACAACACCAACCCATTCATCTACAGATATTCCGGCAATATCTGGGATGACGGCTATCCCTCTGGTGGAAATTACTGGAGCCGCTACACCGGCTCGGATACCTTCAGCGGTCCCTATCAGAACGAAACTGGGAAGGACGGAATTGGAGACATGCCATACGCGGTCAACAGCTATGAGTCAGATAGATATCCTCTAATCTACCAGTACGGCTCTGTCCATAACCTCAACACTAGTCTGACCTATCTGACGATGCAATCCGCAATAGACGCTTCCGAGACTCTGGATGGACACACGATCTCAGTCAACTCAGGAATTTATCATGAAAACCTGGTTGTTCATAAATCTGTTACAATAATTGGAGAAGAACGTGCGACCACCATAATAGACAGCGGAGGCGTCGGTACAGTTCTGACCGTAAACGCGGACAACACCAGCATCTACGGATTCACAATACGCAATAGCGGAGCCAATTTCCCACCGTACGGCGATGACTGCGGTGTTCGCCTGGATCACTGTAGCGGGATTAAGATAAGTAACTGTCTGGTAACGAACAACAGAATTGGAATCTACCTCTTATTCTCAGAAGAGAACCTTATTGAAGACAATCTAATCTCATCAAGCCTTGAAAACGGGATACTCCTCTGGTATTCAGGAGGCAACATCTTGCGAAACAACGTCATTTCAGAAAACTCTTACAATTTCGCCGTCTTCGGTGGTGGTTTTCCCGATTTCAACAACAGCATCGATACAAGCAACACAGTTGATGATGGAAAAGCCATCCACTATTTAATAGGTGTCGAAGACAGACTTATCGAAAACGATGAGAGCATAGGAGTTCTGTACATCATAAACGGAGTCAACGTCACAATACAGGCACTGAATCTGACAAAGAACGGACACGGCATCTTCTGCTACAACACTACAGAATCAAGGATAACAAATATAACCGCCTCAAGAAACAGCTACGGCCTGTACCTTCAAGATTCACATGACAATACTGTAGACAGAAACGTCTGCCTGAGAAATTGGGTTGGAATCTGTCTTCAAGATTCCACTCACAACCAGATCGCAGACAATTCAGCCAGCAGTTGCGAAAAGGGAATCTCCCTATACCAAGCTGATAACAACAACGTTGAAGGCAACACCATCCATCAGAATATCTATGGAATTCGATTGTCAGAATCTCATCTCAACAGCTTTTTCCACAACAACATCATTCAAAACAACCAACAATCAAGTCTCTACTTCTCGTCCATGAACATTTGGGATAATGGATTTGAAGGAAACTTCTGGAGCGACTACTCAGACCGGGACTCCAACCAAGATGGCCTTGGAGATTCCCCCAACCCGATCAACAGCTATGAAAGTGACCGTTATCCCCTCCTCGGCATGTTCCACAGTTTCATTATATACCATAATGAAAGCCTTAGTGAAGTTACAACGGTCACAAACTCAACTATACTGGACTTCGCCTATGAGGAAAACAATACTATCAGACTGACGGTCAATGGCACAGACGGAACCTACGGGTTTTGCAGATTCTCCATTCCACACGCCTTGATCAAGCCTGAGATCTCGGTGATAATAGACAACGGAGAAACAGAGGTCCTCTGTACAAATTATTCTCTTCGCGACGACGGCTCTTCTAGGTGGATATACTTCGCATACCAACACTCAACGCGTGAAATAATCATAGTCCCAGAGTTTTCACCGTCAATCATCCCGACGATAATGATGGCCATTACTCTTGTAGCTGTAACAATCGTGAGACTGAAACCAGATCAGAAACGTTCAATGTGACAGGAAAAACATGATCATACAGGACTTTGTGGAACGAAGAATCCGTTATCCTTGACGTAAGAATGATGGGATCTATAGATAGAACATAGACACACAAATTTTAAGTGTGCGAGATCTCATAGTTAAGATGTTAAACTGAAGGAGAAAGGAGTGTTGAGCAACAAAAGTGCAAAAGCTACCGCAATTCTCATTGTCTCATTGATTCTCATAAGTTCCTTCGCAGCACTGCCATTTGATGTTGGCTACAGTCAAGAAGATGAGATGACCTTTACCACCGGCGAGAAAATCAGCTTCACAAGCACTGAAGAAATGACATTCAAACACCCCGAGTCAATGCAGTTCTGGTCCGGCGTCCAGATGAAATTCAGGACAAACATTACGATGCAGTTCGTAGAAGTGGTGCCTGATGGTGTGCTTTATGCATGTGACTGGATTCAGATAATCTGGCCGACTGGATATATCCCTCCTGAATGTTCCTGGTGGGAAGTGATAGATCCTGATACGGGTAAAGGCTTAGGTGAGATCCACATTGACGGGTTTGAGCCTCCATATTTTGTTCACATCGATATGGTTTGGCCCGGGCCCATCATAGTTCCCATTGGCGTAATTCGAGCCCATAAGAAGATAGACATTATAGACCGGTGTCAATTCTATGAGGTTCACTGGCCCTCAGACTGGTATCCTGAACCATGCACCTGGTGGGAGATCATGGATCCTGAGACTGGCGAGCCGACTGGTTATGAATTCCATGTTGGCTGGACCAACGAAAGCTGCGAATTCCACATCGACGATGTATTCCCTGGACCCTACGTTCCTGGATTTCCAGCGTTTGAGATATGGGCGAGACGAAAGATACCTGGCATCAAACCGTGCGACTACTTCGTTGTTGAAGAACCTCCTCACTGGTGGCCTGAGCCGTGTACTTGGTGGGAGATCATTGACCCTTTCAGTGGTGAACCAACCGGCTACAACTTCCATGTTGACTGGACAAACGAGAGCTGCGAATTCCACGTAGACGGTATGGATCCTGGACCTTACCTATTTGACTTTCCAGTACCCCTTGTGACTGCCGAAAAGAAGATAATAAACATAACAGAATGCGACTGGTTCATAATTGTTGATCCACAAGGTTATCTGCCTGAACGATGCACTTGGTGGGAAATACTGGACGATGCTGGTGCACCAACAGGCTTAGAATTCCACGTAGACGTGAATGATGGAATCATCATGTTCCACGTAGACGGTACACTGCCTGACACAGTAATCCAAATACCTCCATCATACACTGTTACAGCCAGAAAGAAGATAGACACCATCATACAGTGTGACTGGTTCAGAGTCGAGCACCCTGCCACTACTCCTGAACCTTGCACCTGGTGGGAAGTGCTGAACGAAACTGGTGCGCCAACTGGTTGGGAATTCCACATAGACGACTCCACAGCTGGATATTTCCACGTAGACACTGTCATACCTGGACCGACCGCCTTACCACCGACACACGCAGTGACAGCAGAGAAGAAGATCGATGACATAGAGCCATGCGACTGGTTCAAAGTCATCACGCCGGCAGGATGGGTTCCCGAACCATGCTCATGGTGGAAAATTATCTGGCCGCGCATGTGGAGCAACGTCATATTCCACGTAGACAGAAACGACGGTGACACCATGTTCCACGTAGATGCTGCAACAGGGTTAGAACCGATAACGCCGCCACCATACAATGTAACCGCCGAACCATATGAACCCCCACCACCGCCATGGTACATTAAGCCACCCTATCCCGACTATGCCCCAAGCGGTATGCCCGACTTTGATCAGAAACAAGACGTATGGGGACCTGCACTAGGCATCTATACGTGGTGTGGTCCAGTAGCTGTTGCCAACTCATTGGTGTGGCTTGACTCAGAGTTCGAATCAGTACCCATACCCCCACCCACAATAAACGACCACTTCAATCTGGTTACGTCGTACAACGCAGGCGGCTGGGATGATCATGATGTGAAGAACGTTGATCCTCTAGTTCGAGACTTGGCATGGCACATGGACACGGACGGCATACGAACCGGTGACGGACACTTCGGAACACGTTGGCAGGACATGGAGTTCGGAATCGAGCAATACTTGATACAGCAGGGCGTAGATCACCTCTTTGAGGTTCACAACTACACCTTCCCAGACTTCTATGAGATAGAAAGGGAAATCGAAATCTGCCAAGACGTTGTCCTCTTCCTTGAATTCTTCCAAGAGGATCCGCAGCATCCTGGAGAATGGATACGGCTATATGATAATCCCAGCTTGGAGTTCGGTCACTTCGTGACTTGTGCAGGAGTGAACTCCTCAACTATCGAATTACTGATCAGTGATCCGATCCAAGACGCTTTTGAAAAGGGAGCAACTCCTGGCCACTCGCCGATACCTCATCCCTACCCACATACTGCTGATGTGCACAATGACACAAAATACGTCTCACACGATGCATACGTGTCAGATCTATGGATTGTTCCTCCTAAACCATATCCGTCACCTTATGGTATTCCGGTTTGGGAGCTTGTGGGATATCTTCAGACACTGGGGTATCCCATCGGCTGGCACGCCTTCATAAGAGCTGCAGTGGTTACTTCACCTCTAGGTGTCCACGATGTAGCAGTAACCAATGTCACACCGCACAAGAGTGTCATATGTCAAGGTGCTCTTGGAAACGTAACGGTAGTGGCTGAAAACCAAGGCGACTTCGCTGAGACTTTCAATGTCAC
>JABAOF010013782.1_pt1 | contig 10224 bp, 8 predicted proteins | sample 7062171 | NCBI WGS metagenome assembly JABAOF01 (sample SAMN14538628, study PRJNA623070) | marine sediment metagenome | biome: marine biome [ENVO:00000428]; feature: marine pelagic biome [ENVO:01000023]; material: deep marine sediment [ENVO:00002113] | place: India: Gulf of Khambhat ... | reverse complement strand
TTGGCTTTAGGCACAGGCCTCAGACGCGGTGATATTGAGACATGGAGGGTCTCGGATATTGACTTTGAAAACAGCTATGTCACTACAAGGAGCCAAAAGACCAGGAAGAGTATGGGCTCACGGCCTGTGCCGGTTCCGATCATGGCTGAGCTAAAGAAATATGTTTGTGGATTAGATGCTAAACAAGAAAAGATATTTAATGATAATTTCAGCCGGTACAGATGGACGAAGATACGTCAGAAACTTGGCTTGGAAGATTTCACATTTCATGATTTACGCAAGACCTTTGGTTCTGTCCTTGCTCAGCGCGGTGTATCCACAGCTTTCATACAAAAGTTACTGGAGCACTCTTCACCAGATCTGACAAATAAGGTATATACGAATGTTGATCCTGTTTTGCGGCATGCGGTGGATCAAATACCAGCTGGCGATTGGCTATAAGATAGGCGTCCGATGAATTACACATAGAACACTGTAAAAAATATTCACAATTCAATTCTCAGGAATCAGTTCCCATCACAGTCTCGGACAGTCTTGGCCTTCGAGAATCCACCAGATGTCCTCTGTGCCATCAGTCGTCTCGGCAAGGGGCTTTTTTTGTGTGAGAATTGGGCGAATATTTTCATTGCGGCCGCCTGGAGCAGAGCATATAATCGTTTCAACGCGCCGTTTATGTTCTCATACGTTCGCTGTTTCCGTCGTTCTTTGGGGGCATTGTATGAGAGGGAATTTGTAGTGGGGAATGCCGATGAGCGAGGCTAAGGAACAAAACGACAAGCGGCCTAACAGTGATGGAGTTGATCCAACCAAGTCTTACGACGACTCGGTGATAGGGCCAGGCGGACAGATAGGACCATTCCGCATTGAACACGAACTGGGTCATGGCGGTGCTGGAGTAGTGTACTTAGCCCATGATACCAAGCTCGACCGCTCGGTAGCCATAAAGAGCCTACCTGTTGAATTGATAGAGAATCCCAAGGCCCGCTCGCGTTTTTCGCGTGAAGCCCGTGTTTTAGCATCGTTGAGTCACCCGAACATTGCCACTATTTACGATGAATTCGAAGTGGATGAGGGCGTTGGGTACCTAATACTTGAATACGTTCCCGGTCAGACGTTAGCTGAACGAATAGCGAAGAAGCCACTTAAGTTGGAAGAGGCGTTAACAATAGCTCTGCAAATAGCTGAAGCAGTAGCCGCGGCCCACGAGCACGATGTTATCCACCGCGACCTCAAACCCGGCAATATCAAGATAACGCCGGAAGGCAAAGTCAAGGTTCTGGACTTCGGCCTGGCCAAGGCGGTCGGCGGTGAAGCGGTGGACGAGCAAAGCACTGTCACAGAGTCTGGTCGGGTGATTGGCACACCAGCCTATATGAGTCCGGAGCAAGCGCGCGGTAAGCCAACCGATAAGCGTAGCGACATCTGGTCCTTTGGCTGTGTGCTGTACGAGATGCTGACCGGCAGGGTCCCCTTCAAAGGCGAGACGGTTTCCGACACACTGGCCAACATTCTGCAAGCAGACCCCGACTGGCAGGCACTGCCCCAGGCCACGCCAGCGAATATTCAAGTCCTGCTGCGTCGCTGCTTGGAGAAGAACCCGCATAGGCGGCTTCGGGACATCGGCGATGCGGGCATTGAAATCAGTGAAACACTAAACTTACTGACGATCGCACCATCAGCGACAACGCCGGTGCCTGTTCTGTTTAAGGCAGAGGTCGCTGGTAAACCAAAGTTTCGAACAGTGGCGATGATTATTGGTGCAGCTATCATCATTGTCCTATACGTTGTTGCTGTGAAGTTTCTTCCAAAAAAGGAATTTCAACCTTCATCAAAGGCGATAAGGCTAGTGGTTCTGCCGTTTGAGAATCTGGGGTCTGCTGAGGACGAGTATTTTGCCGCCGGCATTACTGATGCTATCACCGCTCGTTTGGCCACCATTCGTGGGCTGGCTGTCATCTCCCGTCAAAGCGCCATGCGTTATAAGAAAAGAGATCAAAGTGCACAGCAGATAGCTAATGAGCTGCTGATTGATTATATTCTGGTAGGCACGGTCCAGCGTGAGCGGCCCTCCGATCCAACCAGCCGAGTGCGAATAATACCTCGGCTTATTAAGGCAGCCGACGACGCACACGTGTGGGCACAAGCCTACGATAATGATATGAGCGAAGTTTTCCGGGTTCAGTCCGACTTAGCTGAGCGGGTGGCCCAGGGACTGAATATTGCTCTGGTTGAACGTGAACGGCGGGCACTGCGGTCTAGGCCAACAGAGAATATGGAGGCCTATGACTATTACTTGCGTGGCAACGACTACTACCACCGAATTTATCTCGGAAGGCACTTCGAGATAGCCATTGGAATGTATGAGAAGGCGGTCGAGCTGGACTCAAAGTTTGCGTTGGCCTATGCTCAGCTCTCAAGGTGTCACGCAATGATGTATTGGCAGTACTATGATCATACCTTAGAACGCCTTGAAATGGCAAAGAACGCCGTGGATATAGCCTTGCGGCTTGAGCCCGATTTACCAGAGGCACATCTGGCTTTGGGACACTATTATTACCATTGCCAGTCGGATTGGGGCAGTGCTCTGCAGGAGTTTGGTATCGTCCGGAAAAGCCTGCCTAACGATAGCGACCTTTTGAGTTTTATCGGTCTTGTTCAAAGGCGACAGGGAAAATTCGAGGAGGCGCTGGCCAATATCAAGAGAGCTTCCGAGCTTGACCCTCTCTCCGATAACATAACCATTAACCTGGGTGAAACGTTGACTTATATGCGCAACTATCCTGAAGCAATGCGCTGTTTTGATAGGGCTATCTTGCTGGCTCCCGATGCGGCGCGTCCGTATTGTTACAAGGCCTCGCTATACCTGCTCTGGGAAGGCAGCACTGAGAAAGCCCGGGCAGTCGTGGAGGAGGCGTTGAAAACCATTAAATCACCAGATGAATGGTCGATTGTCAATTCGCTGATCGATCTCGATGTGTATGAGGGGAACTATCAGGAGGCTTTGGACCAGCTCTCTTTGAAATCAGAGGATATTGAAAGCCAGGATTTCTTTATCCCCAGGGCTATGCGATATGCAAGCATCTATGGGTACATGAACAAAAGTGACTTAGCGAAGAAATATTACGACGAGGGTCGAAACATCCTCGAAGCCAAAATCCAGCAACAGCCCGACGATGCGCGTTTCCACAGCGCCCTCGGCATCGCCTATGCAGGTTTAGGCCGCAAGGAGGATGCAATCCGCGAAGGCAGATTGGCAGTGGAGCTGCTACCTGTAAGCAAGGAGGCCATGCGAGGCACTTATCGAGTCGCTGATTTAGCCCGGATATATGTGATGGTTGGTGAATTTGACTCGGCCATCAAGCAGATTGAAATCCTGCTGTCTCAACCTAGCGAACTATCGATCCCCTTGCTGCGACTTGACCCGGCCTGGGCCCCCTTAGGCGGCCACCCTCGCTTCAAGAAGCTCTTAGAAGGGAAATAGTCCCTGAGTATTTTAGCTTAATCGTGCTATGGCCTTTAAAAACACCTGCAATTTGCAACTTGGAAAACCAAGACAGACTCCTGCAGGTCTGAGAGGATATTCCCGCCGTTGTTATCCCGGCTAATATCGGCTATATGAGCAGGTACTATAAGCGACTTAGCCCTGTAACATTGGCAATGTGGACAGGAGAAAAGCTAAAGACGAACGCTGAGTTTCGCTGGAGGTACGCCGAAAAAGCAGTGAAATGCCGGATTTTGCGGCAGAATGACGGATTCTGGCGGGGGAATAGGCCAGAATTTATGGCCAGAGCCATTGCAATCGGATGCAGTACTTGGGTATCATAGGACGTGTACCGTGCAGGAGCACAGGCTATGAAGTCAAATGGGAAATCCCGATTAAAATAATTATTGCTGCGTACTTGACAGACCCATACACGAGTCAGATAATGTTGAGAGCGCATAGAGGTATCCGACTCATTTGACCGTGCGACCTGCACGTCTCGTCTTGCGCAGACGTGTGTTTCTTGAGTCGGGTGAACCGGTAGGAGAAGCGCGATGGTTGTACTATACAGACTGGTAGGGCCAGCGCATTTTCGTCGGACCGGGATAGGAAGTAGCTCATGAATACTCGTAATCACGAGGATATCGCCAGGACGGTGGGGCTTCCGTTACTCAGAGATGCGTTTACCAAAGACATGCGCAGTTTGGAAGCCCTATGTCTTGGAAAACCACATTCATGCTTGAAGTGAAGTAATCATTATCGAGACTTCAAAAAGGAGATGCTTATGACACGAGAAAAGGAAGTGCAGGAACTGGCGCGAAAACTTGATGACTGGGCACAGAAGGAATTGTCGGAGACGCAGCAGACCCTCTTGCGGTTGCTCGTATCCCGCTGCCAAGAGGTCAAACCGCAAATAGAAATCCGGGAGCCCGCCTACGCGTATAAGAAAGATATAAAGCATGCTGTGATGGATGCACTCCGACACATCGACCGCAGTGCATCACCAGAAGTACCGTTAAGCCCGCAGGAAAACTGGACGCGAGGCCCTGTTTGGCCGAGGGCTGGTATTTGGCCGCGGGCTTGACCTATAGAAAGTTATAGCAAACTGGTGTTGACATGCGTAACAAGTCACGAGCGAGAAGTTGCTTTTGTGAGGAGGACATGCGTCGCCTCGCAGAGAAGCTGAATGAGTATGCGCTCACGCTGCCAGAACGTGAGAAACACGCTCTCTTCGAAATGCTGCTCCGGGCAATGGAGCCGTTGGATCGCTTTCGTTACCTGAGGACATCGGATCTTCTGAGCTCAGATGAAGAAGCGGTCCTGCGCTCGCTGGAGAAGGAATCGAAAAGAGGATAGTATCTTGTGATGACCAGTCTATCGCTGATAGTCAAACCAACACGGCAGTGCACACTGCGATGCGCATACTGCCATGACCGACGAGCGAGCAGCAAGCAGGTCATGAGCTTTCCCGTAATGGCACGCATGACTGCTAGGGCACTGGCTGAGGACGACCGAGTAAATTTCATCTGGCACGGGGGGGAGCCCACTCTGCTGCCGATCTCCTTTTACGAGAAGGCCTTCCTAGTGCAAGCGCGCCTGCGGCGACCGGGACAGAAGATCAAAAACTCCTTTCAGACCAACGCGACAAAGCTGACACCAGGGTGGGCCCAGTTTTTCCGGGCGAATAAAATCCAGGTGGGAATAAGTATTGACGGACCCGCACATCTCCACAACAGCCACCGCAGCTACCGCTCTGGTAAGGGGAGTTACGAGCACGTGATGTGGGGATTGAACCTCCTGAAGGAGCATGAAGTCCAATTCTCAGGCCTAGTTGTCGTGGATGAAAGGACACTCGAGTTCGGAGCCGAAAGACTCCTCGATTTCCTGGTAGGAAAAGGCATCCGTAGTTTCGGACTTCTTGCTGCGAAGCCGAAAAACGAACCAACGACTGAAGCCGGAACCACAGCTGAACACTACATTGAACCTGCAAGGATGAATGCGTTCTTGATGAACCTTTACGATGCGTGGCTCAGTCACGGCGACCAGAACGTGAAGATCCGAGAGCTGGAGGGATTGAAGGCGCAGATTCAAGGTATGTCAGCAGGGTTTTGCACACTAAGTGGAGAATGCTGGGGCCACTATTACATGATCGAGCCGGACGGCAGTGTGGTGGGGTGTGATGTATTCTCGGGCGACCCCCGATACACTCTGGGGAACATCATGAACGACAGTTTCATAGAGATAGCAAACAGCGCTGGACTGCTCCAATTGAGGAAGGAGCACCGCGAAGACATGGAAGCAATGAGCGGGTGTCCCGAATTCCCCGTATGCAAAGGTTGGTGCCCCCACGAGCGGTATGTTTCGATCCGGCACGACAAATTGCACCGCGAAGACTGCTGCGGACTGCGGGACCTGATCGCTCATATCCGGAATCGGATGGCCGACGAGCCCAAAATGTCTTCACAGCAAGTGCTAATCCGCAGGAAGATATCGCGGAGATCGGAGATAGAAGTGACTCGCAAGGTCCTACTAGGGCCAAAGATAGATTTGCACGTCGGTGTGCATAACGCATTTGCCAAGCTACTTAGCCCGGACATCCAATACAGCAGAAGAGATTGTGTGCACTCATTCGTTATGGCCAATGAGCAGCACAAGTCGCCATTCGGTTCGTTCCATTGGGGGGAGTTTGCTGACTTCGGGCCTGGCCAGGCAATTGTCCACGCGACGCGGTGGCCGGTTTTAAATCGGACAGCATGGGTGACTGACACGGATGATTTCGTCTATCCGATTGTGTGCGGGCGCCACTTTCTGAGTCCAGACTTTAGAAACGCATTTCGTCGGGAATGGACGACGGAATTTAAGAAGAATATCTTCATGAGAGTAATGAACATGCTGACAGCATACGCACATCCGAGCTGCAAAGCTGTTTTTTACCGCAGTGAGTCCGCAGTTCGTGATGCCCGCAGATGGATAGAGGAGCTTGGCGTGGGAGAGCTTGGAGATGCGTATCTGTCGAAAATCCAAGTTCTCTATCCCACGCAAGAAAGTTGTTCGGCAGATGCGATGGAGGCAAAGTGGAGGAAGAGCAGACCGCTCACAGTAGTCTTCTGCGGCAGAGATTATGAGAGTAAAAATGGAAGGATGGCTCTAGAGATATTTGACCGGCTGTCACATGAGTTCGCAATGGACCAATTCGTGTATATAGGAAATGTTCCTCAAGAGGAACTGCGGAGACGCCGTGAACCACCGACCTCTGTAGTACATCACCAGTCACTGCCACACAAGCAGATCCTGTCGGTTCTGAGTGCGGCGCATATCCTCTTTCATCCTTCAAAATTCGAAGGACTGGGCACCGTTTTTTTGGAGGCGGCGGCTTCTGGAATGGCGGTGATCACGGCGACTGGTGGTGCCATGCGGCAAGTCGAAGAGCTGTTTGGCACAGGTGGCGCAATGCTGGTCGACCGGAACAATATTACGCAGTCCGAGGAGTCGTCCGCCTTTGAGACTCACCTACGGTACATCCTGAGGAATCCAGGCTTGGCGGAAAGCATGGCCTACCACAACTTCAAGCTGACGACCGTCGGAAAGCTCTCGCCCGAACGAAGCCGGAGAATCCTGCTGAAGGTGTACGAACATGCGCTAGAAAGGCCAGCGGGGACCCCGCTGACCCTCGGGCAAATTCCGTACAGGGGCGGGGCACAGTTACGGTTCAGCAGCCGTCAACTAGAACAGGAGGAATTAGACTACCGCCGAGAGGTTAATGTTACCCAAGTGCGATTCCTTCTCTGAGAGTACTACGGTGTGTGGGGATGCCGCATGTAGCTATTGAATTCAGCCTGTTGTCAGAATTCCTCGGACTGGTCCTGACAACCAACCAGATCGCAAAGGACTGTACACAAGACACCTTAAACAAAGAGCCCATTTTCATGAGCTGTAAAATGCCAGAATTCTTCAAAAAGTCACCTCTTTCAGGAGCTGAAAAACACCCTGATTTCCAGGTGACAGTTTGTCTCCGTTTTGTCACTACAAATGCCAAATTTGACGGTTGATGGAAGCACTGAACCTCAAATATTAGCCAAAAAGTTAATATTTTTTCGGAATTTTTTATTTTTTTCGGAAGGTGTATACGGAGGAAAAGAAATGTATCGATCATATGATTACTTTTGGGGATAGGCTACGAAACTCGGCTGATATGTAGCAACAGGATGACTAAAAAATTGCGGCGACACAGATTTTAGGATTTGACTTTTAGCTCTGCATAGGTGAGTGGCGAGCAAAGCTCCCGCAATCCATAAATTTCTCTTGACTGGAAGGAGGCTAATCTGGTATATATATAATAGTAGGTGTATATAAATTAGGGTGTTTTGACAGTTGAGATTCGTATGATCATTAGGTTCTCGTAGGAGGTTGAATCAAGTCGAAAAGAATTGTCCTGGATAGGCATAGACTGCACTGAACCTTATGACGGTAATCAGTTATTTTTATCTGATCCTTTGAAGGAGGAACATTATGTTTAAGAAACTGACAAGCTTAGTAACAGTCTGTGTTCTAATTGGATTAATTTTATTAACAAGCGGCACAGCACAAGCCAACTGGTTGGAGACCTTTGGGGGCAACGATTTCGACCTGGCAACCTGGCAGTTCAGTTGCTATCCTGACCTGACCAAGACCTTCACCAACAGACCGAAGCGTTTTGTCCATATTGTCGCCATAATGATAAGCCAGATGAATTTGCTCCAAAAGAACAGATAAGATATGCAGAAGACATAGCTGTCCAAGAGGCTCATGAAGGCGTAGACCGGATGGTTTCCGAAGCATTTGACCTTGGTCCTTCAGGACAGAAATAGAAATAAGTTTGCTTGGGCCTAAAATTTGTGGTTGTTTCGTTTGTAAGACAGGCGTGCCACCATCTAGGCTCTGGTGTGGTCGCGCCACGTGATAGTACTCTTCGATGAATTCCTGAAGCAGCCGCTCAAGATGTCCCTGACCAAGCACTATCACATGATTGAGCATCTCTCGCCGTAGTGTTCCGATGAATCTCTCTATGAATGGATTTTGCCAAGGACTTCGATATGCTGTGCGAAAAGTCAGACCATATCGAAACGCCTCGCGAGCACAAACAAGAAGGTTGCAGAGGTTTGTCAGAAGGTTCTTTGTGGCATTCATGCCGCCAAGATAATACAATTAGTTGCACGAAGCAAGTTTACGTAAGTTCTTTAATGACAAGGTGGACGAGGTTATTCGGGTGGACAGGTATCTGAAAGAAGAGCTTGAGAGGTTTCTGCAAAACAAGACCGAAAAATGAAGGTGATAATATGTTGATTTTTTTCTTAGAAAATATTTGCGCTTTTCAGTTTCCATTGGTAGAATGCCTCCCTGTCAGTCGCTATTGGTAGCCACTGATCCTGAATGGAAAGGAGGTTACCGAAGGCAATAGAAAAGGTTGGTATTTACCACAAATGGTTGGAGCCTGTTCCGGAGAGAAACAACAAGCCAATTCCGAAATCGGAGTGGCCAAGAAAGCGACGACACCGCTGGATTGTCAGATGGTACGGGACTGAAGGCAAAAGGTATGGGAAGGTTTTCAGAACAAGAAAGGAAATAGAAAGATACGCATCAGAATTGCAGAATCGCGTGCATTTGGGAAAGACTGATAAACCCCAAAGGATCACTTTAGAAGACTTCTATCTTGAGCACAAACGGGTGATGAAGGGGCAGGTGGCATATGCCACGTTGCAGGACCAAATACGGGCACTGAAGCTATTTGAAAAGTTTATAGGCGAATCATTTCTGTTATCTAAGATTAAGCCACGACATGCTGAAGCTTTTATTGCTCACCGTTTATCGACCGTTCCAAGCGTTGGCACAGCAAATAAAGACATCCGCACCTTAAGGAGCATATTCAATCTGGCAATAGAGCCAAGGGGATATCTCTCCGAAGGTCAAAACCCATTCGCCAAGATTAGAGAACGTAAGACAACCCAAAATGAAATAAGGTATGTCGAGATCGAGGAATACCTTGCCTTGGTGGAAAAAGCAGTTGGTGGCGTACGTTACTTTCCATCGCATATGGTAGTGGTCTGAGGCGGAATGAAATCCTGCATTTGACTTGGAAGAATATTGATTTCGAAAATCAATTGACTAAAATTACTGCTAAGAAAGGTACCAAGGATATCCTTGAATGGGAACCAAAGAATCATTAGAATCGCGTTGTTCCAATGTCTGATGAGAGTTCTCGGTTTCTTGCAGATTTACAGCTTCAAGCAAAAGTGGGTTTCCCATATATCTTCATTTCACCGGCACGGTTCAAGAGAATTATAGAACGCCAAAGGATACGAAAGTGGAATCCACGGTCCCAAGTCATTAACAACCTGGATAGGGACTTTGGCGTTATCAAACGAAGGGCTGGTGTTGCCAAATGTGTCCTGCATGACCTTCGGCGCACTGCTATCACCAATTGGGCAAAGAAACTACCGATACAGGTAGTGCAGCAGCTTGCCGGTCACGCAGACATTACGACAACGAGGAAGTACTACCTGGCGGTACGCTCCGAAGACTTGGCATCCGCAAATGACGTTGTGAACAGTATTTTGGCAAAGACTCTGCGAGACTGACACCAAAATGACACCATTGCCGGATTTTTGCACTCTTGGACAGCGAAATGATTGACAGCCTAAGTCAGAAGTTGTTATACTTCAGAGACTTACTAAATTGAGCGCCCGTAGCTCAGTTGGACAGAGCAA
>JABAOF010008960.1_pt3 | contig 10226 bp, 10 predicted proteins | sample 7062171 | NCBI WGS metagenome assembly JABAOF01 (sample SAMN14538628, study PRJNA623070) | marine sediment metagenome | biome: marine biome [ENVO:00000428]; feature: marine pelagic biome [ENVO:01000023]; material: deep marine sediment [ENVO:00002113] | place: India: Gulf of Khambhat ... | reverse complement strand
GCAGACATCCCTCGACCCGAGTTCAAATCTCGGTCCCGGCCCTCTTAGTTTTATATTGCTTATATTCGAGGCCCGGAACCTTTATGTTCGAGTTATAATTCTACATCAATTCAGTCTTAAGCTCGAACATCTCGGTCCTAGCCCCAATTTTATTAAAATTATAACGACTTCGCTATATTCCCTTGCCCTCAGGTTATGCTTTAACATTAATATTGTCTTAAACCTGAGGGCTCGTGTCCCGGCCCTTAGCCTTTTAAAAATAAGGATCTATAGAGGAGGATTATTTCATATGTTTTAATAAGAACGAAAAGTTTTACATACTAATGGATATTAGGGCTACGGTGTTGTCATGAAGCGGGATTTGATTTCTGTATTGGATGTCAGGGATGATATTGATGAGATTCTTAATTTGGCTTCGGATTTAAAGTTAAGATGGAAAAAAGGGGAGGATTATCAGCCTCTAAGAAATAAAAGCCTGGGGATGATATTTGAAAAGCCTAGCACCCGAACGAGAATAAGCTTCGAGGTTGCCATGACCCATCTTGGAGGACATGCCCTCTATCTGAGTCCGAGAGATTTACAGATCGGCAGAGGAGAGACCATAGCAGATACAGCCAAAGTTCTGAGTAGGTATGTGGATGCAATAATGTACAGGGCCTTCAAACATGATGTTATGGTGGAACTCGCAAGGAATGCAACAGTTCCTGTTATAAACGGTCTGGATGACCTAGAGCATCCCTGTCAGATTCTCGCGGATTTGCTCACCATAAAAGAGCATAAGGGTGATTTCAAAGGATTGTTACTCGCCTATGTAGGAGATGGCAACAACGTATGCAACTCTCTCCTACTCGGATGTGCTTTACTTGGTATGAACATGAACGTAGGTTGTCCTGCCGGTTATCTTCCTGATGAAAAGATTTTCGAAAATGCATCAAAGATTGCACAGGAAAATGGAGCTCATCTACATTCAGTATCAAATCCTATCGAGGCTGTGAGAAATGCGGATGTCGTTTACACTGATGTTTGGGTGTCCATGGGCGATGAGAAGGAGAAGGAAAGCCGAGAAAAAACATTTGCCCCATATCAAGTCAATTCGGAGTTGGTAAAACATGCGAAGTCAGATTGTGTTGTCATGCACTGCCTTCCTGCACATCGTGGGTTGGAAATTACAGATGAAGTCATAGACGGTGAGCATTCCATTGTGCTCGATCAGGCTGAGAATCGATTACATGCACAAAAGGCATTGTTGGTGAGATTTATGGGTGAGGGTTAGGCTGTTACCTTCTCTGATATAGTAACATTTAGGAAGTAGATACCAATATCCTAGGAAATTGAAAACATGAGCGAACCTGATGATGTAGAAAGTGAAAAACGCGAGAAAGTCGAAGAAATGGGTAAAAAGGGATTTTTCGCTGATCTGCTCGCCAAAATGGATAATAGATATCCTAAGATCATGGAAAAACTCAGAGACATAAGAATTCAGGCTGTTATTTTGTTTTTTGTCATGGCTATTTTCTACATCAATCTGATAATATGGGATTTCCATTTTAGTGCAGATTCCATGCACTATGGACTGCAACTTAAGTACTGGTTCGAAGGGGAAGGATTAAGCAACGAAAAGCTGTATCGCCCGGCTCATCCTTTGACGATGCCTATTGCCATTTTGTTCACACATCTAATGATACCAATAATCGGTCACAATTATCTTCTGAGTTATGCAATTTTGGACTCTCTTTTGGGGGCACTTGCCGTTTCTCTTTTCTATCTCGTATGCAACATATTCATTCCCAACAGGAAGTTTGCCCTGATATGTGCTTTAGGTCTTGCATTCTCCTTTACCTTCTGGGAAAATCATGTTATGGCAGAAGACAGAAGCCTGGCTTGGGTGGTTTTGGTGCTTTATATGCCCCTTGTGTTTTCTTATGTGGGCGAATTCCATCCGTTTAAATGGTTCGAAAAACTCAAGGTATGGCAAAAGGGTTTTGTCACAGGTCTTTTTTTGGGACTGGTAATCTCGGTTCATTTCTCACTTGTATTACTTATTTTATTCACTTTGATATTGGGGTGGAGATATCATGGACTGAAGTACTTTAAAAGCCGTGATTTCTTTTGGTTCATTATTGGTTGCGCATTGGTCTCAGGAATCGTTTATTTATTAGTGGCAATAGCCTTAGGAGTAAGTAATCCTAATGAATTCATTGGCATGTTTTTTGGATACTACACAGGAGGTAAAGGCGCCCAATTTTTTGGCCTATCAGATCCAGGGAGTTTTTCTTTGACAGTGGCTCTNNTATCAAAGCTTGATAATTGGGATATGGGCCATTATGATCCTATTTCTCATTTTTGTTTTTATTAATGAAAGAAAAAATAAGGTAATTAGTTCTTTTTTCTTTATCTATGCAATTTGGTTTGGCCACTTCATCTTCTTTGCACCTGATGATAGGAATTCTTGGGCTTTTCTTTTGGTCCCGTTCTGGTTATCGGTTTGCATCTGTATGGATCTTGTACCAAAAGATGGATTGAAATTGATATTATTTAAACGCAAGATACCTGATAAGTTGGCCAAGTCGTTTTGGCAGATTATGACCATATTCGTTGTTATACTGTTTGTGAACAACACCATTGTTTTTGCCGATGCCCATTTTAACCATGATGAGAAGGAGAAATTCGTTAATTTTCTAGAGAGCAAAATTCAAGATGATGATGTAATGATCATTGTGGATAGTTCCACAGGTATGTTTTTTAGTTATTACTCGGATATTGAACCTATAAATTTTATACTGCTTGTAAGTGAACCTTCCCTTTCCAACTATGTAAACACATCGTTTATCAATAACCGGACCATTTATGTGGGTGAGTTTTGGCTTCTCGACTCCTATGTGGAAGTCGGAAGCGGAAGACACGAGCAAACCTACGATGACAGGTTGAAATTACATAGGGATTATGTAGCAAAGTTCAATTCCATGTATACATACAATTTAACGTACACCTACGAATGGAGCGATATCTACGTTATAACAGGAATAATTGAATAAATCCGAATAGAGTAATGTGATGAGGAGAGCAGGAGATATGAAAGTATCGATTGTGATGCCGACTTACAATGAAAAAGAGAATATTGTAAATTTAATAGGGACAGTGCTCAAACTTGTAAAGGAAGAGTGCGAGGTTATTGTAGTAGATGACAACTCACCAGATGGCACTTGGAAAATAGTGGAGGAGATAAGCGATCCTAGGGTAAAATTGATACGAAGGATGGACGAGAAGGGATTGGCATCAGCTATTAAAAAGGGAATAAAGACCTCGAGGGGCGATGTGGTTGTGGTCATGGACACCGATTTTTCTCATCCACCTGAGACCATTCCGGATTTAATCGCTGCTACCGATAGTTATCATATTGCTAGAGGCTCGAGATATGTGAATGGCGGTGGTATGATAGCCTCGAAGAAAAGGATACTTCTAAGCAAGGTCACTAATCTATTCGCAAAGTTGTTGTTGGGCTTCGGCATAAAGGACTATACAAGCAGTTTCTTTGCCGCTAGAAGGGAAGTATTCGAGAATATTGAGATATTGGACGAATGGGGTGCACATGGGAATTATGCTATTGGTTTTTTGCATACAGCCAGAAAGAAAGGCCTAAAGATAGAAGAAGTGCCCTTCATTTATAAGGATAGAACCGCAGGTATTACAAAGACCTCTCCAGATAAATATAAACTTCTGAATTGGGGAGTTAGGTATTGCTTCACAGTGCTCAGACTGAAATTCAAAAATCTGTGAGGAGAGGGTTGAGTTAATGTAAAAGAGCAAAACAGTTTCTATTCCTCAACAGTTTTAACGCATCTTAACATCGCCCCTCTTATGCCCCCAGCCACTTATTAACATACCCCCGCAAGTGTAAAGAACTTTGATTCCCACTTCGTCGAGTTCATTCAATAACTTCCTCAACTTCCTCTTTGTGAAGATTTTTTCCTCACCATATACTTTAAGATAGGCCAATACATCGAATATATAAGGAACGATGATACATACCATTCCACCAGGTTTACAGACCCTGATCATCTCTTTTAACATGGGTTGAGGATCCGAGAAATGTTCTAACACTCCTGCATTCCATACTAAATCAAATGAATCCGACTTGAAAGGAATGTGAAATCCATCTGCAATGATAAAGTTCGCGACATTTCGGTTCCAAAGAATCTTGGCTTGAGGAGAATAATCCAGTGCGAAGGAGTTATACCCCTTCTCACCGAGCTTGTGTGAACAATGAGCTGTGCCACACCCCACCTCTAAAATCTTTCCGTTTTGCGAGGGTTTGAGGGTAATGATCCGCTTGACGTACTCATTATCGAAATGTTTCCTGAATTTACTCACTATTTTTTGAATACCTGAGCCTCCTCCCACCTCAGCCTCCCAAAATCTGTTCCAATCACCGCTATCAAAGAATTTCGATTTTTCATCTGTTTTCTCAGGCATTTTAAAAACCTCATCATGCCCTGATTGGCAGAGCAATGTATATTTCCAAAATATATAAGGGCTTTGATTTAGTAAAGTATCGCATCTTGAGAATTGAAAATCCTTTTTCCTCATTAATCCGATTAAACGATTTATTTAAATAACATTAGGATATACCAAATCGGGAGGTAGATAGGTTATATTTATTGAACGATTATCAAGGCGGTATCCAAAGGATTTGAAATTATTATAGATAACTAAAGAATCTTTACATCGTGGTTTTATGGAGAAAAAAAGGGCGAGAAATCTTATTATCAACGTAATAATGTTCTCTAGCGGTATCCTTATAATAGGGCTTATGCTCTTCTACATAGGAGCCGAAAATGTCATAGATGTGATGTTGAAAGCTGATCCATACCTCATTTTTCTCTCAATTTTACTGATAATTTTTATTATGGTTTTGAAAATGATAAGATGGTGGCTTCTATTCAGAGAAGCGAGTTTTTTGAACTCTTCAAGAGTATATCTCATCGGTCAGGCGATGAATCTGTTTGCCCCAATTGGGACGGGCGAGGTCTTTCGCGCCGCCATAGCAAAAACCAAGCTGGGTATCAAAGCGAGGGTAACCATGGCCGCTGTAGTTGTCGAGAGGATATCAGATATAACCTTTATTGTGGCAATGGCCGGGGTGTGCGTCGTCCTGTTCATTCCCGGCTATGAGAATCTGTTTTTTATGCTCATCCTCATAATCATTCTTGCTATAGCTTACTTTTTACTCTTCAAACCTCAGCTTTTCGATCGGATAGCCGTTTTTATCGAGAGGCTATTTGAAAAGAGGGGCAGGTTCCTCACAAAACTTTCTCTCAAAATTTCTGTCTCAATATCCAAATTCAAGGGTGCAATAATCAGGTATCACAAGGAGAAGGCGATACTCAGCATCAATATCGTGCTCACCGTGGTGAGTTGGGTGCTCGAGGCTGTTGTAACGTACACACTTCTCTTGGCTTTTGGTATAGCTTCCCCACCATTTATTCTGTATGTCCTTGTCATAAACGCTATGACTTGGGTGGTGAGAACCTTTTTGTTTTTGCCTGTAGGCCCGAAAGAGGTGACCTTCACATTTTTGCTCGAAAGTCTTTTTGAAATCTCCACGGATGTGGGGAGCGCTGTGGCTATAATGTATCTGGCATTGAACTATATCGTTCTAGGAATAGCAGCCTTCCTATCGATACTAACATTTTCTTCCAAACCCTTGGATGAGGAAGAGGCTCCAGAATCTGCTTAGATCAAGTTCAAAAAGGATGGCCACGTTTCAAATTTGGACAAATCGAAACATTTTATATTATATACATTAATAACTTGATTTAATGAATTTAACACGATTGGCGAGCTATCCATTTCTAAAGGAGTCTGTATCATACCTAAAGGAGAACGGTCCCTCTTTGAAGGAGCTACTTCATGATATAGCATATGAGCGCACAAGAGCTTTAGGTAAGGAAAGGGTGATTGAGGCTATAGCCGAGGGAAAAATCGAAGACCACAGTCTAACAACTAAGGCAGAGTCCTTGGCCGAGCTGCTATCTTATGTAGCGGCGAGAATATTGGTTTCCTGTGTAAATGATCCTTACCTGACAAAACGCTACGCACTTGCAGAGGCAAAAACAGCCAATACCAGACTCCAAAACGAGGATTTTGGTTTTGTGGTGGAAGTTGCCAAGGAAATGGATTTGGATGTAAGATTAGAAGATGGCATATGCAAAATACATTTTATCCATTATCTTAGAAACACATCTCAAATGCGGAGTAAGCCATGGAAAATCGCCAATCAGGATCTGCAGAACGGCTTTATTATTCTGAATAAATCCCACCTGGCAAGGGTGGCTCAGCAGGCCCTTCAAATGCGTATTGAAGGGGAATTACCTAGTGAGGTAAACGACGAAATCTTAAGAGATTTGAGCCAACATATTACGGATATCCAGAAGGTCTTGGAGGAAAGAAAAGGCACCTTCAAAGCAGAGGACTTTGGAAAGATCAGGGTGACCAAACTGCCGCCTTGCATGAGACAACTTCTTGCGAAGGTACAAGCAGGTGAGAATCTATCTCACAGCGGGAGATTTGCCCTTACTGCGTTTCTCCATGCACTAGGCATGTCTTCAGATGAGATATTGCAGTTGTTCTCCACCTCACCAGATTTTGATGAGAGTAAAACAAGATACCAGATAGACCACATAACTGGTAAGATATCTGGTACGGAGTACACCCCACCAGAATGCAGCACAATGAAAAGTTATGGCATTTGCTTTGGAGAGGACAATCTTTGTAGAAAAGAATGGATGACACATCCATTGAAGTACTACCGTGTAAAGGACAGAGGGACAAAGGGGAAAGGTAAGAAGGAACCCAAGGAAAAGGAAGGTTCTTAATCCGCTGATGATCTATTTTCCACCGCAACTATAAAATCGAACAATACTATACTCTTTTTGAAGTGAGGAATGTGAAAGCATTGCTCTATGCATTAGCAGATGAGGTTCAAGTAACTGTAAAGAGCATGATGAAAAATGTGGATCTTGGGGAGGATCTAGGTATAGGCGCGGATGGCACGCCTACTAAACTGATAGATGATGCGGCTGAGCAGGTGATTTTTAAGGTTCTTAAGGAGAAAGAAGAAAATATGAACATTCTCAGCGAGGAGGCGGGAGTTATAGACAACAAAGCCGAAAAGACCCTTGTTATCGATCCAATAGATGGAACACACAATGCTATAAGAGGTATACCCTTCTACTCGATATCTCTTGCTATTGGTAAGTCACGGCTTTCCGATGTGGAATATGGTCTTGTAAGGAATCTCGTAACTGGTGACACCTACTGGGCAGAAAAAGGGAAGGGCGCCTTTTTGAACGATCGAAGCATAAAGACGAGACAGGTGTCTCAGAAGGATTCCATGTTCGCGTTATACATAGGCGAGAGAGCCACTACTCAAAGCTATGGTATCGCAAAAATACCTAGACGAGGTAGAGCCTTGGGCTGCGCATCTTTGGAGATGTGTCTGGTTGCGAGCGGTGCCTTTGATGTTTACTACCTTAATTATTCACCAAGTGATTACAGTATGCGCGTTACAGACATCGCGGCAAGCACCTTGATTCTAAGGGAAGCGGGAGGGGAAGTTTTTAATGATACCTACGATATATTGGATATGAGTTTCGATATAAAGGCGAGAACGAACGTCATCGCGGTGGGTGATAGAAGGGCTTTGGAGCTCCTCAGAAAGGCGGATGTTACAGATACCAAGGCTTGAAAAGCAATTTGGAGGATGATTGATGAAATTTGGAGTGATGTCAAATCCGAACATAGAAAAGGCCACTGGTTTGGCGAAAGAGGTCATAGATTTCTTAAAAGATAAGGCTGAGGTAATTATAGAAGACAGATTGGCATCAAAACTTGGAGGTCAAGGGCAGCCACTCACAGAAATGAAGCCGGATATACTTATCACCATAGGTGGAGACGGGACGGTTTTATGGGCACTGCAGCGCACGAACGTTAAATTATTCTGTATCAATGCAGGTGTTCTTGGATTTCTCACCGAGGCCAGCCCAGAGAACGCCATCGAGAGCCTAGAAAAGATATTGAAAGGAGAATATATCGTGGACAAAAGGGCAAGATTAAAAACCGTATTGAACGGTGAAAGGCTATACGATTGTATGAACGAAGCGGTGATTCATACTGCTCATGTGGCAAAGATGCGGCATTTTGAGATTCATGTAGATGATAATTTTGTTGCGGATGTTAGAGCCGATGGTATTATCGTCGCCACACCAACTGGTTCTACATGCTATGCAATGAGTGTTGGCAGTCCATTGGTCGATCCTCGAGTGAACGCTTTCGTTATCGCGCCCATCGCACCTTTCAAACTCTCAGCCCGGCCATATGTCGTGCCAATAAGCAGTAAAATAACAATAAAACTAATTGAATCTGACCGGCCTTGCATTTTGGTTCTGGATGGGCAGTACGAGACTCAAGTGCAAAGTGAAGCTACGATGATGTTCACAGCATCTGAAAAACCTGCGGAGCTTGTGCGGTTTTCTAGGGACTTCTATAAAAGGGTGTCAGAGAAGTTGATTTTGTAAGGTTTAAATTTCTCGAACAAATTATCGTTGGGGGTAAGGAATGAAGTTTTTCAAAAGGGACAAAAAAGAAATTTCATCCAAAAGGGAGAAAAAAAGGAAAGTTTGGGGCATAAATAAGGAGACCTTATATCTCATCTTGGAAGTGTCCAAGGAAAGTTACCCAAAAGAGTTCATAGCCACGCTGATAGCCAAGAAAGGAGTTATCGAGGAAATCAACCTTTTGCCAGGAACGCTTTCAGGAGATAGCATGGCAATAATTCGAACCCATATGCAACCCCCGGACATCACTTTGAGTGTTGTGGGCATAGTCCACAGCCATCCATCAAAGGAATTCCAGCCCTCTGGTGCTGATCTCCACTTTTTTTCAAGATTCGGCAACACACATATCATCGTTGGAAAGCCTTACAATGTTGACAGTTGGCAGGCCTACGATGCATTCGGCAACCCTATAGAACTTAAGGTCGTGGATTAAATACCCTTATCTCACCTCTTCATAGACCTCTTCTATCTGTCTCACGACCTTATCCCAGGTGAACTCATTTTCCACTTTTTTCCTTCCGTTTTCTCCCATTTTTTTTCTTAGGTTTGGATCGGAAAGCAGAAGGTTGATTTTATCTGCAAGATCCTCTCCATTCATTGGCTCAGCATGCAAACCTTCATCGCCATCGGTTATAAGCTCCATAACACCCGGTATGTGGGAAACTATAACCGGTCTGGAGGATGCCATTGCCTCCAAAACCACAAGGCCAAAAGCTTCAAGACGTGATATGGATGGCAGAACAAAAACATCACAGGCAGCAAAATATTTTGGTATGTCATCAAACGCCACGGTTTCAGTAAAAATCACCCTGTCTTCCACACCACTATCTTTTGCTCTCCTTCTCAATTTATCCAAATAATCTCCGCTGCCTACTATGAGATAGCACACATCCTTGGGCATGAGCTTGGCAGAATCGATCATATAGTCGAGGCCTTTATGATAAACCAGCCTACCTACGAACAACACGACTTTCTTTCCTTCCAATCCATGCCTTTTTATTATATCCTGATATTCGACATCATTTCCAAAACGTTCTGGATTTACCGCACTTGGAATGACGGAAACATCGTAATTCCATATCACTCTGGAGGTTGCACCGTAGGTTTTGGTATGCACGATGATCCTATTCGCACGTTTGAAAGTGTACCTACTGAGGGTTCTTTTATATATGGCTGTGGCTATCTTACCGATTATTCTCGGCAATTCAAGATCGCAATGAAATGTGACAACAAAGGGAGTTTTCGATCTTTTGCAGGCTTTCGCAGTATAGTAAGAGCTTAGAGGAGGAGGAGTATGAGCGTGAACCAAATCATGGTCTCCGGAAGCAACAGCTTTCTTTATACCAGGAGTAATTGGTGTAGAGAATATACTTGTTAATTGTGGTACCCTAACGATATTAATGCCATGAAAGATATCATTTTCATTTAATTGCTCGTAGTTCGAGGTGTATACAGTTACCTCATGCCCTTTCCTCACCAATCCTTCGGATAGAGTTAAAACATGGGATTCAACGCCTCCAATATGAGGATAAAAATAAGGTGCAACTTGAGCGATTTTCATACCCATCACTGATGACCTAATGTATCCTACTTCTCGGGGCGATATTTCCT
>JABAOF010000287.1_pt1 | contig 10228 bp, 11 predicted proteins | sample 7062171 | NCBI WGS metagenome assembly JABAOF01 (sample SAMN14538628, study PRJNA623070) | marine sediment metagenome | biome: marine biome [ENVO:00000428]; feature: marine pelagic biome [ENVO:01000023]; material: deep marine sediment [ENVO:00002113] | place: India: Gulf of Khambhat ... | reverse complement strand
ACGCTCGGACCGATGGTTATCCAATTCTCCAAAAACCACGTGAGGCTCTAATCCGGGATGCCGAATACGGCCTGGTCCAACTGTGAAACTGACAATCTTGGCCAATCCACCTAAAACGTGCTGGACACCCAATAGCGATGCTAATTGAGCAGGCGCCTCCACCCCGTTCTGCAGTGGCACCACAAACGTTTCCGGTCCTACCATGGGTCGCATGGCCTGTGCCGCCTCCGACACCTGCCAGGTCTTTACTCCCAGCAAGACCACGTCCACGACTCCTGCCTGGGCTGGGTCATCGGTCGCCTGCACCGCTTGCAATGCGAAGTCGCCCTTCGCACTCTCCACGCGGAGGCCGTGTGTATGCAGAGCTTTCAAATGCTCCCCCCGGGCGATAAACACCACATCCTCTCCAGCCTGGGCTAGCCGTCCGCCAAAATAGCCACCTGCGCCACCTGTGCCAAAGACTCCGATGCGCATGGCAACCTCCTCGTATCTTTATCGCAGAACCACCTTCATCTATCAACGTCTAACTGCAACCCGAGAGTCGGCCAACTCGCTGTTATGGGCTGTTCCGCGACCGCAAAACCTCGAGAACATCCTGTGTCCATCCACTTGGGATAGTCAAACAGAATAGCACCAGGCCGTAAAAGAGGGCCCCTTTGACCCACAATGAAACCTCCGCCCGATCCCGCGCTTGTCGGTCGGATGCATCAAGAGCCATGCCTTCCTGTTGAACAAACTTCGTTAGAATCCAAATGATTCCGAGGCCACAGAGGGCCATCAGCAAATTGAAGTATTGACCTCTCCCAATCCCCAGCCAGTAGGAATCATAGTCTCGAAAGTAATCGCTGAACAGACGGAGGAATCCGTACCAGAATATGAAATGTCCGAGGAGCAGACCCGTCGGGCGCTCGGGCGTCCTTCGTACGTAGAGCAAAATGGGAATGATTGCAAGGTTCTTGGCAAACTCGTAAAGGGCAACCGGATGCCGATGGCCGGGAGCATAGGGAAACTTTACCGCCCAACTGACATTCGTGATGTACCCACAGACCTCACCGTTAATGTGGTTTCCGATCCGCCCCAAAGCCATCAACAAGGCCCCAGGAATGACGATTTCATCTGTCAGGGCAAGGAAGTTTTTCTTCCTGATCCAGCAGAAGAGCCCGGCACCGACAACAGCTCCGAGAAGGACGCCATGCGTGGCCATTCCTCCGCGCCAGTAACTCAACAGATGAAAGGAATGTTCTCGGTTATAATCCCATTCATACACCGCAATATCGAAGGCACGACCAAAAAACAACACGCTGAGAATGAAGACAAGCGAGAAGTCATAAACATCAGCCCGGCTCCAATCAAGATTCCCTCTTCTCCTCAACACCCACAGGTGGGTGCTGAGGAAACCTATGGCGTATGCCAGCCCGTAGTACCAAACGCGAACCTCACCGATTTTGAATAATACCGGGTCCATTCGCTCGGCACCTGGCCTTCTGTTTCCCGACCATCCCTATCCCTGCCTTCGTAACGGGCGAATCATTCTACGCTCGCAACACGTGCACCCGCCCTCCGTCGGGAGGTCTCTCACGATCTCAGGATGCTTCGTCCATCCATCCGCATCTCGTTTGCTCCTCGTTAGAAAAGCTATTTCATCGAGTAAGGGTCAGCCCTATCGTATCAGGAGGCCGGCGTAGCCGACCACGGAGTCGTAATCCTTGGTCACATCGCCCGAGGTGGCGTAGCGAATCAGCTCGGCGCGGGTCGCTCCTAACGCCTTGACCGCGACCAGCATCGCGGTGGTCGGATGGAATCCACACATGCTGATCCGCTCTCGCAGAACCGTGGTGTGCAGCCGTTGGGGATCCAGATCCACGATCGAGTCGATCGCCAACTGATCTTTGACTTTCGCGATTGCCTGCGGAATGTAATGACTCATGTCCGTGCTGGCGATTAGAAGCACCCGCTTTCCCGAAGTCTGGATCGTCTCGGCCACGGCCCGTCCCACATCCTGGCACGCGCCATACTCGTGACTCATCAGACAGATAGGAACAAATGGTACCGCGGGGAACAGAACCTGCAGGAACGGCAGTTGGACTTCGATCGAGTGCTCTTTTCGATGGGCCCTATCATCTTCCTCGAGGATCCTGGATCGATCCATGATAGCCCGGGCAAGCTCAGTATCGATGGTGACCTCCCCCAAAGGGGTTTCCCACGTTCCGGCAGTCATGATGGCTGCCCCCGCCCCGAGCCCTGTATGGTTGGGACCCAGGACGACACAACTGTGGACAGGCGCCAGGCGAGTGTACACCGCTCCGGCCACCCCGCCGGAGTAGATATAGCCCGCATGCGGGACCACAACCCCGACCGCTTCGACTTTCTCCTCCATCCTCGGGAGAAGGTCCTCGATTTGAGGTCGAAGCGATTTTGCGCTACCGTCATAAAACAGGCCTGCCACCGCAGCACGCCGTATCATGGCTCACTCCTATCCGAGGTCCGAAGTCCGATGTCGCAAAGAGCGAGGAGGGGGGTTCCTTCCGAGGCAGGCGACATCTGGCTTGCGTCGGTTCCGAAGGCATTCGGAAAGCTAAGCGCAGGCGGGGGTGGCCCGCATTGGCAAATTACAAGGCCTAAACATGCGGAACGTGGCCTCTTCGCATTAAGTCCTCCGAGAATATGGCACCCCCGAGGAAGGTCCCTCCGAGCTCTTGGCTGTCGGACTTCGGCGAGCTCAGTCGAGTCGTCGTCGGTCATCGATTCCCTAACCAGTACCGCAAACAGCGGCCCAAACTGCTCACGAGCCCCGGTCTGCTGTTTACCAAAAAGATCCGGTCCTCGCACAGGAACAGCTCATCCACTAACCGTTTGGCATGCACTGTCCTGCCCCGCCGCCGGTACTCGTCCTCGAACATCACTACAATCTTGTCTTTCATGCGGAGTTCCGTATCCACGAAAAAAAGGGCGGCGTTCGGGATCAATTCTCCGACCCGATCTAGGAAGGCGGCGATTTCACGTTGCTCGATGTGCTTTGGGGGCGAGGACTTGACCTCGACATACAAGAGATCACCCTCCACCAAGCTCAGGACATCGTAATCGCCCCCGGGCGACATATCCAGCAAGCGCACCCCCCACAGTGCTGGCGAGCAAAATTCTCGCTGAAAGACCTGGGCGACAAACCACTCCAATGTGGGGCCGAAGCTCTGCAGGTTCTTGACTAACCGGTACCTCCCTCTCCCATTATCCTGGACGATCCGGGCCTGACAGAGTACCTCCAGGTATTCCGCAGCCGTCTTGCTGGAACAGAACCGGGTAAGCCTTTTTTGCGTCAGGTGGTGCCGGTGAGTAATGACATCTCGAAGAAAGAGGCGAAAGGAATATTTTTTGAGCAAATCGTAGAAGCGTTGCGACATCCGGGTGGAAAGGCGGGAAGAAAAAAGAAGATCATCAGCCGGATTTGAACGGGCCACTGCAATCCCACGACGGCGGAGCACTTCTACCATGGAAACGAGTCCTGTCCCCGTGCTCACGCGCAGGGCACGGATCTCTTCCCGGAGAGCAGAGAGTTCCATTCGCAGAGCCCGGATATCCGCCTCGCTCATGCAAACCGCCTCTGGAGGATCCATCGGGCGGCAGCCGTCAGGTCCGAGGCGACGTGATCCGGCTGCATCGGTCCCGACCACTCCTGGAGTTGTCCCTGTCCGGTGAGGACGAGGATGGCGGGCATCCCCATTTGCCGTGCGAGCTCGATATCGACGAGTTTATCCCCGATGACGTACGAGCGGCTCAAATCAATTCCATGCTCCCTCGCTGCGCGCTCCACCAATCCTCCGCTCGGCTTTCGGCAACTGCACACCTGCCGATACGGGGGAGTGCCTTCCGGGTGGTGGAGGCAGTAATACGTACCAGTCAGCGATATCCCCTCTGCCCTGAGTAAGGTTTCGAGCCTCGTGTGGATCTCAGTGAGCACCGCTTCCGTCAGGATCCCGCGCGCGACCCCTGACTGGTTACTCACCACCACCAGACGGTAGCCCTCCTCTTGAAGCAGCCGGAGGCCTAGGCCGACGCCTGGCAAAAGGCAGACCTCGGAGGGGTCCTTGAGATATTCCGGGTCCTCGTTTATTGTTCCGTCCCGATCCAGAAAGACCGCTGGTGTGCCCTTCATCCCGCGTTTAAACCTTACATACTACTTTACATTTGTATTGTAAATATCTACAATTGAAGAAGAAACATCATCAACAGAGATTCCCGTCATACACCGGTGATCAATCGGACACTCTCTGAGGTGGCAGGGGCTGCAAGGGACCGGCTGCCTGAGGAGCAGGTGCCCCCCCACAGGCGAGGTTGCTTTGGGATCGGTCGGTCCAAAAATCGCCACGACTGGCACGCTCACGGCTGCCCCGACATGCATGGCTCCGGTATCATTTGTCACAAATACGGCGCAACGCTTGAGTACCGCGGCGAGAAGATGAATATCCGTTCGCCCCGTGAGATCGACGACCCGCTCCGGATGCCGGGTGGCCGATCGAACTGCTTTGGCCACCGCCCCATCGCCTTGCGCCCCGGTCAACAGCACCCTCACCCCCAGATTTTGAATCAGGCGATCGGCTAACCTTGCATACCGGTCTACCGGCCAGCGCTTGGCCGAGCCATAGGTCGAGCCGGGATTAAAGCCAATGAGGGCTTCATCTGGATGTATTCCCACTTCCCCAAGCAGAACTCTTGCCCTCTCCTCTACTTCGCGGCTGAGGTGCAGGAGTGGCTCCCGCTCTCCCACGAACCAGCCGAGGGTCCTTAGGAGGGTCTGGTAATAGTCGACGTGATGAAGTTCTCGCGTCGATCGATTTCGGACTACCATCGTAGTCAGAAGGAGACCCCTTCCCTGGGTATTGTAGCCAATCCGGTGGGGGATTCGAGCCAGGAACGCAAGGAGGGCTGCTTCAAATGCGTTCTGAAGCAGAATGGCCAAGTCAAAATGGGAACGACGAAGCTCTTGGACCAGGCGGAACAACCCGGACAGGCCCCCATGACGGCCATTCTGCTCGTAGAGGAGGATTTCGTCGATATGACGACTCCCCGCAAAGACTCCTGCCACCCGTGGCTTGACTAGCAGAGAGATTTTCGCATGGGGAAAGGTCTGGCGGATCCCGGCGATCGCCGGCGTCGTCATCACCGCATCCCCGACCCAGTTCACACCCCGAATCAGGATCCGATGGATGTCGTTCGGATTCATCACCTTCCGCTCGACAATCCTCATATAACTCGCCTTCAGAGCTGTCAGCAATCCACAGTCAGCATCTGTTCACAATGTCATGAAACTGCACAACTAGCATACCAGAACGCTCCCAGCCAGGCGAAGTAAGCTGCCTCAGAAGCTTCCAGCATTTTAGCCCTCTCGCGTTTTNNAGCTTACCCGTCGCTGACAGCGGACGGCTGACTGCTTCTTTTCTTCAGGAGTTTCCACCGCCGGTGGACCCAAAGCCACTGCTCTGGACGGCGCCGGATGAGCTCTTCCAGTGCCGTTGTCATGGCGGCGGTCAAAGCGGCGACATCCTCTTTGACATTCCCCGTGCGGGGCGAACTGACCTCCTTTCCCAGAAGGATTCGAAACCGTCCCCTCCCCTCTCGGAGAACCACCACAGGGATGACGGCGGCATCGCTTCGAAGGGCCAAGAGGGCGGGGGCAAATGTCGTGCACGCCGGATGGCCAAAGAAATTCACAAGGATCCCCTCTTTCCGGGAGACGTGTTGATCGATGNNCGACCTTTCCGCCCTTTTGGAGGACGTCCATCAGGGCCCTCATGGCGTTCCGTTTCTCAACCACCCGGCTGCCCCAGCGATGTCTGATGTCATTCACCAACCGATCCAGATAGGGATTGTCCAGGGGACGGGCCACAACGGTCAGGGGCTCGCCTGCCAAATGGGTAGAGACCGCTGGAAGATACTCCCAGGGGCCAAAGTGTCCCGTCACATAGAGAACCCCTTGGCCCTTCCCCTTGGGGGACTCCAGGACCTCAAGTCCCTCGACCTCAAGCCCATCCATCAAGCGCTGCGGGTTGAGCCGAAGCAAGCGACAGGTGTCCACAAAAGTCTGGCCAAGGGAACGAAAATGAGACCGAGCCATCGCCATGATCTCGTCCGGCGTGCAGGAGCTTCCGAAGGCCAGATGCAAGTTTTCATAGGCCACCCTTCGGTGGCGGCGATCCACAAAAAAAACGAAACGAGCCAAGGTCTCGCCGAGACGGTACGCGATCCACAAGGGGAGGTAGGCAACGGGAAAGGCCACCCCCAAGGCCAGCGCATAGGTCGCCACGTCAACCCACCAAGGTTGCCCTTTCACCCTTCACCTCTACGGAAACAGGCCATCCAAAACACGCTTGAGCTCCGCCTGGCCCCGACTAATCGTCAGGTTGACCCCTAACGTGTGAACGGGAAACGTGAGGCGAAGCTTTTCAAGTCGCACTGCGTCCTTCTCTGTCGTAAGGGCGACCGTCGCCCCCACCTCCTTCATGCACCGCCCGATCGCAATAAGGTCTGACGCATTGTAGGGGTGATGGTCAGGAAAAATAAGATGATCCTTGGGAAAGATCCCGAGAGAGGCAAGGGTCCGCGCGAAGGCCGCCGGCTTCCCGATCCCCGAGAAGGCAACCACCACTTGAGGGCGCAACTCCTCGTCGGCGACCGTCTGTCCAGTGTTTACATTGGTCAAGGCGGTAGGGGTATAGATGGTGTTTAGGTGAGGGGCGCGGCCGGCGTGGCTTAGATGTGGGGGAATGTCCAGGCGGTCTCCAGGGCCGCCTGTCCCTGTTATGACAATGAGATCCGCCCGTTGAAGGGCACCCAGGGGCTCTCGTAGGAGCCCTCGGGGAAGAAGATAGCCGTATCCAAACGGATTTTCTCGGTCCACGAGGAGGATATCCAGGTCCCGTTGAATCCGCAGATGTTGGAAGCCATCATCCAACAAGATGACTTGCGCCCCGCACTCTTGGATGGCTACCTGGCATCCCTTCACCCGATCCGCGGACATCACAATGGGAACGCCCGACAGCTTCCGCGCCAGCAGCAGTGCTTCATCCCCCACCTCGGGATAGCCCATTCGGATTGTCGCACCGTCCGAGACAACCAGCGTCTTCCCCTCTCTTTTCCCCCGGTAACCCCTGACCACCACGACGGGCCGAAGACCACGATCTCTCATTTCCTGGCCCAAAAGCATTACGAATGGAGTTTTTCCGGTCCCTCCGGCCGTGATGTTTCCAATGCTAATGACTGGAGCGGAAAGGCGGACCCTTCGGAACAGGCCTGACCGGTACAGGGCAAGACGCCCTACGACACCCAGACCGTAGATCCAGGACGCCCCGCGGAGCAGACACCGCACCGGCCGTCCCCAGGGGCCGTACCCAGCAATCCATTGACGATAGTATTGGAGGAGACTTGGATTCACAGAAACCCTTCGACGACCGCTGCGGTCCGCTCCGCTGCCCCCTGGTTCCTGGTCAGCACGCGATGCGCGGCTTCCCCCATCTGCTTTGCCGCGTCGGAATTCTCAAAGAACTCCAGGACCCGCGCGACCAGCTCACCGGTGTCACGAACCTGGTGGGGCATCCCTTCTGCCAGGAAGGCCTCAGCCACTTCGGCAAAGTTGTCCATGTAGGGCCCAAAGAAAATCGGCCTTCGATATCGGGCGGGTTCCAGGATATTGTGGCCCCCTACCGGCACCAAGCTGCCCCCGACAAAGGCCACCGTCGCTAAGGCATAGAGTTGGCCAAGCTCGCCCATGGTGTCGACCAGGATGACGGGAGCGAGTTCGGATACCCCTTCTGCTAATTGGCTCCGCCGGACAGAGGGCAGCTCTGCTTCCTGAAGAAGTGCCTCGACTTCAGGAATGCGTTCCGGATGGCGCGGCGCGAGTACCAAGACCGCCTCAGAGGCCTCCTTCCTGACCTCACGAAAGGCTTGGAGGATAAAACTTTCCTCTCCCCGGTGCGTACTCCCTGCAACCCAGACAGGCCGATCGTTCATGAGACGAGCGACAAAAGCAAGATGAGAGGGAAATTGGCCATTTGGTGCCTCGTCGTCGTACTTAATATTCCCGGTAACGACCACCCGCTTGGGATCGGCTCCCAACGTGACGATCCTCTCAGCATCCAAATCGCCCTGCATGCAGAAATACGTAATGCGCTCGAGCACCTTTCGGAAGAACGGCTTAACGACCCGGTACCGCTGAAACGACCGACGTGAGACGCGACCGTTGATGAGGAGGACCGGGATCTTTCGGAGCGAGCAGGCCTCAAGGAAATTAGGCCATATCTCCCCCTCTGTGAGCAGAACGATCCGGGGCTGAACAGCCGTGAGGGCCCGGGTCACCGGGCCCGGGAAATCGAGGGGAAAGTAAATATGCGCGTCCGCCTGGGAAATTCGCTCCTGAGCGACCTTTCGACCTGTCGCGGTGACCGTGGAGACGAGCACCGGAACTTCGGAACGCCTGGCGAGGAGTCTTGAAACCAGAATGCTTCCGACGACGGCTTCTCCCACCGAAACCGAGTGGAGCCACAGGGGATGCTTTCCATGAAACCTGGCCGTCAAGGCATCAGGATATCGGCCCAGCCGCTCGGCAAGCCCGAAACCGCCTCGGTTACTCCGGCGGAGCAGGCGGGGCACATGGGAAAACAACGCAAAGAAGAGGCCGACGTTATACAGGATTCTCATGAGATAGCCCCTTAGCTGTCCGCGATCAGCAGTCAGCATGAAAGAGGTCCTTCGGATCTTATGCTGACAGCTGACGGCTGATGGCTGACCGCTGATTCCTTACGTACGCATCCGCGAATGCCGTAACCTGACGAAGGCGTTCTTCCAAGACCACTCGCGCTTTTTCGACCTCTTCGGGCTCAGCCTGCGACGACACCACGATCGGGTCTCCGTAGACAAACACCCCCCGCCCAAAAGGATACGGAATCAAGAATCGATCCCAACTTCGCAAAAACCTCCCCCGCGAAGCGGCAAAGGCGACTGGGACAATCGGGGTCTCCGCCAAGCGGGCCAGGTCAATCACCCCGAGTTTGACCTGTTCCCTCGGCCCGACAGGCCCGTCAGGTGTAATGGCCAGATGATATCCCCGCCGCGACGCTCGGACCATTCCCAGAAAGGCCCACGGCCCTCCCCGCCGAGCCGAACCGCGAATCGCGTGGATGCCAAGGCGTTCCACCACTCGACTGATATACTCCCCATCCGGATGCCGGCTGACCATGGTCGCCCACGGGACGCCAGGGTACACAAACGGCATCATCAGCAGCCGGCCGTGCCAGAAGGCCACCAAGACTCTTTTCCGCTCTGCCCCGACGAGCCGGTCGAGAACCTCGCGCCCCACATAGGTCACCCGCATGGACCGGAAGAGCGCGCGGAGGACCGCCGCCGCCAGACGGGTCAGCACCGTTAAGAAAACCGGACGGTCCCGGTACCGCTTCCAGATGCGCTTCACCGCCTCTCCCCTGTGCCCCGCGTCTCTTCCAGCGTGTTCAACACCTCTTGGGCGGCGCGCAGAGACGCTCCCTCCTCCCCGAGCTTCCCAGGCACCGCTTGCAGCTCCTCCCGCATCGCCTGGAGGGCCGTAGAGTCGCACAAGAGTTCCAGAGTGGTCTTTGCGACGCGGTCCGGCGTCAGCTCCTGCTGGAGCAGCTCTGGGACCACCCGCCGTCCCGCAACCAAGTTTACCATTCCTATGCAGGGAACATCCACCAAGAGCCTCCCCGCCCACCAGGTGAGGCGAGAGACCCGGTAGATGATGATCATGGGGGTTCCGAGAAGCCCCGCCTCAAGGGTCGCCGATCCAGACGCAGTAATCAAGAGATCCGCCGCCCGCATAACCTGATATGTCTGGCCTCGGAGGGGCCGAATGGGAGCATCACTCCCCTGAAGGAGCGTCTCGACCAGGCGGGGTGAGAGGGAATCGGCCACCGCCAGGAGAAACTGAACCTCCGGCTTGACCTGAGCAATTTGGGCGACCGCCTCTTTCAACACGGGGAGGTGGTACCTGACTTCTCCTTCTCGACTCCCCGGGAGAAGCCCAAGGAGAAGATCCGATGCGCCGCATCCGATCTGGCGACGGGCCTCCTCTCGGGTCGGAACGTTTCGCAGCCGGTCCAGCATGGGGTGACCAACAAAGGTAACGGGGACTCCTGCATCACGATACAGGGCCTCCTCAAAGGGGAAGATGACCAGCATTTTCTCCACCAACCGCTTCAGGGTC
>JABAOF010013855.1_pt7 | contig 10229 bp, 7 predicted proteins | sample 7062171 | NCBI WGS metagenome assembly JABAOF01 (sample SAMN14538628, study PRJNA623070) | marine sediment metagenome | biome: marine biome [ENVO:00000428]; feature: marine pelagic biome [ENVO:01000023]; material: deep marine sediment [ENVO:00002113] | place: India: Gulf of Khambhat ... | reverse complement strand
TAGCGCACGCGCCGAGCGGTTCCTCCGCGCGGCACGGCCGCGGATGATTGTCTGAACGCGGATCACACTGCCGCTGATGATCCTGTGAACGCGGATAGGTGTGTGGACGAGGGAGGACCCTTTCGGCCAGACTGATCCGTGTTCACTTATCGATCGATCTGCGGCAGAAACGGACTCCACGCCGGGCCGCGGCAGCGGGATCAGGCTTCCTGAGGCACACCTCGGCGCCGAGGCCGCCGGACCGCCACCCACGCTGCGGGACTACTCGGCGCGTGTAGCCACAAACTGTTGACTCGCCACGCTGCCGTCGCGTCCCTAGCTCCCTCCGCGAAGCTGGCTTCGGTGCGCCGCGGGTTCTACCTTTGACAGCCAACCGGCAAGCTATGTCCATGTCTTCATCACCCGAGCCGCGTTTCAAGGTCGCGCTCTTCGTCACCTGCATGGTCGACACGCTGTATCCTGGAGTCGGCATGGCCGCCGTCAGGCTCCTGGAGCACCACAACGTCGACGTGCTGTTCCCGGACGAGCAGACGTGCTGCGGACAGCCGGCTTTCAATGCCGGCTATCGTGCGGACGCCCGGAAGATGGCCCGACACTTTCTGGATGTGTTCTGGCCCTTGGTCGACCGTGGAGATGTCGATGCGGTCGTCGCACCCAGCGGCAGCTGTGTGGCGATGGTGAGGCGGTTCTATCGGATCCTGTTTCAGAACGAGGGGGATGACGCGGATCGTCGCCGGGTCCAGCAGGTCTCCCAAGTCACTTATGAGCTCACTGAGTACTTAGTGGACGTGCTTGGCGTGCAGCAAACGGGTGCGCGATTTGCCGGGAGGCTGACCTACCACCCCTGCTGCCATTTGCTGCGGGAATTGCGGGTCGACGCGCAGCCGCGCCGACTGCTGGCCGGCTTGAAAGACGCCGAGGTGGTGAAGTTGCCTGGCGAGGATGAATGCTGCGGCTTCGGCGGGTTGTTTGCCCTCAAGAACGCCGAGCTGAGCACGGCCATCGGCCGACGCAAAGCGCGAAACCTGTCCACCTGCGGCGCCGAGATCGTGGCGGTCAATGATGTGAGCTGCATGACTCACCTGAACGGGATCCTCCGGCGGGAAGGCTCCTCTTGCCGGGCCGTGCACATCGCCGAGCTGCTGATGGGGCGGGATGAGCGAGCCGCGGCTTCCTCTGGAAGTGTGAACGATGGCCGTTGACGTACACGCCCCGTTTGAAGGTCGGGTGAGGCAAGCCCTCGACGACGGGGCTCTGCGCACCGCCCTGGACAGGGCCACGGAGCGGCTGACGAGTCGCCGGTCTCAAGCCATGGCTGCGATCGACAGCGGGCGTCTCCGTGACGAAGCCCAGGCCATTCGGGCGCACGCCGTTGCGCACCTTCCAAGTCTCCTCGAGGAGCTGGAGCGCAATCTGTCCGCCAACGGATGTCACGTGCACTGGGCGCGGGATGCCGGCGAGGCAACGCGTGTGGTGTGCGAGATCGCCCGTCGAGCCCAAGTGCGCCATGTCGTCAAGTCCAAGTCGATGGTGACCGAGGAGATTGGTCTGAACCAGGCCCTCGAGACGTCCGGGATCGAGGTCGCCGAGACCGACTTGGGCGAGTACATCGTCCAGCTCGCCGACGAGCCGCCCAGCCACATCATCGCTCCGGTCATCCACAAGCGGGCCGAGGACATCAGCGCGCTGTTCCAACGCGAGTTCGGCACGCCGCCGACCGACGACCCGGGCGAGCTCTGCGCCACGGCCCGTCGCCAGCTGCGGGGTGAGTTTCTCCGTGCTGACATGGGGATAAGCGGCTGCAACTTCGCGATCGCGCAGACGGGCACGATCTGCCTGGTGACCAACGAAGGCAACGGGCGCATGGTGACCAGCCTGCCCCGGGTCTACGTCGCGGTGGCCGGTATTGAGAAGGTGGTATCGACCGTCGAGGACGCCTTCCTCCTGTGGCAGGCGGCGTCGCGGAGCGCCACGGGTCAGAACGTATCTGTCTACTTCTCGTTGAGCAGTGGGCCGCGTCTTCCCGGACATGCCGACGGTCCGGAGGAGATGCACGTCGTTCTGCTGGACAACGGTCGTTCACGGATCCTGCAACGGGGGTACGGAGACGCCTTGCTCTGCATTCGATGCGGGGCCTGCATCAACGCCTGCCCGGTGTACCGGGAGATCGGTGGACACGCCTACGGCGCTACCCCATACAATGGTCCCATTGGCGCGGTGCTCACACCCCTGTTCGCTGGTGAGCTGGCCTCTGCCAAGGAGCTCCCATTTGCCAGCTCGCTGTGCGGCGCCTGCCGCGACGTGTGTCCGGTGAAGATCGATCTCCCACGGCTGCTGCTGGATCTCCGCAGTGATCTGGTAGAGCAACGGGCCTCGTCGGGTGGGGAGCGCGTGGCCATGCGGTTTGTTGCCGGGACCATGCAACGGCCGCAACGCTACGAGCGCGTGTCGCGCCTCGCGCGCTGGGTCACGCGGCTCCTCCCAGGAAAGCGGGGTTACGTATCGTGGTTGCCACCCCCGTTGAGGAGCTGGTCGCGAACCCGAGTGTTCCCCCGGTTTCCTGTGAGGACCTTCCGCGAGTTGTGGCTGGGGCGCGGGCAGCGTGATGGAAGCTGATCGTGGAATGACCACTCCTTCGACTCCCGGCCGGGAAGCGATCCTGGATCGGCTGCGGCGATCGCAGGGAGAGCCGGGCCAGCTATTCCGGGCGGCGGGTGATGGTGTGGCCAAGCCGGACGTGCCTATGACGGTGGTGCACGCCGAGGGCGACAGGCCATCGCTGGCACAGTTGTTCGCCGCAAGGCTGGAAGCGGTCTCGGGCAGTTGCGAACTTCTCGAGCGAGGGGATCAGGTTGTTGGCCGCCTTGTTGAGCTGATCCGACAATGGAGTGGGAACGGGAAGGGGCCCGCGACAGCGGGGCGGGAATCTCAACGCGCTGAGGTACTGGCCTGGTCCCCGAACCAGCTTCCGATTCCGGGTCTCGCCGGGCACCTGGAAGAGTCAGGTATCATGCTGGTGACTCCGGAGGACCTGCACACCGAGCGCGACCGCGCTCGCGCTGCGGCGCCGCTGATTGGCCTCACCGGTGTTGACGCCGCAATCGCCAGCACCGGGTCAGTGGTTGTGGCATCCGGCGTGGGCAGGAACCGGGCGGCGAGTCTCCTGCCGCTTCACCATCTCATGATCGTGCCCACGAGGCGGATCTATCCTACCTTCGAGGCGTGGCTTCGTATGCTACGAGAGGGAGGGCGTCTGGAGACCTTTCTTCGGGAATCCGCGCAGATCGTCTTCATCACGGGACCAAGTAAGTCGGCAGATATCGAGCTGAACCTCACGCTCGGGGTTCACGGACCTAGAGTCGTCCACGCCCTTGTCGTGGACGACATTCGCTAAAGCGAGACCTCCATCAGCCCGACGCTTCAAGCCTTGGTGGCGACGGCGCCCATCCTTCTAGCGGGCGTGTTGCTGGTCGGCTTCCGGATTGCTGCCAAGTGGGTGATGCCGCTGGTCTACGTCAGTGCGGTGGTCTTGGCCTGGGGTGTGTGGCGGGTGGACGCACGCCACATCGCCGCGTCCACCGTCCAGGGCCTGTTCATCACGCTCGACATTCTCCTCATCATCTTCGGGGCGATCCTGCTGCTCAAGAGCCTCGAGCGCTCGGGCGCGGTCGCCGCGATACGCCGCAGCTTCCACGGTATCAGCGACGACCGCCGCGTGCAGGTGGTCATCATTGCCTGGCTGTTTGGCTCGTTCATCGAAGGGGCGGCCGGGTTCGGCACGCCCGCCGCCGTTGCCGCGCCGCTCATGGTTGCCTTGGGTTTCCCTGCCACGGCGGCGGTGATGCTCGGAATGATGATTCAGAGCACGGCGGTGACCTTCGGCGCCGTCGGTACGCCCATTCTGATTGGCGTACGGGACGGCCTGTCGAGCCCCGAGCTCACTGCTCAACTGAGTGCAGTCGGTCTCTCATATGAGGACTATGGGCGGACCATCACCACCTTCGCTGCGTGTCTTCATGCCATCGCCGGCACGCTGATGCCGACCTTGATGGTCGTGATGATGACCCGGTTCTTCGGAAAGAACCGTTCCTGGACGGAAGGTCTGTCCATCGTCCCCTTCACCCTGTTCGGGGGGCTGGCATTCACCGTGCCCTATGTCCTGACCGGTGTGCTCCTCGGCCCCGAGTTCCCCACGTTGCTCGGTGCGGCGGTGGGGCTCATGATCGTGACCTTTGCCGCCCAGCGCGGTTTTCTGGTGCCGAAAGACAGGTGGGACTTCGCCCCTCGGGAGGCGTGGCCCAGCGATTGGCACGGACTGGGTGCTGTTCGGGAAGATCCCCCGGACGCTCGCCACATGAGTACGGGCCTTGCGTGGGCGCCCTACGGACTGCTTGCGTTGGCTCTGGTCCTCACCCGGTTGCCACAGTTGCCGATTGGCGAGGCCCTGAGGGCGGTGAGAATTGCCTGGACCGGTATCTTCTCCACCACCGTCAGCGCGGCCACCGCCCCCCTGTACTTGCCGGCAGCGATGCTGCTGCTGGTGGTCGCCGTCGCATGGCTGACCCATCGCATGAGCCCACGGCAAATCGTCGGCGCCCTGGGCGACTCGACCCGCATCCTCGTCGGTGCTGGTTTCGTTCTGGTGTTCACCGTTCCCATGGTTCGGATCTACATCAACTCTGGCGTGAACTCTTTCGAGCTCGCCGGTGGCGGAACTCTCCCGTCCATGCCACTGGCCTTGGCCTCATGGGTTGCCGACAATGTTGGACGCGTGTGGCCCCTATTTGCTCCGGCCATTGGGGCACTCGGCGCGTTCATCGCCGGCAGTAATACGGTCAGCAACTTGATGTTCAGCCTGTTCCAGCACGGCGTCGCAGCTCAGCTGGCAATCAGCGGCGCGATGGTGGTAGCGCTTCAGGCGGTGGGGGCCGCCGCGGGAAACATGATTGCCATCCACAACGTCGTCGCTGCGTCGGCAACGGTGGGTCTCCTGGGCCAGGAGGGATCTACGCTGCGCAAGACCATTCTGCCCACGATCTACTATCTAATAGTCGTGGGCACCCTAGGCCTGGTCGCGATCTACGTGCTCGGCGTGTCGGATCCGCTGATCTGAAGAGGGTGACTCAGTGTCGGGTGCGGGGGCAGCGTATCGGGGTTCCTGCGTTGAAAACGCAGGCTCGGCCCTGGTGGGGCGCGCTTTGAAAAGCGGTTCTCCTAACGCTCTGCGTCTTTCAAGACGCGTCTCCAGCTGAGCCCGCGTTTCAACGCGAGGATTTGCAGCGCAGCCAGTGGACAGACTAGTCGGAGCGATTGGATCGGCCTTAGCGGACTGTGCCGTGGCCAACGTCCGCTCCGTCCGATCCATCCGCTCGAACTCCGCGTCTACCGGCGGCTTCCTGTGTCAGGGGTCCGTCCCCTCGCCTGCGTGCGGCTCGAGTCTCATCTTGAGCTCTTTCCCGACCGGGTTCTGACTGCGTGATGTGGACTCGCGCTGCCGGGCCTGCCCTCGAGCCTGAATCGTGACCGTGCCGGGGGCACTCAAGCTGCGGCGAGTGATAGGCCTATCGCACGCGACGGCCCTGGTTGTCGGGACCATCATCGGCGCGTCCATTTTCGTGCAGCCTTCCGAGATCACCGGGCAGGTTCCCTCGATTCTCGGGATGCTGCTCGTGTGGCTGATCTCCGGCGGGTTGACGCTCATCGGCGCGTTGGTGTGTGCCGAACTTGCCGCCACGTTCACGCGGACAGGTGGAGTCTACGTCTATCTGAAGGAGACGTACGGTCCTGCTCTCGGCTTCCTCTGGGGCTGGGCGATGTTCTGGACCATGCACACCGGCATCATCGCCGCGATCGCGGTCATCTTCGCCCGCTACGCTGCCTATTTCATCCCGTTGGGAGATTGGGGAATCAAGGCGCTGGCCGCCGCAGCCATCTTGCTCTTGTCCGCCGTCAACTACATGGGCGTGAAACACGGGAGCAGGCTACAGGCCCTGTTCACCCTGGGGAAGCTGTTGGCGATTGCCTTGATCATCGTGCTGGGCTTCGTGCTCGGTGCTCGTCTACCGGAGCACTTTGTGACGCCGGAGACGGTTGACGCTGGAGTCACCCTCAGTGACTTCCTGACTGCGCTGGTAGCCGGGCTCTTCGCCTTCGGTGGGTGGCACATGGTGACCTACAGTGCCGAAGAGACCATCAACCCTCGAGTGACCATCCCCCGGGCGCTCCTCTTCGGCACGCTGATCGTGACGTTGTGCTACGTCGCCATGAATGTGGTGTACGTGTACGTCCTTCCGCTGGACGTGGTTGCCTCCTCCACCCGGGTCGCTGCTGACGCGGCGGATACCCTCATTGGCTATGGTGGCGGCGCCGTGATGTCCGCCATCGTCATGTTCTCGACGTTTGGCGCCCTGAGCGGGATCGTGCTGGCGGGGCCCCGGGTGTACTACTCGATGGCGGAGGATGGCTTGCTGTTCCGGTGGGTGGGTGGGATTCATCCCAAGTTCTGCACGCCCCACAGAGCGATCGTGATCCAGGCCGTCTGGGCGTCGATGCTGGTCGCGAGCGGCACCTATCGGGCCCTCTTCACGAGAGTCATCTATACCGAATGGATCTTCTTCGGACTCATGGCCATCGGACTCTTCATGCTCCGCCGTCGGGGCAGGGTGTCAGGGAAGGATTGGGCGTGGGGATATCCGGTGCTCCCCGGGCTGTTCGTGGTGGCGTCATTCGCCATCGTTGCCAACCAGCTCGTGGCGAATACAGCGGAAAGTGTGGTTGGGCTGTCCTTCGTTCTGGTTGGACTCCCCGTCTACTACTTCTGGGCGCGTAAGGGTTATGGGAGGTACCGTCACACATGACGATCATCGATTTCCACAATCACTACTATCCCCCCGAGTACCTCGCGGCGATCCAGGCCGGGCCCAGCAACATCAGGGTGACGTTCGACGAGCAAGGGAATCCGGTGCTCCACTCCCCCGGTGACAAGAACTTCGTCGTACCTGGGCACCGGGACATCGCCGTGCGGCTTGGAGTTCTGGAACAGGTGGGCGTGGACAAGCAAGTGCTCACGTTCACGGCGCCGGGTACGCTGATCGAGTCGCCGGAGCGCACCGTGCCGCTGGCGCAGGAGGTGAATGATGCGCTGGCCAGGATCGTGGCGGATCACGGTGAGCACTTTGCAGCCCTCGCGACGCTTCCTCTCAACGACCTGGCCGGCTCCGTTCTCGAGGCCGAGCGGGCCGTGGACCAGTTGGGCTTCAAGGGTTTCATGGTGTTCTCCAACGTGAACGGTGTTTCGCTGGCAGACGAACGGTTCTGGCCGCTGTACGAGTATGCCGCTGAGGCGGGAGCGGTGATGTACATCCATCCGACGTACCCTGTAGGTGTCGAGGCCATGAAGCAGTATTGGCTCATGCCGCTGGTGGGATTCGTGTTCGACACTACCCTCGCCGCGGCGAGCCTGGTGTACAGCGGCGTGGTAGAGCGATTTCCCGGCATTCGCTGGGTGTTGGCGCACCTGGGTGGGGCCATCCCTTACCTGGCCGAACGTCTCGACCGCGGGTACTTGGCCTTCGGCGAGTGCCGCAAGGAAATCAGCAAGCCACCGAGCCAGTACCTCAGGGAGTTCTACTACGACACGGTGAACTTCGATCCTGACGCGCTACGGCTGGCGATCGAGTTCGCCGGGGTGGATCAGCTGCTGGCTGGAAGTGACTATCCCCACCAGATCGGTAGCCTCGAGCGGATGCTGCAGAGTATCCGGGCGCTGGATCTTCCCGAGGGCGAGCGCGCCCAGGTGCTCGGCGGCAACACCGCAAGGTTGCTCGGCCTGTAAGGAGGTCGTCGTTCACGGGCGCACCGCCGGCGCTGGGCCGTCGTCCTTGGCGCTCCTGACCTAGCTTGGTGAGTCAGAAGTTCGTTGCTTGCCGCAGGTGCCGCTGGGTCCTGCGGGCGGTGAGGAGTGAGGTACGTGGTTGGGGGTCTGGGGTTCGAGGGACCACAGGGCGGCAGTGCCGCTCTCCCCATCACCTCGCACCGCGGACCTCGAACCTCGTACCCAGCACCGTGTCCACCCACACCGTAGCGCCCGGCAGGACTCAGGGCGTGCAGCGTCAGCAAAGGAACGTCCGATACACCTCCCTAGTTCGCCCCGGATTCCTCCAGCAGGAACCCCGGTTTCTGGTATGTGATGCGCCCGCCCAGCATCGTGACCAGGACGCTCGAGCTCATTGCCAGGAGCTCCTCCTCCGACGCATTGAGTAGGTCCGCGTCCAGGATCACCAGATCGGCGAGCTTGCCCGGCTCGAGCGAACCGCGGACGTCATCGTCGTACGTCAAGTACGCTCCGTTGATGGTGAAGGTCTTGAGCGCCTCCAGCAGCGCGATACGCTGCCCCGGGCCGTACACCTCGCCGGAGATCTCGTGGCGCCGGGTCACCATGGCATACATGCCCACCCATGGGTCCGGGGAGTTGTTGGGGTAGTCCGAGCCGGAGGCCATGCGGATGCCCGCATCGAGGAAGGTCTTGAACGGCGTGTGGCGGGCCATGCGCTCGGGGCCGATGTTCCTGACGAAGGAATCGCCTTCGTAGTACAGGTTCGCCGGATTGATGGCGGCGATCACGCCGTACTTCGCCATGTCCTCGACTACCGAGGTCTGCGGCTCGTCGGGGAGATACACATGGATGATGCTCCACCTGAGGTCCGCATCGGGGTCCCCGCGCAAGATGCTGTCCATCAGGATCTTGTATACGTCCATCGTCTGGCGAATCGCGGCATCACCGCAGGCGTGGGTGTGAATCTCCCAGCCGTGGTTGGCCAACATCTGGAACTGCTCCAGGCGGTAGTCGAAATCCGGGTCACGGAACGCCCCGTAGTTGTCCGCGCCCAATGGGTCCTGGGGGATGGGGAGAAACGGTACTGAGACCGCTGCGCTCCTTGAGCCGATTCCCCCGTCCGCCGATGCCTTGGCTCCGCGGATGCGCAACATGACGTCACCGCTGGTGGGCGAGCCCAGGATGTCGAGGCGCTCCGCGATCGCCGTCGGCTCCCCCAAGCCGCCGGGGTCGCCGCTGCGATACCACCCATCGTAGATGATGCTGCGGACCGGGATCTCGTCGGACTCGTAGGCTGCCTCGTAAACCTCGGTGACGCGTCCCATGCTCGATCCCGCTTCGACAACGGCGGTGATCCCGAGGGACGCGAGTACTTCCAGTCCGAGGACCAGGCTCTCCACTCGCTGTTCGAACGTCTGTCGGGGAATCGCCTCGGACACCAGCCGCGGTGCTCTGGCGCCCACGAACACGCCGTTGGGCAGCCCGGTACGAGGGTCACGGAAGATGATGTCACCGGCGACGAAGTCCGGCGGGTCCGCGGTGAACCAGTCGGGGTGGGTGGAAGGGTCGTCGAAATCGATGCCGAGGAGTTCGAAGACCTTGGTGTTCACCACGATACCGTTGTAGATCCGCTCCGCTGATATCGGGACATCACGGGAGACTTCGTCCAGCTCGTGGCGGTTAACCATCCGCTTCTCCACCAGCCGGTCCTGGGTCCAGCCTAGTCCGTACAACCAGGGACCGGTCTCACCGGAGGTGGGATATTCCCATCCCCCGAGCATGCCGTCGCGTTGCAGCTGGGCGAGTCGGTCTTTCAACAGCTGCTGCACGTCGGCGATCGTTCGTGCAGGCTCGAGGTTGACAGCGTACCGCTGCTGGAAACCGAGGTCGCGGACGTGGATGTGGGTTTCGTTGATGCCTGGGATGATGGTGCGCCCGCCTAGGTCATAGACCTTGGTGTCCTCGTCGATGAGGTGCTCCATTTCCTCCAACGTCCCCACCGCAAGGATCCTATCGCCCGCGAGGGCCAAGGCACTCGCCTCGGGGCGGTCATCATCCACGGTTACGATCTTGCTGTTGTGGAAAACGAGCTCGGCGGTTGGTTGTCCGCCGCACCCCGTCACGAGGCTGAGCAACACCAGCCCCGGGAGCCCAGCAAGGCACGGGGTGCTGGGTGCTCGGTGTTGGGTGCTAGGGTCCTCGGTGCCGACCTGACGCATGCCCAAAACCAAGCACCCAGGAGCTAACACCGCCAGTCAGTGCGCAGCACCGGGTCCTGCAGGACCGACCGGTGCCTGCACCAAGGAACGGACTTCGGACACACCACACTGGTGTCGTGAGTCAGAGATTCGTTGCATGGCACACTCACCGAGCAGTCCCTCCGCGCGGTGGCGTT
>JABAOF010016714.1_pt2 | contig 10234 bp, 8 predicted proteins | sample 7062171 | NCBI WGS metagenome assembly JABAOF01 (sample SAMN14538628, study PRJNA623070) | marine sediment metagenome | biome: marine biome [ENVO:00000428]; feature: marine pelagic biome [ENVO:01000023]; material: deep marine sediment [ENVO:00002113] | place: India: Gulf of Khambhat ... | reverse complement strand
GAGCTGGGCCCCGGCCTGATTGAAAGCATTTATGACGGCATCCAGAGGCCGCTGAACTCACTTGTAGAAGTCGAAGGCGACTTTATGAGCAGAGGCAGTGCCCTGCCCGGCCTCAATAGAGAAAAGAAATGGCACTTTAAACCAACAGTAGCCGACGGAGCAAAGGTCAGCCCCGGAGACATTATAGGCGAGGTTCAGGAAACAACACTTGTTATGCACAAGATTATGGTTCCGTTTGGCGTTGCCGGCACTATCCAAAAAATAAAAGAAGGTGATTACACCGTTGATGAGACTGTCGCCGTTTGCGTTACCGAAGATGCGACCAAGGTAGAGATAAAACTGATGCAGCAGTGGCCCGTCCGCAATGCCAGGCAGATAACAAAGCGGTTTGCGCCAAATAGAGTCCTCGTTACCGGTCAGCGGGTTATTGACGCCTTCTTTCCAATCACCAAGGGCGGGACGGCCTGTGTGCCGGGGCCGTTCGGAACCGGTAAAACAGTCGTTCAGCATCAGTTGGCCAAATGGGTCGACGCGGATATTGTGGTTTATGTCGGCTGCGGCGAGCGAGGCAATGAAATGACGGATGTCTTGACCGAGTTTCCGGAATTAAAGGACCCGCGCAGCGGCGAGCCCTTGATGCGACGCTCGGTACTCATCGCAAACACATCGAACATGCCCGTAGCAGCCAGAGAGGCCTCGGTCTATACCGGTATTACCATAGCTGAGTATTTCCGCGACATGGGTTACGTCGTGGCCTTGATGGCCGACAGCACAAGCCGATGGGCCGAAGCGATGCGGGAGATATCGACCCGTCTCGAAGAGATGCCTGCCGAGGAAGGTTACCCCGCGTATCTGGCGGCCCGGATTGCGGCCTTCTATGAAAGAGCCGGCCGAGTGCAGTGTACCGGCAGCCCCGAGCGCGAGGCAGCTCTATCGATTATCGGCGCGGTAAGCCCGCCGGGCGGTGATTTATCCGATTCCGTTGTGCAGGCAACGCTGCACGTCGTCAAGGTCTTCTGGTCACTCAAAGGCGAGCTTGCCTACCAGAGGCACTTCCCGGCCATTGATTGGCTGACGAGCTATTCCTTCTATAAGCAATATCTCAAGGAGTGCTTCGAAGATAAGGACCAGGGTCAGGAAATGGAAGATTTGATTGTCAAGGCAATGAGCCTGTTGGAGCAGGAGGCTGAACTCCTTGAGATTGTTCGGCTCGTCGGTGCAGAAGCTCTGTCGTCTGCGGACAGAGTGGCGCTCGAGACGGCCAGATCAGTCCGCGAAGACTTCCTGCACCAGAACGCCTTTCACAAGGTTGACACCCACACTTCGATGGAAAAACAGTACGAAATGCTCAAAACCGTCCTGCACTTCGAGACCCAGGCCCTTGCTGCCATCGAGGCCGGAGTTGAAACCGCAGAAATCTTCAAGTTGGCTGTCCGGGAAGAAATCGCAAGGGCAAAATACATCCCGCAGGATGATATAGCCAAAATTCCCAAGATAAGGGAGACAATTGAAAAGCAAATGAAACAATTACAAACCACAGCGGTCTCTTGAATAGAGCGCGATCTGTCATTGCGAGGCCTGCGAAGCAGGCCGTGGCAATTTCATTGTTACGTGTTAGATTGCTTCGTCGCTACGCTCCTCGCAATGACAGGGAACGTGAAACAATTGAAGAGCAGATGAAACAATTACAAACCACGAAGGTGTAAACAAGGTCTTAAGGATAAGAAAAACAAAACCAATAATCAATAGAAAATAATCAATAATCAATTACGAGGTTTTGAAATGCTGGCTGTAAAAGAGTACCAAACAGTTACGAATATCTCCGGCCCGCTGATGCTGGTCGAGATGGTTGACGAGGCTAAATACGGGCATATTGTCGATATCGAGCTCGGTGACGGCTCGATACGTCACGGTCAAATCCTACAGGTCGAGAACGATAAGGTTCTCGTCCAGGTCTTCGAAGGCACCCGCGGCATCGATGTCAACAGGAGCACCGTTCGGTTCTTGGCCAAGCCTCTGGAATTGGCCGTCTCGCCGGACATCTTAGGCAGAGTTTTCAGCGGGCTGGGCGAGCCGAAAGATGACGGCCCCGCCATCATCCCCGAAAAGCGGCTGGACATTAACAGCAAGCCTATTAATCCATACGCCCGCGATTATCCGAACGAATTTATCCAGACGGGCATATCTACAATTGACGGCTTGAATCCGCTCGTGCGCGGCCAGAAGCTCCCCGTATTCTCAGGTGCAGGCCTGCCTCACGACCAGATAACCGCTCAACTCGCCCGTCAGGCAACGGTTCTCGGCAAGGGTGAGGAATTTGCAGTTGTATTTGCGGCAATGGGAATAACATTTGAAGCCGCACAATTCTTCATCGATGACCTGCACCAGACCGGTGCCATTGAGCGTGCGGTTATGTTCGTTAATCTTGCCAACGACCCCGCCATCGAACGGATAGCGACGCCGAGATTCGCCCTTACCGCCGCTGAATACTTAGCCTACGAGCTGGATATGCACGTCCTGGTAATCTTGAATGACATGACCAACTACTGCGAGGCGCTTCGCGAAATTAGTGCAGCGAGAAAAGAGGTTCCCGGCCGAAGAGGATACCCCGGTTATCTATACACGGACCTGGCAACGGTTTACGAAAGGGCCGGGCGAATCAAAGACAAAAAAGGCTCTATTACGATGGTACCGGTATTGACGATGCCTGAGGATGACAAGACCCATCCCGTGCCGGACCTGACCGGCTATATTACCGAAGGCCAGATAATTCTGTCCCGTCCACTGCACAGAAAGGCGGTCTCGCCGCCGGTTGATGTATTACCGAGCCTCTCGCGACTTAAGGATAAGGGCATCGGCGAAGGCAAAACCCGCGAAGACCACGCCGACCTCTACAACCAGCTTTACGCCGCCTACGCCCGCGGCAAAGAATGCCAGGAGCTGGCAACCATTATGGGCGAAGCAGCCCTATCGGAAGAAGACAAGAAATACATGGAATTCGCCAATAAGTTCGAGGACAGATACGTCTCGCAGGATTATTATGAGAACCGCTCGGTTGAAACGACCCTCGACCTCGGCTGGGAACTCTTGAGTATGTTCGAAAACGTCGAACTAAAGCGTATCGATATCAAACTCATAGAAAAATATATGCCTCGCTTCCGGAAAAAGAATCCGAAAGCGAATGAAAAAATCAAAAATTAAAAAGCAAAATGACAAATCAAAGTTTAGAAATCGAGATTGCTTCGGTCGCTTTGCTCCCTCGCAATGACATCTTGCATTTTGATATTTGAGATTTCTCGAGTTACGGACAACGAGCGACGAATTATGCTGACTACAGTTAACGCTACACGAATGGAGCTATTAAGGCTGCGTAAGCGCGTGGCACTTGCCAGCCGGGGTCATCGTCTGCTCAGCGAGAAGCGCGACGAGCTTTCCCGGCAGCTAATTCACATCGCCAAGCAAATACAGCCCTTGCGCAAGCGTGTTGAAGCTGAGCTTTTAGAGACATGCCGGCGGTTTATGCTGGCCCGTGCGACCATGGAGCCGGAAGATATAAAGGCCGCCCTCGAGGTCCCCACGAAGAAGTTCAGCCTAACCATCGAGTTCGCCCGCATCATGAACGTAAAGATGCCGCATCTGACCAAAGAGATATCCGGCGAGATTATCTGCTACGGCTTCGCGACGACATCCGGCGAGATGGACGTCGCATTGTTGGCTTTAGAACGTGCTTTCGACCATTTGATTGAGCTGGCTGAGAAGGAAAAGCAGGCCCGACTGCTGGCTATCGAGCTTCAGATGACCCGCCGAAGGGTCAACGTCCTGGAGCACGTTGTCATTCCCGAACTGCACGAGACTATCAGGTTCATTTTCGACAAATTAGCCGAAGCCGAACGCGACAACACCTCCCGCCTCATGAAAATCACCGATATCATCAGAGCATGATTCGTGGCTCGTTTTTTTTATCGACGAAGGCGCGGCATGAGCCGGCCTGTGTGATTCATATACTGACGGTATTGCTCCCCGAAATTATCGAGCATCATCTGTTCCTCTCGCGGGATGCGTATTAGACAGAAAGGAACAAAAATCGCCAGAAACGCCCAGCCGGCAAGCCAGTTCTCTATTAACAAAGCTTGTGCAATCGCCCACAACAGGTGAGCTGAATACATCGGATGTCTCATATAGCGATATACGCCGGCTGTTACAAGCGTGTGGCCTTCTCTTACCTGCAGTGTGCCCGACCAGTTAAGCCCGAGGTCAACGTGCGACCTCCACAGTAACAAAAGCGCTGCAGCAAAAACGGCCGTGCCCATCCAGCCCATCCATCGAGGCAGGTCATAATCCGCAAAGTCAAGCCATGACGTAAACAGATAAAACAAAGGCGCTGCCAGTCCCACCCCGGCAGCGCTAAGCAGCACAATATCGACCACGCTCCTGTGCTTGCTGGTTGCTTTGCTGCCTCTGGCTCTGAATGTATATACCTTGCGTATCACCAAGCCTATAATGAAGCCGGCAAGGAAAATAACCTCAAAAGAATTATAGACCTTAAGCAATTTGGTCAGACTCCGGGGAATTTTATAATCAATTGCATTTAGTTCTTGTAAATCAATTTTATTATTGTAGAAGTCACCGTCAAACAAATTCGTGGTCCCTGGCTGCGCCACAGGCTCCGCCGAAGGCGAACGTCGCTCATATCTCGTGACCGAAGGCGGCGCGGTTCTATCAGGAGTCAATCCGGCTGCGTGATTTGTATACTTCTTTCGCTCTGTTAAAATCAGCAATGCTTAAGTTCAGCCTGTCAAAAAGCTCAGCAGGCAGCGCGGTTGAAATGATTTCGCCGCTGGGGTCGCTAAATGAAACAAAATGCGAAAGAAATATCAAGCCGCCGGGAAAGCTGAAGTCGCTATCAAAAAGAGGTGTATGATGTCTCAAAACTCCCTCCTGAATGAGCGGCGATAGATTCCACTTCCGGCAGATCCGCATTCCAACATCGCAGTGGTCTGTCCCCAGTTCCTTTTGTTCCTCCTTAACAACCAATGACATCTTATCCCATAACGTCCCCAACACATGTGCACCTGTTTTGTTGCTTGCGACGAGGATGGCCAGCCGTCCCACATCATGAATCAGCCCCGCCAAGCCATAAATTTCACATTCATCGCGCGGCATATTAGATATCTCAGCAAGAATACGGCAGCCCATCGAAATCTCTTCCGAGTGGTCAATATATTCGTTCAGATATTTCAGGGCGGCGAATTCATCCTGTATAACATGCCTGGCATACGATATCCCAATCAACTGCACCAAAGGCTGCATGCCCACGCTGTGTACCGCATCTTCGATAGTCTGAAAATCTTCAGCCCTGCCGAAATACGAACGTGCCAGACTCAACAGCTCGGCACGGAGTTCGGAATTACTCTCTATTCGGCGCAGTAATTCTTTGCCATCTCCACTCGGTTTTACCGCAGCCGACAGAAGTCTATCAATATCGGTTGGAAAAAGCGGCAGGTTATCAACCAATTGAGCTATCCTTTGAGATAGTTCTTCCTTTCTCTCCATGTTTTCCTCCGCAACAACTGATTTTTCTCCCTAACATCGCGGCGTCCAGAAAACCACAAATACCGGCCTGTTTTCTGCTCGCTTCTTGCCTTCTAACCACAAATTACTCACATTATCCGACAGTGTCAAGCCCCAATAGTAAATAGTCAATTAGTGGAGTTATTGTGAGCGAGTCCCCCATTCTTGCTTTCGCAAGAAAGTACGGGGGCTGATGTAGCACTCTCAACTTAGTCATTCGGCGTTCTTTGCTCGATGTTCGATATTCTTTGCTGTCATTCCCGCGCAGGCGGGAACAATAATCAATTTAAAGACCCGTACTCGCGTTGTACCCGCGAGAGTGAGTAGAGGAGGATTGTTCACTCCAAAGCCAGGGTGAAAAGCAGCTTCAAAACATCGTTCCTGGCTTTTGCAAATAATTACCAAATTTATCTGGATTAACACGCCGATAAGTGGTAAAAGGGTGGATATTTCAAGGTTCAAGGAGTAAATATGGCATCTGATAAGCTAAGAATGTACAAAACACCAAAATTCCGTAAGCCCCAGCTATTAATGGGTTTCTCGGGCTGGATGGATGGTGGTGATGTCTCGACAGGAACGGTAAAGTGCCTTATTGACAAGCTCGGCGCCGAAAAATTTGCCGAGATAGACGCCGAAGGATTCTACATCTACAGCTTTCCCGGCTCAATGGAAATAACGGCATTATTTAGACCGCACACGAAGATAGAGAACGGCCTGATTAAATGGTTTGAGGCGCCGACGAATGCGTTTTACTGCAGCGAGGAAAACGATCTGATATTGTTCTTAGGCAAAGAACCTAATCTGCAGTGGGAAGAATTTGTCAAGTGTATCTTCTCGGTGTGTGCAGAATTTGGCGTCGAAATGATATATTTCATAGGCAGCGTTGCCGGCCTGGTGCCTCACACGCGCGAACCGAGACTCTTCTGCTCGGCTTCAAACACAAAACTCAAGGAAGCTTTCCAGCATTACGGCGTAAAATTCACCAACTACGAAGGTCCGGCCAGCATCGTTACTTACCTGACGACCAGTTGTAAGCAGCGGGATTTGAGTATGGTCAGTCTCGTTGCGACCATCCCCGCTTACGTACAAGGTAACAATCCGAAATGCATAGAGGCCGTAACAAGACGACTGGTGGGTATGTTGGGGATACAAGTAGAGCTCGATGACCTGAGGACTATTAGCGATGAGTTTGAAAAGAAGTTAAGCGATATTGTGGAGGAGCAGCCGGAATTAGACAACAACATCCACAGGCTGGAGGAGGACTACGACAACGAGATTTTCAATAGCGAGATGGGTGACTTGAAAAAGTGGCTGGAACAGCAGGGAATCAGAGTCGATTAGCAGCTATTCAAAATTTTCAGCACGCGCTCGTCATGATGTATCGATATTACAAGGATGACGCATCTCCTTCTTGGGGGGTCTCTGGTATTGCCGTATGACATATTCAGCGTCTTGAAGATAAAGGCGTAAATATCAGCCTGTCGGTGCGTGTATCCGTCGGCCGTTTCAACTCGTCAAACCAATTGAGCACGACATGCAATTCTCTCACCTCAGAGTCATCATACTCAGCACTAAGAAGCGCTTGGCTTGTCCATGCCTGCTGTTGGCAGGTCGAGGAAAAGCCACCAAGCAAATTTACATCACCGCTCGCCTTGTCCCTGCCCCGTGTCAAGCTACGCGATGCTTTTCAATGAAATCGTCTCTCACTGCCGTGCCCAAACCTGGAACATCCGGCACCAGCACTTTACCGTCCACCATTTTCAGATTCACTTCGTACATGGATTGACCTTTTAAACTGCCTGATTCCAGATAGATAGCATTCGGCATAGCTGCCAACATGTTGAGGTTCCCTGGTCCGCCTCCATGACTTGCCACCTGAATATGAAAAGCGTCCGCCAAAGCCGCGATTTCCATCCACTCGGTCACCCCACCAGTACGACGGTTGTCAGGCTGGACTACATCCACGCCGCCGCGTTTAATAAGGTCGGCGAAAGCATACTTGGTGTACTCATTTTCTCCGGTGGCTATGCGAACACTCAGCTTGTCTCCCAGCTCTTCGTAACCGTCATGGTTGTGCGGCGGCAGAGGTTCCTCGAACCAGAATACCCCCAGGTCCTGGTAAGCCTTTCCACGTTCGAGAGCCGTTGAAACAGTGAACGCCTGGTTTGCATCGACCATCAGGTCGATATTATCTCCGACGGCCTTGCGTGCTGTTTTTAACCGACGAATATCGTCAGAAAGACTGCCTAATCCAACCTTTATCTTGACTGCGCGAAATCCTTCCTCAATAGCAGCCGAACAGCGTTTTGTAAATTCCTCCTGGTCCTCGTAATACCAGCCGACCATTGCGTAGGCAGGCACACGATCTGTAAAGGCCCCGAGAATTTTGTACAGAGGTTTTTCGAGCACGCGGCCAATAATGTCCCACACGGCCATATCTACTGCAGCTATGCCGAACTGAACCACTCCCGTAACACCGTGATATTCGGTCGCCCGCCACATCTTATCGCGTATCCTCTTGACGAAGAAAGGGTCTTCTCCCTTTATCACATCGAATAGTTCTTCGTTGATGATTTGAGCGACCAGTCGTGGGCCACCGGGAATTGTGCCGAAATACGTGTAGCTGTGCCCGGTTACCCCGATGTTCGTATGAATCCGCGTCACCACTCCACCTCGGTCACTAAACAAGTGAATCGCATCGCGACTCGGACTCTTGGTTTCAAAGGCAAGGACAAATGTTTCAACAGATTTGATCCGGACATCCGTTGCCCTGCGGTTCGTCTCGACCCCTGGTTTTTTCCTATCGGCAATTGCTTTCTGTGACACAAGCATTGAGGCTGCCGCGCCAGCAGCTATCCCGATTCCCGATCTGAAAAATTCTCTACGCGTCGGAATGTTTGGAGATTCGAGATTTTGTAGTTCCATTATGGTTTCCTCCAATCTTATACCCGCACCTACAGGCCGGGGGCCTTTCGGATTTGGGCGACCATACAGGGTCGCCCGTACAGATTTATTTTTCTCTTCCTGAAGCTTTACGAAGAGCCTCGAGAAATCCCGGGTGAACTTGAGATCCCAAACTTTGTGCCTTACCAACATCCTCCCACGCCTCGGCGTATTGGCCTTTATGGTAGTAGGCAATCGCCCGAATGTTGTAGGCACCGGCATACTCTGGGTTTATTGCAAGGGCTTCGTTCAAGTCTGAGATGGCCTGGTCATAAAAGCCTTTGTCGTCAAAGGCCACTGCCCGATTGTAATAGGCATCAGCATGCAGCGGGTCTATCTCAATGGCCCTGGTGCAATCCAAGATGACCAGGTCATGTTCGCCTTTCCTGCGATGGGCATTGGCCCGATTGTTGTAGGTGTCAGCATTTCCCGGGTCTATCTCGAGGGCTTTAGTAAAGTCTGAGATGGCCCGGTCATACTCGCCTTTGTTATAATAGGTTATCCCCCGATTGACGTAGGCTCGAGCATTGCCTGGGTTTATCTCAAGGGCCTTATTGAAGTCTTGGACAGCCCGGTCGTACTCGCCTTTAGCACCATAAGCAGCCGCACGAATGCAGTATGCCTCAGCTAAACTTGGGTTTATCTCAATGACCTTGGTGAATTCTGAGATAGCCATGTCATATTCGCCTTTCTTCACATGGGCAAGCCCCCTATTGTAGTGGTCAACGGTTTTGTCTTTTTCTTTGTCTCTACATCCTATGAGGAATAGACAAAGAACCATGCCCGACCTGAGCAGTATTGTCTTAAACGTTTCTTTGTTCTGAACATGCATCATGACTAACCTGCCTTTCCTGTAGTTATATACTATCAAATTTCTTTGTTTTCTTCATCACTGAAATGGAAAATTCGGGTTTAAAAAGACTCGTAAAGCCCCGTCAAATACGAATTGGGCTAATTTGCGAAAATTTGTTGCAATTTTGAAATTTGGTCGTTAGTATTCGGCTGAAACGAGCCCTGTTAGATGGGCCTTGGGCCCAAGGATGCCGTCGGCGCCTGTGCGGGGGCGGGAACCCGAATACTACGGCGGGGCGAGGTTGTAGAAATGACTGAGCCGAGCAAAAATAGTAATAAAGGCGACGATACTGCTGTCAGCAAGGTGGCGAGCAATTTTGCTGACAGCTTGAGTGACGAGCACCGTATGCTGGTCGTTCTCAAGGCACAATTGTACGATGGGACGTGGGAGCCGATGCTCGATGACCTGCGAAACCGCTTGGCGGATAAGCCGTATATATTTAAGCTGGCAGCTCGAATAGAAGACGACATCGAGCGGATCCAGGAAATGCAGAAATTTGAAGAGGAACATAATATCAATTTGACCGACTACGTTGAGCTGCCGTAAGAAGGGGATTCGGAACAAAAGAGAACACTGAATATCTAACAAGGAATATAGAAGGAAGGCAAAACAGAGAAAAGTGAGGCTCTTGAGTGAAACTGTAGTAAAACGGCGGTGAAAAGGTGAAGTTTTATTTTTTTGTGAGGGGCTATGAAAATGCTAAGAATGTCAAGATGCAAATTGGTCCTACCAGCGGTTTCTTTGGTTCTGTTCGCTGCGGCGAGGGCGGTTGGAGCCGAAGGCAGTTCGAGGTGGCTCGTTTCGCCGGAGCTGCTCGAACACGCCAAGCTGGAAATGCTGTGGGAAAACGAGCTGCCTATTAAGAAG
>JABAOF010023740.1_pt1 | contig 10236 bp, 11 predicted proteins | sample 7062171 | NCBI WGS metagenome assembly JABAOF01 (sample SAMN14538628, study PRJNA623070) | marine sediment metagenome | biome: marine biome [ENVO:00000428]; feature: marine pelagic biome [ENVO:01000023]; material: deep marine sediment [ENVO:00002113] | place: India: Gulf of Khambhat ... | reverse complement strand
TTCGGATACTCCCTGGCCACGTTATCCATGAGGGACTGAACGTCCTGGCGGCCGAGAATTTCATGGGAGTGGACCTTGATGACCTCAGAGAGGTGGGTGGCGAGAATGGTACAGTGATCGACAACCGTGTATCCTGCGAGCTGGGCCTTCTCTCTCTCCCCTTCAAGAATCCATTCGGCAGGAAGGCCAAATACCGGCTCCCGAGTTGGCGTGCCGAGAGGCCTTTCCACCCCCTCCGTGGGTTTCATCGCGAGAAGATGCCCCTGCATGAGTTCTCCCTTCGCCAGCTCGTTTCCCTTGATGAGAATGGAATAACCCGTGGGGGGAAGCTGGAGGTTATCCCGGATGTGAACAGGGGGAAAGATGACTCCCACATCGAGGGCGAACTGTTTCCGCATGGAACGAATCCGCCCCAAAAGCTCCCCATCTTGCTCGGCATCCACCAGGGGGATGAGACCATAGCCCACTTCGAGTCCCAACGGGTCGAGCAGTGGAAGGCCCTCAAGTCGCTCGGCTTCCTCATGGATCTGTGCCTTTGCCTCGGTTCTCTCCTCCCTTTCCCACTCGCGCCGGCTCCGGATCACCACCAAAGCGATCGCACCCGTGAAGAGCGAGATCATGAAAAATGGCAGTTGGGGCAAGCCTGGAACCAGTCCAAAGAAGAAGATGATGATTGCCGCGATGGCAATCGCCCTCGGTTGAACAAGGATCTGGCCGACGATTGCATTCCCCAAATGGACGTCCTGGGCAGCACGAGTCACGACAATGCCTGCAGCAGTGGAAACAATGAGCGCCGGAATCTGTGAAACAAGGCCGTCACCAACGGTCAAAAGGGTGTAGACCTGAAGGGCGCTAGACACACTCATCTTCTGTTGAAGCACCCCGATGACCAATCCTCCCAAAATGTTTATCAATGTGATAATGATCCCCGCGACAGCGTCTCCGCGCACAAATTTACTGGCTCCATCCATTGCACCATAGAAGTCGGCCTCTTTCTCGATCTCTCTTCTTCGATTTCGGGCCTCGGTCTCGGTAATGAGTCCTGCATTCAGGTCAGCGTCGATGCTCATCTGTTTTCCTGGCATCGCATCAAGGGTAAACCGTGCAGCCACCTCGGCGATCCTCCCAGCCCCCTTGGTGATGACCACAAAGTTGATGACGACCAGGATAGAGAAGACGATCAACCCAACGACGGGATTTCCTCCCACGACGAAGGCACCAAAGGCTTTAATGACATAACCCGCAGCGGTCGGTCCCTCGTTTCCATGGAGCAGGATCAATCGGGTTGACGCAATATTCAGGGAAAGGCGGAAAAGGGTGGCCACCAGAAGGAGAGATGGGAAAACGGAAAACTCGAGCGTGCTCCGAGTATACATCGCCACAAAGAGGATCACGATGGCGAGGGTGATGTCGAGGGTCAGCAACACATCCAGTAAGAAAGTGGGCAGCGGGAGAATCATGAAGACCAGAATCAACACCACCCCGACGGCAACGACAATGTCGCTGTTCTTTAGCACCGACGGTAAGGGCATCGAGTTCTGCATGTCCATCGTACGCCTCGGAATCCAAATAAGCGCTTTTCTCAGCTCAAAAGCTTCTTTCGACAGTTTCAGGTCTAGGCCGCCTAGAGCCGGTTCTTCAGTCGATACACATACGCGAGGACCTCGGCGATTGCCTTATAAAGGGTCGCCGGAATCTGACGCCCCACATCGACGTGTCTGAACAGCGCCTTGGCCAACGGCCTATTCTCAACGATCGGAATCCCGTGGGATCGAGCGATCTGTCGAATCCGTTCAGCCACAACACCCGCCCCTTTGGCGAGAACCTCGGGAGCGGCCATTGTCTCGCCCTTATAGGCGATCGCAATGGCGAGTTCAATCGGATTCGTAATGACCACATCTGCCTGAGGTACGGCCTCCATCATTCGACGTCTGGCCCATTCCCTCTGGATTCTCCGTATTCTCGATTTTACGAGAGGATCTCCCTCGCTCTGTTTGTGCTCGTCCTTAACCTCCTGTTTGGTCATCTTGAGGCCCTTCTCAAACTCCCAACGCTGATAGGCATAATCCAAAATCGCCAGAACGAGGAGTACCCAGCTGGTTCTAAGCATGATTCTGAAAATCGTCTTGAGAATATATGTACCAATCGCTAGAATCGACTGGTCGGCAAGAGGCATGACAAAAGGGATCTCTCTCCTGATGGCTGTATAGACAACCACGCCCACCAGAAGCAACTTGACAACGAATTTGACCACTTCTGTAAGAGACCGTAAGGAGACGAGACGCTGAATCCCTCTGAGGGGGTTGAGTTTTGAAAGATTCGGCTTGATTGGCTCCCAGGAGAGGAGAAACCCCACTTGCAGAAAATTACCCACCAGAGCCGCCAATGAGACGACCAGCAGAACCGGTGCCAGAACCCTCGTCATGATAATAATTGTCTGCCAGAGCAGGGCCGAGACATTAGCGCCCTCGATTCGTAAGTCGGCCGAGTGAACGAGGGTCGTCTTCACAAATAGGGCCATCTCCCTAACCATATGGGACCCCGCAAAATAGAGGATCGCGACACCTGCCACAAGGACGAGATAGGTGCTCACCTCCCGGCTCTTGGCCACCCGACCCTTTTCCCGGGTCTCTCGTCTCTTTTTTGCAGTAGGGCGTTCGGTTTTTTCCAAATCTGCCATCTCTGACCTCTTTATGTCCCTCCGAGCAGAATCAGAACATCATGGCCCAACTGCCCAAATACTTCCCGAATGAGCTTGGCCGTGTGTGGAAGCGCCACACCGAAGGTCAAAAGGCCCACCCCAATCGTCACGGGAAATCCGGCGATCAGGAGATTGATCCGCGGAACCGTCCTGGCAATGATCCCAAACGCTGTATATATGAAAAGAAGGATCGCTATCAGCGGTGCTCCCATCTTGAGGGCAATCACAAAAACGTTCTGGAGAGTCCTTGCCAGGGTTTCCGTGAAGGCCGGAGACACCGAGAAGGTGAAAGGTGCCAAAACACGGAAGCTCTCTGCCAGGGCACGAAAGAACAGGTGATGGCTGTCGGTCGCCAGAAAGATCAGTATGCCAAACATGGAAAGGAAGGTCGCGAGTATTCCTCCCTGGTCTGCCGTCGACGGGTCGATTGCCCTCGCGATCCCGAAGCCCATCTGGAAGCCCACCAATTGCCCCATGGCTTGAACCGTCGTCATCATGAGCCTGGCCATCAACCCGATGGCGGCGCCGACGAGGACTTCGGAGACGAGTCCCAAAGCGAGAAAGGGCAGCCCACCTGAAAAGCTTGACGCGGCAACTTGCGCAGAGGGAAGCATGGCAATGGTCAGAAAGAGGGCCAATCCAACCTTCAGCTGGACCGGGATCGACCGGCTGTTGAAGACCGGCGCGGCAATGAAAATGGCCGAGACCCTCACCAGAACAAAGACAAACTTTTGAACTTGAAAAAGGGATAGATAGAACATGATCTGCTTCAATACCCCAAAATTTCATTTACGCTCATAATCAAACCGATAACTCACAGACATGGTCGTTTCTTAACTCTTCCATTTGATAAGATCTCTCGCTCGCTCTCCCGCCTCGGCGGCGTCGCTAGAGCCCACTGAGTTCCCAGAGTAGCGATGTTAGATCCCTTGGCCCAATTTTTTGAGAAGAAAAATTAGGCCAAACCTTCGCCCCTGCCGGGGCAATTTTCCAGCCATTGCTGGGAAGGAGTCTGCTTTGGATTGGCCCCTCACCAGTCCAAAGCGGGTCTTTTCTGTATCCTCTGCGTGCCCTGTGAGAGACAAAACGCACCTCTTTCACGTATTGCCTTCTGTTCCGCTTATTTGGCCAACATGGGAATATCCATGAAGATTCTGGCCGTAAAGGTCACGAGGGTTCGAATCATCCACGGAGAAAAGACAAGGAGCGCGACCATCACGGCGACGATCTTCGGCACAAATACCAGGGTCATCTCCTGAATCTGCGTCACAGCCTGAAAAAGGCTGATTAGAATCCCCACGAGAAGACCCAGCCCCAACATCGGGGCCGAAACAAGTAGGGTCACCTCGATCGCCTGCCGGCCAAAGCCGATTACATATTCTGGAGTCATCTCAACCTCCAACAGTCCTTCGTGGCCTAATCCCTGTATGGCAACCCATACCGCCCATCCCAAATCTCATATCCCGTCTCCCATCTCTGGTATCCCATGCCGTGGTTGGCACCATCACCCAAAGCTCTTCACGAGCGAACCGACGAGCAGGTACCAGCCATCGACCAGAACGAAGAGCAAGAGCTTGAAAGGCAGCACGATCATCATCGGTGGGAGCATGAGCATCCCCATGGAGAGGAGCACACTTGCAACCACCATGTCCAGAATCAGGAACGGAATGTAAAGGAAGAACCCAATCTGAAAGGCCGTCTTCAGTTCACTGGTCACGAAGGCTGGAACGATCACGAGCGTCGGAATCTCCGACACATTCTTGGGTCGTTCACCTTTTGCGATGTCCAAGAAAAGGCTCAAATCCTTTTCCCGAGTCTGTCTGAGCATGAAGGAACGAATCGGCGTTATGGCCCGTTTCATGGCCTCCTTCTCTGTGATCTCTTTCGCCACATACGGCTGAAGGGCCTCACGATTCACCTGCTGCCACACTGGGGACATGATAAAAAAGGTGAGAAAAAGCGCGATCCCCACGATCACCTGGTTTGGTGGCATGGTGTGAAGCCCGAGAGCCTGCCGAACCAGAGATAGAACGACAACGATCCTTGTGAAAGACGTGAGCATGACGAGGATCGCCGGGGCGAGGCTGAGGATCGTCAGGAGCAAGACGATCTTCATCCCAACGGCCATCTCCTCGGCCGCTCCCTCGGTTCCCACCTCGATATGGATCGGTGGAATGGAAAAAGGCTCCGCTCGTCCGACTTCGGCGCAAGCCAGCACTCCAAAGACGACCACAAGGGAGATAAGCATCCATGCTGACCTAGCCTTTGGCACCACTCGCCTCCCGCTTGCTGAATCGTTTGGCCATGAAATTCTCCAGATACCACCAAAAAGGCCTTCCGACCCCAACATCCTTTTCGACGGCTCCGATTCTCTCCAGACTCTCCTGATTGTCAATCTTGGCGAGCAGGGTAATGGCCTGCGACGATAGACCGAGGACGTACTTTTCACCAGCTACATCAGCCAGAACGAGACTGGCTTTGCCTCCGATGTATGTCGTGGATATCACCCGGATGAGTCCCCTCGACCCGATGGGACCTCCTCGCTTTGAGAAGGACCTCCGCAGGAGATAGAACAGAAAAAAAAGGATTCCCAGTGTTATGGCCAGCGCCGAGACCATCCTGACTCCCGAGTAAAAGAGGTCAGGCCCCCCGGTTAAAGCGGCCTGTCCACCCGAAGAAGTTAGACTCGATGCAAATGAAAAAGATGAAATGAACATATCCACGACTCGATCCTCTCCTCACCCGAGCTGTTCGATACGCTCTGTGGGGCTGAGAATATCTGTCAGACGAACGCCGAATTTCTCGTTGACCACGACGACCTCTCCTCTCGCAATGAGCTTCTGATTAACCAGAATCTCTATGGGTTCTCCGGCGAGCTTCGTCAACTCGATAACCGATCCCTGCCCCAGCTTCAGGAGCTCGTTGATGAGCATCCGCGCCCGACCCAACTCCGCGGTCACCTCAAGCGGAATATCTAGGATGAAGTCCAAGGTATTCGCCTTGCCCTTCTCAACTGATTGAGGACTCCCGGAAAAGGCCTTTTTTGTCTCTGTCGAGGCGGCCCCCTGCGGAGCCTCTTCGGCCCTCTTCTTTTCCTCTGTGTTTTCCTCAAATACTTCCGTGGTTGCCTTTTTCTCTTTAGCCTTTTTCATCATGGCCTCCCCTCAAGGACCTACGAAATCTTGATCGCCCGGTTGCCTTTGAAAGCGCCTGGATATCCTTTGAACTTCAGGACCCCCTCAACCCTTACGTCAATCCGATCCGTGGAGGATCGATCCAATAGCAGGACATCTCCGACCTCCAGGTTGAGAAGGTCTTTCCCCTTAATCTCCATTCTTCCAAGCTCCGCTGTCAGATTCACCCTCGTCTGAATGATTTGGGACTTAAACCTCTCCAGCCATACCCGGTCCACTTCCAGTTGACCGCTTTGAAAACTCGTCTCTAAAACGTTCCTGATGGGCTCCAGGCAGCTGTAAGGAATGCAAAAGATCAGCTTGCCCGTCGATGCCTCCGTCTCCAAATCAAAAGCCGCGGCAACAACCAGATCCGTGGCGGGCACAATCCCAACAAACTGTGGATTAACCTCAGAACGCACGAAATGAATCGACAAATCGTAAACCGGACTCCATGCTTTTTCGAAATCAACCAGGGCCGCGTCTGCAACCTTTCGAATCATCCGATTTTCGATATTTGTGAATTCCCGTCCCTCGATTTTGATCGCCTTCGTCCCCTTGCCACCGAAGAAAGCCTCGATGAGGGAGAAGACGAGATTGGATTCGAGAACCAGGAGGGCATGGCCCCGAATCGGGTCCATTCGAAAGATGTGGAGGCTCGTCGGGACATACATGGTTTTCAGGAATTCACCGAATTTTACGATGCTAATCGAGGCGGAGCTGATATCGACCATTTTTCTCAGCTGTGTGGATAGGGTCGTCCGGAAACTCCGCGCAAACCGTTCATTGATAATCTCCAGGGCTGGCATCCTCCCGCGAATCACCCGATCTTGGCTGGCAAAGTCATAGGGGGTGACTTCGTCGGAAGTCCTCACCTCCGCCGTGCCCGTTGGCACGTCTCCCTTGGAAATCCCCGACAGGAGCGCATCAACCTCGTCTTGTGTGAGAATCTGACTCACCGCCTACCTCCTCTACTGCATCATGAACTCGGTAAAATAGATTTTCCGGATCGAACCGGTCCGCAAAAAGCTGTTGAGGCGGAGCAAAAGCTCATTGCGCATCCGATCTTTTCCCTCATAGGTTGCAATCTCCTTGGAGGTCTTTCCACTGAGAAGCATAATCACCGAATCGGTGAGCTGGGCCATCCGTTTTTCAATCTCCGGAAGGACGGCTCTGCTGTCCAACTCCATTTCAAACCTGACCTTGAGATACCGCCCGGTTGGTTCGTCTGCCAGATTGACAATGAAGGCTTTCATGGGATAGATGACGCCCACAGAGGATCCAGGCTGTGAGTCCGTGGCTTGACGCTCCCTGTTTGGCCCTCCACTTTCCGAGCTCAGGCTCGGAATGGTGATGAAGCCCATCTTGGCCCCACCCGTAACAACGGCTCCGAGGAGAATCAGAACCATGGGGATGAGAGACCACTTCCACTTGCCTCTTCCTCTACCTGCAGATTCGATATTTTCTCCCTGAGGCTCCTTTTCTGCCATCTTCTCTTCCTCCTAGTCGGAAATTCGGGCCCCTTGAGGGGCCATTGGTCACTGCTATCCTTTTCGCGGTGGCGAGAGGATCACGATCTCTGCTCTGCGATTCTTCGCCCGATTTTCAGATGTCGTGTTTGGAACGAGTGGTTTGTACTCCCCATAACCCACCGCTGAGAATCGGCCAGGATCGAGTTCGAGAGAATCGGTGAAGAATCTCAATACATTGACGGCCCGGGCCGTTGAAAGCTCCCAGTTTGTGTGATACCTGCCTCCCCGGATTGGAAGGTCATCGGTGTGGCCTTCAATCCGGACTCGGTTGGGGAATCTGGCCAGCACCTGACCGGCTTTCTCGAGGATCATCCTCCCCCGAGAGCCGATCCTCGCCTTCCCGATTTCAAAAAGGACTCCCTCGGCAAAACGGACCACCAGATCACCCTTTTCACTTCTGATCTCCACCGCTTTGCCTAGACCCTGGCCTGCAAACCCTTTCTTCATGGCCTTCGCGATCTCTCCGATCATTCCCCCCCGGAAGCGCCTCGCCCGACCTTGGCCTTCAGCCCATGCCAATCGCTGTTCAGGAAAGCCCTGTGCCAGGAGGGCCCCTGGAGGAACAACATACATGCCCGGGTACCGAACATCATAAGGTGTGGCCACGCCACCTGCGATCCCGCTTCCCTCCAACTCCAGGCCTCCATAGGTGCCCGAGAAAAAACCAAAGGTCTCTCTGAGTACCTTGTTGTCGAGAGAAGACATGCTCAGGAGCAAAACAAAGAAAGTGAGCAGAAGGGTCAAAAGGTCCGAGAAGGTCACCATCCAGGAGTTGGCATCCAGCCAGAACCGCTCCTCGCCTGTTTTTCTCCGCTTCAATGTCTCCCACCTTCCTACATGAAACTATCCAGCAAGACGAAGGCAACCCGTCTGTTCTTGGCGCGGTTCTCGGGCGTGTCATTGGGAACTCGCGGACGGGTATCTGCAAACCCTGCGGCCGAAATTCTCTCCGCCGAAATGCCTTTTTCCTCTACGAAATACCGAAGCACGTTGACGGCTCTCGCTGTTGAAAGCTCCCAATTAGACGGGTAGAACTCCGTGTGAATGGGAACGTCATCCGTGTGACCCTCGATCCGGATGGGTGCCTCGGCCGCCAGAATGATCTTTTCGATCCCGTCCAGAATCTTTTTACCCTGGGGGGTCAATTTGCTCCTTCCTGATGCGAAGAGCACCTCTCCTTCCAGGGAAATACGCATCCCCTCTTGGGACACAGCGATGTCCACCTTTTGCCGAATACCCGCTTCCTCGACCATCTGATCGAAGAACCTGAGAGACTCTGCGCTTTCTCCTTCCGATAAGTTGAATCGCCGTCCCTGGCTCCACGACCTGACGCCGCCGGTTCCCGGCGGGCCGCCGCCTCCGGTCAAACTGCCCATGCCGCCTTCAACAAAACCGAAGACACCCCTCAAGGACCCAATGGCCAGCCGAATCTTTCGATTGTCAATCGTGGCCATTGAATTGAGGAGGATGAAAAAGGCAAGGAGGATCACCGTCATTGACGTCATCAGCACCGTGAAGGTTCCTTTCAATTTATTCTCCTTCGCTTCTGCCTTTCCATCTCAGCGATGAAAAGCCGATTCTCGTAATCCCGGCGACAGGAATGCGTGAAGCTTCTGCTCCACGATTCTGGGATTGTCACCCTTGGCCACGGCCATAACCCCTTCCAACATCAGCTCTTTAACGAGGAGTTCTTCCTCGCTACGGGTCCTGAGCTTTCCTGAGACGGGAAGAAAAATGAGGTTCGCCATCAGGGCGCCGTAGAATGTGGTGATCAGCGCAATCGCCATGGCCGGTCCAATACTGGAGGGATCCTCCATGGATTGCAGCATCTGCACCAATCCGATCAGGGTTCCGATCAGTCCCATCGCCGGAGAAAATGCGCCCATGGTCGCGAAGATGTCGACACCTAGCCGATGGCGAACCCGGATAAACTCGATCTCTCTGTCCAAGATTTCATTGATGCTCTGGGGTTCCCATCCGTCCACAGCCATCTGAATCCCCTTTTTCAGGAAGGGGTCCCTCATCTTGGACACCGCTCCCTCCAACGAGAGGACCCCCTCTTTTCTCGCCTTGTTGGCAAACTCAACAAAGACGGGGATCCACTGTTGTGGGACATGTCTTTTCTGAAAAATCGCGTTCTTCACGATGCCACCGACCCTGAAGACATCTTTGAGGGGATAGTTGATAAAAGTGGCGCCAAGTGTGCCCCCCGCCACGATCATGAATGATGGAACGCTGATAAAGGCAGAAAGGCCACCGCCGGTTTGTATAGCGGTGATCACCAGGGCGAGGGCAGAGAAGATCCCGAGAAAAGTGGCAATATCCATAGACCGTACCCTTCAAAATGTGGTGTCAGATCTCCCAAAGCCGCAAATTATGTGCCAGGCTCCAACAAGAGACGGGCCGGGAAAGTCTATTTAATTTCAATTACTTAACCCTTAATCCTAGGACCCCGTGAACAGGTTTTCTGTCAAACCTCTAGGGCACCGTCATCACTTTGACATGCGATAAAACAAAAGGGGAATGGGCTTGCGGGTCCCATTCCCCTTTGATTGGCACGGGTCCTTCAGACCCGATCAGCTTATCTTCTGAGATTCACGAGCTCGGCAAGCATCTGATCCGTGGTCGTGATGATCTTGGAGTTTGCTGTGAAGGCCTGCTGCATTCGAATCATGTCCACAAACTCCTTGGCCAGATCGACATTCGACATCTCCAGGGAATTGGTCGCAATCGACCCCAGTCCAGATGCTCCGGGACGGTTGATAATAGGCTGGCCGGATGTATTGGATTCGATAAAAAGGTTACCTCCGACGGCCTTGAGACCCCACGG
>JABAOF010056221.1_pt1 | contig 10241 bp, 10 predicted proteins | sample 7062171 | NCBI WGS metagenome assembly JABAOF01 (sample SAMN14538628, study PRJNA623070) | marine sediment metagenome | biome: marine biome [ENVO:00000428]; feature: marine pelagic biome [ENVO:01000023]; material: deep marine sediment [ENVO:00002113] | place: India: Gulf of Khambhat ... | reverse complement strand
GGTCGCGGGTTCAAATCCCGCCCCGTCCACGTTTGTTCTACAATGTTCTGCTGATCGTCGACTGAACCTTCGCACGTCACTATTCGACCAGAAGGCGTCCTTAGGCGTCTTATCGCCTCTTTTAGGCTGTTTTCGCAGACCTTTGAGATGTTTAACCCGATTTCTTTGGCCTCTTGGGCAATGTTTTTGTCTATGTAAATGCTGACGGTCGTTTTCTCTCCCATATCCACGTATCTCCACGTGGAAATACGCGTACTTCACTAATAGATTCTTCTGAGGAAACACATTCCGGTATCACCTGAGCCAAAAGACAGTTAGACATCATGCATTGTTGATCATATTTTGCCATCAACCCGCGCGCGCATTCCATCATTTCGCCAAAATTCTCCCACTCACCCCCACCAAACTGAAACATCGGAAAAAAAGGGGGTGTCGAACCCCTTGAGCTCAAATAGCTCGATACGCGGACTCATAGATCATTTATGTCTTGATCATGGAATCTCTTTTTAATTGGTGTTTTCTCTCCGAATATTCTTATTCTGTAACTTAAGAGCGCGCGTCTTTTCAAGCCAGAGAAACTTCGGGCGCAAAGCACGGGAATAACCACAAACTGGCCAGGATTGGGCAGGAAATCTATCATTCTATCGACACAATATTGAATTTTATCTCTTACTTCTGCGATATTGGGATTTCCTTCCTTGACCTCAATCGCGAACATTGTAGGATCACTCAATCCAAACCTGAAGATTATACAGTCACATCTACGCGAACGTCCATTTCTGCAAACACAACCATCAAACCTAATATGAAGAAACCTTGCGTCTGGACGATTATCCCATGAAATTTTTCCGGATTCAATGCATTCATCGGAAGGATCACATGCGCAACCCCTTAATTCAGGTCGTCCTAGGAGGTACTCGAAGAGTCTTTGCGAGGAGATGACTACCTCCTCCCTCGTGCCTTTTTCTCGAGTTCCAACTCCTCTTCATACAGATCCTGCACTACCTCATCAAACGTCGGGATATCTTGTAGAGCTCCATAACTCGACAGCTTCAGCTCTTGGGATACACAGCCGAATCTCCCGTCTTTTAACCAGTAGATCGAAACACTATCCCCAGTAAGCGGAACTTCACCTTTTTCTTCATCATGCTTACTGACAAGATGCCCTACAGCTCTCAGAAAGAGATCGCTGTGTGTGGTGAGGAAAATGTTGACTCCATTATTGACTAAGTTCCGAATAATACTCACAAATCTTACCTGCGCTCCGGGATGCAAATGCGATTCAGGTTCTTCAATTAGCAGGAAATCGCCGGGTTCAACGAGTTCCTGGACGATGAGATATATTGGAGAGAGTTCCTTAATCATCGATGCCGCATGAATCACATCTGTTGATGATGTTTTCTCTCCAGATGAAAACCGATACACTAACCGAGATTTGACCTGTCCTTTTACTCTCTTAAGCTGAACGTCTCCCTCCAGCAACTCCCTGAAAGAACCGGAGACAATTCTGCTCAAAGGACCTTTTTTACCTCGAAGTTGCAGCAAGACTCCGTAAAACTGGGCTGCCATGCCAGGTAGTGGTGGCATCGACAGACCTCGTACAGGTGCAAGAGGTGAAAGTGAGACCAAGCCACCTACCACAGTTTCATAACTTTCAAGCAAGCCTCCTCTACCAGCAGGAATGTAGAAGAAGCTCTGTCTTCGACCAGGAACTCTCCAAGTCAGACGCTGATCACGACTCGTTTTAAAACGCATTAACAGAGTCTCTAACCTGAATAATAGCCTTGCAAAATACATCGACTTTCGAGTTCTAGCTCTCTTTAGCTTGCTGATCAAATCCGAAGATGCTCTTTGGAAATCCTGAATCAACCTCTTTCCACTTTGAAGTAGTTTTAGGTCGACTCTTAGAGTTCCTCTCCTTGTTATATGAACATTGAGAGAAAGATGTTCAAACATGTCCCAGCCAATTAACGTTTCATTGGAGTTTATGCTCACCAATTTGCCAACCTTAACTCCAAAACTCCTTTCAAGAGATGGCCGCAATGCCCTTGAAATGGTGTTTGCGTATAGATCTGTGATTCTGCCGACAATAACACGCATGATCTCTGAATCTGACGTATCCTTCCTGATCTGCCTTGCTGACGGGGCAATCTCAGACGCGCTCACTCCTCGACGCAGAAGGGCGCGTTCATAAAAACCCGGATAAAAGTCCTCTTGAAATGAACGATAATAATATCGTCTTCTGATATCTGCACCATAAGTCATTTTCATGGTATCCAGCAGCGTGTAATAGAGCTGCGCTAGATATGACTTTCCAAGGTTATTCTTGCCAATCACAAGAGTCAAAGGACTGATGTCAATCTCCACATTTTCGATCGGCCCAAAGTTCTGGGCTGTAATCCTCATTTCAACTCACCCTTTGCCAGTTGGATGTGGAACAACATAAGTTTTACTCTCTTTGTCCACCCAACAGGTTTCCTTAGATTTCACAGAGATTTCCTCGGGAAACGAAACGTACGTTGCCAATCGAGACATCTAGGCTTTTTGTGCACGCATAAGTGACCCCAGCATCAGTGTCACCGTGTTCTTTGGTAGCGAAACGAAGTCCATTTGACGTCCGTTCTCACAGAAGAGTCGCGAACATGCGTTATTTTTTCAAGACTCTTACGGCATTATGGCCGAACCGCTAGGATTAGTTGTTTTACGCGATAATTGAAAGCATAAACAATCTGGCGCCCGATTACGTAACGCAACGAAACTCACGACGTCGCTTGAACGAAAAGAAAAAAATCAGAAAACGTGCATGTGTGATGCAATCTTAGTTCCAATTGATTAAATCATCAACTGCGATCAGTTTCTAGGTCTCCAATGAGTCGTAGGGCGCCCGCGCACGCTGCGACGAAGTTCAGATAGTCATTTGAGAACGCAAACGCATAAGTTGCCTGCGCGCGCGCGCGCGTTTCGCAAGCGGTGTCATGCAATCGATGTTGTGTCCTGCGAGTAGGGCGCCCAAGTGCTCGCGATATGCCTTGCCTGCGTGAAAGAATACCTGTCGAATTCCGTGGAAATTAAGTCTCTCTTGCATTTGCCAAAGAACGCGTTGAGCCCATTGTTTTTGGGCTTGAACGTTCAAGGCGTTAAGGGTGACTTCGTAGGGTTCAATCTCGTCGTCAGGAAGTAGGAGGCCGTATTTTGCGCTCAGAATTGCTACTGTGTCGTACGTATTACTTGCATAGGCGAATGCAGCTCGGAACAATGGGGATGCAGCATACATTTTTGACGCTTTACATTTGAACCCCATTTTGGTTTTGGTGCATTGGACGAGTCCTAGGTTCACGCCGTTTTCTCCCAGAATATCGTGTTTTCTTTGAAGGTGATCCCACGTGTTTTATCACAGTGACGTTCGACCGGACAAGGACTACAGTTCCTTTTGGCGCAGAGTTTTGATCCTATCGTCCATATGGGTTCATCGAGCTTCCAAGGATACGTGCCGATGCCTTTGGCTGCGGTTCGCCAGGCTTCTTCGATGATACTGCGCAGGGGATCATCGTTTACACAGCCTTGGAATTTGCTGCTTAGCAGTTTCAAAACGCCCGTGTACGCGGTGAATCTAGCAACCTGTTTATCCANNGATATCTAGTTCGCTGAGATCTGTGACGTGAAAAAGCCCGGTTTCACCCATGACACGCACGTAGAAGTTTGACAACTTGGCCCCGCGGAGGTATGGAAACTCTTCCAGTCGACTCTTGATCCGTCCAATTGTTGAAGCCTCCTTCGTTATGTTTCGTGGGTCGCCTGCATAATTGTCAACTAGGATCTGTGAGATCTTCGTCCACGTGTCTGCCGCTGACGAGGCGAACCTAGCTCCAAGCTGCTTCACAAACGCTTCTATGGTGCGACTGCTGAGTGACAGGAGGGTCTCAGGCTTGAAGCGTTCGGGATACAGTTCGTATGCTCCTCTGGATTTCTTCCATAGTTTTTCTGCATCCGTCATGTAGTCTATTGAAATCACATACGTCAAGTACAGAGCATGATCTCGAGTTCCTTCGGTCAGGTTTCTTGGTAGAATGTATTCAGGCATTGAATATCCGGCGAAGAATCCCGTTCCCGTGTAGAACTGATCGTGGAGTGCCCGAGCGATGGTGACGGCTTTGTCTGCGTGGATCTCGAATTCCGTGGCAATCTTCCTAATTGGCAAATGCCTTTCCCTTCAACGCGCGCGCGCCAGCAGATTTAGAGATGATCTTTGCGTACTGCCAAAAGATTAGATCGCGAATCGACTTCACCGCCTTCGGCGGCATCGACGCTCACCCCTTAATCTGGTTCGCTCAACTTGTATTTACTATCTTCTCTGGAGTTTCCGCTCGTGGCTGTGGCTTAGCAACGGCAGCGACACGGCCGAGACGGCTCTTCGTAGGAAAGATGTAACGACTCTTGAGATGGCTCGTAGGCATCTAACGTCCGTTCAGATAAACTTAAAGAGAGTTTGTGTGATCGTAGTTTCTGGTGAAAGTTGCAGTTTAATGAATACAGCCACCGACACGGAAAAGAGATTCTACATCTCACGCATGACGCAGAACTGAATGATATTCTCAACATCCTTAGCGACCTTCCCAAGTTTCCACATGGTCGAGAGAAAAACCATACGGTCAAGGAGCACATTTCCTCTGCATTCATCAAACGTGGCTGGGACAAAGAATACCAAATTCGCCTCGGAACCGGCAAAACCGATTATTGTGATCTTGTCAAGAATAGGATTGCGATCGAGCAAGAATACTCACGCTTTGAAATGTTCTTCCGTGATTTCTTCAGATTCCTGCTCTTGTACGACCGCCGAGAAATAGATGCTGCCGTAATCATCACATACGGCGAGATGGCCTTCAGAAACTGGGGAGCCGGCGTAGCCACATATCGCTCCGCCCGAGCATCACTACAGCGTCTAATTGACTTCCTAGAAGGCAGCTACTCCACTGTCGTCAGAGTCCCACTGTGGTGCATCGGAATCGAGTAAATCTCGGGCGCGCAAGTGTCGAACATGAATCCTGCACGAAAGCCTTCACACACAAACACATATCGCCAAACTCCCTAAACATTATGTCGAACACATCGCGCGCGCTTCAACGTTTCATCAACGAGTGAACGACCCTTCGAAACAGTATATGGAAACAATCTGGAAATCGCCGCTATTTCCCTACTATTGGGCGGGCTTTTGTTCTGAAGTCTGCAATATCCCTTGGGTCAACTCTTGTGAAGAAGTCTTCGAATTTTTCGAAATCGGTGTGAGCGTTATAGGTTTGCTTGATTTCGAGCTCGCTGATCTTTTGAGCGTAGAACACGTTACCACTCGGCACCACCAACACTAGGACCGAGTCATCCCAGAACTCTTTGTAATTCGCGACTTTCAGATACTTGATGCTGGTCGCTTTTAGCGCTCGGCGCATCTTGATCTCAACCAGCATTGCATCTTTGCGTTCTCCGTCGTAGACCAGCAAATCCGGTGATGTTCGGATCCGACGAATGGTTCGAGAATTCCTTGCGCCTCTCTCGCGCAGTCTTCGTTTCATGTCGGAAAGCGTACTCTCATAGCCGTAGGGAAGCACCAAGTACCCCGATTTCTCCAGTAAGACCTTAATCAGTTCCTTTGTTTGATTGCCCTTGAGCATATCACGATAAAAATCACTCAACATAATCCCCTTGCCTACTATTCGTGATGTGAACGCTTTTTAGAGTTAGCCTTCAACTATGTATCCGGATTGGATAGACCTTGCCAAATTCAGAGTATGAGTGTCACCGTTGCAAGCGGGTTTTTTCCGGTGATGATTATTCAAAGAGCAAATTCTGCCCGATCTGTGGGATGCATCTCTGGCCAAAGCGAGTTAAAGGGATTCGCAGAGGCACGAAAGGAACGGAGATCATACCAGAAGAACTTGATCGAGACAACATCAACATGGATACCCTTTTCGAAGAATTTCTGCGGCTGAAAAATTTCAGCTGTGGGGAAGGTGTAATTTTCGACGATGTCCCGTCATGGATCATGGCAAGAAAGCAGGCATATGTCACATTTCGCGAAAAGCTCGGTCGAGACAAACTAGTTGACTGGGACAAACTACATAATGACTATCGAGATTTTCTATACTTCAAACACAACTACTCATGGACTACACTGTACCGAACCGGACTAAGACCGCTCTCAAATCTGAAGAAACTATGGAAACTCCTAACCTTCATACAAGATGAAACTATCAGCGTCAACAGACGAGTCCGAGAGGGCCTAGCCGGGAAATATCACTGCGCAGGCTTAGGAAGAAACATTCTCACCGCGCTCCTCCACACCTTCCACTCTAACACATACGGCGTCTGGAACAATAGAACCGAACACACGTTGACCCTAATCCACCGAAAACCAAGACCCACAACAGATCCTGGATACAACTACCAACGAATCAACAACGAACTCAACCAACTCACAAAGGAACTCAATACCGACCTAACCACCATCGACAGCCTCATGTGGTATATTAGCAAAAAGAAGCCAATCATCAAATAGCAGCAAAATACCTTCCTCCAAAATTTCGAAGCATTATGCCGAACACATCATGATAGCTGCTTTTGAACTGTATTGGAAGGCATATGATGCAGACGCCCGACTTTACGAAACCTAATTGTGCACGACCTTGCCATTCAGTCCTCACAGTTCTTGCATAATCTAGTTTTTCTTATGAACCCGGTGGTAGTCACACAGTCTGGGCAAACCGTTGCTCCGCATTTATCACAAGTCACGTTATGATCTCTGCCGTACTGCAAGTTGCATATCGGACATGTTATCGCGCATGAGTCACAGATATCAGCACTGCAAATTGGACATATCAGAGTAATGTGCTCTTCACAAAACAGATCTTGGCAGGCACTGCACACGATTCCATGTTCTTCGCAAAGCCATTTGCTACAAGTTGGGCAACTCCCCACATGGTTTTTGCACAAGCTCTGTCCGCAGACCTCACAGACAGCAACGGTTCTCTTTGAAACAATTTTTGTGGCCCGTATCTTGAAGTGTTTAGGGCAGTAGTTCATCGTGTCTTCTAGAATCCTACCCGAACAAGCAAGGACCTCTCGTTTGTAGCTTTTCCCAAATGAATCAAAATCGACAGACCATTTTGGAACGACAGCAATGTCCCTTCGCTTTATTCTAACATCTTTTCTCTTTGGAACGTAGGTTATTGATTCTGATCTTTGGAAGAGATTATCATCATCGGTCTTTGGATAATACGCAATTTTTTGAGTGTTCTTTTCTGTTATGAAATCAACGCATGATTGAACCGCTTCTCTTGGTGAAATAACAGGTTTGAGCTTTGTAACGCTGTAATCATCCACAATATTAATGGAGTAGTTTCTCAGGGGGATGTTTGTTCTAAGTTCTTCGAGCAATTTCTTGTTTCTCTCATTCTCCGCACGAGCCCTTGAAGAAACGATGATTTTAAGCGCTCTCTGGAGCACGCCACCCGCGTCTTTCGTTGGCATTTGGTTTAGAACGCTTCCATCTAAAGCATCAACAAATAGAGTATCTCGGTCTTCAAATTCGTGAAGTTTCTTTGTAGGATCTTTCACCTGTCCCTTGTAGATGTAGTCCACAGCGAAGTAGGGATGATAGATAAGCTCAGCGCCGCTCGTTCTCACCTTGTCCCCGTTCCGCAGATCTAGTTGTGTTGAATGGGCGAAATCAACGTTCAGTGGCAAAGCATACTCCAAGGTCAAAGACTGCCCTTTGCGACTTTGTACCCGACCTACAGAGATCGCTAACCACTTCTCTGAGATTTCGTCATGTCCCCAAGTTTCTATGCTTCTGTACTGTGCGAATTGTGCAGCGCCATCTGTGAACCCACTGTAAGAGACGAAAATCCCATTCCACTGTGAACCTAAATCCTGTAGCTTCTGAGCGAAATCTCTCAGTTTGTCAATTCCAACTGGCGCCGAATAATTCTTGCATTCAATGGCGATGACTTTGTCGCGTTTCTTCGCAATAACGTCAATCTCACTACGTGTACCGCTTTTACCTTGTATTCTCCGTCGTCTTTCAGTATCATAACCCTTGGATTGGAGAATCTGCTCAACCACTTCTTCAAGTTTGTTCCCTAATTCGAAAATGCTTGCTCTAATCTCCGCTCTTTCATCATCTTTTCTTTCTACGGTTTCTCCTTGCACAGACGTCGCTACTCTAAGAGCGCACCCACACTCAGGACAGAAATTTGCCTGTGAAACTGCTAGCTTTGTGCCGCAATCAGGACAAAACCTCGGCAATGCTCCTCGCTCAGTTATCCCAGAAATGGAAATAATAGTTTTACGTTCAAAGACCTGCACTCATAAATGTGCGCATTCCACCGAATTGGCGTGCAGAGTTGCACACTTGCGTCTGGGTTGTCACGCCACGAAAAATGCGCGTGTGCACGCGGGATATCCAGAATTCGATGCCATTTTTATGGAATCGACCTACTGGATTTGGGCATTTTTTAAGCTTTAAATCAAAAAATAAGCTCAAATAGGAACGTTTATTAGTCGACTTGTGTGTAGTCTTGTATGACCAAACTCGAAAATAGAGATTTGGTGGACCCAACAGAAGAGGATGAAGCAAGAGCATGCGAAAAGTGAAGTGTGTCAACTGCGGGGAGAAAATGCTCACGACATACACTGGACAAGGATTAGCGATTCACATTTGCGTCCATTCGACGATGAACCGGCTGAGCATTACAGACGGAGCCATCTATTGTTCTCCACAAATGGCTCAAATCGAGAGAAACAAGGTTAGCCATGAGTACGCAAAGGCCCGGTATCCTAAAGCTGTCGAAGACGGCTCATCGGTCGAATCGCTGAGAGTTGCGTTCAAGCAACTAACACTAGACACTGGGCTAACACTCGATCAGCTTAAACAAGCTGTGTACGACACGACATCAGAACGGGCTCTACTTGAATCGGCTAACTTATCGATAACGCTTGGCTTGCCACTCGAACAACTTCCTGAGTTGTTTAACGCCGCTATGAAACTCGGTCATGCGCTCGGTATCACGGCAGAACGCGCTATACGTTCGCTTGCAATCGGGATAGGACGACAAAGCTATATGGTGCTCGACAACATCGGCGTTGTATTTAGAGCCCCACAAGCTTACGAATGGTTTAAAGCCAAATACGGGCTCGAAAAGCTGGAAGTTACACAAAGACGTGCGGCGTGGATGGCTTACGCAATAGAACAAGTCCGCCAAAAGGCGAATTCACTAACCATACCGAAAGATGCAAAAAAGATCAGAACCGAACAATTAGAAGCGCGCATCAAAGACGGACATGCGAAACTTGGCGAGAAGGTGTTGAGCAACTGAAAAAGGAGAGGAGCTCAACTCAGCACTTTGAGCTGAGCGTTGTCGTAGATTCGTTTCAATCTGTGAAATTCTTTCCCGGTGTAGTGTTTTGCCAGAACGCTGCGTGGTGCTCGTCCTTGGAATACGTCGATGTATCGGTCGGGGATTAGACGTTCGCCCATTTCAGTCGCAAACCACACACGCAACACTTGAGGCGTAATCTTCGTTTTGGCGGCTTCACTCGCATTTCGCCAAATTTGACGCCACTTTCGGTCGCTAATCACGAATGCTTTTGGATTGTTGTCGTTTCGGGTTCGCCAATATTTGTGTAGCCATGTCTCTGCTTCATCGCTGTAAAATGTAACACCGCTTCGTTTCTTTCGCGTATAGTGGTTGGCTACCACGCTTCGTAGCTTCAGATCAATGTTGTTTCTCCCAAGCGCCAGAATCTCGCATTTCCTCAAGCCGCATGTCGCCGTAAACAGGTAGATCGCTCGGGAAAGGTCATCGTTCTGCGCTTTGAAACCCGTTCTCAACTGATCTTTAGTCGGCAGATTGGTCGGCTTACCAATTTCGTCAACAGGCGCTAGTTTGAATGATTCGACCAATTCCTTGCGCCCGAGATAATCTCGAACGAAACGCCTTAGATTGGTGATTTGGGAATTGTAGGTTTTCGGGGCTTTGTCGATGTATGTCGCCAGATATCGTTTGATTGTTTCATAGCTTACAACGCCGCTAGCATTCGTGAGAAATCGTTTCACTATTTGAAGCGACGTTTGAACGGTAACCGGCGCAAGTCGCATGTTGATTCTCAAGAATTCTTCATATTCGTCGAGCTGGTTGCTAAGCAACCGTTGGCATCGCCGAGGTCGCGGGTTCAAATCCCGCCCCGTCCAC
>JABAOF010015360.1_pt1 | contig 10242 bp, 3 predicted proteins | sample 7062171 | NCBI WGS metagenome assembly JABAOF01 (sample SAMN14538628, study PRJNA623070) | marine sediment metagenome | biome: marine biome [ENVO:00000428]; feature: marine pelagic biome [ENVO:01000023]; material: deep marine sediment [ENVO:00002113] | place: India: Gulf of Khambhat ... | reverse complement strand
CCATTACTATTAAAGGTTGGAATTACAAAATATAGGAGACTACATCGATGCGCTAGATGGCTCATATACTCGGCAGTTAGAGGAGCACTCTCGAGTCTTGCAGTATATCCATCATAAATACTTTCATACCGAATATCAAAAATCACCCTCTCATCACCTTCACGCCGATTAGGGTTATTTACAATGACCGATACCGTATCCTTTTCACTTATCTCAACCCCATCAAGCCCCACACCAATCCCACGTCCTAGCTTCTCTATCTCATGTTGATTCCTCGGACCCTTAGCAAATACGACCGCACTTCTGCATTTAGGCTCTGCTGCGGTCAGCTTGCTAAATGTTGCCGCCGCGACCGTTGAAGCGCCGCCAACACATTCAACAATCATACGATTATAGACGGTTGTATTAGGAATAAGGCCTTTCGTTTTTTGTTCATTGAACTCTACTTCACAGAACAATGTAGATTTCCCATCAATGAACTCTGGATAAATCACTATATTGCGAGTGAACAATCCGCAGAAGACTCCCAATTCCTCCGCACTTTCGACATTGACACCAATATAGGGTCGATGGGATCGCTCGATAATTCTTGAAAGTGTTTTTATGTAGAACCGTAGATACGAAGTTTCATGCTGCACACCAACCACCTGGAGACCAAATCGTTCTTCTAATGCCTCTGTCCTGGTTGCTGCGATTTCATCACCGCTTGTAGTGAAAAGAATATGACTGGCAATCTGAGACGTATTGGAAAGCCTTGCAGCATAAAGTGTCTCGTAAATGTCGAATTCGGACTCTTCTAGTTCGATACCAAGGGAGACCATGGAGGTGTCCTGGAGGATATTTGTAATTAGCGACCAAAATCTCGGATTTTTGCGTCGATGTTCAAAATAATCACCATATCGGAAGACGGGAGACCTATAGTCTCCATGTACATATATAATCGGCGTATCATATTGTGCATTCATTGTAACTATGTTATCGTCGCCATAAACAGGAAATGTTCTGAATCCAACCTCACGCAATCCGGTTTCAATAGCGTCAGTATAGTTGGTGGTGAGGATATACTGTGGATTGAGTTTGGCGATCATCTTCATGAGAATCTTCCGTTCAGAAGTCGGGGTCCACTGAATTTTCCTGAGAATCGCGACTAGTACTGCTTTAAATATTTCACGGCGACTATGCGCGCTCAAGTAGTCGGCTGCGAGGAGCAACCGTCCTTTTTCAATCAGTGATTTAAAGGATGGGTTAAAAATCTGGAGTTTATTGGCGAGACGACTTAGCAAGTCGCCCCACCGTATTCCATTTTCTGAAATTGCGAGGTCAATACCATTGCCAAGAAGGAAAGCCAATCGACCGTGATCAGCAGAGGTGATAATAGAATTGGGAATGTCCATTCTTGCTTCCTTCTCATGAATAGAAGATCGTTTTTCAACCATAGAAAAATTGTAAAGGAAATATTATCGTAAGTCAATAGAATAAAAACTGTTATGCTTTCATTTGAGCATAATCTTCAATTATGGAAATAAATCATACTGTCAATTAGCTTCGATCTCAATTCTCCTAGTAAATTGTGCGAAATGAGAATAATTTGAAAACAATAATTCATCCATCAGGTAATTGGATGAACATCGCAGTAGGTAAAAAAAGATGCCACTCATCAGAAAGTTTTTGTCAAGAGGGCAGACTAATTTCTTTTATTTTTTTCAGCTTAGCACTCGTGGTACTACCCTGCACGATGCCTGTGACACGGTGGACGCGCCACAATGCCCGTGGTATGTGGGACGCAGCACCTCGCTTGTGGCAATATTAGAGCCGAACTGCGCCCTTGATTTCTTTTACTGGTTGCAAGCCCTTCATACGTCCTGCACCTGCCACTCATCCAAATCAAGATGGTTCAGAAGAAAACACCTTCTGCCACCCCTGACAATATCCATTGCCCCAGAAATTTCATTAATCTCAAAAGTGGTTATTCAAATGATTGGTTCTGGTAAGGAAGCCTTCGAGATGGTCCGAAGGACCTTCTGAGCCACGTCACGCTATGCGCCTCGCCGAGGGGTTCTAACCAAAATGCACTTTGAGGAGTATATAAGATATAGGACAAATGAAAGTTGCTGCCCCGAAAGTATAACAACCGTTCTGCAGCCCGGACTTTTGTTGAACGGTTGGGCTGAAAAACAAAATAAAAAAGGAGGCACCATATGAAAAAAATGATTTTTGTTGTTTTTATCTTTATGGTGGTCTGGGTATATGGGCACCCTCAGCATCATTACCGGCTCCAGTTGGAAAAGAAAGCGGTTTTCGGAGGGGATGAGCCGGTCCTGGAACGTATAGAGGGAGTGTGCGAGGATGAAGAGGGTAATTTTTACGTTCTTGATGTCAAGGCCTTTAAGGTATACAAGGTCTCTCCCCAGGGAAAGCTGCTGTTGTCTTTCGGACATAAGGGTGAAGGCCCCGGGGATTTCCTGGGCCCTCATCACATTGCCATGTCAGAAAAAGGTCAAATTATTGTCTGTGAACATCTTAGTTTGGTTTCTATTTTCGACCGCCAGAAAAAGGGGCCAGTCGAAAAAATTAACAGGCCGATTTTCTACTAACCAAAATGCATATTAAGACGTATATAGGATATAGGACAAATGAAAGTTGCTGCCCCGAAGGTATAACTACCGTTCTGCAGCCCGGACTTCTGTTGAACGGTTGGGCTGAAAAAAAAATAAAAAAGGAGGCAACCATATGAAGAAAATGATTTTTATTGTTTTTATCTTTATGGTGGTTTGTGTATATGGGTACCCTCAGCATCATTACCGGCTCCAGTTGGAAAAGAAAGCGGTTTTTGGAGGGGATGAGCCGGTCCTGGAACGTATACAGGGAGTGTGCGAGGATGAAGAGGGTAATTTTTACGTTCTTGATATCAAGGCCTTTAAGGTATACAAGGTCTCTCCCCAGGGAAAGATGCTGTTGTCTTTCGGACATAAGGGTGAAGGCCCCGGGGATTTCCTGGGACCCCATCACATTGCCATGTCAGAAAAAGGTCAAATTATTATCTGTGAGCATCTTAGTTTGGTCTCTATTTTCGACCGCCAGGGGAAATTTATCACCCGTCATAACCTAAAAGACAAAATAGGTGGAGTACTGTTTTCATTAAAATATGCCGGACCTGATCTTTATTATGTGGAAAAATTAATCCCGGAAAACCAGCGGAAACAAATGTTGGTTAATCTAAAAAGTGATGTGGTTACGGAAAAGCTCTTCACCCTTCCGGATATATCCATCAATGTTCAGAGGGGTGATAGGCGAGCCAGGTATACTGTTCGGGTTCATGAATGCACGCCAGTGATCCTGTTCACTCATTTTAAAGGATATTCTGCGGCTGGATTTAGCAAAGATTATCATATTTTAATACTTGATCGGCAGGGCAAACGCATTGCCCACCTGAAGCGGGATATTAAACCGCAGAAGACGACATCGGAGGAGAAAGCAGGGTTTACCAGTGCTATCCAGGGCACACGCCTCCCGGAAGATATTAAAAAAGCTGCCATCCAACAACTTCCGGAGACCAAGAATATATTCGATCATCTCCTTATCTCGCACCAATACGTCTATGTATTCCGAACAAAAGAGGATGTCACGGACACTGAAGCGTCATACCCGGTGGACCTTTTCTCCCTGGAAGGCAAATACCTGGGGTCCATGACAATGAAGGATAAACCTCTCCTGGTGACAGAAAAATATATGTATATCCCGGAAACCGATGAGGAGGATACTTTGTTCCTGGTAAAATATGAGTATCAATTGATCAATCCGGGAAATTGAGCAGAATTAAGTGTCGGGCAAGAAAGTTGCCAGAGCAAGACAAGGCGGCAAGGGCGCAAGAAAAAAGACTTTGCTCTGGTTGAATATGGGAATTTAAACGTCTCCAATCGTCTAAGTATTTTTACCTATTTTTCAGAAATATCTTGAAATTCCCTTTTTGGTGTGATAGTATATAACTTCAAGATGGGAAGAATTGAAGAAGAGTAGATGTTGAATGCTTCAGTTGAAGCGTGAGTTGAGAAATAGGTCGTGGTTAAGTGGAGATGGACAAATCAAATTGTAGTGGCAAAAAGGGGATGTAGTCAGTACTCAGATCCCATGAGCGGAAGCTTCCTTAAAAGTGAGAAAATAATTGGAAACAATTATAAGAAAATAATTTCAAGGCTGTTGACCAGCCTAAATTAATTTCAAAGGAGGTGATTTAAAATGAAAGAAAGTATGAGTAAGAAGCGAACTCTAAGAATGAGTAAAGCGAACCTGTTAGGGATCGTATTCTTAGCTCTCGCTATTGTAGCCCTTCTGCAAACTGATTTGGCTGCTGAGAATTTCGTTGTGACTAATCTGAACGACAGCGGCCAGGGCTCTCTACGATGGGCTATCGACAATGCAAATGCCCATCCGGGAGCGGACACCATCAAGTTCGCCGTGGCCGGGACAATCGATGTGCTTACTCAGTTGCCGGAGCTGAGCGATAGCACAGGCGGCACAACCATAGATGGTTCCACGGCGCCCGGTTATCTGTCCGGCGGTGCGCCGGTCGTGGTCTTGAACGGCCCGGGAACATCAAGCTTCACCGGTTTGGTCCTCGGTTCCGTGAACAACGAGCTGCGCGCACTGCAAGTCGGGGCCTTCGCGACGGGCATTTGGCTCGGGGGTTCCGGATCGGCGGGGAATGCAGTCGTGAGCTGCTACGTGGGGAATGACGGCGCGGCTGCCGTGCCCAATGGTAAAGGGATCGTGGAGGTGTTTGGAAGCAGCACAAACAACCGGATCGGCACAGACGGAGACGGTGTCAACGATCTTGCTGAACGCAACGTCATTAGCGGGAACCTCGCCGACGGCGTGTGGCTTCAGGCCGCCGATGGGATTATCGTGGCCGGGAACTACATCGGTACTGATGCGACAGGAACATATGCTTTGGGCAACGGCGGTTCCGGCATATGGCTCCAAGGCGGCGGAAGCCACCGCATCGGGACGGACGGCGACGGGATGAGCGACGCGCTCGAAGGCAACCTGATCAGCGGCAATGGTACTGACGGTGTGGGCGGCGAGAGCAGTGGGAACATTATTGCTGGGAACTACATCGGCACCGACGTCACGGGGACGCTTGCGATTGCCAATGCTGGCGCTGGCATCAACCTGCACTATTCTTCTACCGGAAATCGCATCGGAACCAATGGCGATGGCCTGTCCGACGATGTCGAACGGAACGTGATCAGCGGTAACAGCAGCGATGGACTCTATGTGAGTGGGGGCAACGTTTTGGCAGGGAACTACATTGGCACGGACGCCACAGGACAACTGCCCCTTGGCAATACGGGAAACGGGGTGTACACATCCGGAGGCGACAACCGGATCGGCACGGATGGGAACGGCATAGCCGATGCGGCCGAACGTAACGTCATTAGTGCGAATGGTGGGATTGGGGTTCGCGTCTGGTCGGACAACATCGTGGCGGGCAACTACATCGGAACAAACGCTTCCGGCACCCTGGCGTTGGGCAATGCGGGCCATGGCGTGTACGGAGCCGGCAGCGCGAACCGGATCGGTACCGACGCGAATGGTGTGGCCGACCAAGCGGAGCGGAACATCATAAGCGGCAATTTCGGCAGCGGAATTGCGCTGTACAATGGACATCACATTATTGCCGGGAATTACATCGGCCTCGGAATCACCGGCGTACCGCTGGGAAACGCCCAACATGGTGTTGCCGTCCAAGCGTTCGACTGCACCATCGGCGGGACTAACGCGGACGCCGGAAACACCATTGCTTACAACAGCGGAGACGGCGTTCGTGTTTGGGTATCCGGTAACTCTGGGGACCGGAACGCGATTCGCGGCAACGCAATATATGACAATGTCGGGCTGGGAATCGATCTGAATATCGACGGAGTCACCTGGAACGACCTGGGTGACGCCGACGGTGGGGCGAACGCACTTCAGAATTATCCGGTGTTGATCTCGTCCACTTCCGACGGCGCCAGTACCACGATTTTGGGAACGCTCTATAGTTCGGCGAATACCACATACGAGTTGGACTTCTTCTCGAACAACGCCGTTGATCCGTCCGGATGGGGAGAAGGCAAGACATTCCTAGGGTCTGGGGCGGTGACAACGGACGGAACAGGAAAGGGCGACTTCGTCATCACTCTTCCGGTCGGTGTGGCCCAGCCCGGTCTGATTACAAGCACAGCGACTGATCCGAACAACAACAGTTCCGAATTCTCAGCCCCGACGACGGGCCAGGGGCAGTGGGTGGTTACGAATCTCAACGATAGTGGGGACGGATCGCTCCGTTGGGCCCTCACCCAGGCCAACACAAACTTGGGGCCTGACATGATTACTTTCGCTGTCGCTGGGACGATTGAATTATCGACGTCCTTCAACTCATTGACCGTGTTGCCGGTGCTCAGTGACACGACGGGAGGGACGACAATTGATGGCACAACGGCCCCCGGATTCGTTGCCGGCGGGCCCCCGGTTGTTGCTGTAAGCCGCGGTTCGGCGGCCTCCTCTTGGGGCCTGGAAATCAATTCGTCTGACAACGTGGTGCGGTCTCTCCAAATTGTCTCATTCGGTATCGGGATCTATGCTCGCGGGGAAAACGCCTCCAGGAACATGGTCACTGGGTGCTATATCGGAACAGACGGCACTGTTGCAATGGGCAACGGAGGGGGCGTCATTGTCGAGGGATCCGACAATGTTGTCGGCACGGATGGCAACGGCATCGAAGATGCAATCGAGGGCAATTTGATAAGCGGAAACGGGGACGGCATACAACTTCGCGGAACCGGAAACGTCGCTGCCGGAAACTTGATTGGAACAGACCCTATGGGGACGACTGCAATAGGCAACCACTTTGGCGTCTACGTTATCGGGAACGGTGCCCGTGTCGGCACGAATGGAGACGGCGTCTCGGATGCGTTGGAACGTAACATTATTAGCGGTAATGATTTGGGCATTCACTGGACCGGCGGTTCTTTGTCGGGCGTGGTTGTCGCTGGCAACTATGTCGGGACAGATGTTACAGGAACATTGCCCTTGGGGAATAGGTGGGGAGGTATGGTCGTACAGGGCACATCCGATGCACGCATTGGAACCAACGGGGACGGGATTTCGGACGATCTGGAGCGAAACATCATTAGCGCAAACGGACAAACCCAAGGTTATTCAGGCTATGGTATTGAGTTGAGAGGCTCCGGGGCCATTGTTATCGGTAACTACATTGGCACGGATGCAGCAGGGACCGGCGTAATGGGCAATAGCGGGAGCGGCATATCGATTACCGGATCCGGCAATATTATCGGAGGTGCGGACGCCTTGGCTGGCAATGTTATCACCTTTAGTAGCGGGAGCGGCATACAGGTCGCATACGGTGGTGTGGGCAATCAAATTCGAGGGAATTCGATCCACTCGAATGGCATGATTGGAATCGACCTCCATGTGGGCAGTCAGGGGGAAGTGTCGCTTAACGATCCTGGTGACACTGATACCGGCCCCAATAATCTGCAGAATTTCCCGGTGATAACCACCGTAATTTTCAATGGGACTGGCACTACTATCAGCGGAGTCATAAACTCCACAGCCAATACTAACTTTACGATTGATCTCTATGGAAACACTATTGGTGATCCCAGCGGCTTTGGCGAAGGTCAGATGTATCTTGGTACCACAATGTGCCTAACTGACAGTGGAGGAAATGGAACCTGGACGCTTGTCGCAGCCGGGAACGTCACAGGTCTGGTGCTCAGCAGCACAGCAACCGATCCCACAGGAAACACATCGGAATTCTCTGCACCACAACCTCCACAAACAAACCTACCACCAGTTGCCAATGCCGGTTCTGATCAAACAGCGCACATCGGCGATATTGTAACTTTAGATGGAAGTCAAAGTAATGATCCTGACGGAAATTATCCTTTAACCTACAGTTGGACCATTGTTCAAATACCATCCGGAAGCCTGGCCACTCTTACAAACCCCGATCAGGTAAATCCAACCATAACTATTGACAAACCAGGAACATATACAATTCAACTTATAGTAACAGACAGCCTGGGAGCAGCAAGCGGTCCTGCACAGGTTAATATAAGTACCATAAATTCACCTCCTGTGCTAAATCCCATAGGTAACAAAATAGTAGATGAAGGAAACCTGCTGGAATTTACAGTAACAGCAGCAGACCCTGATGGAGACACATTATCGTATTCTGTTGACAATTTGCCAACTGGCTCAAACTTCGATCCTCAAACCCAGTTATTCAGTTGGACACCGGAATTTAATCAATCCGGGAGTTATCAAGTGGTTTTTATAGTAACAGATTCGGGGCTTCCTTCGCAAAGCGACTCAGAAACAATAACTATAACAGTTATTAATGTGAATAGGGCTCCGGAGGCAGACGCCAGGCCGGATCAAACAATTGTAGGGGCTGGTAAAATTGTAACCCTTGATGGAAGCTTTAGTTATGATCCTGATGAAGATCCCATCACCTATCAATGGAGTTTTGAATCAATGCCACCAGGCAGCACGGTTGTATTTTCCGATCCCACAGTGGTTAATCCTTCATTTACGCCGGATATTCTAGGAGATTATATTATCAAGCTTACAGTAAGTGATGGCAGCTTGATGAGTGAGGATTCAATCACTATAACTGCTGTTAACACACCGGTAAGTGAAAACGGTCAGCCGGTCACTGTAATTGATGAACCTACCGGTATAACTATTACATACAGTGAAATAACCAGCCCTGGAAATACTACTGTTTTGACCTCTGACACCAATCCCGTGGGGAGCCTTGATCCAAATTTCAAGGTTAGAGGCACATTTTTTGATATTTCTACCACAGCAACTTATGTTGGAGATGTAACTATCTGTATTGACTACAGCCAACTGGGAGTTAATAAACCTGAAAAACTCAAATTACTCCATTGGGAATTGGTAGATGTAAATACTTATGCCTGGGTAGAAGTAGTTCCTATAACTTTAAATGAAGCCGATAATACCATCTGCGGAACTGTGGCCAATCTTTCCTGGTTTGTGCTGGTTGAGGAAAATCACCCTCCGGTTGCCAGTGCAGGAGAAAATATTTCTATAAATACTGAGGACCTATCAACAACAATAATCCAGGGAACCGGTATAGATCAAGATTGGGATGATACGCTCCAATATCGTTGGAAAGAAGGTGAAACCGTTCTTTTGGACTGGTCATTAGGTGAAGAAAATGGTGAATGCCCACTTGAATTGATTACAACTTCAATTGGAATCGGTACCCATACATTAACATTAGAAATTACAGACAGTATAGATACCTCAACAGATAATATGATATTGACCATAGAAAATTCTGCACCGCATGCAGGGCCTACAGGTGGGGGAGTTTATGAGATTAATTCTGATGTTACATTAGATGGGTTTGTTTCAGACTATGATGGCGATTTTTTAAGTTACTGGTGGAAGGAAGGAGAGATTGAATTATTCTCAGGAACAATCCAGACAATACCTGGAGGAGATCCCGTACAGCTTCCAAATGATGTTATTTCCAATCTTACTCTTGGTGTTCACATCATTGCTCTCTTTGTGGATGATGGGATAAATAATCCTGTAAGTAGTGAAATAACAGTGAATATTGTAGATACAGGTCCTCCTACACTTGCACCCGTTTCTAATAAAACAATACTCTGGCCGCCCAACCACCAAATGGAAAACATCACAATTGAAACCAATGCTTCGGATAACAGCGGAATAATGCCAACTTTAGCAGCCTCGGTTTACAGCAATGAACCAGAAGAGGGTTTGGGTGATGGCGATATGAAGCCAGATTGGACAGAACCGTTAATTGACCAGGAGAATGGTATTATTTCTTTAGAGTTGAGAGCTGAACGGTCTGGTACCGGTGACGGCAGGATTTATACCATTTCTATTACTGCTGCGGATCAGTCCGGTAACACCAGCACAGTTAATATCGAGATAATTGTGCCTCATGATAAGAAAAAGAAATAACAAAGTGGATAGGTAAGTAACTGTGCCTGGGTATTGATAATTACCTGGGCACAGTTCACAAACGGATTACCATTTCCCAGCTTCAAACAGGAGCAAAACCACGTGATAAGGATATGGTGCCAGGCAAGAATTTCATTTTACCGTAAAAGTAAGAGAGCCTGGTTCACCCCTTCCTTCTTTTACGGTACCCTTGATATATATACGGTTCAGATC
>JABAOF010024287.1_pt4 | contig 10244 bp, 11 predicted proteins | sample 7062171 | NCBI WGS metagenome assembly JABAOF01 (sample SAMN14538628, study PRJNA623070) | marine sediment metagenome | biome: marine biome [ENVO:00000428]; feature: marine pelagic biome [ENVO:01000023]; material: deep marine sediment [ENVO:00002113] | place: India: Gulf of Khambhat ... | reverse complement strand
CCGTCCTCCGTCCCTCGGACTACGAGCAGGTCGTCCCCCGTCAGGACCGTGTCCACAGGAGGGTCGTAGGTCCAGTGCCTTCCTCGACGAATGGCAATGATTCTCATGCCAGTCTCCGACTCCACCTTGAGGTCGGCGATGCTTCTTCCGCGCATGGAGGAGTCCTCCCCCATCCGCAGAATCCGGATTTTCTCTTCGGCCTCCTGGAGGACGAAGGGAAGGAATGGCCTGGCCTCGATTCGCTTTTCGAGAAGGTCCACGATGTCTCCAGCGGCGTTGGATATCGTCTCGGCGGCGGAGGCCACCTGCAGAATGCCCGCCAGCCTCTCCGAGTCTTCCTTGGTCCTGCTGGCCATCAGTGCGATCATACGCATTTGATAACGCAAGAAGTCCATTCTGCTCTCTAAGTGGCGAACCTCTTCGCCCAGCTCGTCACTGTCGAACATGATGGCCGCGTAGGCCAAGTCCACAATGAGCTCGCTTGTATCCTTCATTTCCACCAGCAGGTCCTTGACACTCGTGGGTTCGTACTCCACCTCTTCAAACTCCTCCTTCACAGCAACACCCCCAAAACCAATACCAAGAAGCCGATCCCGACGAAATCGCCAGCGGTCGTCACCACAGGGGTCACGAAGTTGTCAGGGTCGAGACCCCTGGAAAAGGATAAGAAGGCCACGGAAAGGGTCACCAGAGTGAGGACCCCGGCGAGCATCAGGCCAGTGGACAGCATGACGAAGAGGAGCACCTCCACTCCGAAGGGTGGTACGACTCCTGTGAATGGTGTCAATCCGTATATGAACATTGCCAGGACGGCAAACGTCACGGCGTAGAGGACTGTGCCATCCCGGACATTTCTCAGGAGTTCCTTGTCTCCCAGCTTCAGTTCGATGGTCCCCGTGTACAAGCCAGAAGTGATGCGGGACCCCAGGACAGTCCCCACGTTGCCGCCGATGCCGTTTACGACGGGCACTAGGATGAGCAGGAATGGGGCGGCGAGAAAGGTGGCGGCCGCTCCGTTCAACACGTGTCCCGCCGCGAGGGTGACCGTCAAGAGGAAGGCCAGGGGCANNAGGGTGACCGTCAAGAGGAAGGCCAGTGGCAGAAAACTCTCGCTGATTATGGTCCGATAGGAGTAGAAGGTCACGGCAGCCCCCCAAGGGACAATGCCACCACGAAGAGCAGGAGAATGGCGATCACGTCCCCGACTGTCGCCAGAGTGGGAGTCGTGACGTTGTCAGGATCGAGGCCCCAGCGGAAGGCCAGCAGGATGATGCCGAAGGTGACACCAACCTGAGCGACGCCCGCCAGAGTTCCCGCGAGGGTGCCGATGAGCATGAGGCGAACGAGGCCCACTGTCTGAAGGCCGACGAGGACCGAGGTCGCGTAGCTCAGGACTCCCGCCATGCAGGAGAGTACCGCACTCAACAGGACTGCGGCAAGCACGTTCTGCTGGGACTCGTCATTCCATAGATTCCCCTCCGCGATGAGGCCCATGTGGATCGCCGAGCCCATTCGAGCGCCGAGGGCGCCGCTGATACCACCTCGAAGGGCGATGAAGGCGGGGATCATCACCAAGAGGCCGGGTGTCTCCGCGAGCACGTCTCGCATACCGCCCAAGACGAGACCCGCAATGACCAAGCCCAGGCCCGCCAGCATCAGGACGGGGAGCGATTCCTTGTAGACGGCTGGGAGAGGCACCGCATGACAAAGGCCTACGAGTAATAAGCCCTTCAGCGGAAGACTCGTACCTGGAGCACGCGAGGCAGGATCTCGACCTCCATGGGTAACCTTCCCACGACCTCTCCGTCCATCTCGGCAAGGACGTCACCGTCAGACAAGGCCACGACCCGCTGGCCTCTGAGATGGCTAACTTTGGGATGATCCAGGTGCTCACCTTTCCTCAGCTTGCCGAGGCTGCTGAGGGCCTCTCCCAGTCCCACATCGCCGATGAGGACGACCTCGAAGAGTCCGTCGTCGAGTTCCGCCATGGGTGCTGGCTTGAGACCGCTACCGTAGTACCGACCGTTCGCGATTATCACGCTGTTCATTGGCCCCCGAGCGACCCCTTCACCATCCACCTCGAGGTCGACCAGCTGGTTCTCATAGCCGGGCAGCGTGGTTAGGATGGCCCAAAGGAAGGCGACTCGCCCACCGAAGAGCTTGGCACTTCTGTTGACCTTCTCGACAACGGCGCCGCCCACTCCCGCCTCCAATATGTTGGCGAAGTACCGGGTCTCAGGCTCGCCCTGTAGATTCACGTAGGTGGCCTTCCCCACGTCGATCACCTTGGTGGCATCGGCTTGGAGAACACTCTCCGCATGGTCCAGGCCGATGGGGAGTCCCAGGGTCTTGGCGAAGTCAGTCCCGGAACCCACGGGAATCACCGTGAGTCGCGCATCAGGAAGCACCGCCTTATCGTCCTCGATGAAGGCATTGGTGGCTTCGTTCACTGTGCCGTCTCCGCCGACGATTGCGATCTCCGTCTCGCCCTCGTCCAGTGCATTCCTTATCAGTTCAATGGCGGAGAGCCGCCCAGTGGTCTCCACCACTTTCATCTCGTCGACCCGAGGGCGCAGTCGAGACTCCACTGTCGACCATCGACGACCAACTTCGCCCCCCGCTGCCTTCGGGTTCACGACGATGAGCATCCTCTATCCTCCTTGAGAGCGGTCTCCATAGCCTGAACAAGGCTTTTGTAGTCTTCCAGCTCGCGTTGGCGTCTCTCCTCGCTCCAATTGGACCTCTCCGCCATCAGGTGGGCGACGTCCTCAGCCGCATCGAGTCCGTGGCGAGGATCTTCATAGAACACCTTCGTCCTCCGGACGAGGACGTCCTCCAATCTCATTGCCATTTCCGCCTCCATGGAGTACACAACTTCCGCCATGATGTAGGGGAGTCCAGGGACGATTCTCTCCCTCAAGGCCACCTCAGTGGCGAGCTCGAGGACCTCCCACACACCAAGGCCATAGGAGGTAACCAGGTTGTCCGCCACGTCCTCGTCCAAGCCCATTTGAGCGGCCCGACGTGAAACCTCCGTGTCAAGGCTCCCGAAGTCTTCCCGCGAGGCGTCCTGACTCGCGGGTGATGGTGGTTCGCGGGGCGCCTGAGGACGCTGGCCTAGCATTCGAGACACGCGGTCTGCGACTCTGATCGTTGGCGGTCTGTAGGTAGTGAGCTTCCCGCCAAGAAGCGACAGCATACCTGGAGCCTCCTCGACGATCCTGTAGTCCCTGCTGATCTCTGACTCCGTACGTCCGGACTGGCCGATGAGGGGTCTGAGGGCTGCGTAGGTGCTTACAACGTCGTTGCGGCGAACCCCAGCATCGGGGAAGGTGCTGTTCACGGCTTCCAGAAGATAGTCTACGTCGGCCCCCTCCACCCCTACCTGGTCGGGGTTACCCGCGAAATCTGTATCGGTCGTCCCCACGATCGTGTAGTCGCCCCACGGCAGGGCAAACAGAACGCGACGATCGGTTGGTGACCTGATGACGACGGCGTTTCGATTCCCTATCTTCTCGCGAGGCAGTAGCAGGTGGATGCCCTTGGTCGGCCTCAGCAGCCGTTCTGCAGAGGTCACCATCATCCTGACCGTGTCACTCCAGGCCCCCGTCGTGTTGACTACGACGCTGCCTCGGACTTCGTAGGTACCACCCTCTGCCAGGTCTTCAAACTGGACGCCGACGACCCGCCCATCCTCGAATATCGNNTCTTCAAACTGGACGCCCGCAACCTTCCCATCCTCGAATATCGGGGCGTCCATCCGACAGTAGGACAAGATGTCGGCGCCAGCGCCGTGGGCCATGGAGGCGTTGAGAAGGACCAGCCTGAAGTCGTCGACCAGGCAGTCGAAGTAGATGGCTCCACCGTCAAGCCCCTGAGCGCGGATCATGGGCTCCCTCGAAAGCACCTCTTCTCGAGTCAGCCTCCGGTGCTTCTTCACGTTCCTGAACGCCGACAGTAGGTCGTAGAGCCAAAGGCCCAGGATGGTCAGGACGGGACCCTCCCCCTCCCCTTGGTAGAACGGGATGAGGAACGGGATAGGTCGGACGAAGTATGGGTAATGGGTCCTCAACCAGTAACGCTGTTGGCATCCCTCCCACACGACTTTGATATGCCCATGCTTGAGGTACCTCAGTCCCCCGTGAATCAACCGCGATGACCGGCTGCTCGTGCCGCTGCCGATATCCCCCTTCTCCAAAAGCAGGACGCGGTACCCACGCCTCGCCGTCTCGAAGGCAACGCCGCAACCATTAATCCCGCCACCGACCACAATGATGTCGAATGGTTCGTGGAGGCTTTCCAGGACTTTCTGCCTGCCCCTCCAGTTGAACCCGACTTCACTCATACTCCAAGTCCACCACTTTCCCAGGGTTCATAATCCCCTGGGGGTCCACAGCGTCCTTCAGCGCTCTGAGGCCCTTAAGCGCGGCCTCTCCGTGCTCTTCAGTCATCCAGCGAAGATGATCCATCCCTACACCATGATGGTGGCTGATCGTTCCTCCTTCCTCAAGAATAGCTAGAGTGGCGGCCTCTTTGATCTCCCACCATTGCTCCACCTCTCTTCCCTTCAGCCGAGGCGCCAAGAGTGTGTAGTAGAGGGATCCTCCGTCGCGATACAGGTGCGAGACGTGGCAGAGCACCAGCCCGCCGATGTTTTGAGCCGTGTAGGCCTTCTGGATGGAACGGCGAACCCGGCGGTAGACTGCCTCAAGTTTCGACCAAGAGGCCGCCGTCTCGAGGGTGTCTACCAAGAGATTGCGAGCGAGCAGCTCATCCCTCAGATACGGCGCCCTGTAGTACTCCTCTTCCCATGTCGCCGCGGGGTCTTCCCCGATGTCGAGGGCACCCGCAGCGGTCCAGAACTCCACGGCCTGCTGCATCTGGTTAGCCACGCCCGCCTCGGTGCCCTCGTAGCCCAGAAGGACAACGGAGGGGACGTCTTCAGCCTCCATTCCCGCCAGCCAGGCAATCATGCCGCTCTCCTCTTCATCCGATATGCGGAAGAGGGCCGGTAGAACCCCAGCTTGTACCATCTGACGCGCCGTTTCGATGGCAGTCGAGAAGTCCTGGACAAGAAGGGCACGCCTCCTGTGCGCCTCGGGTTTCCTCCTCACCCGCACCACGGCCTGCACGATGACGCCAAGCACTCCCTCGGAACCCAGGACGAGGTCCTTCACTCCCGGGCCGGCGGAGCGGGCCGGAACGCTCTTCGTCTCCAGCGGCCCTTCCGGCGTGAGGACGTGGACGGCCTGGACTATGTCCTCCATCCGACCGTACTCCCCCGAGAGGTATCCGGAGGCCCTGGTGGCAATCCAGCCGCCCAGGGTGGAGTAGTGGAAGGATTGGGGGTAATGCCCCAGGGTAAGGTCCACCGCCTGCAGCGCCTCCTCCAGTTCCGGACCCGATATGCCGGCCTCGACTCGTGCGAGGAGGGACACCTCATCGATCTCAGGGACGCTGTTGAGGTGGTGGAGGTCGACGGTGACGACAGCGTGATGGCGCCCAGCGAAAGGTTTCAAACCCCCAAGGACAGACGTCCCGCCACCATATGGGACGATGGCTATTCCACGGGAGGCGGCGATTTCCAGAAGCCTCTTCACCTCCAAACCGTTCTTCGGATACGCGACGGCATCAGTGAATTCACCGACCTGCCCCAGCCTGGCCTGAAGCAGATCGAGGTAGCTCTGGCCGAGGGAATGCGTCAGGCGATCCATGTCACCCAAGGCGATTTCCACGACTCCCTCCAGCGTCTCGAGGTCCGCGGCTCTCAGTCGACTGGCCGGGACCGCTGGTACGTGCGGCGGACTACGGGAATCGCTGAACCCTATCCCCTTGGACTTAAGGAAGCGCAGGACCAGGCCTAGGCGCTCGGGCGGGTACTGCTGGTCGGGGGAACCCCACCCCCACCACCTTTCCTCCTCTCTCATCCTCGCGTCAGCATCGCCCGTCCTCTTGAATAGGTTTACTCCCGTCCGAGGGAGGTTTATTAGCCGCGGGGAGATGGGCTCAGGACGGCTTATGATCGAGAGAGATGAGGTTCTTGAGGTGTTGGACGCCTACGACCTCGGCCGAGCAAAGATTGGGGTCCTAGCCTCCCACTCAGCCCTGGATGTGTGCGACGGAGCGATCGAGGAAGGATTCCAGACAGTCACTCTGTGCGAGGCAGGACGGGAAGAGCCCTACGCGAGATACTTCAGGACCGTTCGGGATGAGCACGGCAAGGTCCTTCGCGGAGTGGTGGATGAGGCAATCGTCCTCCAGTCCTTTCAAGAGGCCATCTCAGGAGCGGTCCAGGATCGACTGCGAAGCGACAACGTCATATTTGTCCCGAACAGATCGTTCTTCACCTACTGCGGCATGAGGGAGGTCGAGGACGAGTTCCTCCTGCCCATGGTCGGAAGTCGCAACCTCCTCAGGACGGAGGAGCGGACCGAGGAGAGAGGGTACTACTGGATCCTGGAAAAAGCAGGCCTCCCCTATCCACGCCTCTTCCGAACACCGGACGAGATAGATTCTCTGGCCATCGTCAAGCTGCCCCACAAGGTCAAGCGTTTGGAACGAGGGTTCTTCACGGCGGCGAGCCAGGAGGAGTATGAGGAGAAATCCGGCAAACTCCTGGAACAGGACGTCATCACTCAAGAGGACCTGAACGTGGCTCGGGTGGAGAAGTACATCCTGGGCCCGGTCTTCAACTTCGACTTCTTCTACTCGCCCTTGGAGGACTCGGGAGAGGGGCTCGAGCTCCTGGGAATCGACTGGCGATTTGAGACGTCCCTCGACGGCCACGTCAGGCTGCCCGCCGAACAGCAGCTCACACTCGCCGGCGAGGAGAGGCTGCCTGAATACGTCGTCTGCGGCCACAACTCGGCCACGTTGAGGGAGTCCCTCCTGAGGAAGGTGTTCCCCCTGGCGGAGACCTACGTGGAGGCGACACAACGGCACTTCGCCCCGGGAGTCATTGGCCCCTTCACCCTCCAGACCTGCGTGGACAAGGACATGGACTTCCACATCTACGACGTTTCGCCCCGTATCGGAGGCGGAACGAACGTCCACATGTCCGTCGGCCACCCTTACGGTAATACCCTCTGGCGCTCCCGGATGAGCACCGGGAGGAGGGTCGCCATGGAGATTCGGAGGGCCCTTGAAATCGGCGAGCTGGAAAAGATCGTTACGTAGCTCCGGAATCCTCAATCCGGCTGAGGTACTCTGCAGGGATTTCCTTGGTGATGTACACGTACTTGCCCGCCTTCTTGATGACCACGCCCTCTTCCCTCGCCTTCTCCGCATCGACCTGTAGGATGACGGGGTGGGGCGTCCTCACCTGCCCAGCCTCCGTAGCGCTCTCCAGTGTGTCGCTCACGTGGACCCACTGCCGGTCTGCCGGTCTCAGGCCGATCTCCAGCAGGAGATTGCACTCCTCCTCCGTTGTGGGGTAGTAGAGAATCGGAGGAATGTCCTCCGTCGGGAGGTCCAAGTCCAGCTCGATGGAGTGGGCGTAGGTGGCCCGGACACGTCCCTCCTCGAACTGGTACCGCCCCTTGGGATCTGTCTGGGTGAGGGCGATGATGTGATGTGGTTTGAGGAACTTGAACTTCTTGTGTCTGATTTGGATGGCGGTAACCAGGTCCCTGAGGTCCACCCAGCCGTGCTCGTCCATCTCCAGGCCGTATCTTTGGGGGAAGTGCCGCAGCACTCCCGCCATGGTGCGCCCGAGGTGGTTCAGCTCCCTCTCATTGAGGAGGAACTTGCCCTTGCTGCCGCAGTTCGGGCAGATCTCTCCGCGAAAAAAGCCGTGAGAACTGCACTCTCTGAGCATCTACCCCTCCTGGCGAGATATCAAACGGCCGAGCTTAAGGGTTTGCCCGCCACGTCCAGCCGGTGTCAGGGAGGCGCCAAAGGCTCCAAATCGCTCTGTCGAACGACCCGAACCCCCTGAGATTCAACCATCGCGGTCACCCGCCTCCTCAGTTCGCCCTTGATCGCCTTGCGATGGATGTATGCGAGAGAAGCGCCCGGAGACCTCTGCAAGGCCTGCTGTAACATGGACCTGCTAAGATTCTGCAGAGCATAGGACGGAATCATGTGACCGAAGGAGACACGCCTGTCGAGGGCGACGTCCGTGATCCGCGGGACATAGTGGCCGCCTCCCAGGCCTATGGCCACGGGGTTCTCGGCAGGGTTCACCTCAGAAAGGACTTCAGCGATGGCTGAAGTCGCCCCCTTGTCGACCCAGGCAACCTCGTCGCTTCCCACCTCGATGTAGAACGCGGGCGTCTCCAGATAGGGACCGTGGTGAGTGGCCTCGAAGGACACTGCGAAATCCAGCCCCTCCGCCTTTCTTTTGAGGAGTCTCAGGGCTTGCGTCATCCAGTGAGGCACCGTCGGCACCAGTTTTCGCGGTCTTCCTCCGAGCTGGGCCTCACCCAAGTTGCCTATGGGGTGGACGGTGAGACTTCGCATCCCACTCTCACTTCTGTGTCTTGAGACATAGATGATGAGTTCTGGTTTCACCCCTCGTGTTCTCTGCACCTCCCTATCGAGGTGGTCCCGATAGAGGGCAGAGTCCTTGAGCGCCACGATGGTCCTCTCTCCACGCTGGTAGGCGGGGTTTCCGTCGAAGCTCCCTACCTCCTCCCATCTTTCGGTTTGCAGTAGGTGGCCGAGGATGGCGGTGCTAGCGGGATCGGCGAGCGACGTGGCAATCAGGATCATCAGGGCACAAATCCACTGGATTGACATGAGCCTTTTGGACGCTTGAGAGACGGAGGGCGGGAAAGCTTCAATAGCTTGCCCGGTTACCACGGGACCATGGAGCTCGTCTATCTCAAGTCACCCACGGGCCTCCACCACGAAAGGGCCGCAGAAGTTCTGGGCCGTATCCGGGAGCTGATCCCCAACCTCGAGTACAGAGAGGTGGACCCGAGGGAAGACCCCGAGTATGCCGCCAAGTTCAACATCAAGTACGCCCCAGGCATCATCATCAACGGCCGAATCGAATACGTAGGGATTCCTCGAGAGCGCATGCTCCTTCACAGAATCCAAGAGCTGCAGGCTCCTCAGAAGGGGGCCAAGGATTAGGCGCCAATCCCTGAAACGTTTATTAGACCGCGTCCCGATTCTGGGATGATTGCGTGACGAGTTCGATCAGGATTGTTGATCACAAAGCGATGGATCTCTCAGCCGCCATGTTCGTCGTGGGATTTCCCGGGATCGGCCTTGTGGGCAGTATCGCGACAAACTTCCTGGTCTCCGCGCTGGAGCTTGAGAGAATCGCTTCCGTGCTTTCTCGTGAGTTTCCACCCATGGGAGTGTTGAAGGACGGTCGAGTGTCGAGCCCCGTGAGAATCCACGCTGCCCCGATGGTCTGCGGTGTCGACGAGGAGTGCGACCAGCTCGCCGCCGTCATGTCCGAGGTAACACCCAAGGCCGGGGTCCTCTACGATGTCAGCGAGGCCCTCGTGTCGTGGTGTCTGGACAAGAAGGTGCAGGAGATTGTGGTCCTTGAGGGGTTCGTCAAACCAGAGGGCGCCAAGGATACCAACATCTACGGCGCTGCCAACAGCGACGCCGCCTTGGAGCGGCTGACGAAACTCAACGTGAAACCTTTGGGGGAGGGAATCCTGACGGGCCTTTCAGGTCTTATGAGTTACTTGGGGGAGGCCGAGGGCCTCGATGTTACCTGTCTGCTGGCGGAGACTGTGAAGGACTATCCGGACGCCCGATCCGCCGCCAAGCTCCTGGAGGTGCTCGATCCCTTCGTTCCCCAAATCAAGATCGATCCTAAGCCCCTCCTCCAGAGGGCAAAGGCCATTGAGACTCATTTGAAGGACTACATGGAGACGCACAAGGAGAATATCCAGGACATCGCCGAGCGCTCCAAGATAATGTACGGGTGAGTTCATGAGCCAAGGTGCCTACGTCTGCCCCGATTGCGGGGAGGAGAGCATGGTTAAGAAGACGGACAAGCCTGGCTGGTATCGCCTCCATTGCCAAAAGTGTGGGGCTGAGAGAGGCCCCTTCCGAGACGCCGAGGACAAGGCCGTAGCCTAGGGCTGGAGAGGGGAGCCGGTCCCGCCTCCCCACCAACGAAACCTTAATAATGAGTCGCCAGATATTTGGCAAAGGCTTCGGGCGCCTAGAACCCCGGGGCTGACCCGACTGGAGAGAGGGGCCTGGATGGGGTTTGAGAGGGAATTCGAGCAGATGCGGAAGAAGATAGACAAGATGTTCCGCGACTTTTTCCA
>JABAOF010007957.1_pt1 | contig 10245 bp, 10 predicted proteins | sample 7062171 | NCBI WGS metagenome assembly JABAOF01 (sample SAMN14538628, study PRJNA623070) | marine sediment metagenome | biome: marine biome [ENVO:00000428]; feature: marine pelagic biome [ENVO:01000023]; material: deep marine sediment [ENVO:00002113] | place: India: Gulf of Khambhat ... | reverse complement strand
TTCAATTCCTTCTGGACGTCGATCAACTGTTTGTAGAGGGAATCGATATCTTGCCGCAAGTAGCCTATCTCGCCGGTGGTAGTACATCCGAAAAGGACTGCGAGACAAGCCGCCGCCAGGGAAAAACAGAGAAACAATTTCCGTCTCATGTCGTCCCTCTTTTCATGAAAGAAGCATCAGATGGGATTGATACGAGAGCGGTCTTACCTTGAGAGTATGATGAAGTGGGCCCTTCGATTTTTCGCCCAGGCCTCCTCACTGTGTCTCGGGTCTAGGGGCATCTCCTCTCCATAGCTGATGGTCCCGATTCTATTTGGCGAAACCCCTAGCGACATGAGATACTCCTTAGCGCTGTTGGACCTTCTTTCCCCCAGGGCCAAATTATACTCGATGGTTCCCCTTTCGTCGCAGTGACCCTCAACCTGGATTGTAACCCGGGAGTGTTGAAGCAGAAGCTCCGCATTTTGCGAGAGAACCTCCCTCGCCTTTGGTGTCAGATCATATCGGTCAAAACCGAAATGAATATCCTTCAGCAGCGATGACTCCAGGAATGCTCCCTCGATCCCGGGATATTCCTTCGTCTCTAAGCTGGCCTCCAACGACTTTTCGTCGACTTTCGCCCTCTCGGCCTTCTCAGCGGGCTTTCCCCAGGCCTTTTCCTCCGCCGAACCCGTAACCAAGGGTTCCTCTCTTACGGCCTTTTTTGCACAGGCCACCATCAGCATGAGGGAAAGTATTACTCCTACAACGATACAGAATCTCTTACCCATAACGAACCTCCTTTGTGGGATGGTTGTGTTACCGATCTATTCTTGGAGACCAGGTTGGACTTGATTCCTTGCCCCTTGTAACGGTCAACCTACGATGGTTCGCGCCATTGGCATTCACGACATAGATATGAAATCGGCCTTCCCTGGTTGAGCTGAGGGCAATTACCCTTCCATCGGGAGACCGCGCCGGTGAAAAGAATCCATCATTTGAAGACATCTATAACCCCGGTCAACTCTAGTGCAACAAATACAACAATACCCAAGAGCAACAGTATTAGAAGAACCTCGGCGCCATTGCCCCCCGGCTCCAATGTATGGATCTGGCTAGCGATCTGATGGATTTGCTCATCATCGAGTTGGTGAAGGCGTGCCTCTATTTCCTCCCTTGTCAATCCAAATTGCGAAAGTTTGTGCTGGATGAGCTTCGATTCCAATAGCTTTTGGATCTTTTGAATATCTGTTTCTCGATGGTTTGCTCCATTCCCCTCATACGGGGATGGAATGAACATTGCCGGCGCACTGCTCGCGGAGGATAAGACTGAAAAGGCCACGGTGAGATAGCAGATAAATACCCTGTTAGAGAAGAACCTCTTGAAGAAGATCATGAATTCCCCTCCCTTTCCTTGGATTTAATGATGGGTATTGCTTGTCGAAACCCTCTACCGGTTTCGAGACGAAATGTGGCCGCATGCCTGCCCGATTATTTGCCATGAAGGATACCTATGCGGCAAATCGCCTCTAAATAACTCACCCTGCCCGAATAAAGATAGGCCTTCCTTTTGCTGCCCCTGCCTCATAGGTAAGGTACCCTTGCACCACTGGCCAACCCAATTAACCCGATTACCTGGGGCATACCCGTGGCCGCCACGTCCCGTCAGCACGTAGGAGTTCTTAGTGACGCAGTCCATATAGACCATGATAGACCATGTCCAAATGCACCGCCCAGGCCCATGTACTCCCTATGGTCTCCTGTCCATTTAATGGTGGGGCCCATACGGGGGTCCTCGCGATGCAATAACAACTGCAACCACACATAGCAAATTCCGAACCATCGCCGAGCTATCATCAAGAAATGTAAAGAGATGTAAAATGAACAATAATATGGAATAGATAGCGTCAAAGTCGGCTAAGAAGCATTTTAGACCCTTATCGCATTTCGAAAACCAATAAGATCACCTAATTATTTGATATTAGGATAGAAATAGATTCAAAGATTGGTAATCACCCGTAAAACGCCAACTGACTGCAATAGTTGCAAATCTGTATCACCTGTACAGAAATGTAACTCAATAAGGGAAACGCTCTTTGCGGCGCTTTGACAAGGAAGTTTGCAAACGACACGAGGGAAAGGGAACAGGCTGCTCTTTATACGCTGAGTCGATGGTGAGGGGGCAGGTCTTCACCCTTGAAACTGAGAGTTCGATCGGTTCGTTTTAGGGGAATTGGTTAGCTCGTCTGGGGAACCTTGGATTGTAACCACTGAAGCACGGCCCACGTTGCCTCGAGGTCCTCACGGTTATATTTCACAATTTCATCCATTACATTCTGTCTCTCATCAGGATCTTCCATCTCGGTCGCCTCGATATATTTCGCCATAGCCCAATCCCCTCTTCCCTCCGGAAACGTACGCCTGTAGCCTGCTTGTCTTTCGACCCTTTTCAGGCTGTAACTGTAATCGGGCAAAATAATGGCCTCCTTGGTTACTTTCAGGAGGTCCAACAGGTTGTGCATAACCCTAAGCGCTGTTCCCTCTGGATCACCATACCGGTCGATATAGCTCTTTACCCTTCCCCTCTCATATGGCGACCAGTGTACCAGGGGTAGATCCCCGTAGGTTGAAAAAAGCCTTGAGCAATTGCGGAGGAATTCGAACCATCCGTGACGATCGCCATCGTGGCCAAACCCGGAAAGGGCGGGCATGAAATCACCCGGGTTTTCCCCAAAGACCCGTAGGCCCCATAAATAGATTTTTTCGGTTTCATCCAATTGGGGCGGCAACCCCTCTATGTCGAAGATGGCGAAATTCAGAGCAGGAGGGAGCTTAAGCTTCCCAATGATCAACTCCCGGTTTTCCACCAATGCACGGGCCTGTTGAACGATGAACGTGGCTTTCTTGCCTACCCTCTGCTGGCGCGTCCCCCACGGGCGGTTGAGTTCGGAAAGATATTCCTCATCGAGCTCGGCGAGCTGCCGAATCGTCTTTATTCCCAGTGAACGAAGTATGCTGACAAGGCCTTTATCGACTTCGGGAACCAAGGCCAGGTCATCCGAATCCTCGGCCTTCCCCCAGCAACGCCCGAAGAAACCACAGGGTTGACACCGTGACCACCCTACCGGATCATAGGGCTCCTCAGATTGTTGCTGAATCGCGCTCATTCTGGAAAGCGTGTCGAGAGTCCCTCCCCCGCCTGCATACGGAATGGCCACGATCTCGCCGGCACCGGATAAGACCTCCAGACCGGCTATTCTTATCCCGCTCGTTTGTTCAAAGAGCCAAGCGTAGAGGGTGAGCTGATGTATTATCTCCGGGTGATCCGTTTCATTTATCCGCCTTGAGATTTTGCAGTCACGGATGAGATAGGAGTCCCCTTTTCGGATGATGAAGTCCGGAACGCCGCCGATGATTCTCCGAACAGACCCCAAATTCGTCTCTGCACTAAAAGCCGGCTGATAGATAATGGGAACGCGTCTGCTGATCAGATCTCTTGTTCTCCGCACGGCTTCACGAAAATGGACCGAACTCAAGTCCTCCACCTTTCCGAGGGAGAGAAGATGATCCCTTTCATGTCGCTCGCCTAGCCTGAACAGGATCTGCTCATACGGGCCTGGTTCTGCCTCTGGCTCGCCGATGTGTCTCAGATAGATGCGGCGGGCACACTCCGCTGGCTGGTAATATCCGTAAATATCAGAGGCAGTGAGGATCATTTTTATCGCCCGTGGGGAACTGGGGAGCCTATATGGAGACCGGGAGATTAAGGGAGTAGGAGACTAGTAATATCTGGTTTATTTCGTCTGTTCGGTCTATCTCGTCTATTTCGTTTTTCGAGTAGTCCCCTTATCCTTTTCATTCTTAACTCTTAATTCTCATTGCTTGCTCCTTACTTTCCCCCTTTCTCTCCTTCCCTCTGATCAATTGTAACCCAAAAAACGGAATTGTTCATGGTATTGGTTGGATATTTCATCTTGATTCCATAGATTGGAGGAAAAGCAGGCCAAAATAACCGATTTCGGAATGGAAAAGTGTCAGGGCCTCACAAGTCTCATCGATGATTTGACTATATGATCCGCAAGATCAGGTGATGTACATATCGTGTTAGATGGTGATCACCGAAAAAAGTAAGTGCGGATGATTAAGTAGGCCATATATGCCATGAGGATACAGAGCCCAGCAATGACCCATTTTTGAAGGGGTCTCGGAGAGAGTGTATGGAGATAATCGGTCAATTTCCTGTATTCCGAATCCGAGGTGGGGTCGAGACGTAACCTGGCATGGACCTTATGGTCAAGTTCTTCGACTGCGAGAATCTTCCCCGTGCACCGGATTTCGGTGTGCTCAGCAAGAATGACGAAATCCAAGGATTCACCAACCCCTAAATCGAAACTGGCCTCCAGTTTCAACCCGCCCAGGCTGATATCCAGGGCTCGCATGGCCATCCGTCTACCGTAGCGAAAGCAGATGACCGGGGCCGTCACGGGAAACCGTGGAAATTTTCGCTTTTCGTGCATGGCTCCCACGTCTTATCTCATCCATGCGGTCTTCAATCCCAACCGCGCACCAGAATAACGTGGCATCAAATGATTCGGACATCTCTTAATCATGAGTGTTTAAGGGTAAATTTCCCTTTGACACGGCCATGATGCCCGTATAAGAGCCCCTGTTTCCTCCTTGGCTTCAGCAGAAAAAACACCGCCGGATAGTATGACTCGCTCTTTCATGGTTACGGGGCCTATACTTCCCGCAGGACTTTCCTCACCGAGGATCTCGTCCATATCGAAGCCTTGCCCATTTCCCTCGATGGACAAACAGATGGTGTTATCTGCTTCCTCCAAAGCAACGCGTACGTGATCTGGTTTGGTATGTTCAACCAGGATATCGAGAGCCTCCTGTAAGACCCTGTAGATAACGATCTTCAGCGATTCAGGCACATCGACTTCCTCTATATGGAGTTGCTTTTCTAACTGAATGCCAGAATGAATCGTCTGAAATCTCCTGCAAAACCAATGGATAGTTGCCAATATCCCCAGATGGTCCAGAACAGGCGGCCGCAAATGTGTCGAAATTTCCCGAACATTTTCAAGAATGCGCTGAATCATGGAAACAGTGTCTTCCACTAGAGCCCTTGCCGGAATAAGATTTTTAGACATACGGTCAAGTCTTCCTTGCAGACTGAACTTAATGGCCGCTAGAGGATCAGCAATCTTGTCATGAAGTTCCTGGGCGAGTAATGTATTTTCCTTCTCCTGGGCTTCCAAGGCTTTTGAAAGAAGGGCAAAAGATCTCAGTTCTGAGCGGTTTTGGAGAAGGGACCAGTGCTGCAGATTATTTTCAATTGATCCCTCCGACACCCTGCGCTGTTCCGTTACAGAGGAGAGGTATTCTCTCAGGTAACGTCTATCCTCGTTCGATATGTCCGCAAATCTAATCCTCACGGTGAGGTTCTCATCATTCGACCCAACCACGTGGAGAACTTCGCCTTTGGATTTTATGACCTGGGGATCGATAACAATGGAAATCTCGAGTTGTTCGCCCTTCGTCAGACTGTATGGTGTGTCGATCCTGGCCCCTCCCATGCTCAGGTCAATGGTCCAGCCGAGCTTAGGGTTGGACCAGACATCGGTGAAATAGAAAACGGGGTGAGATATTTCCACTCTCGGATGACTTCTCTTTTCAATCATGATCAGTCTCCTCTCCTTTTACCAACCGATTCATCGTCCGGGTACCCGTCCTCTTACCCACAGAGCGCATGCATCGTTTTTTGGCCCTCGCACCTTCTGGCTTCATCGATGCATAGAACTATAGTGCCGGTGAAATACAGCAAATTGCGGACCACTGCTGAAAAATGTAATAAAATGAAAGAAATAATCGCAAAGCCATTCGCCCCATCAACTTCAAAATATCATCCACCTTAGGTACCCGGCAATTCCATCTAATTATTTGATATCATGGCTGAAACAGATGAGACAATAAGTGGCAATGGGGGATGGGACAGGCTTCTGGGGGATTTCAAATTTGTACTGCTATAACAGAAATGTAATTAAGCAAGGCCGAATCTGCTCCCTTGGCCTAATGCGGCACATCTTTGACGGCATGCCATCACTTCGGTCCCGCCCTACGCTGGGCCGAAATGCCACCGATTGAGCTCGTCCTCACCTTTTCCTTGACATTCGATGAGTCGGAGAAACTGCTTGCATGGTGTGAAATGCATAACCCGCCCGCGCCAAGACGTTCATGCCAATTCTGTGGCAGCTTCCCTCATGAGCCTCCCGATGGGCATTCTCTGGGGACACCGTCGCTCCGCAGCTGCGTAATCCACGCTGGCAATTCGCCTCCGCGTATCTAACGGGAGTTCCCTAAATAAGGATCTCGCCCTATGGCGGTCCCCATAGCCGTGGTAATACATGAGATAGCGCATCACGTCACTGATCGGTACATTGCCTTTCACGGCCGGTTCACAAATAGACGCGCAGCCCGCACAGTACCCGGAAGCGGTCGCGTGGGCATACTGCTTCAGCAGATTCATGTCTTGCCGGGAGAGCTTTTTCCAGTTCAGAGCGGCATCCACATTGGACTTCAGAATCGTCGTGTTCGGCATAAAGGAACAGATGCTGGCAATGTGAGGGTTCTGCCAGACGGCCATCAATCTGGCCTGGATTTCGGTAAAACCTTTTTCGAGGAAATGCCCGGCGAGCTTTGACAATAATTCCCTTTCCTCTTCCGCCAACTTCGGAGCCTTGAGCACACGCCCTATGACACCGGGGCTTGCCGTCTTCATGGCGGTTAAGCCAATACCAGCACTTACGCATGCATCCACTGCCTTTTTCATGCTATCGGTGTGCATGAGCCTGAAGTTGTAAGACATCTGAATACCATCGACCCCGCCAAGCTTGGCGGCACTAATCATGGAATCCTCCATATTCTGGTGGGTACTAAATCCGAAATACCGAATCTTCCCCTCGCTTTTCATCTTCTCAACCCAGTCGCGGACCGCCTTGTCATAAAGAGGGTTCAATGAGCCGATCATGTGCCAGAGATAGAGGTCGATATATGATGTGCTCAGCCTTTCGAGGGATCCCTCGAGGGCTGAGGTCATGTCAGGGGGAACCCGAGAGAGGGTCTTCGTCACCAGAAAGACCTTCTTCCGATCCTCGGGGTACTTGGTAAAATATTTGCCGTACCCCTTCTCGCATCTCCCAAATCCGTAGATTTCAGCCGTCTCCCAATAGGTGATACCCAATTTCAAAGCCTGTCGCAGCAGGACTTGATTCGACTGGGTATCAAAGGAGCCGCCAAGGGCGAGTATGGAAACGCTAATCCCTGTTTTACCGAAAGGGCGAACCGGCAAGAGCCCCTGTTTTGGATCTTCTCCAGCGGGTTTATTGGAATCACCAGCCAGAGAAACCGTGGGGAATAACATCGAACCCACTCCGGTTGCCCCGGCCGTTTTGAGAAAATCCCTGCGTGACCAGCTCCTCTTATTCCTGTACATGATTGCCCTCTCCTTTTACAAGACTACTGTGATAAGCCGTCAAATTTACTCTCCAATGGCTCAGCAAGGCCTGCCAACCCTTCAGCAGCCTTTCCCTCTTTCATAGCCAGTCCCTCATTGAGAGAACGAGAGGGGCTTGCATTATAACATTCTTGCCATTGCCTTTCCAGGCGTTCGGGTCAGCCCATGCGAGGAGACCAACTTCCCACATTGGCGAATCATTCGAAACGGCTGGCAACTGGTGGCCAGTGGAAACCTTGTGATGGTCCTTCCAATTTTGGTATATAGATATTCTGAATCCTCACCCTGCTGGGGAGAAACCTCCATGAGAAGTTGGAAACCGGGCAAAATCCTCGACAATCTCTGGTATCTGGGCCATGAGGAATCGGGGATCTATCTCTTGGATAGCGCCGATGAGGCCATACTTATCAGCGGCGGCATAAGCTACATCGTGCCGGAGGTGCTTCGGCAGTTTGAGGAGTTCGACATCAACGGGGAAAAGATCTCAAAGCTCCTCATCCTCCATTCCCATTTCGACCATGTGGGGATTGTCCCCTTCTTCAAACGACGTCATCCCGCAATGGAAATCTTAGCCTCGGCGCGCGCTTGGAAGATTCTGGGGATGCAAGACGCCATTGATACCATCAACGCGTTCAGCCGGACGGTTGCGGAGAAGATGGGTATGGCGGTGGCATGCTGCGGTTATGATCTGGATTGGAGAAATGACGTGTCAGGTATTGCCGTTTGCGAAGGGGACCGCATCGCTGTCGATGAGGTAGATCTTCGCATCCTTGAGACACCGGGACACTCCTCATGCTCCATTTCGGCTTACGCTCCCAAGCTCAAGGTGCTCTTTCCCTCGGATGGCGGCGGCATTCCCTACAAGGGGAACATCATCCCTTCCGGAAACTCCAATTTCACCGCATTTCAGCACAGTCTCGAAAAGCTCAAGGGCCTCGAGGCGGACTACGTCTGCGCCGACCACTATGGATATGTGACGGGACACGAGGCACGGAATTTCATCTCGCGTGCCATCGAGGCGGCGCGGGAACACCGCGCCGAGATGGAGGAGGCCTACCGCCGGGCGGGAGATATCGACGCTGCCGCCCAAGAGATGACCGATTCTTTCTATGCTGAGAATCCCGACTACTTTATATCTCGAGAGATCTTGGAGGGGGTATACCGCCAGATGGTGCGGCACATCGCCAGGGAATTGGAAGGACAGTAGTACGTCGTTGAAACTGAAAACCCGCAATCTCCCCTTCATAGGACCATTTCAGCGTCGTCTCGTTCTGTGGCGGGTTTTGGGCCTTCAGTGCTCATCAGTTGACGTGCCAGCCGGAATAGAAAAAGCCGGCTGCGACCCATGAAGGCTGCGAACGATATGGAAACCCGCGTTGAAGCGGAAGCCATGGGATTTCGCTTTTGATTGAAATTCTTAAGAATGGCCGCAGATCAACGTGCGTCATTCTTCTGATTAATTGAAACGTAAAAAACCGAATTGATGTAGGCAGGTGCGCAATCACTCTTCTCCAATATCCCCCTTGGATATATTCGCGCCGATACTATATACTTTAGCAAAAATCGCTCAAACAAATTACCCATGAAGGGAAACAATCACAAGATTCACAGAATAGAGCTGCCGGTCCCCTTTCCTGTTGAGACAACGAACGTCTATCTGATCGATGAAGAGCCGACAACCCTTATCGATACAGGTGTGAAAACGGACACCTCCTTTCAAGTCCTCAAGGATTCCCTTCAAACTCTGGGATGCGGAATCGAGGATATCAGGAGGATTCTCATAACCCACGGTCACCTCGACCATTATGGCCAGGCAAAGAGGCTCTCCGCCCTATCAGGGTCCGAGGTTTATATCCATGTGGAGGAATATCAGAGGATCCAATCGATGGGGCAATTCAGGAGGCGAATCGCATCAGTGCTCATGCAAAATGGGACACCGAAAGACTCGGTGGACAAGACGATACGCTACATGGAATCGGCCCAGCAATGGGGAGAGCCGTTGGACGATGTGCGTTTTATTAATGAGGAGGATGAAATTCGGTTCAAAAACATCGTCTTGCGGCCTATCCACTGTCCAGGGCATAGCCCTGGATTAATCTGTTTCTACGTGGAGGGAAAGGCCATTCTGATCAGTGGTGATCATCTTCTCAAGGAAATCTCCCCCAATCCTATCATTAATCCCGTACAAGAGGGGGAGGGTCCTCGAAATACCAGCCTCAAGCACTATTTGAATTCCATAAGGAAAATCGAGGGCCTGGAGGTTTCCCTGGTCCTGCCGGGCCACGGAGAACCGATTCAAGATTTCAAAAGTCTCGTGGAGAAAGTTCTTGGCCACCATGAACAACGGCTTTCACTGGTGTTATCGATTCTATCCCAGGGCGAAAAGACGGCTTATGATATCTCCAGAGCATTGTTTCCGGAGACGAAATCCTTCGAGGTGTTCCTCGGAGTCTCTGAAGTATTAGGGCATTTGAGCATCCTATTAGAAGAGAGGAAGATCACTTTCAGATCGAGAAATGGAATAGACTACTATTCGGCGCATCGAATTCGACCTTGAGTTCAACAAGCCAGCCTTATTTCTCCCCTCTCCTGCTAGATGATTTCCTGATCTACGTGGACCGTTCCTCCCACTGATTGAAACACAAATCAACACCGTTCGCTTGTCTCCCGTTTCAAGGTTCCATAGTGTATTCGAAGGCAGGGCCGTGATTTCTATTGACTAATTGCGATATTATCTTCTTTAATGA
>JABAOF010031908.1_pt3 | contig 10246 bp, 10 predicted proteins | sample 7062171 | NCBI WGS metagenome assembly JABAOF01 (sample SAMN14538628, study PRJNA623070) | marine sediment metagenome | biome: marine biome [ENVO:00000428]; feature: marine pelagic biome [ENVO:01000023]; material: deep marine sediment [ENVO:00002113] | place: India: Gulf of Khambhat ... | reverse complement strand
CTCCATGGTGAAAGGGATGATGTACAATGGCTAATATGCAATTAGGTGAAGAGGTAAACTCAACAATTGGATTACAATCGCGTTTTGAAGGAAAGTTCGCAGTGAAGGGTACACTGAGAATTGACGGTAAATTTGAGGGTGACGCACTTATCGTTGATAAGGTTTTCATTGGACCAAAGGGAAGAGTAAAAACAAATATCAAGGCATCAAGTGTTGTAGTTGAAGGAATTCTCATCGGAAATATTAAAGCCACCAACCGGGTTCTTCTTCTACCGACGAGCAGAATACTTGGCGACATTCAAACTCCGGAGCTGATTATTCAGAATGGTACAATATTAAAAGGCCGCTGTACCATAAGCCACGATTCAGAGCAGGACGCAAAGGAGCTTATAAATTCTCTCTATGAAGAGGAAACCAATTGAAATAACTTTGCTGTTATTTTCCAATCATTCAACTTCGCTTCTTTGAGACAGGAAAAAAATCGTGGATAGTATAGCAATTACAGAGTTTATAAAGGCAGTATATAGAGCGATATTTATATTTTTCAGAAAGTATCGTGTGACGTATCGATGGGAGTATATAAAGATACTGTTCGCATCTAGATAGAGGCGGTGAAACAGGTAACAGAGGATTGGCGCAACAATAATAAAAAGCAGAAGCTTGAAAAACGGTGGGAATTCATAGATGGATCGCTTGGACCATGCAATTCCAGATAGTACAAGTGAAAGAACATAGACCGAAAAGAAGATCCCGAGGCTCTGTGCAACATACGTTGAGCGGCTGGGAATGTCGAATCCACTCTGCAGAAGTTCATCACTCAGGGTAAATCTCTCATAAACGGAGAGCTGCTCTATTAATTTTTCTTTATGGTTGAAATAGAGCAGGTATCCAGGATGCAGATCGATGAGGATGTAGTATCGGCTGGCATCTTCAGTGGATAAATCTTCAAAATCTCTGATATTTTTAAGCCGAATCCTGCCGTTTATCCATTTCCCATACTTCCATTGAGCTTTTTCAATTCTTCCTTCCTGTACCCTGTATCGTGTGAGAGTGAGATCGAAAAAGTAAAATCTATCTTGCCAGGGGATTATTTTCTGCACCGTATTCACATAACCCTGCTTGTCAGTGAAAACAATGTTATCGGTTGAGGGAAGCCAGTCGTACTCCTCGATTTCCTGAGGAAGAAAGTCTGTCTTCAGAAGCTCACTCTCCGCGCTTCTATAGTACAGTTCCAAATCATACAGTTCGGGATATTTCTTTCTCAACAGGGATAGTATCCTGTAAGCTCCGTAGTAATCTCCCTCTTCCAGCATGCCAATGGACTTCTCTTTTTGTTGAATGAGTCGCTGAAGCTCTTTTTCGTCCTGAGACAGTTCTCCCAAAAGTGTCTCCACCTTTTTCTTTGTGCGCCTATAGAGTTCCTCTATCTCTCTGTTGTCCTCATGGATAGCAAGAGAGCGCTCGAAATAGTAAAGGGCCTCATAATAGTTACCACGGTTATATGCCCGTTTCCCTCTTTCCAAAGAGGTTAGCTGCTCCTCCACCACCACCGGTTCATCTTTTTCACGAGAGGTGAATGTGTCAATATACAGCTTTTCCATTATGTTGTCGTGTAACTTCCTCGCCTCTTTGTTTTTAGGATCTATTTCGAGGTAGATCTCCAGAACCGATCGGGCACGCTGGGACTCATTGTTTGCGTGTAGTGCCTTTGCATAGGTAAAAGCTTTGTCAGCAATCCTGGACTTCAAAATAATGCCCTCGGTTTCTTTGGTTAGACTAGGTACAAAGAGAAACTCGGAAGCGATGATGAGTGCAATAAAGGCCAACAGGGTAAAATAGGAAGGAACCATCACGGCACTGTAAGTAAATGATTTTGTTTGAAAGGGCGAGAGGGTAAAGAAAATGGAGAATGATGTAACTAGGATGAAAATCGACAGAGGAGGCAGAAACTGTAACGCATGGATAAGTGCGAGTCTGAAGACATAACCGGGTTTTAAGGAATTGATAAGCTCTAATTCTGCAAGATCCGTCCTGTTATGATAAAAGAAGAGAGCAATGAGCAGTAAAATAAATGCCAGAATGAAGCTCAGGATGAGAAAGGAAAGTGCTTTTTTTGACGTATCGCTCATAGCCTGAATTGTTTTAACCTTTACGTTTTTCTCTCGTTTTCACAATTATGTCGATGAGTATTCCGCATAACACAAAGATAAGTGAGGGGAAAGTGTATTCGTATTTTCCGAGCATCAGCAGTCTCGGTTCAAACCGTGCAATGATCCTAAAAACAAACCCATACCAGAATGGCAGTATGGCAAGTATGAAAAAAGCACCGATTATCCCGGAAAATNNTTCAATCCATACACCAGAGGTATGGATATCATGAGTACCGAGAGGAACAGTGAACCGAGTAAAAGGTATCGATCCATAGATCCAAGGGGCTTTAAATGCTGAAGTATGATACGCTGGATTGAACCGATCTGCCTGCCATATAAATTCAAAAGGCGGAGATCGTTGATGTTTTTTCCACGCGGAAAATCTTCAAAGGAAATTAGGACCTGACCACCTGGTAAATCTGTCTTTGATATTATCGATACATTACGGTTCTGCGTATCAATAAGAAGCTGGTTTTTTCCACCTCTTTGAGTCGTTATATTACGTACGATTGAAAGTGCATTGTTTTTTTCATCGTAAAGATATAGATTCCGCCCGTCATTTTCAGCATTCTCAAGGTATAGTTTTCTCTCTTTTGTTTCGATAAACACATTTTCTTGAAAGAATGTGCGATAACCTAAACGTAATTCTCCCTTGGTCTGAGGTGAATAAACCGTAATTAAACGGGTATAGTAAATACCTGCTGCGAAAATGCATCCCACAATGATCGCGGGAAAATGGAGTAAAATGAGTGATTTAACCTTCATCTTATCTATTAGTGAAATAACGAGGAGCGTCGCTAACAGATAGCTCAAGAAAAGTGAGGGTAGAAAATAATTCCTCGAAAACTGCATCACATTTCGTATTCCGATATTCCAGAGCGGAATATTAGCTTTGCCAAGTGCAAAAAAAGTTACGATGAGTGTTACCGGGATTATGAGAATTATTACATAGAGTAGAATTTTAAGGGTTGTTTTCACTAAAAATTTCATGGTTCAGTGTACCATATTGTACAAGTGTTTCAATAATAGAACAGTTTGTAATCTATCTGACCGATAACTTTTCAAGATTGCGAAACATATCGTTATACAGCGACCTGTAACGCAAAAACGCACCCTCGTATACATGATGACTCTCAGGGTCCGGTTCAAAGGATTTTTCTATTACTATTTTCGGAAGGTGTGGAGATTCCGTTATCCCGCTTTTTATAATTTTTTTAAGTGCCTTAAGGGTATCGGGTGAGGTCCTCAGTATACGTGAGACTTTCTTATTAAATATATGCGCGCATTGTTGACAGAAGCTGTCGAAGCGAAAGGTACCCCCAAACACAAACACTTGGGCTGATATGAGATTCATCCCCCCTGTAATAAAAAGGGAATAATAGTAAAACGCAATTCCCTCAAAAACTGATCGAATTATTTCTGAGCCTTTCGTGTTGAGGGTGAGTCCGAATAGCATATTGGAATCACCGGGTAGAAATAAAAGAGAGCCAGGTTTATTCGTAATAATAATATCATTGAGATTGGTCTTTTTACTTGAGGAGAATGTCCTGGATGCCCATTGAACAAGTTTTTCCGTATTCAGACCTTTTTGTATGACCAACCGGTCATTGCGTACAGATACAACTGCATCTTTACCGATTGCGGGATCATAGAGTATGTATATGCTCTTGGTCACCTTACTTTGTAAGAAAGAATCGTGTTATTAATGCAGCGAGAGCAGCCTTGCCAAGATCGAATGGTATAAAGGGTAGCACTGCTAATCGAATAGCGGTTGTCAAGGTGCTCTGTGTGTAGATTGAAAATTGTATGAGTCCGAAAAGATAAATGAGGGCAACACCTGACATCATGATAAACATGAGCCGTACAGTAAGGAGCTTTACCGATGATTTTTTATGGAAGTATATCCTGAAACTGATTTTCCAAAAGCCAGTTTTCTCAAGCAATGCACCAATAATAAATGGTGCGAGGATGAATCCCACAATGTATCCTCCCGTGGGACCAAGGGGTCCAATGACAAACCAGGGAATGCCCATCAACCCGAATAACAGATACAATAGCTGACTTAGAGAGCCGAACTCTTTTCCAAGAAATACACCGCTTAGAAGCACGGCGAATACCTGTCCAGTTACCGGAACCGGTGTAAAGGGAAGATAAAATCGAATCTGAGCGCAAAGCCCCGTCAAAAAGGAAAATAACAGGGTAGTGGGTATGAGTTTGACAAACCAGATATCGATCTGCCAAGGTTTAACTATAGGGTTTATAATTGATAGTTTTTCTCCGAAGCTTGACACTTTAAGTCCTCCTCGGTTTTTCCTTTTTGACCGCCTATGAAATATAATTCAGAATTGACAGTTAATGAAGGATTTTAAGCGTTGATTGACCCTTACCCTCTACGGATTAAGAGCTTATATTGTAGGTGTAGTCTATTGAGGAAGGAGATGGAAATGTGAAAACTGAAAAAGAATGGAGAGAAAACCTCTCTTCGGAGTCATACCGTGTGCTACGAAAAAAGGGAACTGAAAGACCTTTTACCGGAAAGTACCACAACTACAAGGAAAAGGGAACGTATAATTGTGCTGGATGCGGAAATCCCCTGTTCAGTTCGGAAGCAAAGTTTGATTCTGGAACTGGCTGGCCCAGTTTTTATATGCCAATAGCAGATAAAAACATTCAAACGGAGCAGGATAGTAGTTTATTGATGGTAAGGACTGAGGTGCACTGTTCCAAATGCGGTGGTCATCTCGGACACGTATTCGATGATGGGCCCGAGCCAACGGGATTGAGATACTGCATCAATTCTGCAGCTCTGGATTTCAGTAAGGATTAGCCAGGTAGTCTGAATTATTGTGAATATTTGAGTATTGCCAGCGCTATGTAAATACAATGAAAAAATTATTTAAGATAATTGTTGTCGTCACTTCAATCGTCGCATTTCTTGTGGGTATACCTGTTGTAACATGGTATTGGATTTCACGACGCTCCTTTCCGAAAACCAGGGGGAGGATCAGCGTTTCAGGAATAACAGCGCCCATCCGTATTGTGAGGGATTCCAATGGNNTATCTTTATTGTGAGGGATTCTGATGGGATTCCCCATATTTATGCGAAGAATACGGAAGACCTCTACTTTGCCCAGGGCTATGTTCATGCACAGGATCGGTTCTGGCAGATGGAACTCTGGAGAAGGATTGGTTCAGGGAGGCTATCTGAATATTTCGGTGAAAGGACGGTGGAAGCTGATATTTATCTAAGAACTGTTGGTTACAGCAGGATTTCAGAGAGAGAGTATGAGCTTTTTGATAGAGATACAAAAAACATACTCGATTCCTATGCGGCCGGAGTAAACGCGTATATCCAAGACAGGAAACCGATCAAGCTTGGACTCGAATTCGCTCTCCTGAATCTCAGAGGAGTCGAACTAGAGATAGAGCCATGGACACCGGTTAATACCCTCACCTGGTCCAAGGTCATGTCAGAGAGTATGAGCTCAGGTCTTCGGTATGAGCTGCTCAGGGTTGAAATTATCGCAAACGTGGGAGTAGAAATGGCTTCAGATATTTTCACTCCCTATCGTTACGATGATATGCCCGTTGTTATCAGTGAGGATGAGAAACTGTATCCAAATAGACCTTATGAACAGCCGGAATATAGTGTAGACCAACCGAAAGCAGAAGTCGCAGCATTCGGATTGGGGTATTCAGACACGATGCTCTCCTCATTGCGCCGGCTAAGTAACCGCATTGGGAGGCTTGGTGATATAATTCATGAGCTTGACCATGGATACGGTATTGGATCGAATGGCTGGGTTATATCGGGTGCACTCAGCGAGTCCGGCGGACCAATACTGGCGAACGATCCGCATCTGGGAGTTCAGATGCCCTCTATATGGTATGAAATCGGTCTTCACCTTGAAGATGTTCAACAGGAATCTTTCGATGTGTGGGGTTACTCATTTCCCGGGTCCCCTGGTGTTGTAATCGGTCATAACAATCATATCGCCTGGGGTTTTACCAACAGCGATCCAGATGTACAGGATCTCTATATTGAACGTATCAATCCCTTTAATCCCGATCAGTATGAGGTAAACGGTGAATGGAGAGATATGGAAATTATATATGAAGAGATCAGTATTTTCGATAAAGATGAACCCATTGTGCTACCCGTTCGAATGACCCGTCATGGCCCTATCGTGTCCGATTATGGAGCTGTGATCAACTTCAGCAGCTTTGGCATCGAGCCGCTCCAAATATTTCCGGAAAACCTGCTCCTAGAGGCTCTTGCCCTTAAATGGACAGCGTTCAGTTCAAATAATACGATAAAGGCTCTGTTCCTACTGAACCAAGCGAGCAATTTTACAGAGTTTCGTGAAGCCCTCAGGTTCTGGGATGTTCCTTCTCAGAACGTTCTGTATGCAGATCGGGATGGCAATATTGGCTATCAATTGCCAGGATTGATACCCATACGAAAGAGTGGTGAAGGAACCCTACCCGTTCCTGGTTGGGTGGACGATTATGAATGGGTTGGATTTATTCCTTTTGAAGAAATGCCTATGCTCTATAACCCAAAAAGCGGGTATATCGTTTCAGCGAATAACCCAGCTGTAGGACCTGGTTTTTCCCATAATCTCGGTATGGAACTGGATTTCGGTTATCGAGCTCGGCGTATTGTTGATCTTATTGAGGGCAATAGCGGCCCTTTGACCGTTGATGACATGAAATCGATACAGGGAGATACGCTGAATCTTTCCAGCTTCGAAATTCTCCCCTATCTTGAGGATCTGAACTTTGGAGAAGAGAAGTACCAGACCTTCCGTGATAAACTACTTGGATGGGATCGTCGAATGGATGTTGACAGCGCAGGTGCTGCGATGTACGGGTTGTTTTATATCTCGCTCATTGAAGAGATCTTTTCCGATCAGCTCCCAGAAACACAGTGGCGACCGGAGAAACTCCCTGGTAACGTTTCTCTTCTCCAAAACAGCATTTATCATCTACTCCATGATCCGACCAATGCATGGTGGGATGATAGAGGAACAACAGAGGTTGTTGAAACCCGTAATGACATCCTTGCAGGCGCTCTGAAGAAAGCCTTGATACGTGGGACCGATATCTTCGGTGAAAACCCTGAAGCTTGGCGATGGGGGACTGTGCATACAATCACCTTTCGAAACCAGACATTCGGAAAATCGGGTATTGCTATTCTAAAACGGGTTTTCAATCGTGGACCAGTAGAAGTGGGTGGTGGCAATGCGCAGGTGATCTCAAACGAATTCAAACTTGAAGAACCCTTCGATGTCTGGCTTATACCCTCGATGCGAATGATCGTTGATATATACAATCTCTCGAATACATTCTCGATGCATACAACTGGACAGAGTGGTCATCCAGGTCATCCACATTATGACGATTTTATACTTCCGTGGTCGAAGGTCGAGTACCACACGAGTCGATGGGAGAAAAATGATATCGAGGAAAATGCAGAAAGTGTATTGGTACTTCACCCCAAGAAGTAATACCGACAATTGAGAAATGCTGCTAAAAACGAAAACTTTGCTAGCTTATCTCCTCCTTTCTTGTTGATTCAATCAGCCTGGCAAGACTATCAAAATCTGTTTGTTCGAGATTTTTTCTATCTATATTGATAATCGCTGCAACTGCATCTTCTACTGAATTGTTGAAGTATGTTCTCAATACCTGTTTGATTGCAGATTGCATTGCTTTTACATGTGGAATTGTCGGTATATAGATATACTTTTTTCCCTGTTGAGTGTGCTTGAGAAACCCTTTTGCCTCCAGGATATTAAGCATTGCACGCACTGCGGAATAGCTCGGTGGATCGGGGATTTCTTCCAAAACCTCTTTTACCGATGCGCTATTTCTCCGGTATATAACATCCATTATCTGTCGTTCTCTCTTGCTCAATTCATTTTGTAGTCGTTTGCTCACAAAATCCTCCTTCGAGATTTTAAGAACTAATTTTTTGTGCTATACTAATTACATATAATTTATACGTCAAGTTTTTTTAGCTAGTATAATAGCACCACTCATCAATTCACTCGACCTTTCATATTTCTATATAACATCTGGAGGAGAGTTTTAGCCTTATATCCATGCGATCTTTTATCATTCATTAATGCTTTCATAGAGAGCGTCATCATTTTTTGGTATGACCGCTTCCTTATCTTTCTTCACCAGCTGAATAGCAGAGGTTGTTTGGATTATGCTCCTTATCTCATCATAGGTGCTTACTTGATATTCGGGGTTGAGACTCTGTTCAACTGGTATGGTGTGCATTTTAGGAACTTTGGATCTGAGGAATTCCAATTTAAAATCAAGACTTGCAGTATACTTTGAAAAGTCAGATAGGAATTCAGGAGTCAGATTATGTAACTGCGCTTCAAACATTCCAATGAATTGCGAATTTCAAGGTCTGACCTCGTCGGAGGATATCCGATTGGTTGATTGCCATTATTTCATCTGGACATATGATTATCGCGTCGATGAGAGAATATGTTGTGTGCACCTGAAAGCATATCACTTATAAAAGAAGGAATAAAGTGTAATTCAAGAATGGGTTAATTTGCCCACTCACGAACCCGATCAAGACCCTTTCTGTGAGCGTATTCGTGAGCCTGATACATGAATGCCTGGAGTTTTGTTTCTATGCTTGTATCCTCCTGGCCGTCATAAGCTATATTGATCCAGGGGATATTATCGTTGGATTTTCTAAAAACTGGTGTAACGGCAGCAGTGAATGTTTCTGGCATGCAGGTAAAAGGCAATATGTTGATTATGCCGGAAATGCCGGTTGCAACCTGACCTGCACTACCTCCCAGAACAAGTGCGGGTTGTCCATCGTAACTCTTATCAACGTAGGGGGCACAGAGTTCGAGCACTTCTTTAAGGTGAATATCCCGAAAAATGTCCACGAAGTCCTTTACGAGACCGACCAGTCGTTTTTCAATTCGATTCTGATAATTCTGCTGTATTTTCGACTTCACAAAACCCTTGAAATCTTTCATCCACTTGCTATCCCTACCGTAACGGTAGGTTGAATACTGGAGCCATTCGCGAACAGGGGTAATGAATGTTTCAGCATCTAATTTTTCCAGCCTGTCAATAATAAATCCATTTGAATGGGGGTTATCACGCATGAATATCTCTCCGGTAACCGATATTACCGGTTTCCTCGGGCTGTTCTTCAAGGGAATGGATTTAAAGGCTTCGGCGGCAGCCACCAGAACATCATCAATATTTTTCGAGCCCCCTTCAACGGAGCGTTCGATTTCTTCGAGATACTTCTTGTAGATTCGGTTACACTCTCCACTGTTAACCTCGTAGGGTCTTCTCTCCTGGAGCATCTTCTTCAACATATCGACTGCAACAAAACCCTTCCAGACATTAATTCGGAATTTGCTTGAATTGCCCTGCGAAAGATCATCATAGGAGTTGGAATTCCCAGGCGAGATTATCTCAACATCGGTGAAGCCGAGATGATTGAAAAGGATTCTCTGCAGTTTGTTGTACTGACCGAATCGGCACGGTCCGTTGTGATCAGGCATGAAAAAGCTCGATTTTTTGGGCTGGAACCCGGGTTCCAGTATCTTTTTCAGAAAATCACCCGTCGTGCATATCAGTGGAAAGCACTCCTTGGATGAAGTGTACCTCCTACCGAGCTCCAGTGTCCTTTCATCCTGTGGTGGAAGCACCTCGGCATGTACTCCGAAATACCTCGACGACGCTGCGAGTATGTAAGCATGGTCACACATGTAGGGTATATAGAGATTTCTGCTCAAATCAAAATGACTTCGACTCAACCCGGGCCTATAGCTTATTTCTTTAAGCTTTTCTAAATTCTTACTGCTTCTCAAGCTGTCAAAAAATGCTTCGAGGCGTGTAATCATACCAGCATCGGCACTGTGCTCATCAACTTCGAGTTGCAGATACGGTTTCCCTTTGAGCTCCTCCCTGACAAAATGAGTGAGGAATGAATCGGGACCGCAACGGAAATTTCCAAGATACACTGCATGGAGACGATCATGGCGCCCGATTATTCGGGCTGCCGCTAAGATATTCCTGCCATTGGGCCAGTACATCAT
>JABAOF010002603.1_pt3 | contig 10246 bp, 10 predicted proteins | sample 7062171 | NCBI WGS metagenome assembly JABAOF01 (sample SAMN14538628, study PRJNA623070) | marine sediment metagenome | biome: marine biome [ENVO:00000428]; feature: marine pelagic biome [ENVO:01000023]; material: deep marine sediment [ENVO:00002113] | place: India: Gulf of Khambhat ... | reverse complement strand
TTCTGCATAATACTCGCTGTTGCCATTGGGATAACACTCCAGGGAAGCCCCTATCTCTGCAATGTCAAGCATGTGTACATTTTCCGCAGCAAACAACTCCTTTGCATCGATATTTACAACCTTACCCCCGGATATAATTTTGGCCGGCCTGTGGTAGACCCGCATCACACCAATAATAGACCAACTGAACTTGTACTTAAGGGGATTATTGGCAGCTTCAAGAAGGGGTAAACCGGCGCCGTATGAATAAAACGTGTCAACTTTATCCATCTCCCCGAGGGCTTGTGCCCCCAGGACAAGATCAATCCCCGGGTCCAATCCGAATTCAGTGAGTATGATGAAGCCCCTGTCCGTTGCTTCGCGGTGGATTCGGCGTAATTCTTCCCTGAGGTGTTTGATTTTCTCAGTATCCTGTTCTCCGGGATTAATATAATACATACTGCTGACCAGGTTAACTCCCAGTTTTGCCGCAAGTCTGCCAACCGGGAAAGAGTATTCACCGGGCAGCGCCTCGATCACCACACCGGCATCTTGTATGATGGATGCCAATCCGGATTCATCTGCTGCATTAATCTTGCGGAAATAGACCCGCTGCGGGGGAAAGCGGGTAATATATGATCCCGGTTCGCTGCTGTTATCAATAACGATTATAGGTGAAGCATCGCTATTATACACGATATCATGCAAAGCGGCTTTCCCTTGCATTCCCAGCCCGAGAATCACAACTTTTCTTTTATTCATTTTTACTTCCTTCATGATCAATTATTATACATTAAGATTGTACTCGATTGGTTTACCCATGTAAAGAAGGAAAAATAACCAAAATCCACCGGCAATTTATGCCTTCGGTCGCTTTTGGTGACTATCAAAAAAAAAATTCCCCTGAATTCAGTTTGTCAATCCAAATTAATTATTATATAATTTATTCTCAATTAAATAGGAAAAAGGAGGTTATTGTGTGATGGCGTTATTAAGAGGGAGTTTATGTAAGTCATGTTTCCCAGCTTTTTTGAAATGAACCGAGAAATTCTTTTAGAACCAGGGGAAAATAGTTTTTTCAGTGTTGACCTTCAAGAAAAAATGGTATCAGAAACTGTAAGCATTTTTTATCACCCCAATAACAAACAAATTGCTGAAGACATCTTAAAGAATGAAAGAAAACATATTATGTTTTTAAACCAATTCTATAAGGTTAATTTGTCCCCTGAGATTATTTTCTTTCTTTACCCCAGTAAGGAAAGTATGGAAGAAGCGTTCAAAAGGCCCCTTCCCCATGCCCAATGCTGCTTTGTCCCGATTAAAGGAGATGTTTCCCTGGTTACCTTAACTGCACTTATTTCCTCCAAATCTCTCAATCAAATCATGATACATGAGACCTCTCATATTTTTTTTCATATTTTGACAGGAAATTATGAAGTAGACAATATTTCCCAGGTTATGCCCCTATGGTTGGAGGAAGGACTTGCACTATACCTGGACAGTCGATACCGGGAAGATATGCAGAAAATTATCGCAAATCGTCTCAAGATGTTGAATGAAAACAATACGGATTATTTCCCGGACCTCATGGATTTGTATACATATTTCAACAGACTAGATGAACATCAGGAATTTGGTCCAAAGGGTCAAATGGCTTATGCTTACAGCTTTTTTTGTGTAACCCGATTGATTTATTCCTATGGAATAGACAATGTAGTTGCTTTCATTAAAGCCCTGGATCCCGAGAAAAACATCAATGAAATGTTTTTTTCTTTTTTCAAACTCCCGTTGAGTCATTTCAATGAAACAATAAAGAAACTTGTGTTAAATGCAGATGAGCGAATGGTCGAGAACTTCTATAAAGAGAACTTCAAAAATGTCGACTAGATCTTTAATACTTCGGCGATCTGCGCATCCGCTCTTGTTGTGGCTCGTTCTGGGCTATCAGTGCAACAATCAATGTACCCATTGTTATGCTCGACATTTCCAGGACCAATCCTTCCTTCAAGAACATGTCATTGAAAAAGTGCTCCATTTGCTTTCTTATTACATGTTTCAAGAAGTGGTTTTTATTGGCGGGGAACCCACTTTATATCCCAATTTAAAGGAACTGACCGGTAAAATTTCAAAGCGAGTAGGGAAAATTTCGATCGTATCCAATGGCAGCAAGCTCTCATCCATATCATTTGTCAAATTTTTAAAAGAACTTGATATTAGCTACCTCAATATAAGTATCGATGATTTCTCATTTACTCATTCGCCTACCGGTTCTGGCACCATGTCTGAAATTCGCTTTAAGGGACTTTATAATGCACTCCAGGTATTCGGTAGGGAATCGGTTTCGGCTGTATTAACTGTGGGCACACAAAGTAAGGAAAGATTGGAAACGCTTCTGGCAAAATGTAATAATACAGGATTGAAAACAATGGCTGTTAATTTTGCCTTGCCTGTGGTAAATAATATAAAAGAAACCCCCAGGTTTACTATTCCCCCTGATGAAGTCACCCGCAGGTTTGAAGATTTATACCATTATTTTATCAATAAAACGATGATTCAACCGCTATTTTACATGAATTTGCCTTTATGCTTATTTTCGATCGGGTTTTTAAAAGAAATTTTTTCTTCAGGACATGCATTGTCCGGCTGCCATGTATTCACAGGTGAAGGTCTTGTTGTTGATCCATCGGGGAATATTATTCCTTGCACCCATTGGGTTGATATGGCGGAGGCCAATATTACTAAAGATTGGGAAATGATAGATAACAAACAAAAATTCTCTGTTTTCTGGCAGCAGGGAAAACCATACCAGCTAAGTAGAAAAATCTGTGAAATCCGTGATGAAAAATGCCTGGATTGTCAGTTTTGGGGAAAACTGTGTTTGGGGGGATGCCCGTTGAGTTGGCTGTACTATGAGCCTTCAAATTATATAATGGGTTTTTCGAGATGAAAATTGTTCTTATAAATCCAAATTACCAGAGCCCTGCAGGTATTGAGCCAGGGGAAAAAAAGACCAGGGTATTATTACCCAGGGAGATCAGTGAGTGTTTAGGGTTGGGATATCTGGCTGCAGCACTTGAAGAGAGTGATATTCATTGTAAAATCGTGGATGCGGACCTTCTAAATCTCGAGGACAATGAAATCCTGGATATCTGTAACACTTATCAACCCAATCTTATCGGCATTACCTTTTTGCACGATACATTTCCCCAGGGTTTAAAACTGCTGCGATTAATAAAGAAAAATATTCCTGTTCCCATTGTGGTGGAAGAGGGAGAATGGTGCCAGGTAAATTATTTTATTCCTGGGTTTGATAAATCTTTATTCACAAGCAAATTTTGCTCACGCACCAGCTAGCAGGTAACTTACCTGACACTTCATTCTTATAAATGACCGTTTCGTTTTGTCCCGGAGATAATTCCTTGTTGTCCGGCAAAGGGTGGAAAGTGCCGCGTGTTTCAGTGTAGATTTAAATCCACATTCGCACACTGGCACGCACGTCCCCTCTTATATTTAACCATGCCCTCGTTCCCTAAAAAAATAGGGAACCAGTTCTTTAAATTGGTGATAAAAGGGTTGTAAATCAGTGGGTTTTAACCTTTTAACCGGTTTATAAAAAATCAATTTATCATTGAGACCTTCGAGGTAGAATTTGAGAGGTAGGTCTTTAAGATATTGTCTGACCTCCGGTGAGAAGGTTTGATTGATTTTTTTCTGTCCCTTGCCTCTCAGGATAAACATTTTTGAAAAATCAGGATCGTTATCAAAGGAGAATTTCTGGAGTTTCCTCCTTTGATCGATTCGGTTCATAAAGCGGTTGGGGCAGAGTATAAACTGAGGAAGTTTTGCCTCCGGTTTTTCTGCCTGGATGATGGTCTGGCGTTCTGAATTGCAGTCGAATATTTTAAATATCATTCCCCGGGTCTGAAGGGTGAAAATGTCTGGTTCCCTTTGGTACAGATAGCTTCCAGTGAAAAAATATTTAAATCCAAAAAAAGGTCCTCGGCTGGGTAGATGTTTTCTCTCATGTTTAAACCCCAATTGATTGGCAACTTCTGACAACCTGTGTATTTTAGATATTTGGGGGGATTTTTTTTTACACATCTAATCACAAAATAACCGGCAATGGCCAGGATAACCGGGGGAATGAAAATGCCCAAATTCGCCATATAACTGTACCTCCTTTTCAAGACCTAATGGTAACAATAATCAAAATATATTTCAATTACTGATAGAGAGTTTTGCGATTTTTTTACAACTAATTCGAAAATGTGCACATTTATGTATTACTTTGTGTCCTGGTGTCTTCGTGGCTAATTTTACAGCAGGCAAAAAAATCTACTTGAAGGTGTGAAGAATAAAGCATTTGACACCTTTAAAGGGAGGGGCGACAAAACACTGACCACCGGAACAAATTTGTCCGCCGCGAATAGTGCCGCCGGATAATTCGACAACCGTTCCCCCGGGAAGATACACTTTGATCCCGCCGCTGAAAAAATAATTCAAATTGGCGATGCGGTTGTGGGAATACTGGTGCAAGAAAAATACGGAAATAAAGGGGGAATAAGATACCTGGAAGTTGTAGTCGATTTCTTTAAAAATAAAGCTTCCGTCCCGGTAGTGTTTGTCTTTGAAAATGATTTCGCTGCTCCACCGGTCAGTGAATTGATAGATCAGGTGACCATCCCATCGTTTAATGCGATAATGGATATCCCTGACTCCGTAAGATAACGACAGGTTTAAGCGGTCCATTAAATCTTCGATATTCACACCACCATAAAAATGGTTTCCGGTATCGCCATGCTCTTCATACCGTGCCGCATTAAAAAACAACGTGATATCCGGTTCAAAAAAAGCGTATTGAAAATAGAACCGTAAACCCGTGGTATCCCTTATGGAGGCGATTTCATCCTCGCGGTCGGCAGCGGGTGGATTGTTCATCTCGTTGTTAAAATCCTTGTAGCGTTTAAATTCCAGGAAGCAGGTCACATGAGATTTGCTGTAGGTGACGTTGGAGTAAATCCCGTAACCGTTGTCTGTGAATACCAATGCATCGGTATCCTGGTAATCCAGGAGCGCCACTTCCGTATAATAACTGATGTTTTTAAACAGTTGGCTTCCTTTTAAACTGATAGAGGTGGTCAACCGTTTTCCCAGTTGACGGCGGGTGTCGATATCGTCAATATAACTGAAATGAAAGCCAATCCTGTGATGTTTCACGTATTCCAGGTTGATTTCGCCGCCGGCAACCGTCCATTCCTGGTTTTCGGTTTCATCTTTGACACGGCCTCCCAGCACCCGCAAATCTAACCGGCCCCTGTTATAACGAACATCACCGCCCAATATGGTCCGTTCCCGCAGTATATCCTCGTTTTTAAGGACCGACAATACCATACCCCTGCCCAGGAGAGAATAGAAATCTCCAACCGTGATTTTCAGGTGTTTGGAGCTGTATTGCACATACTTGCGAAAAACATCCAATTGGGGGTCTTCAAGGGTCATATTGGGAGACTGCTTAAAAAAATTATTACCCCGAAGTGTCAAACCCACGGACCACTTTTTATAATTGGCAAAAAGGGTGAGAGATTCGTAAAACTGGTTTTCTTTATTATTATAGGTTAATTGATTGTACTGGTACAGGAAATCATTGGTAACATAAAAACTGATGTCACCCACGTTAAACGCCTGTAAAGGGACCGCAACTGTTAGTAGAACCAAAAACCCGATAACAAAATAGAGCCTCCGGGAATGCCCATCAACTCTTCTTCCCATTATTCCAACCTCAACTTTATTTCCCTTCATGGATCAACTTCTCTATTTTCTTGATGATTTCTTTTTCCTGTCCCGGTACATACCCGGTGTGGCTGTAGACAATATCGCCCTCTTTATCCACGATCACGGTAAAGGGAATTTTCAACGAGGGGTTGAATATGCGTGTCACCGTACTGTCCGGGTCCAGCAGCACCGTAAAAGAAAACCGCTTCCCTTTGATGTAGCTTTCCACCTTAGAAATGGCGGAAGAATCATCCGTAGAAATGGCCAGTACTTCTATATAATCTTTGTAGTCCAGGTAAATGCGGTTCAATTTTTTCAATAATTTTTTACAGGGCTTGCACCATGTGGCCCAAAAATCAATAACAATTACTTTTTTCCCCATATGATCGCCCAGTTTAAACGTGGAACCGTCGATGCGTTTCAGGGAAAAATCAGGAACCGACCGTGCGTTCATCATCCAGGAACCAGTCAATATCAACATAACAGTGAAAATAGGGGCAAAATGGTTATTTTTAATAATTGTCACCTCTTTCTTTAGCTGAGTTCTTTGTTGAAGGTTTTTTGGTTTTCTCTTTTCACAGGAGGTCTTCAATGGCTTGTATTATCCTGGTTGGATAGTTCCCGGTAATAATATCCCGGATAATTAGATCCCTATCGAGAATGACATTAAAGGGAATGCTTGAAAATTTGTATGCATCTACTGTCGATCTATCAGGATCATTGATCACCGTAAACGGGATACCGAATTCGTTGATCCAGCGGGCCAGGTCGTCCAGGTCCGCGGGCTCACTGCCTTCGTCCTCGTAAATACACTGGACAATTTCCAACCCACGTTCTTTATAGGTGTTGTAAATACTCACCAGTTCAGGAGCTTCCGCCCGGCAGGGGCCGCACCACATGGCACTAAAACTGACCACAACGACATTCCCTCTCAGCGATTCCAGGGTAAAGGAATTTCCCTGGGAATCGGTTTCGGTAAAATTGGGGGCGGCATCTCCAACAGAAAGACCACTATTACCCCCGTTACCCCCGATATCACTGCTCTTCTTGCATGACGATAAAAATAAAACACTCATGATCATCGCCAATGCTAATAAAAAAATAATTGTTCTTTTCATTGTCTATCCTCCTTTGTGTTGTTAGCCACTAAGACACAAAGGCACGAAGATTTTTTAAAAAAAGATATTTCCCTTTGTGTCTTCGTGTCTTTGTGGCTGTTTTTTTTCATTCTTTCTTATGCGGGTGTGCATACAGGTAGCGTTTGATTTTATGGGTAGCGGTCTTAACAAAGGGCTCTTGCTGCACGAAGATTCGTGAGAGCTTTGAAAACGATGACAACTGCTCATTCACCTCACCTTTGATTTGCGCTAATATTTTTTCGATGTATAATCCCCGCTCTTTTTCGCTTTTTCCCCTGGTATCCAGGTCAATCAAATCGTAATCCAGGTAAACCCAGGCTTCCAATTGATTGTTATTTTCCATCACCAGCGATTCCAATACATAAAACGACGCATTTAGTTTTTCTTCAATGGCCTCGGGGTAAATATTTTCACCGTTGGACATTAAGATCATATTTTTGGAGCGGCCTTTTATATGAAGATTATCATATTTATCAAAAATGATGTGTTTGACTTTGGTGTGGTCCAGGGAGTTGATTTTTTCCAGTTGCCGGCACGTGGTAAACAGGACTTTAGCTTCGCAGTCGGATAAAATATGGCAGATATCTGCTTCCAGGAAATCGGACAATGTTTTGGTGTATTTAGTTTCATCTTGCATAAAGTAAATATAACCGATTTTATCATTTTTTGCAATTTTTTTGTGCCTTCGGCTCCGTGAAGCATAGGGGGCTCTTTTGAAATTATTTACCTGGTACTTTATTCTCTATAGAATAAATTCAACTGTTTTTATACTAAAACAATTGATTTTTTCTCAATTTCATGTAATTATAGAACATGGTCAAGAAAAAGAGAAAAAAGCTGAGTGTAGATGAAGTAATGGGAAGAGCCAAACATGCGGCTTCTATTTTCAAACAGTTTGACCAGGAGCAAACCGACCGTATTGTAAAAAGCGTATACGAAGCCGGATTTAAAAACCGGGTTTACCTGGCAAAACTTGCCCATGAGGAAACCAAACTGGGAAAATGGGAGGATAAGGTAATCAAGAATGTAATTGCTACTCAACTGGTATACCAGGATATTAAGGACCTTAAAACAGTGGGGGTTATCTCCGAAGATAAAGAAAACGGGGTAATAGAAATTGTTCAACCCTTGGGTCCTATTTTTGCTGTTACTCCTGTAACCAATCCTACATCAACTGTTCTTTTTAAAATACTTATTGCTTTAAAATCCAGGAATCCCATTATTATCCGCCCTCATGGGGCAGCTAAAAAGTGTTCGGTGGAGGCAGCCAGTATATGTTATGAAGCGGCTTTGAATGCAGGGGCCCCGGAATATTGCATTCAATGGGTAAAGAATTCCACCAAAGCGCAGACACTTGAGTTTATGGGGCATAGAAAAACAGCCCTGGTGCTTGCCACAGGATCAGTAAGCCTGGTGAAAGCTGCGCATAGTTCAGGAAATCCCGCCTTAGGGGTTGGCCCCGGGAATGTTCCTGCTTACATCGGTAAAAGTGCCGATGTTCCTTTTGCCGTGGAGCAGATTTTTATCTCTAAAACCTTTGACAACGGAACGGTTTGTGCCAGCGAGCAAGCGTTGGTGGTAAGGAAATGTCATGAGAAAGAAGTAATCGAAGAATTTAAAAAACGCGGTGCCTATTTTCTTTCGGAAGATGAAATCGAACGTGTCGGAGCTATTTCGTATAACAAGGAACTCAAAGTAATGAATGCTGGAGTGATTGGTCAGCCTGCGCCGGTCATTGCCAGAATGGCCTTAGTTAATGTGCCTCCTGACACCACGCTGCTGATTGCCAGAATTAAAGACGTGGGAATACACTCTCCTCTTTCCATGGAAATCCTGGCGCCGATTCTTGCTTTTTACACGGTAGAAAGTTTTGAAGAAGGCATAGAAATGTGTCGCCAGATAAATGTTCACGGTGGTCTGGGACATACGGCCAGTATTTTCTCTAATAATGAGAAAAAGATTCGCTATTTTGCTTCTGTTATGAACGCGGGTCGAATTCTTGTCAATACGCCTGCGTCTCAAGGGGCGTTGGGAGGAACTTATAACATGCTTCAACCGTCACTCACGTTGGGATGTGGAACCGGTGGAAAAAACATCACCACGGATAATATCTCTGCCAGACATTTACTCAATATTCAACGGATTGCCGTGCGTAAAGAAAATCCCTGTGTAGAACAATTTTCACAAGGCACCTATTTTGACGAATCAATAAACGCAGAGGATATTTGAATCCTCTTTTACTTCGTGTACCTTCGTGTCCTTTGTGGCTAAAAAGTTAAAATGAGAATTGTTATTGACAAAACCGGGAAGATAGTGTAAATAAAGAAAATGAATATCAGGGAACAACTGGAAAAAAACGAAGAAAATCTTCACCCCAAAGCGGCCAGAAGTATCTACAGCAAACGCCAGCGTGAAGAACGAAAATCACCGGTGCGCACAGAATTCCAACGGGACCGGGACCGAATCCTTCACTCCAAATCCTTCCGCCGCCTCAAACATAAAACCCAGGTGTTTATCTCACCAGGCGGCGACCACTTCCGCACCCGCTTAACCCATACCCTGGAAGTCAGCCAGATCGCCAGGACCATTGCCAGAGCCCTGAACCTCAACGAAGATTTAACCGAAGCCATCGCATTGGGCCATGACCTGGGACATACACCTTTCGGTCATACAGGAGAACGGGCCCTGGATGAATTAATGGGGGGCGGTTTCCGCCACTACGAACAAAGCCTGCGCGTGGTGGATAAACTGGAATACGACGGCAAAGGCTTGAATTTAACCAATGAGGTTCGAGACGGGATCAGCAAACACTCCAAAGGTAAAGGTCCCATAATTCCCAAAGACAAAACAGAACTTCCTGTCACGTTGGAAGGACAAATCCTCCGAATTTCAGATATTATTGCCTATGTCAACCACGATATCGACGATGCACTCCGGGCCAAAATGATTACAAAGGACGATATCCCTGCATCTTCTCAAAAAGTCCTGGGAAAAACCTTTGCCAAACGCATCGATACCATCGTGATCGATGTCATTGAACAAAGTTTGAAAAATAAACTTGAGTATATTTCCATATCCGATCATATCTACGAAGAGGTGTGCAAACTCAGGGACTTTTTATATGAAAGGGTCTACTGGGTCAAAGAAACAGGAATCGAGTTCAGGAAAATAAAAAATATACTGCATTCCATATTCAACTTTATCCTGGTTAACTCAAATGAATACATCCCACCGTATCCAGAAGAAGACCCCCTGGAACGCCGGGTAATGGATTTTGTCGCCGGGATGACCGACCGCTACGTAATGAAACTGTTTAAAAAGATTAACTTCCCCACCCAAATTACCGAGTTTTTAGA
>JABAOF010040243.1_pt1 | contig 10248 bp, 10 predicted proteins | sample 7062171 | NCBI WGS metagenome assembly JABAOF01 (sample SAMN14538628, study PRJNA623070) | marine sediment metagenome | biome: marine biome [ENVO:00000428]; feature: marine pelagic biome [ENVO:01000023]; material: deep marine sediment [ENVO:00002113] | place: India: Gulf of Khambhat ... | reverse complement strand
AATCAGCCATTTACCACCCAAGTGGAAATCTACGTTCACGATTCTGGATGCGAAACGGGCAGTCGGGAAAGAGAATAGTTGAGGGAGTCATTTCATCTGCCCGTCCGAAAGGACGACCTTTCCCCCTCCACACATCCACCAAAAAGCGACCCCACTGCCGAAGTCCATTTCATCGAATTAGCTTTTTGCCATAGCCTGGGCCTCTGCGATGTCTTCGATCGATGAATGAATTGGGGTGGGGGCAAATATTGCATTGTAAAGTCTGGGGTGGGTAAATTTGTAAAGACAAGGCCTTATGAATACAAAGGAAATCGTCGTGAAGCGGAACTATCGAAGAATGTAATGTGTCGTTGTGTCCTGCTTTCTTCTCGAGGTCTCATCACACCCAGTTGGTCCGGAAAAACGGTTGACCACAGTTTTTACTGGGAACCGCTCGATAAGTATGTGAAAGGCGGCGTAGTGAACTACGGGGGATTGAAGAATGAAGAGGGAACGTTAGATCTGCACCTGGGCCTTCTGGACCTGACGAATCCGGGAGAGTTGCCTCAAAATGAGATGTTGGCCCTCTACATCAATGCCTATAATGCATACGCCTTTAAGCTCATCCNNCGGGGATTGAAGAGTGAAGAGGGAAAACTAGATCAGTACCTGGACCTTCTGGATAAAACGAATCCGGATGAGTTGTCTCGAAACGAGCAGTTGGCCCTCTATATCAATGCCTATAACGCATACACCTTTAAGCTCATCCTGAAGAATTATCCCGTGGATTCCATCAAGGATATCGGCGGTTGGTTTAAGGACCCCTGGAAGATACGGTTCTGCAAAATTGGCGGGAAGACCTTTACCCTGGATGAGATCGAGCATGAAATCATTCGTCCCCGTTTCAAAGATCCAAGGGTCCATTTTGCCGTTAACTGTGCTTCTAAGAGCTGTCCGCCCCTTATTTCGGAACCCTACCAGGGGAGCATCCTTGATCAGCAACTCGATGCGAATACGCGGAGTTTTCTCAACGATCCCGAACAAAACCGGCTGGAGGGAAACAGGCTCTCCGTCAGCAAGATATTCAAATGGTTCGGGGAGGATTTCGGTGGGGACGTGGTCGGTTTCTTCATGAAATACGCCGAGGAGGACTTGCCGAACCGTTTGCCGGCCAAGAGCGATCAAATCAAGATTGAATATCTCCACTATGACTGGAGCCTCAACGGGAAATGATGAAGCTGATTCTGATACTGTACTGCATTGCAGTTGGCGTGCTCATGGTCTACGGCGTCAATTGCCACGTGATGGTTCATCTCTTTAGACGGCGTCTGCCGGAGCGCAGAGAGGAGGATCAAGGACTTCTGCGGAGCTTTGAAAGTAAGGCGGATCTTCAAGCGCTGCCAGTGGTCACTTCGCAGCTTCCCATCTACAACGAGCTGAACGTGGCCGAGCGGGTGATCGATGCTGTAGTGGCCTTTGATTATCCCGAGGGAAAACACGAAATTCAAGTCCTGGACGATTCCACCGATGAAACCCGGCATATCATAGGCAAGAAAGTGGAAGCGCTGAGGTCATCGGGGGTTCAGGTCGAACACATCAGGCGCCCTTCCCGTGAGGGCTATAAGGGTGGTGCCCTGCGGCATGGTCTCCAAACGGCTCGTGGGCAATTGCTCGCCATCTTTGATGCGGATTTCGTCCCCCCTCGGGACTTCCTACTCAGGACCGTTCCGTTTTTTCTCATGGACCCCCGACTGGGATTGGTCCAGGGTCGATGGGGGCACTTGAACAGAACCGAAACCCTGGTAACCCGACTCCAGTCCATTGGAATGAATGGGCATTTCGTTATCGAACAATCAGCACGGAACTGGAACGACCTCTTCATGAATTTCAATGGGACCGGGGGAGTCTTTAGGAAAGCAGCAATCCTGGAGGCGGGGAACTGGCAGGATGAGACTCTGACGGAGGATTTGGACCTGTCTTATAGGATCCAGCTCGCGGGGTGGAAATGCCGCTATCTCGTGGATGTGGTCGCGCCGGCGGAGATTCCAACTGATATCAATGCCTTCAAGAGCCAACAGTTCCGCTGGGCCAAGGGATCGATTCAAACGGCCATGAAATTGCTTTCCCGCGTTTGGGAGTCCGACTACAACATTTTCAAAAAAGTGCAGGCAACGCTGCATTTGACTCACTATTGCGTCCACCCGTTAATGGCGTACCTGGCTGTTATGGCACTGCCGCTGTTGGTCACCAAGGGGTTTGATTTCCCACCAGTTGCTTTTGCCCTCTTTGGGTTCCTTCTATTTTTGAGCTGCACAGGTCCTTCGAGGCTTTATTGGACGGCCGAAAAATACATCCAGGGAGGATGGACTAGACAGATGCTTTTCCTCCCATTCTTGGTGTGTTTCGGGTGTGGCGTGGCTATCAATAACACCAGGGCGATTGTTGAGGCCGTCTGGGGGAAGAAGAGCGAATTTATCCGAACACCGAAGAGGGGGTATATGGAGAAAAAACGCTACAAACCGGCAGGAAATCTTCTCTTCCTTTTCGAGATCATGGCGGGCCTCTGGTGTCTCCTCGGAATGTATTTCTATTTTGCCGTTCGACAATATCTCGTGGGTCACTTTCTCCTGATGTACGCCATTGGATTCCTCTACGTGGGGGGGATGTCTTTCCTACAGCAAAAAAGGCGGTCGAGATGACGGGCTTTTTCGCACAACGGCGTTCCCGATATCTGTTTTCTGTGTTCACCATAGGGTATCTCGCCGCAACCGTCTCCATGGCATGCGTCGGCCCGATCGGGAGGCATCTCCTTCTCTTCGGTAGCCTTTACGTCTTTTCCTTTCTGTTTCTCCTGGGACTTTTTCGGACTTTTCCCGTTGATTGGCCGGTACGAAAGCAGTTGCTCCTTATCTTTTCGCTGGCCCTTGCGGTTCGGCTAGCCTTTCTCTCTTTTCCCGCTTCTTACGATGTTAACCGCTATATCTGGGAAGGCTCCATACTGAATGAGGGTTTCAGCCCGTACATTCATCCCCCCAATGATCCCATTCTTACGCCTTTCATCAACGAGATTTGGCACGGTATCAACCACAAGGATGCCCCCGCGTGCTATCCTCCCCTTGCGATGCTCTTTTTTCGGGTTGGCGCTCTCATTTCTCCCACCCCGTTTTTTTTCAAGGTCCTCATCGTGTCCTTCGATCTGGCCACGATATGGGTGTTGGCCTGTCTGTTGCGTTCGTATGAACTGCCCTTCAGTCGGCTACTCCTTTATGCCCTGAATCCCCTCGTTATCGTTTTCGTTGCAGGGGAAGGCCATCTCGATGGCATACAGATTTTTTTTATCTGCCTTTCTTTCCTGTTTTTGACGTATAAAAGGGAGGGGTGGGGGTTTTTTTCGCTGGGTTGCGCCGTCATGAGTAAATATTTTGCTGTTATTCTCGCGCCTTTCTTGATCAACGCGAAGAACTGGAGAAAGGGCATCTATCTGCTCGTGGCTCTGGCGGCCTTTTACCTCCCGTTCTGGGGAACGGGAAGCCATTTTTTCACCTCGCTGGTGAACTTCGGGACGGCCATGCATTACAATGATTCGATCACGGTAGTGTTGAGAGTCTTTTTGGGCCCGAATACGGTGTGGGCGAGCTTGATCCTCCTCGGATTTTTCCTCTTGATCATTTTCGTGAGCGCACATGACCCATTGAGGAGTTCTTATTTGGCCATAGGTTGCCTCCTGCTCCTCTTGGGCACCCTCCATCCCTGGTATCTGGTGTTGATTGCTCCATTTCTCCTGTTTTTTCCTTCACGGGCATGGCTGTATCTCCACGCTGCCGTTCTCTTTACCTTCCCCGTGATGCATGGGGAATACCATACAGGGGTCTTTCAGGAGATTTATTGGCTGAAGATCTTTGAATACGTGCCATTTTACGGGCTCCTGATCTGGGGCGCATTGCGAAAACGCCCCCTGTTTCCCGCATACTCCTTTAGACCAGTGAGGAGCATTTCCGTTGTCATTCCTGCGCTCAATGAAGCCGAAACCATAGGCCTGTGTCTTGATTCCCTTCAAGGGGAGAAGGCTATTACGGAGACCATCGTAGTGGACGGAGGATCATCGGATGGAACCCGGGAGATAGCCAGGAGCAAGGGACATCGGGTGGTCACGGCAGAACGGGGTAGGGGCACTCAAATCAAGAGAGGCATCAAATATTGTAGAGCAGATGTGATCCTCATTTTGCACGCGGACTGTCTGATTCGTCCGAATCTCTCGGCTCTCGTTTTGCGGGCATTGAACGAGAATCCTCAGTGCATCGGCGGGGCCACGGGGATGGAATATCTTGAGGGCTCGCGGAAGAACCGTTTCGTTTCCTTGCTCAATAACACTCGGGCCAGGTGGACAGGTATTTCCTTTGGGGATCAGGCCCAGTTCTTTCGAAGGGAAGGTCTGCGGCTTATGGACGGATTTCCCGACTTGATGCTCATGGAAGATGTGGAGCTCTCCATGCGGTTGAAAGAGCACGGCCAGCTCTGTTTTATCCCGAGAGGCGTTGTGGTTTCCAAGAGGCGTTGGGAACGACGGGGGTTCTGGTCGACCGGCATGGGTGTTATATGGCTTATGCTCCCGCTATCTCGTTCAAAGACGCCTCGGGATAGGAGATGAAAGAAGACGTGACCTTTATGAGCGCTACTATTCCCGTGATGATTCGGGCCGGCTGGCGATGTCCGAGCCGGCGTGACTCGTCGACCTGCAGGAGGAGAACCATGAAGAGCCTCTTCACGTCGTTTCTCTGCGGTCTGTCGTTGTTCTCACTGATGATCGCTCCGACGGGAGGGAGTGAGGAATTGACCGACGAGCAGAAGCTGGAGAGGATCACCGAACTGTGCAGGAAGTACAAGAGACCATTCCCGAATGTGCCCGACGTGAGCGCGGAAGACCTCATCGCAAAGGGGTTCATAGCATACAATCTCAGGGGGAGCATTCTGGCCTGGATACAAGTTGGGCAAAAACTCGTCAGCGATGGAGAAGAGACTCGACGAGTGCACGTTTACGGACGCAGGGGGAACCTCGGTCCAAAGGGTTATGAGGCCGTGTGGTAATCACCTTCCACCGTAGTTTCGATCAAGCAAGGCTTGGCTGATGTCCCCATTCAGCCGTCTGTGGAACAGGGACTGTAGCGACGATGGCCTTCACCCCTTCGAACCTCTGCCCCTTTTTCAACCTCTCCATCATTCGATCCCCTAAGTAAATTTCTGAGGAGAATGGCTTCGGCTGGGGAGGTGGGTCTGATGGGCTGTTCTCAGGGAGATTTAAGTTGGCTCCTTGCCCTTAATCCCTGGTTGCGTCTGCTGCCGAGGGAGAACCACCGGCTCTTCGGTGGAAGCTGCGCTGAAGTCTTGGAGGAAGTTATAAAGAAAGGTCTCCATGCCGTCATGCGGGGGGGGCTGCCGTGGAATGATACCGGCAGTGTAACCTCGCGCCGCGAATGGCTTCAGGAAATCCCGGTTGCGGCTGAGAACGTGAATAGGCACTGACCAAGAGCGGTTGTTGCCGGCGATCTGAACGTTGGGCTGGTGGTCGCCAAGGATGAGGATCAGCGCGTCGTCCTCGAGGTATTGTTCGAGGTAGCCTTTGAGGACGTTGAGTTCATAGATGATGGAGGCCATGTAAGCCTCGGCCTCGTTACTCAAGTCTGGCCACACGATGGGGAAGGTGATGATCTCCCTCTGGCGGAAGATGGAGCCATCGTGAATCCCTGTCCAATCCTCCAAGTAGGGTGGTTGCCTGTTGAATGGCGCGTGGCTGCTCACGAGCACGTATTCGATAAACAACGGCTGCTCCCAACGTTGGATCTCGCGGCGATAGATGTAGTCCAACACATACTGATCGGGCATGGGCGACCAGCCGTACTGCGGGCCTTTGTAGTCAAAATCCGGTGCATAGTATTTTTTCCGGCACCCGAAGAACACCCCCTCCGCCCAAGGCCATCTCGTACCGGGCATGACGCTGATGGTCCGGTAGCCAGCCTCGTTGAAATAGTGAGCGAGGGTTTTGACCTGGGAGGTTACCAAGAGATCGAAAAGAGTCTGGCTCGAGAGCTTAACGCCGCTTGCCAGAGTGCCGTGGGCCAACCAGGAAGCGCCGCCAAACGTTGGCGAGGACAAGAAATTGGAGTAGACCGCGAATCCNNGACCGCGAATCCCTGAGCTTCGATGGTTTGTTCGAAGAGATCGAAAGTGGAAGCGATCATCGAATAGTTCAGGGGATTGGCGAATACCGCCCGGCCGTATGATTCGACGAAAAACATGTACACATTCGCTCCGCCGAGCTTATTCAGAGACGATGGGGTTCGATGAGCCCTCGCCATCGATGCCTGAATGGAATTGAGGTTTTGGTTCCTGTAGCCCTGCACGTGCAGCATAAAGTCGACTTCTTCAACAACACGATGGAAAAATCCCCGGGCAAATACTCCCCGGTTGTTATTGGTCCGCCGGGGNNCGGGGATGAGGAAAGAGCAAAGACCCTACGAGCACTGCAATGAGGACGAAGAAAACAGGGCGATGCCTCGGAACGGCCAGGTAGTTGTGGATTGCCTTGAGGGCCCGCCATGTGCCCCAAACAACGAGCGTGGAGAGAACAATCGTTAGGCCCGTGTAGCAGATGAAAGCCTTAAGGGAGAGGGTGCTATACAACAGATGAACGAGGTCTGGAAGATATCGTGAATCGATAGATACATTGAAATTTCGGTTGAAGTACATCGGCATGAGTACATCACCGATGCGAAAGAGGCGGAAGAACATGAGGAGAGCAGTGACCGGAGCATACACGGCGGGACGGAAAGGCATCCCCAACCACACCATCGCACAGAGGGTCACCAGGAGAACCGCAACTTCCGGTGAGGCAAGCAAGGGGGCCAGCGCATAGGGCTCTTTGGCGGGATAATTCAGATTGACGAGGACATTGAGGAAGGTCCAGGCGAGGAGAAAGGAAAGTGTTGGCAATAGGCTTTTGACGCAACGTTGGAGCCGGTCACGTAGGGAGAGCCACCTCTGGTTTTGGCACCTTCGGCGGGAGTTCACCGTCTATAATCCATGGGAAGTTGGAGATGGTGAGTACAATCTTAGTATAATTTTACCGTATTGTTCAATTCCAAGGAGATTTACGTTGGGACTTTTGATGCATGACGGGCCGAAAGACATGTTTCTGGGTCCGTGTTGTTTCGAAGAGCTGCCGTATCGATTGTCTCGATGGTCCTTGGGCCATGCTGTTCTGATGCTCTGGGGTGCGGCCATCTCGGGGGCTACTCATAAGCCTTGGGTGTTAACTTTTTTTGGTGCGGGGTCCTTTTTATTGCTCATCTTCGTGGCACGTCCGCGTTGGACTGCGGCGGGCGGGTTTGGACTGGCAAACGCAATTACCGCCTTTCGATTAGCGGCCGTATTATGTTTTCCCGTCTTTTTCTTCACATTCGACCTTATACTGGTAACCAGCATGGGTTTCGTCCTGCTGGCGCTGGACGGCGTAGATGGATGGTTGGCTCGCAGGCGCAATCAGTCCTCAGAATTCGGGGAGTATTTCGATAAGGAGACTGATGCTTTCTTTCTGTTGATTGTGTGCATGTTGGCCGTTCTGACCCAACGGTTGTGGCCCTGGATTCTCATCCTCGGTTTGCTTCGATATATCTTCGTGGTAATTATCCACCTTTTCAGACCCCACCTCGAACCGAGAACCTTTCGGGCCCGAACGATCTACGGTCTGGTGATGGTAGCTATGCTCGGATCNNACGCTTTACAAACCCCTTGCGATGATGGCGTCCGTAAGTTTAGTATTGTTGTTCATGGTGGATTTTTATGGGGGTTTCTCGACGGAATAAAACGGAAACCTTCTTAGGCAATTCACCCAAGGATCCATAGCATGAAGGTTACCCGCTCGATCTTCATCATAAGGAAGATAAAGAAGGCGGAAAGGGGTCAACTTGTATTCAAAAAAAGACTTGCCCCCTTGGGGAGACCCCTTGCGGACCACTGATAACGGATAAGCCATAATTATCCTCTTGGGGTTTTCCGGAAAAAGAGGCTATTGGCAGACGGGCCTGCCTTGGCTATTACTGAGCATGTTCGCCCACCACATGATACCCGGCGGGTTGAAGATGAATACTCATTAAGGGGGGCTTTCCAATGATTCCATGCGGTTATGCGGGAAAAATGTTGCGGGTAAACTTGAGCAAGGAAACGGTTTCCGATGAGCAATTGGACCCGAATTTCATACGGCAGTATATCGGGGGTGCGGGATTCGGGGCTCGATACCTCTATGAGGAAAATCCGGACAATATCGAGTGGTCAGACCCCGAAAACAGGATGATTCTCGCAAACGGCCCCTTGAGTGGAACGGCCGTTCGGGGTTCGGGGACCATGTGTGTGACGAGCAAGGGGCCCATGACAAACCTGGCCGGTTCCAGTCAGTCCAACGGCTTCTGGGGCGCCTTCTTAAAGTCCTGCGGGTATGACGGGATCGTTATCCATGGCTGTGCCAACCGGTGGTCGTACCTGTTTATCAGTGAGGAAAAAGTCGAGCTCCGCGATGCGACACACCTTCAGGGAAAGGATACTCACGAGACCCAGGAAATGATTCGAGCGGAGCTGGGGATCAAGAGTGGGGTGAGCATCCACTGTATCGGTCCCGCGGCCGAGAACAAGGTTCGATTCAGCGTCATTGTCGGCGATGCTACCCACGTGGTATCAAAAAACGGGTTGGGGGCCGTCTTGGCATCCAAGCGCCTCAAGGCGATCGCCGTCTGCAGGGGAAAATACAAGGCTCGAATACATGACGGAGAGCTGCTCAAGAAAGTCGCCAAAGAGCTCTACGCAAAATCCTTCGCGGATCGTGATGGACAAATCCACAAGTATGGAACCAATGGAAGCTTTTCGGTTCACCTTGCGGTCGGCTCCCTTCCGGTCTGTAATTACACGACCAATCTGTTCCCCGGGCACGAGAAAATGAACGGCCAGTACGTCCGGGGCCATTTCGAGAAGGTGGGGCGTAATACCTGTTTTAACTGCGGGATGCACCATCTCGCCGTCCTGAAGGTGACGGAAGGACCGTATAAGGGATTTGTCGGGGAGGATCCCGAGTACGAGGCCTTCGCAGCCCTCGGGCCTCAGATTGGTCAAACCGATGCCGGGGGGGTCTTTGTGTTATCGGATCTTGTGGACCGCCTCGGTATTGACGTGAATGAAACCGGATGGGTCATCGGGTGGCTCATGGAGTGCTACGAAAAGGGAATTCTGGCGAAGAAGGATACCGATGGCATTGAGATGAACTGGGGAAACGTCGAATCCACACGGAAGATACTACAGAAAATATCGAATCGGGAAGGCATCGGACACCTCCTGGCTGAGGGGGTGAAGAGGGCCTCCGAGGAGATCGGGGGCGAGGCGGCCGATATCGCGGTCTGCACCCGGAAAGGAACAACGCCGAGGGGGCACGATCATAGGTGCAGGTGGACTGAAATACTCGATACATGCTTTGGCAATACGAGCACCATCGAGGCGACCTTTGGCGGTGCGAAGCCGGAGATATTAGGTATGCCTCCCATTCGCGATCGGTTTTCCCCGTGGGAGGCCGCCAGCATCAACGCAATGATTAATGGATGGCATATATTCGAGGACTGCGTCGGTGTCTGCCGCTTCAACATGAAAGGTACTCAATTAGTTGTCGATGCCTTCAACGCGGCAACGGGTTTCAACCTATCCCTTCCCGAAGTCATGAAGACGGGGAAACGGATGGTGAATGTCCTGAGGGCCTTCAATTTGAGAAACGGCCTGACGAGCGACATCGAGGCCCCGAGTACCCGGTATGCCTCGACCCCAATTGACGGGCCCGGAGAGGGAATCGGGATAGCGAAACACTGGGACCTGATACGGGAGATCTATTACCGGTTGATGGGATGGGACCCCGGAACGGGGATACCGCTTTCGGAAACGCTGAGGGATTTGGGGCTGGAGGACCTTGAGGGGAAATTGCCCGAAATAGGAGTTCCTCAGGATGATTGATCTGAGGGTAAACCGGGAACAACTCCAACGAACGATTTGACGGGCAAAGGAACGTCGGATCATCATTCCGGCCTTCGCGGAACAGGCACATCCGGACACCATACCGGATAAAATCAGGAGGAAAGGGATCAAGTCTTTTTTTGACACTTCTCGGGGATTTTCGTATTTATGTGACTATGGCGCGACCTTTACGAATTGAATATCCCCGTGCCTATTTCCACGTAACATGTT
>JABAOF010023426.1_pt1 | contig 10248 bp, 8 predicted proteins | sample 7062171 | NCBI WGS metagenome assembly JABAOF01 (sample SAMN14538628, study PRJNA623070) | marine sediment metagenome | biome: marine biome [ENVO:00000428]; feature: marine pelagic biome [ENVO:01000023]; material: deep marine sediment [ENVO:00002113] | place: India: Gulf of Khambhat ... | reverse complement strand
ACCGCCCGCCCATCTCCTGATCCACTCGACGGCTGAACTCGCCGACCCGGTCCACATCAAGTTGGTCAGCGGCCAGACAGAGCTGCCCCTTTGGCGCATCCGGCAAACCGTCCACGTGTCCCCCGACAACGCCATCAAAGCCGGGGAATTGGACTTTGAGGCCGCTGCTGAACAGTGCGTCGGTAGAGAACTCAAACCCACCGTCGAGTTGAACCGGCGCGTCCCCGATCACGAATGAGACCTGCTCCAGCGCGATCGAAGACGGCCCGACGCACCACAGCCCATCCTTGATCGTCATGATCAGCTTGGCTGAAGCGGCCCCACCCAGCGACATGTTAGCCAATGCTGGCACGAGCTTGCCTAGCTCCTCAAGACGAGGAAAACGGCAATCCCCTGTAAGTTCCACTCGCTGCAGTTGCTCCAAGACGGATTCGCCAGCGGCCCAAGGCGAAGTATCGGGCGCCTGGAGTTTCCGCCCACCCGGATGCCGCAGCCCGATCCGGCCCGTCCCGCTCGCCTGACACGCCTCGGTGCCAACCGACCATCGCTCCAGGATCAGCGGAACGATCCCACGCGATCTCTCCTCATCGCTGGCCGTACCTGTCGCCACGTCCAATTCCGCGATCACCGGCACACCGACCGGCTTGACAAAGTATGGAGCTGCGTTGATGTGCATCCGCGTCGGGTCAACTCGCGCCGCCACTCGCGTCCCCTGCTCGGATACGGATAGCCTGACCTGCACTTCGGTCCTGCCGATGAGGTCATATCGCTCTGCCGTCCGGTCGATCACCGGACTGAGCGACCGCAGTGTGCTGTCGAAGACCACGTGCGCGGTAGCGTCAAGCCGCAGCTCGCGCAGGCACGATCCCCTCAGCCACGTCTGCGCCTGACTGGCCAACTGGTCGGACGAGGCCCTGTGTGGTTCCTGGGCACCCGTTTCCGCCCGCCCACTCGTGACTTCGATGGTCGATCCCGCCAACTGCGCCCACAACTTGTCGATACTGATCTCCGTTGTCGCTTCTTGCTCAGACGCTTGAGGCACCTCGAAACACGCTTCGAGGCGGAACGGAACCGCCGGCGGCTTGGAAAAAGGCTGACGCCCCGGCACGCGGAATCCCATTGCTGACAAGTCTGAGCAGAGCCGGTATGTCGTTGCCTCGCCGGATTCACGCATCTCAACGCGAAACTCACCGCCGCCCGAGAGGCCGTAACGCTCCATCACACCGGCCAGCGCCGGCGTGTAGGCCAGCGCCTGCTGGATGTCCCTCACCGAAACCGCCAGCCCTGTCGAGCACAGCCGTCCGCTCCCCCCGCCCGCGTCATCCGTCTGCGAACCGATCTGGGCGCCGGAGCTCTCTTTTCGCTCGATGTGTCCCTCCAGCCCTGCCATCTGCAGCGCAACGCGTCCGCGCCAGTCGGTCTGCCCGTCACAGGCATCATGGGAATAGTCCACATCGATCTGCGCGAGCTGATGCATCGGCTTGCACAGCTGCTCCCCCAGGTCAATTGCCAGATTCGTGGCGTCGATTCCTGCCACGACGCGAAGGACGCGATTCACCGGCGAGAGCCCGACGTTGACCGTCAGCGCCCCGTCGCATCGTCCCTTGATCTTCGCCTGGTCGCTGCCGTGCGAGTCCAAGCAGCTCGCCAAGTAGGGCGATCGGGCCAGAAGCTGCTCGACTCGTTCCGCATGCACCCTCGCACTGAGATACCCGCTGAACTGGTAGGCCTGCTTGGCCCGCCCGGCAGGTCCTTGCGGGCACCGCCGCAAAGCGAACCGCGCGACGCTCTGGGCAGGATCCACCCACAAGCGCCCCTCGCCAGCTCGAATCTCCGCCGAAATTGCACGGATCGTCCCACGATCGCCTCGCCCGATCTCCATGCCAGCCGTCGCCCACGCCCGCACGCCGCGAGGCTTCGCGAAGTACGGGCCAATCTCAAGCGCCGATGAACCCGGCAGATCCACGCTGCAACGCACGTTTGCGAACCCGCCCTGCGGGGCCTGATCCCAACTGAGCCTTGCCGGACCTTTCAAGTTCCCCGTCGAGAGCAGGCGAGCCAGCCCCGGGAACTGAGATCGTATTAGCTGCCCGTCTTCGCACGACAGGGTCGCGCTGATTCTGGCACCTGCCAGCCCCCCCAAGGCCGGCCCAACACTCTCGGCTGGTCGATTCGTCAGCACCGGCACCTGTGCCGAGGCGTGAAGCGTCAGCGTGCCGGCCCGTCCTTCGAGACGCATGACGTAGAGCTCGCCGTTCGCCCAAGCCCTCGGCCCGAGGGGATCACCCCGAGGCAACATTGCACCAAGCGGAGGCGGGCCCGAAGGCTTCGTCTTCGGCGGATCCGGTTCACGGAGCCGCTTAGGCTGGCGATCCCGACGCAGCCAGATCGCTACCCGAGCCGGCGCCCGCGGCGGCAGGTTCAGCTGATCCTTGATCCACAATCCTGAATCCCTCGCGTCCGCCTCAAACCGCAGCTCGTCTTGGTGGACTCCTTGCACGTNNCGGGCCCTTCGCTCGGATACGCTCCTCGCGGACGCGCTGCGGCGCGGTCAGCCGCTCGGCGAGCCAGGCCAGATCAAGAACTTCTCCGCGCAGCCGAAGTCGGACCGGCTCAGCGCCGAATCGGCTTAGGACCATCGCCGGGGCCTGTTCATCGCCGTCTCCTTCGACTCGCAGCACCCTTGGGATCTCCCAAAACCCGTCCTGTATGGTAAGAATCTCGCCAGCCGGGTCCCAGTGACCGCTCATCGCCGCCGCCGCCCGGGTGCAGTTCACAACTCGCCCATCGTGCCTGACAACAGCCACGTCCTTCAGATGAGTCTCGATCCGGAACGAGACACCCAGGTCTTCCTCCGCCTGGACCTGAATCTTGCCTGCGCTAACACCCCTGAGCCGATTCACGCCNNGCACCAAGTGCACCGGCAGCGTGGCCAGATCGAGCCTCCGCCACGCGAAGCTCCCCCCGCCCGCGAGCTTGATCCCCGCCTTGAGCTTCGGCACGGCCAGCTCGCCGTCCAGTGACAGGTTCGCTCGCTTCGGCATCGTCGATGGGGAGAGCGTATCGCGCCCGCGAGCCAGCCGCCCAAGCGCCCGATACGTCGCCCCGCCCGTACCCGGGTCCAATGTGCACATCACTGTCGGAAGCTCTAACCGCAGGGGACCTTCCCCGGCGACCGAGACGACCTGTATCACTGCCCCTTCGATGCGGTACTGAAGCGACGGGAGGGCTGCCTGGATCTCGTCCAGGTCCGACACGTTCAACTCACCGTCTTCATTGACGACAATCCAGCATTCCGGCTGTTCGATGCGAAGCTCGCCGACCCTGCCGCTCCACAGCGTCCGTAGCGGAGTGAACTCGCAACGAACCCGCTGGATGTGCAAGAACCGTCCGGGCCCGAACTCAGGGCGACGACGCATTATCAGATCACGCATCACCATCCCTTCGGACCAACTGATCCCGAGCTGACCTACATCGACACGGCGTCTGATGGCGGCGGCAATTCGATCGGCAAGCCGATCGGCCAGCCAGCGCTTCGGGATCAGCCACGGAAGCGCAGCATAGACGACCCCTAGCCCAGCCAATCCCGCCATCGCCCATCGCAGCGCGCGCCGCCAGCGAGGTTTTCTCGCTCGGCCGATCTGGCTTCCGCTCGATTGCCTCATATACTCTTGTCGAGCCTTGCTTGGATAGGTGCGGCAGCGCCGCGAATTGTATCGCCGTGCTCAGTGCCCCTCAAACCGCTCGGATCTCGGCCGCCGGAGCGCCGGCCGAGTTCGCCGTATCAGCATTGGCTTGGAGGTCCTGCCACGAAATCCCTCGTCGCTATTCAGCAGGTTGACACGTACGAGCCTCGCCGCGTCAGCGCCGGCATTGATGCGGTGGTCGAACGGTTCGGCGGCTGGCCGGCGCTGGTACGGCCCGGCAGTCGCGTGTTGGTAAAGCCCAACTTCATCTCAGCCGCTCCTCCCGAGCAACCAGCGCAGACCCATCCGGTCGTAGTCGCGCAGGTCTGTCGTCGCCTGATCGACTGCGGGTCGAAGCCGATTGTCGCCGACTCGCCCGCCTGGGGATCTCTATGGCACAATACGAGAAGGCTCGGGCTGATCCCGATGCTTCGACGCCTCGGGGTGCCTCTGGCGGAGTTCGATCGCCCGCGGCGCGTGCGAAACCGGCGAGGAAGGGTCTATCGCCAACTCACCGTCGATGCTCTCGCTTTGGAGGTTGACGCCATCGTCAATCTGCCGAAGCTCAAGACGCACCGCCAGTTGCTCATGACCTGCGCGATCAAGAACATGTTTGGCTGCGTGCCCGGCAAGCGCAAAGCATGGTGGCATTTCAAGGCCGGCAATTATGAGAACTACTTTGCGCGGATGCTTGTCGAGCTGTTCTCTCTGCTCAACCCAACCCTGACGATCATCGACGCAATCGACGCCATGGAAGGCGAAGGCCCGATGCGGGGCAAGGCGCGGCGCCTGGGACTGCTCTTGGCCTCGAGGGACGGCCCGGCTCTGGAGCGCATCTGCGCCGAACTGGTCGGCGTGCACCCACGAAGGCTGCGCATGCTCGTCGCCGCCAAGGAGCTCGGCTACGGCACGTGTGACCTAAACAATATCGAGGTCGTTGGCGCCGGCATCGAGGATATCCGCGTGCCCGACTTCGTCTTGCCGAGATTGATTCCGATCGGCTTCTCGTTGCCTCGCGTGGTCAGGAGTGCGCTCAAGAACGCCTGGCTCTCACGTGGCCGGACCGCACGTCTCCCACCCGTTCCCGCATGATCCGGGAACGAGCTACGGGTCCTGCCCATCCACGACCTCGCGCGACTCAAGTCGGTGGGGCAATGCGGCCTAACCGATCTCCCGCCCGAGCAGGCGAGCAACTTCAACACAATCCTTGTCGCCCCGGCCCGACATGTTCAGCACGATGATCTGGTCCTTTGACAGCGTGGGGGCGAGCTTGACCACGTAGGCTACCGGCATGCGCCGGCTCCAGGGCCGGTATGATTCCCTCGGTCTCACAGAGCAGCTGGAACGCGTCGAGCGCTTCCTGGTCGGCCACGGCGGTGTACTCGGCTCGGCCGGACGCCTTCCAGTACGAGTGCTCCGGCCCGACACCAGGGTAATCCAGACCGGCAGAGACGGAGTGGACCGGCAGGGTTTGCCCATCGTCGTCCTGCAACACGTAGGTGAACATGCCGTGCAAAATGCCCGGCCGCCCGCGAGCCAGCGTGGCGGCGTGCATCCCGCTGTCGAGTCCCTCGCCGGCGGCCTCCACACCGACCATCTTGACGCCCTCGTCGGCCATGAACGGTGCGAACAGCCCGGCTGCGTTACTTCCTCCGCCCACGCACGCCACCAAGTAGTCAGGCAGCCGCCCTTCGGCCTCCATGACCTGCGTTCTCGCCTCTCGGCCGACGACTGACTGAAAATCTCTGACGATCATCGGGAACGGATGCGGCCCCATGACGCTTCCGATCACGTAGTGCGTGTGCTCGACGCTGCCCATCCAGTCTCGGAAGGCCTCGTTGATGGCGTCCTTGAGCGTCTTCTGCCCGCTCTCGACCGAGACCACGTGCGTGCCGAGCAACTCCATGCGAAACACGTTGAGCCTTTGGCGACGTACGTCCTCCGAGCCCATGTACACCTCGCACTCGAGCCCGAAGCAGGCCGCGGCGGTTGCCGTCGCCACCCCGTGTTGACCGGCCCCTGTCTCAGCGATCATTCGACGTTTGCCCATCCGCACGGTCAAAAGGGCCTGGCCGAGCGTGTTATTGATCTTGTGAGCCCCGGTGTGATTCAGGTCCTCACGCTTCAGATAGATCTTCGCGCCGCCAAGACGCTCCGTCAGCCGCCGGGCAAGGTACAGCGGGCTGGGCCGGCCAGCGTAGTGCCTCAAATACCGGTTCAACTCGTCCCAGAATCCCGAGTCGTTGCGGGCCTTGGCGTACTCATCTTCAAGCTGATGGATCGCCCCCATCAGCACTTCGGGAACGTACTGCCCGCCGAAGCCGCCGAAGCGACCGTGCTCGTCCGGGGCGCCGGAATCCGGCAGTGACACACGAGAGTCCATCAGTACGTCCTTCAGGCGAATTGCCCAACGAATTCGGGGGCAACCATACGCGGCCACACGTCCCTACCGCATCTTAGCGGCTCGCCCGGGTTAGTGCCACCGCAGCCGATCCGCATGCCTGAGCGTCAGCGCGGGGATGCTTCAGCAGCCAGGCCCCGTGCGAGTTCCCGCACGCTCTCGACGAGCTGTGCGAACTGCGCCGGCTGGCCCTTGTCGCGACAGGCAGCCGCCACGCGATGCCCTCGCGTTTCCAGCAGGTACGCCGGTTGCGAATACTGTGCAATCCACGCCCTCACAACGCTCCGCTGTGAACCGACGTGCGCCGGCCGGTCAGTGTACATCCGCCACGACGGACCGGATTCCTCTGCGCCGGACAGCCCGATTCGGCGATAACTCTCGAAAGGCCCGACCGGCGCCAGCTCTCCATCCGCCAAGGCCACCACGCCGATCAGCGGCCGGTCTATCTGCACGATCACAACCATTTCAACGTGATGCTTACGATGCGATGCGAAGCCCGTCTCGTAGCTGTGTCGCAACGCGATGACCTCCCCCTGATCGAACGTCCCGCGCATCAGGTCCCAGACACGATGGTTGTGACCGCGCCGAAAGCACACTAAGTCGTGGTGTTTGGCCAACAGATCAGACGGATCTCGGCCGGCGAACTGAAGTCCCAGCCCACCCATCACCACCGCGATGCGTCTTCGCTCCCGTCGTCGAGCAAGCAGGATCGTAATGAACCCCGCCCCCACAGCCGCTATTGCGATCAGTACAAGCTCGTTGGGCATCAAGCGACGCAGCCGTCACGGCTGGTCCGGCTCGGCAGCTTCCGGCACCGGCGGCCGTTCTTCGTCCGCGGGCCCCGCACGGGCCTTGTGTTCGATACCATAGTCGGGCCGCGGCAGCTGGAGGGCCGAGATCCAGTTCAGCACGATCTGGTACTGCCGGTCCCGCCTGTTGCGGAAGACCGGGATGAACTCGGGTGGTGTCGGATGTGGCGATTCGGCGACCTCGCCGGGAAGGCCGTACTCCAGCAGCAGACTGTACTCGGGACGATCCCGGTCAATCATGCGATACACCTTTCGGCGGCCGGTTTCCTCGACATCCTCGTCTTCCGGCTTCTTAGCCTCCTGGTGGGGCCGCTCGGCCTCGACCCCTGCCTCCGCCGTGTATTCATAGTTATCGAGGATCAGAAAGTTCGTGTAGAGCACCTCTGTACTCATCGTCGGGTCGGTATGGAGCCGAAAGCCCCTCGCCTCAGGACCCCCGTGACATTTGATCGACGCACACCCGCGCGTCACGATTGGCAGGACACGACTCTTGAATTCCTGGAAGACGTACGGGTCGCTGTTTATCTCAATGTCAGTGGAGAATTGGTCGCCGGTCCAACGCTTGATCAGCCGGAGTTGCTGGTGCGGCCTGAGCCGGAAGAACCTCGTCCGCGGCCATTGCCGTTGGAACTCCTCGTCGTCCTGCATCGTTTCCCAGAAACGCTGAGCCACCCGGTTCGAGAACCGCAGGGAAATGCGCTCGCTGCGTCTGGTGCCCACCTCGGCGAAGCGTAACTTCTGCACATCCTGCGGAGTCAGCACCGGCGTCTGTCCGGCCAGTTCGCCGCCGAATACCGGCTCGGGCGGACCGACGGGGCGGGGCTTGCCCTTGGGCAGGTCGGCCTCCTCCAGCCGATGCTTGGCCAATTGAAGCAGCAAGCTCGCGTTCTCGTTCGCCGGCTCGATCTGGAGAATGTACTCGCACTGCTTGACCACCAGATCGAACCGCTTGTTGCGCTCACACCACCGAGCCAACTCAAAATGACCCTTTGAATCGTCTGCACCAAGTTTGCTCCGCCGGTCCTCATACTCCTCCTCGATGCTCTTGAGCGCCTTGATCGATTTGACCTGATCGCGCGGGATGGTCGTAATGATCCCGTTTACGTCGATCCGAATGTGGTCATCGACCTGAGTCACGTCGCCGCGGAGTTCACGGCCGTCTTTGGTCGTCACCAGGCTGTACGCACCCAGGGCCGTCAGTCCGACCCCGACGGACGCGCCAGCCGCCACACAGCACACTAACACACGGTGTCGCGTAGCCATGACTGCACCTTATGCCAATGCCATCGCAATTCAACCCTGCAACGTGTCATCCCTGTCGCCACGACCCCGCTGCTGCCGAACACGACCCGCGCCGGCCGGACCGCGGACCCCCCCGAGCTTGCCAGCCGAACTTGGACCACAAGGGATCATTCAGGCCGACCCATCCTCTGGCCGCACCTGCGGTTGGTTGACCTACCTATCGAACGATACGTACTATAGCTTTACGTTGATTCGGCCTCAAGCCCGGCGGCTTCGGGTCGTTCTGGGTCCACTCGCAGGGCGGAGCTCGCCCAACGGCGCCGCGGCGCGCAAGTGGTCGCGCCGTGCCGATGGCGGAGAGCCCTGCCGGCAAGCAAGACGCTCTCCGAGTTCGCAGTGCGTGCGGACATGAAGGCAGCGCTGGACACCCTCGTCGGCCGAAACGTCGTGCTCGACACTGAGGGGCCCTTCCTGTATCTGGGCAGGCTGGGCGAGGTCACGGACCACGGCTTCTGGCTCGAGGATGCCGACGTCCACGACCGCGACGAGGGCCACGCGTCCAAAGAGTCGTANNGTCAATCGTACACGCGTCTTCGTCATGCGCACAGCTGTCGTTAGCATCTCGGCCCTGGACGATGTCGCCGTTGATGAGTGATACGGCGCGCGAGAACGCAAGGCATCGTACCATGGCCCGTTGGATCAGCCGCTGCTGCACGTGCAGCCGCACCCCAGGCGTTGGCGCCCGGGAGTGCTTACGACTTGTCAAAGAGCCCCGGCATCGTGCAGACTGTTGCAGCCCAAGATGCCTCGGCGACAGTCACCGTCGAAGGGAAGGCCATTCATGCGAATCCTCGTCACCGGCGGAGCCGGATACGTCGGCAGTCATTGCGTAAGGCTGCTTTGCGAACGCGGCCGCGAGACGCTCGTGCTGGACGATCTATCGACCGGCCACGCCGCCGCCGTCGATCCGCGTGCAGAGCTTGTCGTTGGCGATGTCGGCGATGAAGCGCTGCTCGAGCGACTGATCAAGCCTGGTCGGTTCGATGCAGTCATGCACTTCGCCGCCGCTCTGGACGTGGCCGAATCCGTCCGTGAGCCCGTCAAGTACTACCGCAACAACGTGGCCGCCTCGATCTGCCTGCTGCGCGCCATGCACGACGCCGGCGTGCGGCACATGGTATTCAGTTCGAGTTGCGCCACGTATGGCGAGCCCCCGCAACTGCCGATCACCGAAGACACCGCTCAGCAGCCCGTCAATCCGTACGGCCGGACGAAGCTCGCCATCGAGTGGGCCCTGGCTGATTGCGCCAGCGCCTGGGGGTTGGGCTCGTGTTCGCTACGCTATTTCAACGCCGCCGGCGCAGCCAGGGACGGCTCCATTGGTGAGCATCGGGACGTCGAAGTGCATCTGATTCCCGTTGCCCTACAGGTTGCTCTGGGCCAGCGGGAGCTTGTCGAGATCTACGGCGACGATTACCCCACCTCGGACGGGACGTGCGTGCGCGACTTCGTCCACGTCGAGGACGTTGCACAAGCCCACATGTTGGCGCTCGAATCGCTCGCCGACGGCATGGCGACGTACTACAACGTCGGCACCGGCAAGCCGGCCAGCGTCCGCGAGGTGATCGAAGCGGCCCGTCGCGTCACGGGCCATGCGATCCCTGCCCGCTCGGCCCCTCGTCGACCGGGCGACCCTCCCGAGCTCTACGCCGACCCCTCGCGACTCATTAGGGATCTGAACTGGTCCCCCCGGTACACAGATCTCGACGCCATCATCGAAACCGCGTGGCAATGGCACAAAGCTCACCCCTACGGATACGCCGGAGCCGAGCGGGTCAAGCCACCTCCGGCGCCCTGACCTTCTGATGCATCTCTTGCCCTCTGCCACGTCCCCTCGCCCGGGCCGGACCGGCGCCGCGGCGCCATGACCCGGGAAGCGTTCTGCACCGTGGATTTGCCGCCACGGTGAGTCAAGAACCCGCCCAGGACCGCCCCCACGCAGCCCCTACGCGATCCGCATAAGTGACAATCGTATGATAGACCGTCGGGATCACCAACAGCGTCAGCACCGTCGCGCAGCCCACCCCGAACATGACCGAAACCGTCAGCG
>JABAOF010020161.1_pt7 | contig 10248 bp, 6 predicted proteins | sample 7062171 | NCBI WGS metagenome assembly JABAOF01 (sample SAMN14538628, study PRJNA623070) | marine sediment metagenome | biome: marine biome [ENVO:00000428]; feature: marine pelagic biome [ENVO:01000023]; material: deep marine sediment [ENVO:00002113] | place: India: Gulf of Khambhat ... | reverse complement strand
AGCTCGAACTCCTGCTTCGCGAGGACGCCCTCGAGCGCCGCGGAGAGCAGGCCGCGCGTCACGCCGATGGCCATTCGCTTGCCGACGCCGTACGGGCCCCCGCTCCAGCCGGTGTTTACGAGCCAACAGTCGGCCTTGTGTTTCGCGAGCCGCTCGCCCATGAGCTTCGCGTATACGGTGGGGTGGCGCGGCAAAAACGGCGCGCCGAAAGCCGCGCTGAAGGTGGCCTGGGGCTCATCGATCCCGGACTCGGTCCCGGCCAGCTTGGCGGTGTAGCCGGAGAGGTAATGATACATCGCCGTCGCGGGCGTGAGCTTCGCGACGGGGGGTAGGACGCCGAAGGCGTCCGCGGCGAGGAAGAAGACGTTTTTCGGGTGGCCGCTGACGCCCTCGGTTATGGAGTTGGGTATGTACTCGACGGGATACGTGGCGCGCGTATTCTCAGTGATGCTGCCGTCGTCGTAGTCTATGGCCCGGGTCGCCGGGTCGACGATAACGTTCTCCAAAAGCGAACCGAACCTGATGGCGTAGTAGATCTGCGGCTCGTCGGTCGCGGAAAGGCGAATAACCTTGGCGTAACAACCGCCCTCGAAGTTGAAGCAGCCGTCGTCGCTCCAGCCGGTCTCGTCGTCGCCGACAAGGCGGCGTTTGGGGTCGGCGGAGAGCGTCGTCTTTCCGGTCCCCGACAGGCCGAAGAATAACGCCGCGTCGCCATCCGCGCCGACGTTTATAGAACAGTGCATCGGGCACACGTCGCGCGCGGGCAACAGGTAATTCATTATCGTAAAAATACCCTTCTTCATCTCGCCGCCGTAGTTGGACCCGGTGATGAGGATTATATTCTTCCTCAAACCTACGGCCACGACGACGTACGAACGAACGCCGTCGGCTTCGGGCAGGGCGTGGAAGTCGCAGGCGTTCACGACCGTGAAGTCGGCCTTGTGCTTCGCGAGTTGCTCGGCGGTGGGCCGCCGAAAAAGGGTTCGCGCGAAAAGGGAGTGCCAGGCCTTCTCGGTCACGATCCGCACGCCGTAGGAATATCTGGGGTCGGCGCCGACGAAGCCGTCGAATACGAAGAGCTCCTTGCGCGAGAGGTATGCCGTGACCTTCGCGTAAAGCCTGTCGAATACCGCCGGCTCCATCGGCACGTTCACCTTCCCCCACCAGATGTCTTTCTCCGTCGACGGCTCGCGCACCAAATATTTATCCAAGGGCGAACGCCCCGTCCGGTCCGTCGTCGTCCTCACGACGAGGGCGCCGTTGTCCGCCAACTCCCCCTCGCACCGGCGGAGCGCCGCCTCGACCAATACCGGCGTCGAAAGGTTGCGGTATACGTTTCGCCCGGGTTTGATGCCGACGTTCCCCAGACCGTAGTCTTCCACCACAACTACCCCTCTTACGCGTTAAGATTTACGCGGCGGATCTCACAAATTTTAATTATAACTTAAAACGCCCCCTTTAACAACCGATTATTCCGCGGCCGACAGCTCGCCGACGTCGTTCAAGGGGTCCCGGTATATTGGCGTCGTGTATTTTTCGACGAATTCATAAAAGACTTCTTTCGTTCGCTTTTCGTAATAGGGCCAAGCCTTCTCCTCAAACAGATGAAAGACGTGGACGTGCGTTATCCCCCAGCGGCGGGCGAGCTCGTAAAGGCCTCGGGCGTCCGCGCCCCCCTCCGCGGCCAACAGGAACGCCGAAGCCTCGAAAAAAGAATCGTAGGCCGCTTCCCGCTGTAAATAAAGGGTGTGATTTGTGAATACCATCAATACCTTGGCGTCGGGAGGCGTGTTCTCGTTTATAAACTTCTGCGCCCGGTAAAAGCCGCATTTCTCCTCCAAAAACTTTTCGCGCCCCTCGCCCGCGAGGTAATCGAAGCCCTCGAGCGTATGGAGAATCCCGCCCACGTTATACGCGAGGCCCGTAAATATAATTAACGCGGCCACGCCGAAGCGCCACACCCCGCGCGCGAGGGCGCCGAACCGGCCCTCCGCCGCGGCCGCCGCACCCGCCGCGGCGACGGCCAGCGCCGCGAGGCCGCCGTCCATAAAACGTAGCTGCTGCGGCCCGAGCGACCAAAAAGCCACAAAAGCCCAAGCGAAGGCGACGAGCCGCCCGGCCCGCCGGAAGGCGACAGCCGCGAGGGCCGCGAGCGGCAAAAGGTAAGGCAGATACAGGCCGGCAAAGCGCCTATACTCGAAGTCGGCCTCGACCGAAATCCGATAAGGTAATAATAAATAATCGTACCAGCTTCTCCCGGCGCCTATGCCGTGTTGCCACGCGACGAGGCGCTCGGCCTGTTCGGGCGAGAAATCGCGGCCCCCCAGGATGCCGTAGAACAACGGGAACAACGGGTTGCCCCTTTCGACGTACGCCTTCACGAGCCAGGGGACGACGAATGCAAACGCTACGCCGAGAATTAAAAATAGCTCACGCCAACGAAGGCGGCGCCGCGCGAGGTCGTATATGAAGACGGGCGCGAAAGCTCCCAGAACGTATACCGACGTGTATTTCGTTGCGAGCGCCGCGCCCAAAAATATGCCCACGGCGAGAGGCCGGCGCGGCGGGTTTCGCGTTTCCGCGCCGTCCGGTAAAAAATACACGTACAACGCGCCGACGACGTAGAGCATCAAAAAATGGTCGACGTGCGCGCCGGGCATAACGACGAAAAAAACGGGCGAAAAGAACACCAAAAACGCGGCCGCGGCGGCATAAAATTGTGGAAGCCAGAACCGGCCCAACCGGTAGACGAGGGCCACGACCAGGAGCGATACGGCGAAATATGACGCGTTGGCGCACGTCAAACCGTCCCACAACATCGCCCACAGGTAAAACATCGTCGCGCCCAAAGGCATCGAGGAATAAACGTTGTTGGGGAGATACGCGAAGGCGTGCGCGGCCGCGTATTTATGCGGGACCGCCAGGTGATACGTGAGCGCGTCCCAGTAGAGGGGCGGCTCGGCCGCGGCCAACGCCAGCGGGAAAGCCAACAAACCGCCCGCGAAGAGCCAGGCCGCCGGGCCCGCCTCGAGCTCGCCGAACCACCGCCGGACCCGCGCGGGCGCCTCCGCGAGCCGCCGGACCCAGGGGTAAAAACCCGCCGCCAAAACCGCGACCACGATCCCCTTAACCAAAAAGCCGTACGCGACGTGCGCGGCCGCGAGCGCAAACGACGCCAGGCCGAATACGACTACGCCCGCGGCCGTCGCGAGCTCGGGCGGAACGCCGGCGCGGTACCCGAGCGACGTTAACACCCTCCTCCCCACGAAATACGCCGCGAGCCACATCGCGCCGAAGAGGACCAAGTGCCAGAGCTTAGCCAGCAAGACGCCGATTATATTACGGTAAATATGCGGCGCGGCCGCGTTGAACGCGAGGAAAGCCGCCACTGCCGCCACGACCAAGAAGGCCCAGATATACTTCTTCAACGCCGGCCTCCGACCAACTCGTAAACCCTGTTTGAACGGTCTTGATATATGACGACGCCGTATCTTTCCAGGAAGTCGTAGAAGACCTCGCGCGCGCGCGGCTTATAATAAGGCCAAATTCTCCACCCGTAAGAATGATAGACGTGCACGTGGGTGCAACCCCATCTCCGCGCCAACGCGTACAATTCGTCGCCGCTCTCGGCTTTTTCCGCGGCCAAGAGCAGCGCCGACGCCTCGAGGAAGGAATCGTAAACGGCGTCGCGTTCCAAATAAAGCGTATGGTTCGTGAAAACCATCAATATTTTGGCATCGGCCGGCAACTCCCTATTGATAAAATCTTCGGCCCGGTAAAAACCGATGTAATCTTTTAGAAATTGCTCCTGGTCCATACCAATTAAATACACGTAACCCTTGGTCGCGTTTAATATGGCGCCGGCGAAATATGGGATGCTCACGACGAACAGCGCCATTATGGCAAACGAGCGCCAAATACGCCTGGGCCACTCCCCCCAACCCACCTCCGCCGCGGCCACGACACCCGCGGCAACGGTCGCGAGAGCGGGGAGCGCGGCGTCGAGGAAGCGCAATTGCTGCGGCCCGAAGAACCAGGCTAAGAGATACAGCCACCCGTACGCGATTAAACGGCCGGCGCGCCTGAAGAACAGAACCGCCAACGCGGCGAATGGAAATAGAAACGGTAAATATATCCCGGAGAACTCCTTGTAGCTGACGTCCGCTTCGACGGAAATACGATAAGGCAATAAGATTAGGTCCATTATCCCCCGGCCCTTCCCCATTCCCCGCTGCCACGCCAAGAGGCGGTCCGCCTGTTCCGCGGTGAAATCGGCGCCGTCGAAGACGCCGTAAAATAAGGGGAAGACCGGGTTGCCGCGCTCGACGTACGCCTTGACGAGCCACGGCAAGACGAGCGCAAACGCGACGACGAGCGTTTTTAGAAGCCAAGTCGGCCTGATTCGCTTTTTTATTACGTCGTAAATCCATATCGGGACGAACGCCGCGGCCACCGCGTAAGCGGTATACTTCACCGCGACGGCCGCTCCGACGAACACGCCGAACGCCAACCAACTGCGGCGTCCGGCCAGGCCGCTGCGACTAGCCGATTTGAAATAAATATATATCGCGGCAACGGCGAACAGGACTTGAAAATGGTCGTTGTGCGCGCCACCCGCGGCGACGATTACGGGCGACGTGAGGATTACGAAAACGCTCGCGAGCGCCGCGTAAAATTGTTCCAACCAGATGCGGGCGACGCGGTAAGTCAAAGACAGCGCCAGCACGGTCGCGACGAGGTGCGACGCCTTGGCCGTGATAAGGCCGTCCCACAAATAGGGCCATAAGTAAAAGAGCGACCCCCCCATAGGCATAGAGGAGTAGATGTTGTAAGGGAGGTAGGTGAAGCCGTGGGCGTCGGCGTAAGCTTTCGGGACGGCGAGGTGGTACGTGAGCGCATCCCAGTAGAAGGCCGGCTCGGCGGCGACAAGGGCGATGGGCAACGCCAGCGCGCCGGCCGCCACTACGAGGGCCGCGGACGATACCTCGAGTTCCCGGAGCCACCGTCGGACGCGCCCCGCTACCCTCGCCAACTCGAGCCGGTAAAAAAAGACCCCCGCGGCCGCTGCCCCAATCACAAAGGCCTTGACCAACCATCCGTAGGCCACGTGTACCGCGCACCCGGCGAAGGCGAGTAAAACGTACGTCGCGACGCCCAACGCCGTCGCGAGGTCCGGCGGCCCCCACCCTTTCCCGAATAGAAACCTGCCGACCGTCCGGCCTACGACGTACACCCCGAACCAAAAAACGAAGAAGAGGCCGAGGTGCCAAAGCTTACCGCACACCGCCGGGAAAGGATTCGAGCCGTACCGCGGCGTTGCGACGTTTAACGCGACGAAAGCCGCGGCCACGCCAACGACGACGACTAAAGAAACGGTCCTCGTAACTACGGCGCGCATAGCCCTATCCTACGTCCTCGCCGACCGCCGAGACCAGCTCGTAAACGTCGTTGTACTCGTCCTCGTATACGACTACGCCGTAGCGTTGGACGAAGTCGTAGGTGACTTCCCGGGCGTGAGTCGAGTACGACGGCCATACGCGCCCCTCATAAAAATGATATACGTGGACGTGCGTAACGCCCCGCTCCCGGGCGAACCGGTACAGTTCGCCCACGTCTCCGGCCTTCTCCGCGGCCAGCAGGAACGCGGACGCCTCGAGAAAAGAATCATATACGGCCGGGCGCTCGAGATACAATATTTCGTTGGTGAACAACATCAACACCTTGGCGTCCCCCGGCAACTCCCGATTAATAAAACTCTGCGCCGGGTAAAACGGGCATCGGCGGGAGAGGAACGCCTCCCGGTCCATCCAAAACAAGTACCGGTGGCCGGGCAGTGTATCGAGTATGCTTCCAGCGTTATACGAAAGCCCCAACGCCAGAACGGCAACGACGACGAACGCCCGCCACAACCCGACTACGCGGCGGTACTGCGACGGCTCGACCGCGGCCAACGTTCCGGCCGCGGCTATCCCGAAAGCGGGCAACGCGCCGCCGAGGAATCGTAATTGCTGGGGCCCGAGCGCCCACGCCAATAGGTACACCCAACCGAACGCGACGACCCGCCCGGCTCGCCGGAACGCGCCGACGCCAATCGCCGCCAACGGCAACAGGAAAGGTAAATATATCCCGCAGAAATCCTCGTAGCGAAACCCGGCCTCGACCGAAATGCGGTACGGCACGAGCAGCAAATCCACTACGCTCCGGCCCCGCCCCATAGACGCCTGCCACGATATCAGGCGCGCGGCCTGCCCGGCGTCGAAATCCCGGCCGCCGAAGACATCGTACAACAGCGGGAACGCCGGGTTGCCGCGTTCCACGTACGCCTTCGCCAACCACGGTACGACGAGAAGAAAAGCCACGCCCACCGTAATCGCCACTTCGCCCGCGCGAGTCCGCCTTTTTATAATGTCGTAAACCCAGATCGGCACGAAGGCGACGAAGGCCGGGTAAGACGTATATTTCACCGCGAGCGCGGCGCCCAGGAAAATACCGACCACAACCGCGCGGCGTTTTCCCAGACGGCCCGCGCCCCCCTCTCTTCCCACGTACGCGAACAGCGCCGCGACGACAAATAAAATCGAGAAATGTTCGACGTGCGCCCCGCCCATAACGGCGTGCACGACCGGCGTTAAAACCACGAACGCGGCCGCCAAAACCGCGTAAAATTGGCTCAACCACCGCCGCGCCAGCCGGTACGTCAACGTCAACGCGAGAATTGTGGCGACGAGATGCGACCCGTTGGCCGTAATCAAACCGTCCCACAAATAAGGCCATAAATAAAAAAGCGACGCCCCGAGAGGCATCGACGAGAAAACGTTATACGGCAGGTAAACGAAGCCGTGGGCGTCCGCGTACGCCTTCGGTACGGCGAGGTGGTACGTGAGCGCGTCCCAAAAGTACGGAGGCTCCGCGGCCACGAGCGATACGGACAGGGCCAACGCCCCGGCCCCCACGACGAGAGCCCCGGACGACACCTCCAGTTCCTCGAGCCAACGCTTGACCCTGGCGGGGACCCGGCCGTACTCTAACCTCATAAAGACTACGCCCGCGACGGCGGCGCCTATTACGAAGGCTTTGGCAACCCAACCGTACGCGACCCCTGCGGCGCATACGCCGAAACCCAGCACGACGAACGCTACGATACCCAACGCCAGGGCGAGGTCCGGCGGCCACGTGACGCGACCGGCAATCAACTTCTCGCAGCCCCGCCCGACGGCGTAGACGGCCAGCCAGAAAAACAGGAAGAGGGCCAGGTGCCAGAGCTTAGCTATTAATACGTCGAGGAGGCTCAACCCCTCGCGCGGCGTCGCGGCGCTCAAAAGGGCGAACGTCGCGCCCACCGCGACAACGACCGCGGCGATAATCAAGCTCTTCACGGCCTTAGGCATCGGCGAACATATTAAAATCAAAAACGCACCGTCGCCACTAAAAAAGCCGGCCCAAAGGCCGGCACCTTAGCCCACCGCCGTTAAAAGCTCACGGCTAAGCCGGCGTCGAAGGTACGCCCGGGCATCGGGTAATCGTAGATAGTCTGGTACTCCTCAGCCGTGAGATTTTTTCCGGCGACGTAGATTTCGGGATAATAAATCCTGAACGCCAAGCGCGCGTTCAAGAGGACGTAGGCGTCGAGCCACGCCTTAAAAGGCCCGAACGTAACCGGGTCATAGTCCGTATATTGCTGGCGGCCCACGATTTCAGTCGAAACCGACGGCGTCAGCGCGAAGGCGCCGCCGCCGAAGTCGTGGCGGTAGCGGAGCTCGGCGAACTCGGTATGGACCGGCCGATAGTCGAGCTGCTCGCGAGTCTTTTCTTTTTCGCCCTTGGGCGGCTTCACCTTGGTTTTGAGGAACGTTCCGGCGAGGGCGATTTCCAGGCCGGGGAGGGCGGCGAGCGGCGCGGCCTCGATTCCCGCCTCCACCCCTTGCACGACGGCGCGGGAGACGTTCTTGGGCGGCCAACCGCTTATGAGGTCCTCGTAATCCGAGTAGAAATACGTTAAGTCGACCTTTAAGCGTTGTCGCCACCAAAAGGCCGGGCCCGCCTCGTAGGTCCAACTATACTCCGGCTTGAGGTCCGGGTTCCCGGGGCCGAAGCCGGTGTCCGGCCAGAAGAGCTCGTCGAAGGTGGGCGCCCGGAAGCCGCGCCCGGCCGCCGCGCGCGCGCTCACGTAATCGTTGAAGCGATACCGCACGCCGAAGCGGGGCGAGAAGGCGTCGCCGTAAATGCCCGACGAGTCGTAGCGGAGACCCAGGACCGTCGTGAGCTCGCCGAAACGCAAATCCTCCTGCGTAAAAGCGGCCCACGTGTCGCCGTCGCGTTTCCCGATCTTCGTGCTGTCCGTTTTATCTTTTTCATATTCGCCGCCTAACGCCAGCCGGTTCCACTTCAGGAGTTGATAGAAGAAAGCGGCGCGGCCGCCCAAAGCGTCGTTCTTGTGGGTGTCGTCCGCGGCGAATGACGGGTCCCGATTAACGTAGTGGCGCTCCTGGTTTTTAAAATTGAGGCGGGCATTCGCGGATAACCGCTCGGTTAAGGCGCCGTCGAAGCTGGCGTTAGCACTCGTGAAATCGTCCTCCTGGCGCGCAGAAGGCGACGGGAAAGATAGCGGCCCGGGTACGCCCAGCTCCGACGTTTGATATTGGCCGCGTACGGAAACGGTGGCCTCCTCGCCCACGGCGTACGAGAACTTGAGATGGCCTCCCTTCCCCTCGTAATCGTCGTTTTCGCGAAAGCCGTCGGAACTGCGGTAATTGCCGCCCAGCGTAACGCCGGCGGGCCCAAAAGGAACGCCCGCGGCGAGGTCCGCGCCTTTTTCGTCGTAGCTGCCGTATCGGCCGCCGATTTTTACCATAGGTTTGTCCGGTACTCCCCGCGTGATGACGTTCACAACGCCGGCGGTCGCGTTCGCGCCGTACAGGGCCGACGAGGCACCCGCCATAACCTCCACGCGCTCTACGTCCTCCAAGGCGACGGCGTTGAAGTCCACGTCGCCGCCCTGGTGGTTATTTATCGGCTGGCCGTCCACCATGACGAGCGTCTGGTTCGCAAGCGCGCCGCGTACGGCCACCGTTTTGATCGCGCCCGCGCCGCCGTACTCGCGAACGTAAACGCCTTCGGCGCGCGCGAGCCCTTCCGCCAGGTTATCCGCGGCGAACAACTGTAAATCCGCCGCGGTTATGGCCTTTATGCCGAACGGGACCTCGGACTCGCGGGCCGGTTCGCCGATCGCCGTTATCACGATCGGGTCGCCCGGGAAAACCTCCACCTCCTCGGCGGCAACGTCTTCGGCGGGGGCCGCGGCCGCGACGAGCAACGCAACGCCCAAAGTAACGCTAAGAATTTTTTCCATTTCTCGCTCCTCCTTTAAGAACTTATTTCCGGGAAAATGAACCTTCTACCTTCGACGGTCCCGGTCCTGACGGCGCAGCCGTAGATTTTCGATAACCTATCTTCCCGGAACACGTCCGCGGGCGTACCGTCGGCCGCTATCCCACCCCGCGCCATGATAGCCACCCTCGGGAAATGTGCCGCTAAGTTGAGGTCGTGCAAAACGGCGACGACCGTTAAACCCTCCTCGGCGTTAAGGCGTTTGAGCAACGTAAATATCTGGGCCTGGTGCGATATGTCGAGGTGGGCCGTCGGTTCGTCCAGGAAAATCATTTCCGTCCCCTGAGCGAGGGCGCGCGCCAACGCCGCGCGCTGGAACTCGCCCCCGGAGAGCTGGCTGACCGGCCGGTCCGCGAGTTCCGCCACGCCCGTAAGCTCGAGGGCACGCGCCACCATCTCGCGGTCGGCCGCGCCCGGCGGGCGGAACGGCCCCAAGTACGCATACCGCGCCAGCATGGCGAGCTCGGATACGCTGTAAGGCAAGTTGACCTCGCTGTACTGGGGGACGAACGACAACAACCGCGCGACGTCGCGCCGGCCGTATCCCCTTACGTCTTTGCCCGCGAGCCGCACCTCGCCCTTAGCCGGTTTTAAATAACCAGAGAGCAGCCGTAAAAGCGTGCTCTTACCGGCGCCGTTGGGGCCGACGACGGCGACCATCTCGCCCGCCCTCACGGCCAAGCTGACGCCGGCGACCGCGGGCCCCGTAGGCCAAGAAAAATATAAGTCCGACGCCTCGATGCGCGGCGCCTCCACGTCAATACCCCCTCCTTCTCAGTATCGCGAGGAAATAGGGCGCGCCGATAAGGGCCGTAAAGACGCCCACGGGGACTATGGGCATGCTCAAATAGTCGGCGGCCG
>JABAOF010009561.1_pt1 | contig 10248 bp, 10 predicted proteins | sample 7062171 | NCBI WGS metagenome assembly JABAOF01 (sample SAMN14538628, study PRJNA623070) | marine sediment metagenome | biome: marine biome [ENVO:00000428]; feature: marine pelagic biome [ENVO:01000023]; material: deep marine sediment [ENVO:00002113] | place: India: Gulf of Khambhat ... | reverse complement strand
TCAACGCAGGAGGAATTCCTGCATACTTTCAATACAATCAGCCTGGCTGGTAAACAGGTTGTGATGGCCTGCGATGCACATCCGAAAATGATAGGACAACTGTCCGAAAAGCTGGTTAACCGCTTCGTATCGGGAATGGTTGTCAAAATTGAGAATCCTGATTTCCGCACACGCTGCCAAATATGCAGGCAGTACCTGAAAATTCAAAACTTAAAACTAAAATCTCAAATCCCTGAAAGCGTAATAAGATACATTGCCGAAAATCTGCGCACCAATGTGCGGGAGCTGGAGGGGGCCCTGCTCAAAGTAATTGCGTACTCAGCACTGAAAAACGAAAAAATCAACCTGTCTATGGCCAGAGTCGTTCTAGCGGAACACCTCGAAAGGTGCGACCCGATTGTGCACGTATCGGATATCGAATCAGCCGTTGCCACTTATTTCGGGACAACGCCGGCCAATATACACTCATCAAAAAAAGACAGGACCGTTGCCTTGGCCCGGCATTTTAGTATGTATCTGACCAGAAAGCACACTAAAATGTCGTCCTCTGAGGTAGGCAGATTTATGGGAAATAAAAATCACGCCACCGTACTGTTGGCCTGCAAAAAAATCGAAGAGCTGCTCAAGAAAAATGCCGAGCTTCACTGGCAGGGCCTCGCCGGTAACAAAGTCTGCAAAGCCAGAACAATACTCACACAGCTCGAAGCAGCCATCTAATCGCTCGGGAATTGTCCATTCACACAGAATTTGGAAAGGAGAACAAAATTATGAAACACAAACAGTTTACTTTTATTGTGGTTTTACTTTCTACTTTATTTATTTTCACTGCCGCCGTTGTTTTTGCTGGCCAAAGATCCGCTCGCTCATCTGATCTTCCGGTTAAATGGGCAGAGCTTACTGCGCCTGATTTTATAAAAGCCGTGGAAAAATCCGCAGGCCTCTGCCTTATTCCGATAGGTGTCTTCGAAAAGCACGGACCTCATTTGCCGCTTGGAACGGATTTAATTGATGTCAGGGAAATTGCTTTACGTGCGGCCAAAAAAGAATACGCCCTGGTCTTCCCGGAGTACTATTTCAGCCAGATATTGGAAGCAAAACACCAGCCCGGAACAATTGCCTACAGCCCCAAGCTCATTTGGAATGTCCTGCAGGAGACTTGTGATGAGCTTTCCCGTAACGGAATTAAGAAAATTGTCCTTGTGAACGGTCATGGTGGAAACAATAGTTTTCTGCCTTTTTTCTGCCTGGCCCAGCTTGAAAAACAACGGGACTATTGCGTCGTATTGTTCAGTCCCCAAACGGATTCGAAAGTCGCCGAAAAAGTCAAAAAGCTCAGAGAGACCACAACTGGCGGCCACGCCGGAGAAACCGAGACCTCGATGATGCAGGTTTCAAGGCCCGACCTCGTGCATATAGACCGCGCAAAAGAGCAGTCCGGCCAGGACCTGGCACGCTTAAAACACATCCCTTCCAACTACACGGGGATATTCTGGTATGCCCAATTCCCGAACCACTATGCCGGGGATGGCAGCTACGCCAAACCCGAGCTCGGAGAATTATTAATAAACTCTCAGGCTGAGCAGCTTGTTGAATTAATTAAAATCCTGAAAAAAGACGATACTATCCTGAATCTCCAGAACCGCTTTTATAAGGAGTCCCAAAATCCGCTTAAAACAAAACAATAAAATACATTATTGATAACGCCCCCAAACTTATGTAGGGCGCGGTGATTCGCACCAATTATGTGAGAATAGATATATGCCAGACTATAAACGATGGTCTTGTATTAGCGGAACTGTCGTTACTGTCGACCTGAGAAGTCAATTAACCACTCACAAATTAACCCATCCGCTCATCAACGCATCTACTCATCAACTCGTCTGTTTTCCGTCCTCCGACCTCTGACTTCTGCCTACTGTCCTGCTATCGCATCATCAATAGCTTTTTTAACTGCAACCACAGCGGGGGACTGAGGCATCTTTGTGTAAGCCGTATCGATGGCTTGCTTTGCCGGACCGAGCCTGCCCATCCGGTAATAGGCATAGCCTAAGAGAAATTCTAGCTTTGTTGAACCGCTCCGTCCCAACCATTCTTTAATCTCAGCTATTCTGCTCTCGAGCTTGTTTTCACCGCCTAACATCGCCATAAGGTCGATTTTAGTACGTACATATTCCGGAGCGATCTTGAGCGCTCTGGAAAGAAACAGGGCGCTACTTATATATTCACCAGCGGCTAGTAATGCATGCCCTCTGCCCGCAAAGCAAAGCGGCTCATCCAGCTTATAAATAGACGCTAAAGCAAAAGAGTCCGCTGCCGCATAGAACCTGCCGGCCTTTAGATAATCTTCCGCAGCCTGCATGTGTTGATTGAACTTGGTTTCCGAGTAAGTTTCCGGATAAGTGTGTGAACCCCTGATGCTTTTGGCTTTGGCGGATAAGTCAGCTTGCGAAAGCTTGTTTAGTTCATCCAACGGAGAATTTTTCTCTCGATAACTTTCCGGCTTCGGTGTTTCTAAAAATTCGAAGCCGGATTCTTCCTGATTCTCGGCACTTTGACTGAACTGGTTTTTTTCAGGTTCATAAAGGCGTACAATTTTACCCCAGTCTATTGTTGTCGTTTGGGGGGAGATGACCGTATCTGTTTTGGTATTTCCGTCTTTACGTGCTTCTTCTGTTGCGTTTTGCAGGCGGGCATCGATGGACCGGGTCAAATCAGCGAGTTGCTGTCTTATTTGTTCAAGAACATCGGAACCAAGTCTGTTACGTTTGTCCTGCAGGTCTCTGCCGTGTTCATCAGGTTTACCCTCACCTGCCTGAGGTTCCCAGCCCGTAACTTTCTGCAAAGTGGACCCATCCTGAAATACCGGACCCTTAACAACTTCGTCAGCTTGCGCAAGTGTAAGCGAGTCCTCGCTGAAGTCTGTGTCGGTCGTCTGAACTATTTTAGCTGCTTGGCTTTCTTTGTTTCTCGGGCTCCATACCTCAAACCTCTGTTCAAGGGCCGTTCCTAACTCTTCGGTCTTGAGTCCTGTGCCTTGTGTCTTGAGTCTTGTGTCTTGCGTCTGTTCTTGGTACCGTTCAACCACCGACTGTTGGTCTTGCGGTGATATACCTGTCTCGTCTCGAGTAAGTAGCTGCAGTTCCCGTATGCTTTTTACTATTTGTAGAGGCTTAGCCGATGTACCATATTTCGTTTGCAGTCCCACCAATTCTGAATCGTATGGTTCCTGCGAGGTACCGGCTTGAGTAAAAGTATCCCAGCCGGGATAAGTTTGTGTCTCCTGGCCCTTTGTTGCTTTCATTCCTGTCGAGTACTGTACCTGGAGCGCACGGTCATTAATCCTTGTTACTGGCCTGAAAACTCCGGAATAGCCGGGCCTTGTAGTAGTTACCGTTTCTGTAAGTGAATAATACGGCTGAATATTATATCCATTGGCATAACGGCCGAAGTTTTCGGTGCCGGCCGAATCTCTCAAAAAGGAGCTAAGTGACGATGAGCCCAGACCGGCCCTGAAACTCGTGGTCGAACCATACGGCACAGTGCCACGGAAGTGCATGCCGTGACGGACATTGCCTGTAATTACAAGGTTACCGCTCGTATCAATCGGGTTAGGGTTTCTAATCAGACCACTCTGGATACTGCTCGGAGGAACAGTGCTCGAGCCGGCAGGATTCCTTATCGCGGAGTTTTCTATCGACCAGCTTGTTGCCGAACTGAGAGTGAAAAAAACCACTATCACTGTAATAAAAAGCCGGTTCTTCATAATACAAAGTACCTTTCTGTCTTTCCTGATACTCTGGTAGCCTGATATCCTGATACCCTGTCAGGCAGGGTGGCCTTTCTTGTATTTCGGTTTCTCAGCCCAGCTAAGTTTCGTGGCCAGAGTATCCCATTGGCTCCTGAGCGGATTGTTCACAATCAAAAAATCGCAGTTTTCTCTCTCGACTCTTACTACATCGTCAATTGATAGCTTCGACGAAATCTGGCCGTCGATAGAAACAGTTGTTCCTTCGTTGACTCGGATCCCCACGACCTCTATTGTGCTCTCGGCGTTAATAACTATCGGCCGAAAGCTCAAAGAATGAGGACAAATTGGCGTAATAACCACCGCCTCCATCTTAGGCGAGACTATCGGGCCCCCTGAGGATAAATTGTAGGCCGTTGAGCCCGTCGGGGTGGAAATTATCAACCCATCACTGACACATCCGGCTAACGGCTGGCCATCCACCGATATTTTGAGCTCGACCGTTCTAAAAGGCGGCCCGGCCGTAATGAAAACATCATTGATAGCTGCCGAGCAGAATTTCTGAGTTTGGTTCTTTTCTTGAGTATCGCTGAAAACTCTGCAGCTTAGCATCATCCGTTTATCTATCTGGGCTATGCCTTTTGTTAAACAGGGGAAAAAATCCTTAAGCTCGCCAACGCTGAATTCCGCCAGGAAACCAAGCTTGCCGAGGTTCACACCTATCACCGGCACACTTACTTTACTCATATTCCTTGCCGTCGAGATGATGCTCCCATCCCCGCCGAAAACAATAGCAAAATCACATTTCTTTAGAATCTCGGCTTTGCAATCCTCAATGCTGCAGCTTGCAACTATCTCGGCCTTGCCCTTTGCAAAGCCGACAAATTCGTCAATCGCCTCGCGGACGCCTTCCTTTTTCGGGTCACCGAAAATCACTAATTTTGGCGGAAATTTCATATTTTGTGTCTCGTTTGTCGCGGCTTGTATATCTGATATTGAGCATTCGGCGTCGTAAACTACAGACGCAGCATTTCTTTGGCCGTTTCTACTATCTTATCGGCATTTATACCCGCTTCCATAAGCTGTTGCGCTCTGGAATTGTGTCCTATAAATCTCCTCGGCGCGCCGAGCAGGCGTATTGCCTTTGGCGAATAGCTTTTAGCTGCGGCCAATTCGAGCACAGCTGACCCGAACCCACAGGCGTTGGCGTGGTCTTCTACTGTAATTATGCCCTTTCCCTGGTCCAGCAGAGAGACAATCTTCTCATCGACAGGAGCAGCGAACCGGCCGTTAATCACATCAACCGCAATCCCATCTTCAGCTAATAATGTAGCCGCTTTCAATGATTCTGTCAGAACGCTGCCGTAACTGACAATCGCAACAGCAGATTTTTTTGACCTTTTGACAACTACACTTTTACCCAGACTGAACGGCTTGGCACAGGCGGCCTTTACAAACTCCTGCTGTGGGACAAAATCTTTCGGATACCTTATAACGACCGGCTTATCCTGGCCCAATGCAAATTCCAGAGCCAGTTTAGTTTCAATCTCGTTGGCAGGCCCCGTTAGTACCATATTCGGTATTATCCGCAAAAAGCCAATATCCAATAGCCCGTGATGTGTTGGTCCATCCGAGCCAACGACTCCGGCCCTGTCGACGCAGAAAATGACCGGTAGATTCTGTAATGCTACCTCCTGGAATATCTGGTCGAAACTGCGCTGCAAAAACGTCGAATAGATACAGACAATCGGTTTTAGGCCGCTTCTGGCAAACCCTGCTGCAATATCCACAGCAGCACCTTCAGCAATACCCACATCGTAGAACCTGTCAGCAAACCTTTTGCTAAATTCGACTAAGCCTGTTCCATCGCACATCGCCGAGGTTATAGCCACGATTCGGTCATCCTTTTGAGCTAATTGGCTCAGATGTTCGCCGAGGACATTGGTAAAACTACGTCTGCCTGTTTCCAAAGCCGATTCTACAGCATCCCCATTCATCTTGAACGGACCTGTCGAATGAAATTTGCTGGGGCCTTGGTCGGCCGGCTCAAAACCTTTGCCCTTCTTCGTATAGACATGCAGTATTACGGGATGATTCGTCTGGGCCAGCGCCTTAAACAATTTTATAAGCGAGCCGATATCATGGCCGTCAACAGGACCAAAGTACGGAATATTCAGGCTCTCAAACATCTGACTGGCTGGCAGGGCCATTCTGATACTTTTCTTAATCCTCTCAATTGCTTCATCGACACTTTTGCCTATATAGGGCGTATGCTCTAAGATATTTCTGGTTGTCTTGCGTAAATCATCGTAGGTCTGGCTAAGACGGACTTTGGAAAAGTACTTTGCCACTGCTCCTACAGTTGCGTCTATGGCCATCGAGTTGTCATTGAGCAGTATTAGTAATTGCCTCTTGACGAGTCCGAGATTATTGAGTGCTTCAAAGGAAGTGCCGTTAACAATACTGGCATCGCCGATCAACGCCACAATTTTATCTTTCTTTTTTTGTTGGCGCTGGGCTATCGCCATTCCGATTGCTGTAGCTATTGATGTCCCTGCATGTCCGACGGCGAACTGGTCATATTCGCTCTCAGCCGGGTTGGGAAAGCCGCTTATCCCTTCTGCGCGGCGAAGATGCTTGAACTTATCTTTCCTTCCGGTGATGATTTTATGCGTATAGCATTGATGGCCGACGTCCCAGAGCAGCTTGTCCTCTTTGAAATCAAAAACGTAGTGCAGAGCTAATGTCAATTCCACTACGCCGAGGTTGCTCGCCAGATGTCCGCCGGTTTTGCTGACTGAGCCGAGAATAAACTGGCGTATTTCCTCAGCCAGCTCCTTGAGCTGAGGCACCGACAGCTTCTTGATATCCACCGGACTATTAACTTGCTCTAATAATTTACCCATCAAGTACTCTCTCAAAACTCGATCCTTAGATTCTTAATCCTCGATGCTCGTCGAGTATCCGGTATCGAGCATCCAGCATCGAGCATATTTTCAATCAAATACGCAGATACCTTCAGCGAAATCTCATATTTTTAGAAAAAGTTTTAAGACTTTTCAATATAACAGCTTAAACCGCAAAACACCATTGAAAAAACAGGATTTTTCGTATCAAACACGCAGATAGCTCTAATTATAGGGGGGAGTGGTTAATTAGTAAACTGGGAAGTGGTTAGATGGCTTAGAGCGAATAGCGTAGAGAAAACAACGGATAGCGGATAGGAAGTTCAAGCTGATGGCAGGAAAGTTTTTGGTCGGCTGGTTTATGGAGTGCCTGGCGTGTAGAGCAACCTTTATTAGGACTACGCCGGAGAATTGGACTGTTGAAAGAAGAGGTAGAATTTTCCTAAAAGACACTGGGCAACAGGCATCCGGCCACGACAACGGAGTTGTCGCAAGTGACACGCGGCAACGGACTTTCAGGCAAGATACTGGAGTTGTCAGGCAAAATTTGATTGCAAGTAAACGACAATTTGTGGGATTTGTCAGATGCCCTGATTGCTTATCGGTAAATGTTCGATTGATGGAGATTGGTGATGGAAAATAAGCGATTCATCTTTCTTCGTACTAAGGAGAAGGGACGCAACAGCACTTTTGCGGAGAACGGAGATGATTTCAGGCTCATACCTTTAACGCAAGGCCAATTCGTTATTGTAGATGCCGAGGATTACGAACGGCTGGCGCAACACAAATGGTATGCCGACGAATTTGCCTACCTTAACTTCCCGGAAAGAATAGAGCTGCGAAACTGGATGCGAAAGATTATATGGGCAGCGTGACATAAATGCACAAGATGAGCGGGCAAGCCGTACAAATAAAAAAGGCCGTAAGCGCGAAGCTTATGGCCCGTTGGTTCGTAATTAGGAATACATCATAGTAGAAAAAACTTTGAACGCACAGGCCTTCATAGGCGGCGGTCGGATTTGAATAGGTGAGTGATATCTTTTGGGGAAATTTACCTGCTGTATCAATTGATGCCCGAATATGCTCGTCTGCCACGTTGCAAACCAGCAAATCAATACAGCAAGAATCAATTCCACGGCTATTAACGGGATAATTCCTATTGTCATAATGTATACCTAAAAAAACCCATTAATTGTATCGGCTTAAGTTCAATTTTTTCCTTAATCAAACTGACCGATTCTCTGTGTCATTTTCCTTATTTCATTCCAGCCAAAACAGTGGCGGGAATCCACACTATACCCAGGGTGAGCTATGCCCTATTTTCGGTGTAGTTTGAAATTCAAGGTTTTTAATGCTGATATGTAGCTTTTATTGAGGAAGTGCTTTGGATGTGTTGATTAAGGCATATTGCTCAGTGTGAAAAAAAATTAAGAGTGAAATCAAATGTAGATTAGGACTTTTTTTATTATTTTGTTCTTTCCAGCAGGGCCATCGCCAATTGCCGTAGGATATCAGCTTTTTCTCCGAACGGCTCCAAAACCGCCACCGCCTCATCGGCCAGCTTTTTCTCTAATTTTCTTGCCTTCTCAATTCCTACCACTGCTGGGTAGGTACACTTATCCGCTTTGGCGTCTTTACCGGCCGTTTTGCCTAACTGCTCACTGGATGCATTTACATCGAGAATATCATCAGCTATCTGGAAACCCAGACCAATCTTTAAGCCGTATTCATTCAGCAGGTCTAATTGTTTTTTTTCTGCCCCGCCGCAAGTTGCCCCCATCACAGCGGCACAGCGGAACATCTTGGCGGTCTTGTTGGTGTGGATATATTCCAAAAGTTTTTGATTTCCCCGGCCGTTTTCCGCTCTCAAATCCGCCATCTGCCCCCCAATCATACCGGATGGGCCGGCATCTTGTGCCAATTGAGCAATGAGTTTTACGGCAATAGTCGGCTCATCAACCTCTTTTGCCAGAATCTCAAAGGCAAGGGTCAAAAGGGCATCGCCCGCCAGAATAGCCGTTGCTTCATCAAAGGCCTTATGGCACGTCGGAAAGCCGCGCCGAAAGTCATCGTTATCCATTGCCGGCAAATCATCGTGAACAAGCGAGTACGTGTGCATCATTTCAATTGCTGCGGCAGCAATCTCCGCGTCATGGTTTATTTCTCCGCTGACAAGCTCACAGCACCACAACACCAACGCCGACCGCACGCGTTTACCCGGCGTCCTGAGTGTGTACTCAAGTGCCTCTTTCAATTCACCTGGCATCTCCCGGCCGGTCAGTTGATCCCTGAGAATATCATTAACAAATTCCACCTTGTTTTGTAAAAGGTTGTTAAAGTCCATATGCCTTGCTATTGACAAACAGGTTACAATTATCGATTATTAAAAAACACGATAAATAGTAAATAGTTGACAGATGATAGTAAATGGAAAAATGCTTTTGATTCTTGGTGTTACTGCATCGGGCAAAGGCCGATTAGCTTTTGATTTAGCCCAAAGTCTGGATGCTGAAATAATCAGTATCGATTCGATGAAGGTCTATCGACGAATGGACATCGGCACCGCCAAGCCACCTGCCGAGGCCCGTCAGCGCATCAAATATCATCTAATCGACATAGTCGAGCCGAGCGACTCTTTCAGCGTAGCAGCTTTCCTTGAGGCTGCTTTGCATTCAATAGAGCAGACAAAAAGCCGGGACAAAAAGATTATTGCGGTCGGCGGAACTGCTCTGTACATAAAAGCTCTGCTGTATGGCCTTTTCGATGGACCCGGACCCAATCAGCAAATCCGGGATGAACTGAAAGCACGAGCACAAGCGCAAGGTTTGGCAGAACTCTACTGTGAATTAACGAAGATTGACCCCATAGCCGCCGAGCGCATCAGCCCCAACGATTCCAAGCGCATCATCAGGGCTTTGGAGGTTTACAAGCTCACGGGTAATCCCATCTCAAGCCTCCAGAAGCAATGGGATAGACGCGACACGAAACACGACTGGACGATAATAGGTCTGCGAAGAAAAAAAACCGATACCGGCGGCAGAATAAACAAAAGGGTAAAAAAAATGATTGTCGCCGGCCTTGTCGATGAGGTAAAGTCCTTGTTGGCTGAAGAAAAACCTTTGAGCAGAGAGGCCCAATGTGCTATTGGCTATGCTGAGATAATCGAATATCTGAAGGGACACATAAGTTTAGAAGATGCAATCGAACTTATAAAAAAGAACACCAGACGTTTAGCCAAGAATCAGCGTACCTGGTTCAAAACCTTCAAAAACGTTCATTGGTTCGACATCGAACCGGACGAGCCACCCGAAAAAATCCTTTCTCGCACGAAGATATTATTGAATGATATTTTAACTTAGATGGTTTGCAGTTGTCGCTGGGCGCGAAGCACGGTGGCTGTATCACCCAGAACAAGCTGCTTTATCAAACTGCTTGGAACCAGGCTAATTCCCATATTGAAGATTTTCTCTTCAACCATTGAAGCGACCGCTCGTGCCGTTGACTGGCAGAGGTCGTACTTTGTTACCAGGTCTTCGACTATTCTGGACTTGTCCCATCGGCATCTGCTGTTGGTTCCCTCGGTCCCGGCGAGCAGCT
>JABAOF010002210.1_pt7 | contig 10248 bp, 10 predicted proteins | sample 7062171 | NCBI WGS metagenome assembly JABAOF01 (sample SAMN14538628, study PRJNA623070) | marine sediment metagenome | biome: marine biome [ENVO:00000428]; feature: marine pelagic biome [ENVO:01000023]; material: deep marine sediment [ENVO:00002113] | place: India: Gulf of Khambhat ... | reverse complement strand
TAGATGCACTCATAATTTCATCCTTGAGAATCTTGAAATGAGCGCTTAATCTTCTCGCATCTTCCTGTGACATTCCCTGCGCAATCAACTCTCTTTCAAAAGCCTTCCTCGCCTTCCGCACCCTCCACCCTAGAGTCAACCATAGTGCAAATAGACTGCACAGAAGTCTAGTGATGGAGGCAGAAGCACTCAAGATGGTTGAGATTTTTACCATGTTCTTTCCTCAAAAAATGAAGGGGCCTTGAAAACTCTCAGGTTGATTCTGCTCTCTTTCCGGTCTTCTCAGCGAGTTTCTCGTCAAGTCTCTTCTGCAGTTTCTCTTCTATTTCGCCTGAGGTGCGTTTTTTCGTGACGCCCATACCTTTGAGTACATCTCCAAGGCTGGTGAAAACCTCTATATAATTCTCAGTCATCTTGACTGCCACATTTTCTGGCATCCCGCCTTCCTTCAACTCCTTATAGAAAGCTGCAGCAGCACGTCCCATGTTCTTCCCTGCTTCTTCAGAGAAGATTGAACCTACGATTCCTTTAATCAAAGCTGGAATCTCAGTAGACACAACTGCAAGGATTTCTTTGACTTCTTCAGCTTCGTCCTTAGCCCTTCCTTCTTTTTTCTCTTTAATCACATTCTTCACCTCCGACATGTTGTGACTGGTATTCTATCTTATAGACATTTGGCGAACCAAGGTTATAGCTTGACCTTTCCAGTGTTCTGCTTCTAGCACGGGCGTCAGCGCTTGTTTTCTCATTTCGTAATTCAGGGGAACAGAAAGGCTTGTTTCGGTGTCTCTCGTCAGATCGGAGGTTTCATCCTCTACTATTATGCCGACCAACCTCGAATTCTTTAGCACAGAATTTCCTTCTTTCACGCCTACTTTTTTTGACCCCATCTTCTTCACCGCTAAATCATAAGTCTGGGCACTCTAGTTTAAGATTCTGGGGAGAAGTGACCATCAGACTGGTCACTCGATTAGCTCGTAAGTCTTGCCAAAACCTTCCATTTGGCGAACTATGCCTTCTTTTTCCAGATGCTTCAGCCTGGCTCTGACAATTCTTCTTGAGGCCTTCCCTCTCATTGCTTCAACTTGGCGGGTGATACCTGAAATGTTTAGGGCACCCTGAATTGCGAGGACTTGGATTATGCAACGAGAGATTTCGTCCCGTGAGATTGATAAGCGTTTCATGTAGCGTTCTGCGCTTCTTAGTCGGGGTAGTATCTTGAGGGGTTCACCGTATAATCCTAGACCGACCTTGGTTAGTCTAAGGGAGGCAGATAAATCAGCGTACTCCGGGTTATCTACGATGGACGCTTCTAAAGCATCTAACCTCTTCATGATTAAGTCGAGTTTTTTACTCAGTTCTTCCAGACGCTTAGAAACGCCCTCTTCACTCATCTTCCTGCACGCCTAGTTATGGATAGTGTGTAGTTCGTTGGTTTTTGGCATTAAAATAATTATTCGGCTTAGAGTTGGGTTCAGTCACGGTGCTACAGAGTTTTTACATGTATGACGATGCGGCAAGCAGTTAATTTTTTAAAAAGAACATGATGAAATATGCTACTCTCTAAGAGAGGTGAATTGTTTGGTTAAAGTAGACGACTACGATGTTCCCGAAGGATTATACTACCACACGGAGTTCGGATGGGCACGCGTTGAAGACGGAAAGGCTAGGATTGGCATAACCGACTACGCTCAAAAGCAGCTGCGCGAAATCGTTTACGTTGAACTACCAAGTGTTGGCGACAACGTTAAGCAAGGTGATCCCTTTGGAACGGTGGAGTCTGTGAAAGCCGTTTCAGATCTTGTTGCTCCTTTGAGTGGCACCATAGAGCAAGTGAACGAAGAGGTCAGCGGCAAACCCGAGTTGCTCAACGAGGACCCCTACAAGGAAGGCTGGCTGTTAGTTATTTCCCCAACAAATCTTGACGAGGAAATAAAGAAAATCATGGACTTCAACAAAGCAGTAGAGTGGCACAAAAGTCTCTTAAAAGAAAGCTAGATAATGCCCAGAAGAAAAAACAGAAACATCAACCATCGGCAAAACGACTAACACAAAAGCATATCATACGGCAAACAAATCCTCATTACTGGTGTCTACTCCACGCGCTAGGATCGCTATCAAGATCAGTCCTTCTATCATCGGTAAGTTGCATCGTCGCATATCGTTTTGACTGTTTTTTCAGATTGCAGTCATCTCCCTGCCTATGCGATGGCAAGTTTTTCAACAGCGAGTCCAGTATTCAATACTCTTTGGGCATCATCTGAAACTCTTCATAACTGAAGACTGGTCCATCCTTGCACACAAACTTGTCTCCTATGTTGCACCTTCCGCATTTCCCGATGCCGCACTTCATTTTCATCTCGAGGGATAGGAAAATATTCTCAGCGGAGAAGCCGAGTTCCTTAATGACTGGCATTGTGAACCTTATCATTATAGGTGGCCCGCAGACAATCAAGATAGCGTTGTCTGAGCTTGGGGCAACCTCCTTGAGAACGGCCGGGACAAAGCCAACCAACCCAGTCCAGCCGGGAACAGCGCGGTCTATGGTCACATTAAGGTTAACGTCATCCCTCTTCCCCCAAGCTTCAAGGTCGTATTTGTAGATGAGTTCGCCTGGGTCGCGGGCTCCATAGATAATCGTCAGGTCCTTGAACCGATCTCTGTTTTTCTCGTGAAGGACGAATTTGGTTAGAGACCTCAATGTCGTGAACGCGAAGCCTCCTCCGACAATAACAACATTGCGCCCTTCCATTTTCTCCAGCGGGAATCCGTTGCCGAATGGTCCCCTGACCCCTATGACCTCCCCTTCCTCGCTATTGTGCAGAGCTGTGGTGACGACTCCGACCTTTTTCACGGTGAATTGAATGTACTTCTCGTCCATAGGGGATGAGGCTATGCCTATGGGACACTCTCCGGCGCCGAAGACAGAGATTTCCGCGAATTGACCGCATCTGTGCTTGAAGTTTTCCATCGCTTTCTGGTCTTGGAAGACAAGGTCAAACGTCTTAATGTCGTTCACTTCGTTTTCCGTTGTGATCTTTCTGATAACTGTGAGGCTTGGGATGTATGGGTTGCTCATTTTCTACCACACCTGCCTAGTCGATATTTCGTCAACCACTTCTCTGATGTCAAGGTTGACAGGACAATTCCTCACGCATCTTCCACAGCCCACGCAGAAGCTCTCACCGAAGTTCTTGACAAAATAGTTGAACTTGTGCATGACTCTCTGCCTCATCCTCTCCTTTTCTGAGGGGCGAGGGTTATGCCCAGAACCCTGCAGCGTGAAGCAGGGAAACTGACAGGAGTCCCAAATTCTGACTCTTTTTCCTTCTTCCGTTTCTTCGTCCAGAACGTCGAAACAACAGCAGGTGGGACAAAGGTAGGTGCAGATTCCGCAGCCTACGCACTTCTGGTGTATTCGGTCCCAAATCGGGTCGTCGAAAATCGTATCCAGCTTCTCGCTCACGTCTTCAACGGATACCTTTGATCTAATGGCTTTCTCAGCGTCTTCGGAGAGCTTCCTCGCCGTCACCATATCGGCCTTTTCTGCATTCTCTAACCACGAAAATTCTTCAATGAGCTTCTTACCCTTTTCAGTGACTGCTTCTATCAGATACTTGTCGTCTACATCTTGAAGAAGCAGGTCCACGCCTTCTTTTCCGAAAGGGCTTCCTCCTATGGACGTGCAGAAACACGTGCTCAGAGGATGATTACATGCTAAACCGACGGTAGTAGTGTTCTCCCTCTTCTCTAAATAGTACAAATCTTTGTGTTCCCCAGAAGAGAAGAACTTGTCGAGCAAAACAAAGCCTCTGGCATCGCACGGGCGGACACCCAGCAACACCATCTTTGTCTTCAGGCTTGGGAGCGTCTCTATGTCCACTGTTTTCTTTCCGACCTTATAGGTGAACAAGATCTCGGTTTGTGGGAAGAAAACCTCCTTGGGAGACTTCTTTGTGTTCTGAAAACCTAGGTAAATTTGATTTTCAGAAGAGATCCTTTCAAAGAAAACGAGGCTTCTATCCTTAACTGGTCCGAAAACCTCGTGTTCTTTGGTTAACTCTTCTATGAGCGTGGGCATTTTACTCTTTTCTATGACCTTCCACTCTATTTGAAACACCGCCTTTTCACTTGATGAACTCCTGAGAGTCATCCATCTCGAACTCTCCCAACGGGGGAACCTCTTCGAGGCTGACTCCCGCCTCGTAGTTGTACCGTTCTTTCATGATCTTCTCGGTTTTCTTCACGAGCTCCCTCAAGTTTATGTCCATCGGGCAGGCTCGACTGCAGGCTCCACAGTCAACGCATCTTCCGGCCACATGGAAGGCGCGGACAATGTGATAGATCATCGTGTCTGAGAGGTCGTTCGTCTTGCCGAACCAAGCAGGCATGGTCTGGTCGACGAAGCACGTCTTACAGTAGCAGAGAGGACAAACGTTTCTACATGCGTAGCACCTGATGCACTTGCTCAGTTCTTCCTTGAAGTGCGCCCACCTTTCCTCCGTCGACTTCGACTCAATATCCGAAACCTCAGCGAACTCGTCGACATCTGGTGTTTCAGGCACTTTCTCCCCCACAAAAACATCTAAAATAGGAGGGTTTCTGTGCCTGCAGGTTAGACATGAGTCGCAAAGAAAATCTTTTTTCGGCAAGACAAGCTCGAAGCCTTCCCCCTTAGCCCTTATCTGTTCGGCTTCAACAGTGGCCTCCAAGACTTCTCTACTGTCAAGTCTTGCCTCTAGCTTTTTTCTATCAATGAGTCCGAGACAAGGGACACCTATAATAACCACGTTTTCCCTCGGAATCTGTTTTTCAACGGTGCAAACCGCTATTGAACGTGCGTCGCAACCTTTTGCGACGATACCCACTTTTTCTTCTCTGCCCACCAGGTATTTTGAAAGATTGGCGTCGCAACATGCGTTCCAAACGAGTTTTTGAATATCCTCCACCTTGTCCACGAAGCATGGAGTGGTTCGGTATGGCAGGGTCCCTTGTTCGTATCCAATTATCAGGTCTACTTTCTTCTCGCTGAGAAGTTTTTCAGCAACGTCTCTTATTGAATCTTCAAGGTTTCCCACGCGGCGCTCACCTCTTCACCAATCTCGCGGCAGGCCCTAGGGCCTTCACCTTTTCTACTACGTCCTTAACGACGCTAGCAAACTTTTCACCTTCAGCGGCAGAGACCCACGAGAAGTTCACCCTTCCAGGTTCAATTCCGACGTATTCCAGTAGGTCCTTCAGGACAGCGAACCTCCTTCTAGCCACGAGGTTTCCGCTGATGTAGTGGCAGTCGCCTGGATGGCATCCTGAGACTAGGACCCCGTCCCATCCGCGCTGTAGGGCTTTTATGATAAAGTATGGGTTAATCCTCCCCGAGCAGGGGACCCGGACGATCCTTATGTTGGGGGGATACTGCATTCTACTGATTCCAGCGAGGTCTGCTCCAGCGTAGCTGCACCAGTTGCATAGGAAGGCTAGTATTCTTGGGTTCCTTTCTTTTTCAAAGGGTTTCACTTTGGTCACCTCAGTGCGTTTATGACCAAGTTCATCTGCATGTCGGTGAAGCCCTTGATGTCTATTGCCGAGCACCTGCAAGTAGCGGCGCAGGCTCCGCATCCCTTGCAAAGGGCGCTGTTCACCTTTGCGATCTTCCCCCTCTTGGTTTCTTCGATTTCTATAGCGCTGTAAGCACATACTAGGATGCAGAGCTCGCATGCTGTGCATCTATTCGGGTTAACGGTGGCGATAATACCCTCAGCCTCAATGGCATCTTTCGTCAACAGCGTACACGCCCTGGCCACCGCGGCCTTCGCTTGGGAGATGCTCTCTTCTATGGGTTTCGGCGAGTGGGCCATCCCACACACGAAGATGCCCTCTGTGGCGAAGTCGACAGGTCGAAGCTTGGCGTGTGCCTCCAAGAAGAAGCCATCTTCATTTATGGGAACCTTCAGCATCTTGGCTAGAATCTCGTTTTCTTTCGGCGGAACCACAGCCGCGCTCAGAACGAGGAGGTCTGCATCTATGAGGAGGTCTTCTTGGATGGTTGGTTCAAAGACTGATACTTGCAAGACTTCTTTTCCTTCCGACATGGCTTTGGCAACCTTCGGCTTGTTTTCCTCCTTGTAGCGGATGAAAACCACTCCAGCCTCTCGAGCCTCTCTATAATGGTCTTCCATTAGGCCGTAAGTTCTTACGTCTCGGTACAGAACGTACACGTTGGCGTCTGGGTCTTTGGCCTTCACTTTGAGAGCGTTCTTGACCGCTTCTCCACAGCACATTCTACTGCAGTAGGGGTGTTCGTCATTCCTAGACCCAACGCACTGGATCATTACCACATTGCCGAACTTTTCTTGGTCAGCAGTTGCGATTCTGTTCTCCAATTCCAGCTGCGTCAATACGCGAGGGTCTTTTCCGTAGAGGTACTCGCTGGGGTGAAGTTCTTCGCCTCCTGTGGCCACAATCACAATTCCGTGACCCAGCTCCTTCTTTTCCGAGCTCTGAGTTATGGTGGTTTTGAAGTTTCCCACGTAGCCGGAGACGTTCTCGACCTTTGCGTCTGGAAAAACCTGAATCAGTTTGCTTGCGCTTATCTTTTCAATCATCGTTCTTAGGTACCCTTGAGTGTCGTCGTTGTCCAGTGTGTAGTGTATTCTGCGGAGGAAGCCTCCAAGCTCTTTGTTCTTCTCTACGAGGTCAACTTCAAAGCCTTGCTCGGCGAGGGCTAGAGCGGCTGTCATTCCCGCCAACCCTCCCCCGATAACGAGACCTCGGCGTGTGACACCCAATGAAAGTCTTTCTAAGGGCTCTATCACCCGAGCCTTCGCCACGGCCATTCGCACTAAGTCCTTTGCCTTCTCGGTGGCGTCTTCAGGATCACGCATATGCACCCAGGAACACTGGTCGCGGATGTTAGCCATCTCGAAGAGATACCTGTTTAGGCCGGATTCCCTTATTGTTTCTTGGAAGAGAGGTTCATGGGTTCGGGGTGAACATGATGCCACTATAACTCTGTTTAGTCCGTATTCTTGGATTCTCTTCTTAATTATCTCTTGAGTGTCTGAGGAGCATGTATAGAGGTTGTCACAGACGTGGACAACATTTGGTAGAGTTTGAGCATACTTCACAACGCTTGGAACGTCGACGACCCCTCCTATGTTGATGCCGCAGTGACAGATGAAGACCCCTATTCTGGGCGGCTGACCTCTAACATCCAGCTCTTTTGGATACTCTTTCTTCTTGACCAGGGTTCCTCGAACAGAGGATAGTAATTCGCCCACGCTAGAAGCGGCGGCGCTGGCTTGGGTAACTGTTTCAGGTATGTCCTTTGGCGATGAGAGCATTCCGCAGACGAAAACTCCAGGTCTGGAGGTTTCCAAGGGATGAAAGCGTTGGGTTTTGGAGAAACCGTATTCGTTCACCTCAACACCGAGGTTTTTAGCCAGCCTCTTAACGTTCTCGGATGGTGTGAAGCCGACCGATAGGACGACAAGGTCGAACTCTTCCTCGTGGAGTCTTCCGTCTTCGGTCTCGTACCTTATCCTTAGGTTTTGGGTCTTGGGTATCTCCTCTACTTCGGACACCCTGCACCTGACAAACCTAACTCCGTACTCTTCCTTAGCCCTCTCAATATACTTGTCAAAGTCCTTCCCGTAGGCCCGCAGATCTATATAGAAGATGGTGGGTTCAATCTGGCTCATGTGCTCTCTGGCTATAACCGCCTCCTTCGTGGAGTACATGCAGCAAACCGAAGAGCAATAGCCGTTTCCACACGTGACGTCTCTAGAGCCAACGCACTGTATGAAAGCGATTTTCCTAGGGATATCCCCCTCTGAGGGCCTCTGTACGCGTCCCATGAAGGGTCCAGAAGCGCTCAAGATGCGCTCGAACTCGATGCTCGTGACCACATTGGCGTATCTTCCGTAACCGTACTCGCTCTTCAGCTTGGCGTCAAATTCCTTAACGCCAGGGGCTAGAATGACAGCGCCTACGTTCAGCTTCACTTCTTTCTCTTGGTCTGAGTAGTTTATGGCCTCGGCCAGACAAATGTTTTTGCACAGCCCACAGCCTATACACTTTTCTCTGTCAATCATGTACACCAAGGGAACAGCTTGAGGGTAGTTGATATGAATTGCCGTTCTCTCACTCAAGCCCTTGTTGAAGGTGTCTATGGCGTCGACTGGACAGAATTTGGCGCAAAGCCCACAACCAGTGCACTTCTCGATGTCAACGTATCTTGGTCGTCGCCTTACTAAAATGTTGAAGTTGCCTACCTCTCCAGAAATCTCGGCGACTTCGGAGCATGTCAAGACTTCAACGTTCAAGTGTCTTCCGCATTCCACAAGTTTGGGGGATAGAATGCACATGGAGCAGTCGTTGGTTGGAAAGGTTTTGTCTAACTGCGCCATGACTCCGCCTATAGCCGAGGAGTTATCCACCACGTAAACTTTGAAGCCTGACTCGGCTAGGTCGAGCGCAGCCTGTATTCCTCCAATTCCCCCGCCTACAACCAACACTGAACCCACTTCGCTTCGTTCAGAAAGCGGGTTTTGCGAGTTCATTTTGTTATCCTCCATGTTCTTGATTTCGTCTCTCACCCTCCAGCTCTTCGATACTTCGGGCTGTTTCCTTCAATTCCCACGACAGAGACCAGCCCATCGCGCTCAAGAGAGACCAGGTTTCTCAGTACTTCCCTCGGTGAAGATTCTACTCTCTGGACTATCTCTTTGACAGAAAGAGCGTCTTCTTCAATGGAGATGAGAATTCTTCTTTTCGCAAACTCTTTTTCGATAGTTTGGAGCGTCAGCTGGTCGAATTCTTCTTGTGACACCTTCTCCCCGAAGACGTTCTTGTCCTCTACGAGTTCCCTTTCCCTGCCCACAAGCCATCTGATCCTCTCGTGGGCGAGAGTCTCCTTGGCTGCAACCAAGCGCGTCCTCAACTGTTGTGGCTTCAGATCTGTTTCGTTGCCAAGCGGGCCCAGTTTCCTTACCTTTTCTGTGAAATCTTTCACCAAGGTTGCAAAACGTTCCCCCTCAGACGCGGACACCCAATCGATCAGCAATCGCTCAGAAGACAACCCTACGTTCTTCAGGATATTTTTAGTCGCTTTCATTCTCCTTTCTGTATAGTAGTTCCCAGTCATGTAGTGGCAGTCGCCAAGGTGGCACCCCAAAACCATAACGCCGTCTAACCCTCTGATGAATGGTTCAAGGACGATGGTTGGGTCAACCCTTGCTGAGCACATCACCCTGATAATCCTGACGTTTGGCGGATACTGGAAGCGGCTGACTCCAGCTAGGTCCGCGCCGGCGTAGGAACACCAGTTGCAGAGGAAGCCCAGGATGTCTGGTTCAAAGCTTTCTTTAGAGGTCAAGATGTCACCTCCACTAGTGGAATCACTTGCGCGAGGAGTTGCTCATCCGTAAAGTGTCGCATTGTGATCGCCCTCTGCGGGCAACCAGCACCACATGCCCCGCAACCCTTGCAGGAGGCGGCTATCACCTTGGCTTTCCTTCCCTTCTCGGTTTCTTCGATCCGTATCGCCTTGAAGGGGCAGGTCAGCTCACATAAGCTACAGCCTGAGCATTTGTCCTCATCAACCACTGAGATTGAGGGCTCGGTCTTCACGTGCCCAGCGGATAGCGGTATTGATGCTCTGGAAGCCGCGCCATAGGCTTGGGAAATGCTCTCGCCGACATTGGCTGGCCAGTGAGCGCAGCCGCACACATAGATGCCGTCTGTGGCAAAGTCTACAGGTCGAAGTTTCACGTGGGCCTCTAGGAAGAAGCCATTCTCATCCACTGGCACTTTCAGTTTCTGCGCGAGATGTGCCGAGTCAAGATGGGCAACCATAGGGGTCGATAGCACAACCATGTCAGAAGGCAGAATAAGTTCTTCACCCAAAAGCTCATCGTGAACTCTCACGAACCCGTTCTCGACGACCGGCGGTCTTTCTGGCGAGTATTTTATAAAGGTTATGCCGGTTTCTCTGGCTTTTCCATAGTAGTCTTCGTATTGGGTTCCTTGGGTTACCATGTCTCTATAGAGTGCGAAAACCTGTGTGGCTGGGTTAGCTTCCTTGATCAGCATGGCGTTTTTGAGGGAGGTTGGACAGCAAACCTTGGAGCAGTAGACTCTTTTTTCGTTCCTAGACCCTACGCATTGGATCATCACAACCGTGTCGGCGTTGAGCCTTCCTTCCTTCAGCATTCGTTCCAGTTCCATCTGAGTGATAACGTTTTCTCCATC